>Ga0326728_10001508_pt1 | contig 81687 bp, 70 predicted proteins | sample MB3enrmetagenome_FD_207602 | JGI IMG/M metagenome (GOLD analysis project Ga0326728, IMG submission 207602) | Lab enriched peat soil microbial communities from McLean, Ithaca, NY, United States - MB31MN | ecosystem: Environmental > Terrestrial > Soil > Wetlands > Peat | place: USA: New York...
CGATCACCCTTCGCGTTGCTGCCATTGTGACCCGCCCTCAAGTCAGTTTCCGGCGAGACTACAACATGTGGGGTCACCTGGAGAATCCCCCCGCAACTGGTTGGTTTCACAGAATCGATGTACTAGTGTGCTCGCGAGGCGACTGCTCCCTGACCGTCATGGTGCGCGGAGCCGCACCATCCACGCCTTCTGCCGGTTTCGTCAAAGGCCTGGATGCCGACCTTCGTCGGCATGACGAGGGGAAACACTGCCGCCGGGGTGCTATTTTAACGCATATGGGGCCCCCGCCCGCCATGACGGGGTGAGGCCGGCCCGCCTAAATTTAAATGCCCCGAAGGAAGCGACTTCCTCCGGGGCATTCGTTGCACCTTGACGGTTAGGGACCGACGCCGGGTCTCAGGGTGCCGAGGCGTTGTCCCTAGACGAGCTTTCCCCCGTCAGCACGGGCAGGCCAAGCAGCGAGGACAGCGGTGTCGGGTTGTGGCTGATCGACGCCTTCGCGGTCTGGTTCTCCGACAGCACCCGCCAGCCGAACTTCTTGGACAGCGGCGCCGGTTCATCCGAAATGATACGCCAGCCGGCCCGGGACGACAGCGGCGCAGGATTGTCGGACAGCAGCTTCCAGCCGAGCAAGTTCGACAGCGGGGCGGGGTCGTGGCTTAAAGCCGTCCGCGACGTCTGGTTGTCCGACAGCGTCCTCCAGCCCAGCCAGGACGACAACGGCGTGGGATTGTCGAGCAGCACCCGCCAGCCGAACTTCGAAGACAGCGGCGTGGGATCGTCCGAAAGAACCTTCCAGCCGGCTGCCGACGACAACGGGGCCGCGGAGTCCGTTGAGCTTGCCGAACCCCTCGGCGCCTTCGGCCCCCGCTCGACAGTATCCGGAACGTCCGTGATATGGGTCTCGACCGGGCCAAAGGTATCCAGGATTTCGGCGGCCTTGGCAGCCTTGCCGAAGGTGGGAAGCACCGTGACGACGGATTTGCCCCCGCTGACCGCCTCGGCATAGACCTTGGCGCGGGCGGAAGAGATGCCACCCTTCGTCAGGGCGCTTACCGTCCCCTCGGCGTCATGGCCATTCGGGGTGACGACGTTGATGTGCTCAGGGGCGAAGCTGTATTTTTTAAGCTCGCTTGCGGCGGTTTCCGCTTTCTCCGGCGAATCGTAGATACGGCTGACAGTCACAGGCATTGCACGTCTCCATTCACGTCCAGGATTGCCGACGAGATGTAAACGCGCTTCGGAATTTCGCGCCGGGTGGTGGCGAAAATGTGAAATCCGGTGGAGTTTTGGCATCTACCGGAACGAAGGCGTCATCGTGGCTCGGGTTTGGTCCCGGTCCGGCGCCAAGTCGTTAACGATACGGAAGTCTGAAAACGGTAGGTGCCGGTCCTGCGGCCGACGATCCGGCAGCCCCCGGCACCAGGGGTAAGCCATCTCAGGCGACGCCCAAGAACGATCGCATCCGTTCGCCCAACCGTCCACGTCATGCTCCGGCTTGTTGCCCGGGCCATCTATGCCAGCACTCTGCCGCGATAGGTGGCCCCGACAACAAGCCGGGCACGACGGATTTGCGGACATTGCCCCGAGAAGCGGTAGTTCCAGGGCGTACCATCAGGCGGATCCGGCCCTTTTCCCGGGTCGGCAGGCCGAGACCGCGAGGAACGGCCTCATTGCGCGGCGCTTGCGCAACGCAAACGGCTTAAGGCGGAGGGTGATCGCCACCGCTCCGCCTTTTCCCGGTCGCTATCCGCCTTCAGGCGGAGACGGTTTACGACTTGGACAGCACCGACCAGCCAAACTTCGACGAAAGCCACGTCGGGTCGTTGATCAGCAGCTTCCAGTTGTACTTGCTGGACAGCGGCGTCGGGTTATCGGAGAGCAGCTTCCAGCTAAACGCCTTGGACGCCGGGGTAGCCTCGTCCGACAACAGCTTCCAACCGAACAGCTTGGAGGCCGGGAAGGAGTCGTTGGAAAGCAGCGACCAACCGAACTTCGAGGACAGGCCTAAACGCTCTTCCGAGAGCAGCGGCCACTTGAAGTAGTTGGACACCGGGTGGGGATCGTCCAGAAGCTTCGCCTTGGGGCCGCTCGAAGACACGGTAAACGGCGAAGCGGACTCCTGGTCCTCCACGATGAGGTCGTCACCATCGGTCGGGCTGAAGCTGTTGAGGATCTCGGCCGCTTGGCCCGCCTTCCCGAAGGCAGGGCGGACGGCTACGAACGATGCGCCTCGCAGAACGGTCTCAGCGTACGCCTTGGCGTTGCTGGCCGGCACGCCGAACGCCGTGATCGCGGCGATGACAGCGTCGGGGGCTTTGCCCTCGCTGCTGACCAAGGCGATCTGGTCGTCGGAGAAGAAGCTGCTTTTCAGTTTTGAAACCGCACCCTTCGCATTCTGAGGGGTGTCGTATAGCCGGGTTGTGATTACGGTCATTGATCCGCACTTCCGTGAAAGGGGGCAGAACATTGCTAACCCATTACCCGTGCGGCTTCAACCCACTATGTCCACTTTGGTTGACGTATTTGATGCGTGACACATCCGCGCACCGGATCAGGGCTGGGGGAGGCCAACACTCCGGCGCGCCGGCAGACGTGCCGATCGGCCCCGCGGGCGGGCGTTCGACAACGCTGAGGGCGTCCTGTCCGGTGACGCGGCAAGCGCCACCGGCTGGCCTATGACCGCAGGAATTTGCTCTTCACCAGCGTCGGGATGCCCAGCAAGGACGACAAGAGCGTGTTGCCGGTCAGCGTCGGCAGGCCGGCAAGCCCGGAAAGCGACGTGGTATCCTTCGTCAGGGTCGGGATGTGCAACGCCGAGGACAGCGGCGTCGCCAGCGGCCGCAGCCAGCCCATGTCGCAGAATGCGGACAGCGATGCCTTGTCGCTTAACAGCAGCTTGATGTGCAGCACGGAGGACAGGCGTGCCTTTGCGTCGGTCAGGACAGGCAAGCCGATCAGGGCCGAGAACGCTGGAACGTCTTTGATGATCGCGGAGATACCCAGCAGGTTTGACGCGTGCAGCAGCTCCGGGATCCGTAATGCAGAAAACACAGTCCTGCCACGCTCAAACAGAATGGGAATGCCCAGAACCGCTGACAGCGTCGCGGTGTCGTCCACGAGCACCGGCAACGAGAGGAAGGACGACGCCGGAGTGGCCTCGTCCCATTGCCGTAACGGCTTGTATTCCTTGGGCGGGACGCCGGTTTCGATGGGATCGTAACTATCGAGGATGGCGGTGGCGCGGCCGGCGGTGCCGAACGGGGCGCGAACAGTGACCAGCGTCGCGCCGCGGGCGATGCTCAGGGCGTAGATCGCGGCCTCGGCTTTGGGGATGAAACCGGCCGCTACCGCGCCCACGATCTCATTGAATTCGGCCGCCGCCGCGTTGGCACCGGTCTTGTAGCCGCCAAGATAGGCTACAACGGTGATATCCGTGTCCTCAAAGCGATAGGTTTTGAGTTCGTTAACCGCGGCCACAGCGTTTTCCTGGCTGCCGTAGACCCGCGTTATTATGTCGGCCATGACGTCACCCTTTCTGTTCCACGTGAACTCGGTGTCGTGACACGGCTTTCACGTGGCAGTAATCTTACAGGATACAACCGATCTGGGAAGACGGGTGTCATCTTTAGTGGACACCTCAGACCGGGTCCCACCCGATCACGTCCCCGGACCGGTCCAGCGGCATGAACGAGGCCTTCATCGCGGGAATGCAGTGCTCGGCGATGGTTTCCGGCGTCCAGCCCTCGGAGCGATGGACGATCCGTATCGGCCGCGGCGAGCTGAACAGGATCAACTCGTTCATCCGTGTGCCGAACACCTGCCCGTTGACGTCCCAGGCGGCGTCGGAGGACAGGTAGACCGCCATCGGCGCGTTCTTGTCCGGCGTCATCTGCTGGATCTTCGCCAGCCGTGCCTGCTGCTCCGGGGTTGAAGCCGGAATCGAGCTGGTCATGCGGCTCCAGGCGAATGGCGCGATGCAGTTCGACCGCACGTTGTAGCGCTGCATGTCCAGTGCAATCGACTTCGATAGCGCGGTGATCCCCAGCTTGGCGGCGGAGTAGTTCGCCTGGCCGAAATTGCCGATAAGGCCGGAGGTGCTGCTCATGTGGACGAAGGTGCCGCTCTCCTGCTTGCGGTAATGTTCCGCCGCGGCGCGGGAGACGAAGAACGAGCCGTTCAGGTGCACGGCGATGACGGACAGCCAGTCGTCCTCGGTCATTTTGTGGAAGATCACGTCGCGCAGGATGCCGGCGTTGTTCACTACGGCATCGATGCGGCCGAAATGGTCGAGCGCGGCCTGGACGATCTTCTGCGCGGAGCTCCAGGTGGAGACGGATTCGGTGCAGATCTCCGCGGCGCCCCCGGCCTGCTCGATCAACTGCTTGGTCTGCTGCGCCGGGCTGGCCGAACCGCCCTCTCCCGTCAGGGACGCGCCGATGTCGGCGACGATCACCTTGGCGCCTGCGGCTGCCATCATCAGGGCGATCTCACGCCCGATGCCGCCGCCCGCGCCGGTGACGACCGCGACCTTGCCTTCCATCATGCCTGCCATTGTTTCCTCCTGAGCCTGATGCCGGCAGGCTAGGCGGGACGGCGCGGGTTGTGAACCCGCACGGTTTTGCTGGACGGTGTGACCGGGATTGAGTACGCAAACTGCGCCCACAAAAGGGGGTTCACCATGCCTTACGAAGATTACCCGCTGCCGGAGAAAGTCGGCGTGCGGGAGTTCCGGGAAAACATGACCGGGTTTCTGCGTCAGGCTCGCCAAGGGACTTCTTTCTTGATCACCTCGCACGATGAAGTGGTTGCTGAACTCCGCCCGCCCGCGCAAGCGCAGCGGTCCCCCCGCCGTCCCGGGTTGTTGCGTGGCAAGATTCGCATGGCGGCGGATTTCGACACGCTGCCGGCTGATGTTTTGGCCGCAATGGAGGGCGAGGGGGAGTGAAGCTCCTCCTCGACACCCACGCCCTGCTGTGGTGGCTGTCGGACGATGACCGGATTGGCCCGCAGGCGCGGGCGCTGATCGCCGATCCCGGCAATGACGTTCTGGTCAGCGTGGTGTCGCTGTGGGAAATCGTCGTGAAGGTGCGTGTCGGCAAGCTGGAGGCTGACATCCGGGAGATTGCAGGTGCCTGCGACCGCTCGGGGCTCATTTCAATCGCCGTGCGCCTCGATCATCTGCGGCTGCTGGCGACGTTGCCGATGCACCACCGCGATCCGTTCGACCATTTGCTGATCGCCCAGGCCATCACGGAAGACGCGACATTCGTGACGGACGATCGGCATGTCGCCCGGTATCCGGTGCGGGCGGTGTCTTGCGTGGGGTAGCCTGCGGTTGGGCACTGCTCTACGGCCCGTCCCGCATCAAGAACGATCTGCATCCGGCTCGCCGACGACCGTTACAGCCGCCCCCAGAACCTCGCGCGCATCGCTGAGCGCCTGGTCGAGCCTATCCCCGCGGTTACCGAAAGGGTTGGCGAGAAGCGCGGTCCTCAGATTGGGGCGTGTGGCATCGAAATCGGATTTCGAGACCACGACAACCTCGCTGCCATCGCGACCGGCGATGAACTGCGGTTCGCCATGGCTCGCCGCGTCGATGACCTCCGCGAAATGGCGCCGGGCTTCGGCTACCTGCCAACTGGTCGGCATCGATGATCGGCGTCCTTTCGATTGGCTACTTACCACACTGCGCATATGACGACGAGTACGCATAAGGCGTACATGAGGCCGGAGTGACGGCCGGGTATGCCGCCCCACAATCATTCCTCCCCCGGCTATATAACCCCTTGACGGTGCCTGCCCGATGCGCCATTTCTCCAATCAGGACTGAACCGGTCCTATTACCCGCAACGGGCGGAAAGCGAGAGGTCGCAGGCCATGCTCAGGCTGTCAAAGTTGACAGACTACGCCGTCGTGGTGCTCGTGCGCCTGTCGGATATGGAGGGCGTGCAGACCTCGCCGGGCCTTGCCGCGGCGACGGGCATCCCGGAGCCGACAGTCGCCAAGGTGCTGAAGAATCTCGCCGCGAGCGATCTTGTTTCGTCGCAGCGTGGCGCCCGAGGCGGTTACCGATTGAGCCGGGACCTTTCGTCGATCCCGATCGCCGACGTGATCGCTTCGATCGACGGGCCGATCGCCTTGACCGCGTGCGTCGAGGGTTCGGGTTCCGGGTGTGAGTCGCAGGGCCTGTGTCCGATGCGCGGCCGGTGGGACCCGGTGAACGAAGCCATTCATAAGGCGTTGTCGTCCATCACCCTGGCCGATATGCAAATGTCATTACTGCCAGCCTTTCGCACGCCCGATCTGGCGCACCCGGCCGCGTTCCAAGCGGCCGCCGAATAGGATTTTGCCATGGCCGCAGACACCGAAACGCTCGACACCGTTCAGTCCGTCACCCAATCGGGCTACAAGTGGGGCTTCGAAACCACGATCGAGATGGACTTTGCCCCCAAGGGCCTCAGCGAGGACATCATCCGCCTGATCTCCACCCGTAAGGAGGAGCCGGAGTGGATGCTGGAATGGCGGCTGAAAGCCTACGCCGCATGGCTGAAGATGCAGGAGCCGCACTGGGCGCGCGTCGATCATCCGCCGATTGATTACCAGGACCTGCATTATTACGCCGCGCCGAAAAAGAAGGCCGGCCCGAAAAGCCTGGATGAGGTCGATCCCGAGCTTCTCAAGATGTATGAGAAGCTGGGCATTCCGCTGAAGGAGCGGGCGATCCTGGCCGGCGTCGATCCCGACACGGTCGAGGACCGTCAGGTCGCGGTGGATGCGGTGTTCGACAGCGTCTCCGTCGCGACGACCTTCCAGGCGACGTTGCGGAAGGCCGGTGTGATCTTCTGTCCGATCAGCGAGGCGATCCGCGAGCATCCCGACCTTGTCAGGCAGTATCTCGGCACGGTGGTTCCGACCGGGGACAATTTCTTCGCCGCGTTGAACAGCGCCGTGTTTACCGACGGCAGCTTCGTCTACATCCCCAAGGGCGTGCGCTGCCCGATGGAACTGTCCACCTATTTCCGCATCAACGCGCGTAACACCGGGCAGTTCGAGCGGACGCTGATCATTGCGGAAGCGGGCAGCCATGTCAGCTACCTCGAAGGCTGCACCGCGCCGCAGCGCGACGAGAACCAGTTGCATGCCGCGGTGGTGGAACTGATCGCCATGGACGATGCGCAGATCAAATATTCCACTGTGCAGAACTGGTATCCCGGCGACGCCAACGGCAAGGGCGGCATCTACAACTTCGTCACCAAGCGCGGCGCCTGCCGCGGGGCGCGGTCGAAGATTTCCTGGACGCAGGTGGAGACCGGTTCGGCGATCACCTGGAAATATCCGTCCTGCGTGCTGCATGGCGAGGACAGCGTGGGCGAATTCTACTCGGTCGCGGTGACCAACAACCACCAGCAAGCCGATACCGGAACGAAGATGATCCATATCGGCAAGGGGTCGCGCAGCACGATCATTTCGAAGGGCATCAGCGCCGGGCATTCGAACAACACCTACCGCGGCCTTGTGCGGATGCTGCCGGGCGCGGCCAACGCCCGCAACTTCACCCAGTGCGACAGCCTGCTGATCGGCGATCAGTGCGGCGCGCATACCGTGCCTTATATCGAAAGCCGCAACCGGACGGCGAAGGTGGAGCACGAGGCGACGACGTCGAAGATCGCCGACGACCAGTTGTTCTACTGTCGCCAGCGCGGACTTTCGGAAGAAGACGCGGTGGGCCTGATCGTCAATGGCTTCTGCAAGGACGTTTTGAAGGAACTGCCGATGGAGTTCGCCGTGGAGGCGCAAAAGCTCCTGGCTGTTTCGCTCGAAGGATCAGTGGGATAATACCGATGCTTGAAATTCGCGGCCTGGCCGCTTCGATCAACGACAAGCCAATCCTGAATGGCATCGATTTGACGGTGCCGGCGGGCGAGGTGCATGCCATTATGGGGCCGAACGGTTCCGGTAAATCAACGCTCGGCTATGTGCTGTCCGGGCGTGAGGATTTTACGGTCACCGGCGGGACCGCAACGTTCAACGGCCTCGATCTGCTGAAGCTGGAACCGGAACAACGGGCTGCGGCGGGTTTGTTCCTGGCGTTTCAGGCGCCGATTGAATTGCCCGGGGTGAACAATGCGAATTTCCTGCGGACGGCGCTGAATGCGGTCCGCCGGGCGCATGGCGAGTCCGAACTGGATGCGGTGCAGTTCCTCAAGCTGGCGAAGGCGGAAACGAAGCGGCTGGCGATGCCGGACGACATGCTGAAGCGCAACGTCAATGTCGGCTTCTCCGGCGGCGAGAAGAAGCGCAACGAAGTGCTGCAGATGGCGTTGTTGCGGCCGAAGCTGGCGATCCTCGACGAAACCGACAGCGGGCTTGACATCGATGCGCTCAAGATCGTTGCTGATGGCGTCAATGCGCTGCGCCGTCCTGAATTCTCTGCGCTGGTGATTACGCACCATCAGCGGCTGCTGGATTACCTGGTGCCGAACAAGGTGCATGTGCTGTTGCACGGCCGGATTGTCCGCAGCGGCGGCCCGGAACTGGCGAAGGAACTGGAAAAGAGCGGCTACGCCGAGCTGATCGCGGAGGCGGCATGAGCACCGGCGCCGCGGGATTTCTGGAGCGGTACGAAGGCGTCATCGGCAAGCTGCCGGGCGATTCCGCCTTGCGCGCCGCCGCCGCCGCGTCGTTCCGCTCCGCCGGTCTGCCGGGCGGCACCTCGGGGCGCCGGATCGAGGCGTGGAAATACACCAGCCTGCGCCCGGTCGCCGAAGCGAAGTTTCTGCGCGACGCCGCGCCCCGGCATGAGGCGGAAACGATCCTGGCCGGGCTGGCGCTGCTGGATGCACCGCGCATCGTGTTTGTCGACGGCGCGTTGCGCAGCGATCTGTCACTGACGCCCGCCGCCGGGTTTGCGCGCTTTGCCCAGCAGCCGGATTTCGGCACGCTGACCTGGCCGGACCGGGAGCCGATGGTCGCGCTCAATACGATGCTGGCGGAAGACGGAGCTGTGCTGGATGTTCCGGCGGATCGTGATGCCGGTGTGGTTCAGCTTGTCAGCATCGCCTCGTCCGATGCCGACTTTCATCCGCGCCATAGCATCCGCCTCGGCAATGGCGCGCGGCTGACGCTGGTCGAAATTTCCGTTGGCCAGGGGACCTATCTGCTGAACACCGTGGCGGAAATCCATGTCGCGGAGGGCGCCGCGTTGACGCATATCCGCTTGCAGGACGAAGCGGCGACGGCGTTCCACGTCTCCACGACCTACGCCGATGTCGAGGCGGCCGCAACCTACGACAGCTTCACCCTGAATCTCGGCGCCCGGCTTTCGCGGACCGAGGTGCATGCGCAACTTACCGGCAAGGGCGGTGCCGCCCATCTGAATGCAGCGCAGCTTCTGGCCGGGTCGCAGCATGCCGATTTCACCTCGGTCGTCGGTCACACCGCACCCGGCTGCCAGTCGCGCCAGACCGTGAAGAATGTGCTGGCCGGCAAGTCCCGTGGCGTGTTCCAGGGCAAGATCGAGGTTGCCCGGCAGGCGCAGAAGACCGACGGCTACCAGATGAACCAGGCGCTGCTTCTGTCGCCCGACGCGGAAGTCGATTCGAAGCCCGAACTGGAAATCTTTGCCGACGACGTCAAGTGCAGCCACGGCGCGACCGTCGGCGAGCTGGACGCCGAGCAGATGTTCTATCTTCGCAGCCGCGGCGTGCCGGAGGCGGAAGCCCGCTCCATCCTGGTCCGTGCATTCCTGGCCGAAGCGCTGGATGCGGTTGCCGATGAAACCATCCGCGCGCGGCTGGAAACCGCTGTCGACGGCTGGTGGGAAAGGCAGGCAGCATGAACGTCGCCATCAATCCCGCAACGCTGGACATCGAGCGCATCCGGGCGGATTTCCCGATCCTGACGCAGACCGTGCGCGGCAAACCGCTGGTGTTCCTCGACAGCGCCGCCTCCGCGCAGAAGCCGCGCGTGGTGATCGACGCCATGGTCAACGCCATGGAGACGCAATACGCCAACGTCCATCGCGGCCTGCACTGGATGAGCGAGCGCACCACTGAGGCGTACGAAGCCGCCCGCGATGCCGCCGCGGCGCTGATGAACGCCAACGACCGGTCGGAGATCGTGATCACCGGCAACAGCACCGGCTCGATGAACCTGCTGGCGCACAGCTATGGCCGCGGCGTGCTGAAGCCCGGGCAGGCGGTGCTGATCTCCGGCATGGAGCATCATTCCAATATCGTGCCGTGGCAGATGCTGCGCGATGCACACGGCATCGAGTTGCGCGTGGCGCCGATAACCGATGCCGGCGAACTCGACATGGCGGCGTTCGAAGCGCTGCTGGAAGACGGCAAGGTCGGGCTTGTGGCGATCACCCACATGTCCAACGTGCTCGGCACCGTCACGCCGGCGGAACGCATCGTCAGCCTCGCCCATGCGCACGGTGCGAAGGTGATGTTCGACGGGTCGCAGGCGATCGTGCATCGCAAAATCGACGTGCAGGCGCTGGGCGCCGATTTCTACGCCTGGACCGGCCACAAGCTGTATGGCCCGACCGGCATCGGCATCCTCTGGGGCCGCAAGGAGTTGCTGGAGCAGATGCCGCCGTTCTTCGGTGGCGGCGACATGATTTCATCCGTTACCTATAAAAAATCCACCTGGGCCGCGGTGCCGCACAAGTTCGAGGCCGGCACTCCGGCGATCCTGGAGGGCATCGGCCTGAAGGCGGCGATCGATTACGTGCAGTCCATCGGCTACGAAGCGATGGCCGCGCACGAGGCATCGCTGACGGAACATGCCCTCGCCCGCCTGTCGAAAATTCCCGACCTGCGCATCATCGGCCAGGCGCAGGACCGCGGCGGCGTTATCTCCTTCGTTCTCGGCAAGGCGCACGCCCACGATGTCGCCACCCTGCTCGATCGGCAGGGCATCGCCGTGCGCGCGGGGCATCATTGCGCCGAGCCATTGATGCACCGGCTCGGCCTCGACAGCACCGCCCGCGCCAGCTTCGGCGTCTACACGACGCACAACGAGATCGATGCGCTGGCGGATGGGCTTGTCCGGGTGCGGGAATTCTTCGGATGACGCAGACAGACAGTCTCGATGACCTGCGCGACCTGTACCAGGACGTCATCCTGGATCACAGCCGCAGGCCGCGCCACGCGCAGCGGCTGGAAGCGTTCGACGCCACCGCCAAGGGCGACAACCCGATGTGCGGCGATCGTGTCCAGGTCTGGGTGAAATACGACGGCGACACTGTCGGCCGCGTCGGTTTCGAGGCGAGGGGCTGCGCCATCAGCGTCGCCTCGGCCGATCTGATGGCGGAGACGGTGCAGGGGCGCGGCAAGGCGGATACGAAGGCGCTGTTCGAGGCGTTTCGCACCCTCGCCCGCACCGGCGCCTGCCCGGACTGTGGCCAGGCGCTTGCCGAACCGCTGGAACGCCTGGCCCCGCTGGCCGGGGTTCATGAATATCCATCGAGGGTGAAGTGCGCCACCCTGCCCTGGCACGCCCTGATTGCCGCGCTGGACGGGACGAAGGAGGCTAGCAGTGAATGAGATAACGCCCCCAACCGCATGGACACCGGACGGTGAAAAGCCGATGGCGGCAGCGTCCAACCTGCCGACTGAGGATGCGCTGATCGAGGCGATTGCGTCGGTCTACGATCCGGAAATTCCGGTGAACATCTACGACCTCGGTCTGATCTACGTGGTCGAGATCGCCGACGACGGCGCGGTGAAGGTGGAGATGACGCTGACCGCGCCAGCCTGTCCGAGCGCGCAGGAACTGCCGGAGCAGGTGCACCAGGCGATCATGTCGCTGGATGGCGTGACGTCCTGCCATGTCGAGACGGTCTGGGATCCGCCGTGGGACCCGTCCCGCATGACCGAGGAAGCCCGGCTGCAGTTGAATATGTATTAGTCCATCGCGAATTAGGCTGAATCATGAGCATCACCACCACCGCCCCCCGCAAGACCCGCGAATTGCCGCCCCTGATGACCCTGACCGATGCCGCCGCCGCACGGCTGCGCGGGCTTTATGAGAAGGGGGAAAAGGGCAAGCTGCTGCGCATCGACGTAAAGACGAAGGGCTGCTCCGGCATGTCCTATGACATGACCTGGACCGATGCGCCCGCGCCGAGCGATGAAATCGTCAAGGCCAACGACCTGACCGTCCTCGTGGACCGCAAAGCCTCGCTGTTTCTGATCGGCACCGTTATGGATTACGAGGTGAAGAACCTGACGTCGGGCTTCACTTTCCACAATCCCAACGAAAAGGGCCGCTGCGGCTGCGGGGAAAGCTTCCACGTCTGACCGCTCCGGCGGCAACACCGCTTCTTGAAGCAACGAGAATCGGAGGCTCCGGTTTATTCCCTGTCCGAGTGGCAAATTGCCATCGCAGGGAGGCATGGATGAACAACATTATCTACATCGTTGGGCTTGTCGTTGTAGTGATAGCGGTGCTGAGCTTCTTTGGGTTGCGGTAAGGTCTTGGCCTCCGTCATGTCCCGGCGTGTCCGGGCCATGGCGGAATGGTGTCACGCCGAATCCTCCACCAGCACGACATGCAACCGACGCGGGCCATGCGCCCCTAGCTCCAACGTCTGCTCGATATCGGCCGAGCGGGACGGGCCGGTGATCAGCATGACGTTGCGCGGCATCGCGCCAATTTCCGACCGCAGCTTGTCCCACGCTTCCTCATAAGCGCCGACGATCACCGAGGCCCGCAGCACGGCGATCTCCGTATCGGCCAGCAGGTTCAGCGTCACCGGCCGATCCGGGCCGCCGGGCATCATCAGCGTGCCGGTTTCCGCAATGCCGGCGAAGGCGTGCTGGATACTGACGGCGTCGGTTGCTTCCGCCCGGCCCTCCCGGATCTCCAGCAACGGCCGGGTCGACCAGGGCAGCGTCCGCAATTCCGGATGCGGCGCCATGACCGCCCGTCCCGGCAGGTTCTGCGCCGCCAGGTAGTCCGCCACTGCTGCCGGCACCGCGTTCATATCCGCGACGCGGGCGACGGAGCCGAACTCCTTTTCCACGTTCCGCACGAACAGATCGACCTGCTGCGGGTGCGGCAGCCGGGACCGCGCCGGGATCACATGTCGTGGATGCTCAGCGATGCGCCGGCGCAGCATCACCGCCTGATGCTCCGGCAGCGGGCCGCGCTTCAGGCCGCGGCGGATGGCGGTCAGGATCGATTGCTTGCTCATTGGCCGCGCCCCGCGCGGGCGTAGCGGGCGAAGAACGTGTCGCCCTCCGGCGCCGGCAGATCGCGGCCGTCCGTCCAGCCGCTGACCAGCGGCAGGCTGGAGAAGCGGCCTTTCTTGCGACCGAGCCAACCCAGCGCGACCGTCGAAGCCCGCGTCGCCCGTCGATAAAGCCAGGGGCGGCGGGCGAGGAACGCCCAGAGGCCCATGTTCGTCCGCATCGCGCCCGGCGTCAGGTGCCGCTCGAACTCCCGTTCGCGCCAGTGGCGCATCAGCCCCGGCAGCGGGATTTTCACCGGGCACACGCTCTCGCATTTGCCGCAGAACGTCGAGGCGTTGGGCAAATGCCCCGCCTTGTCCACCCCGATCAGCCCGGGAGTCAGCACCGACCCCATCGGCCCCGGGTACACCCAGCCATAGGCGTGGCCGCCGACGGCGCCGTAGACCGGGCAATGGTTCATGCAGGCGGCGCAGCGGATGCAGCGCAGCATGTCCTGGAACTCCGTCCCCAACATCGCGGAGCGTCCGTTGTCGATCAGGACGACGTGGTATTCCTCCGGCCCGTCCAGATCCCCCGGCCGACGCGCACCGGTGGAGAACGTGGTGTAGACGGAGAAATCCTGTCCGGTCGCCGACCGCGCCAGCACCCGCAGCAGCGAGGTCGCGTCTTCCAGCGTCGGCACGCATTTCTCGATGCTGGCGAGCACGATGTGCACCCGGGGCAGCGTCTGTGTCAGGTCGCCGTTGCCCTCGTTGGTAACGATGATGCTGCTGCCGGTCTCGGCGATCAGGAAATTGGCGCCGGTGATGCCGACATCGGCGGCGAGGAACTTCGACCGCAGCTTGGTCCGCGCCTCGATCAGCACGTCGCGGCGTTCATTGAACGTGCGATCGGCCGGCAGGTCGGTGTGGGCTTTGCGGAAGGCGCTTTCCCAGTCCTCCATGTTCAGGTGGAAGGCGGGCGCGATGATGTGGCTGGGCAGTTCCTGCCGAAGCTGGATGATGTATTCGCCGAGGTCGGTTTCTATCGGCTGGATGCCGTGCTGTTCGAGGTGCTCGTTGATGGCGATCTCCTCGCCGATCATGGATTTGCCCTTGGTGACGGTGCGGGCGTTGGCGGCTTGGCAGATCGCCAGCACGACGGCCCGGGCCTCCCCGGCGTCGGCGCACCAATGCAGCTTGCCGCCGGATTCCAGCACCTTCGCCTCGTAGGTTTCCAGATAGAAGTCCAGGTTCGCCAGCGCGTGGTTCTTGATGTCGCGCGCGGTGTTGCGCAGCTCTTCGAACTCCGGCAGGGCGGCGACCGCGGCGGCGCGGCGGGCGATGAAGCTCGGGCCGCTGCGGGCCAGCGCCTTCTGCAGTCCGGCATTGCCCAGCGCGTCGTGGGCGTTCTTTTTGAAGGCCGATGAGGTGGCGATATGCATGGCGTTTCCCGGACGAGCGTTTGACTTTTGATAGCGCCCGCGGCGGCTGTTGGCCATGGGCTTGGCGCACCGACGATGCTCCGTTATGCCTTCACATATACTGTTTACCGGGGGAACAAGGCCATGGCGCGCACCCACCGTATCGCGGTCCTCCCGGGCGACGGCATCGGCAAGGAAACCGTGCCGGAATCGTTGAAGGTGCTGGATGCGGCGGCGCGGCGCTTCGGCTTCGAACTCAACCTGACGCATTACGACTGGTCGTGCGAAACCTATAAGGACACCGGCCAGATGATGCCGGCCGACGGGTTGGACCAGTTGGCGAAGTCCGACTCGATTCTGCTGGGCGCGGTGGGGTGGCCCGGGGTGCCGGATCACGTCTCCTTGTGGGGGCTGCTGATCCCGATTCGCCGTGGCTTCGACCAGTATGCGAATGTCCGGCCATGCAAGCTGATGCCGGGGGTGCGCACGCCTCTGGCCGGACGCACGGAAGCGGATATCGATTTCTACGTGGTGCGCGAAAACACCGAGGGCGAGTATTCCTCCGTCGGCGGCCGCATGTTCCAGGACACGGAGCGGGAGTTTGTCACGCAGCAGTCGGTGTTCAGCCGCACGGGCGTGGACCGCATCCTGAAATACGCGTTCGAACTGGCGATCACCCGGCCGAAGAAGCATCTCACGTCCGCCACGAAGTCGAACGGCATCATCCACACCATGCCGTACTGGGACGAGCGGTTCGCCGCGATGGCCGCGCAATATCCGGAGGTCCGGACGGACCAGTACCACATCGACATCCTATGCGCGCAGTTCGTGCAGCATCCGGATTGGTTCGATGTTGTGGTGGGATCGAACCTGTTCGGCGATATCCTGTCCGACCTCGGGCCGGCCGTGGCTGGGTCCATCGGCATTGCGCCCTCGGCCAACATCAACCCGGAACGGGTATTCCCGTCGATGTTCGAGCCGGTGCACGGCTCCGCGCCGGATATCGCCGGCAAGTTCATCTGCAACCCCATCGGGCAGATTTGGTCTGCCGCGTTGATGCTGGAGCACCTGGGCGAGGCGGAGGCGGGCGCTGCGATTATCGCCGCAATCGAAACCTCATTGCGCGAGAGCGGCCCGAAGACCCGGGATATGGGCGGTCAGGCCGGGACGGCGGATGTCGGGACTGCGATTGCGGAGCTGGTTGCAGCGGCCTGAGGCCCGCCTGGTTCACAGGCGGACCGTCGCCGTTGGGGCGCAAGGCGCGGGATACACAATCAGGATCGCGGCAGGCTTCTGCCGCTAATCCCGGGCAGACTCAGACACCATATATCACGGCAGCTTGAGCAGGTAAATTGTTGCACCCGCGGTACCGAATAAGATCCAACCCCAAACAAAGAAGGACATAGCGCTTCCCCTACGTTAGCACCAGGATTTGACTGGCGTGGCCTTACATCAACGTGGACCACGCCGAAGCAATGGCACAATCCTCGACTCTTGGCTATGGCTTTACAGCATTCCCTCCATGCCGAACGCGACGGCGGAAGGAACGATGCACGCCGCAAGCAGCCTTCGCCATCGAACAGCAGGCCCCATAGTTCAGGAGACGCCGGCATGAGGTTCGGCCTGATATACGAGTTGCAATTGCCGAGGCCCTGGGACGCGGACTCCGAGCATCGGCTGGTTCAGGACGCCCTTGCCGAGGTCGAAGCAGCCGATCGGCTTGGCTTCGACTATGTCTGGGCCAACGAGCACCACTTTCTGGAGGAATATGCGCACAACTCCGCGCCCGAGGTGTTCCTCGCCGCGGCGGCCGGACGCACCAGTCGGATCCATGTCGGTCACGCTGTTGTGCTCTCGCCGCCCGGCTATAACCATCCCGCGCGCGTCGCCGAACGGATCGCCATGCTCGACCTGGTTTCCTCGGGCCGCGCCGAATGGGGGACCGGATCGTCGGCGTCGCGCGCCGAGCTGGAAGGCTTCAACATCGACCCGGCGCGGAAGAAGCAGATGTGGGCCGAGGCGACTGAACAGACCGCCAACATGATGGCGATGACGCCCTATCCGGGCTTCAAGGGCGAATTCTTCTCGATGCCGATCCGCAACGTCGTCCCCAAGCCGTTGCAGAAGCCGCATCCGCCGATATGGCTCGCCTGCTCGAACAAGGAGACGATCCATGTCGCCGCCCGCTGCGGTGTCGGCGCGCTCGCCTTCGCCTTTGTCGATCCCGCCGAGGCGGCGAAATGGGCCGGAGAATATTACGATATCATCAAATCCGGGCAATGCGTGCCGATCGGCCATGCGGTGAACGCGAACATTGCGATGGCGACGGGGTTTTCGGTGCATCACGAAGAGGCGGAGGCGATCCGGCGTGGCGGTGACGGCTTCCGGTTCTTCGGCTTCGCGCTGGGCCATCATTACGTGTACGGTGAGCATGTCCCGGGGCGGACGAACATATGGGAGCGGTTCGAGCGCGCCCGGGACGCGCTGCCGCCCCCGGTTGGCAACGGCATCGGCACCCCGGCCCAACTCATTGATCGTCTTACGCAATATCAGGATGCCGGGGTCGATCAGGTGATCTTCGTCCAGCAGGCGGGCCGCAATACGCATGAGGACATCATCGCGTCGCTTGAGTTGTTCGCGGCCGAGGTGATGCCGGTGCTGAAAGCCGATCAGGCGGCGCGGGACGCCCGGAAGCGGGCGGAACTGGCGCCGTATATCGAAGCGGCGTTGGAACGGAAAAAGTGGATGCGCCCGCTCGCGCCGGACGAGATTCCGCCGATACCCGCCTACGGCCGGTCGGTGGTTGCGGGTGAAGGCTTACCGACCGCCCTGTCCGGGCGACGCGGTGGCGGCATCCACATCCCGAGCGAGGATCCGTCCGAGCGGGTGGGTGCGGCGGGGGACGATTAGTTTTTTGGATCGATACACCAGTGCGCGATAGTCCAGGTCCGACTCTGCGGGCCGCGCCACCTCGTCATGCCGACGGAGGTCGGCATCCACGCCTTTTCTTAGTGTAAACAAAGGCGTGGATGGCGGGCCTTCGCCCGCCATGACGCAGGAGGCGACCGTGCCTTCGGGTTATGTTCGCTACGTCACCAACACCATTCACCCCCGGCGCGGCATCAGAACGGTATAATCCAGGTCCAGCAGCACCGCCGGATGCGCCTTGCCATCCTCCCCCCGGTCCGGGAAATCGGCACAGGAATGATCCTTTACCGCAACCGTCCGGACCCGAAGCGCCACCACATCGGCCCGCACCGGCGCCTTCGAAACGATCTCCGACCAGGCGTAGATCGTATCGCCCGCGAACGCCGGCGCCACATGCCGCCCGCCGTTCAGCGCCACCACCTTGAATGCGTTGGCGAGGCCATTGAACGACAGCGCCCGGGCGATGCTGATGATGTGGCCGCCATAAATAAGCCGGCGCCCGAACCGCCCCTCCTTCGCCGCGTGCAGGTTGAAATGCACCCGGGCGGTATTCTGCCACAGGCGGGTGGCCAGCATGTGCTCCGCCTCCTCGATCGTCACGCCGTCGACGTGGTCGATCCGTTCGCCCGTTTCGTAATCATCCCAAAGTGCCTCGCTGCCGGCCAAAGCCGTGTCGTAAGCAGCAAGATCGAGGCCGGACGGCACGGCGATATCCTCCGCCCGCACCGCCTCCGGCAGCACCGGCACCACCGGCGCGGGCGCCGGAGCGGCATGATTCCGTTTCGGAACCAGCACCCAACGGATATAGGACAGCACCACGTCGCCGCGCTGGTTGCTGCCCGTTGACCGCACGTAGACCACGCCGGAATCGCCCTTGCCGGTCTCACGAACACCAATCACCTCGGACACGGTGCTGAGCGTGTCGCCTGGATAGACCGGCACGCCGAAGCGGCCGTCGGCGTAGCCAAGATTGGCGATCGCATTCAGCGAAATGTCCGGCACCGTCTTGCCGAAAACGAGGTGGAACACGGCCCAGTCGTCAATCGGCGCCGCGGGCAATCCAATCGCCTGCGCCAGGACGCGGCTCGACTGGACAGCAAAGCGCGAACCGTAAAGCGCGGTATGCAACGCCACGTCGCCTTCCGTAACGGTCCGCGGAGTGGCATGCACGATGGTCTGGCCGACACGAAAATCTTCGAAGAAGTTCCCGGTCGTGGTCTTGGTGCTCGGCATGGCGTGTCCTTACAAGGCAACGGCGCGGCGGTTTCAAGCGATCTCCACCGGCCCCGCGACCACCTTGGCGTCGCGCAACCGGCCGATTTCGCCCTCGCTCAGACCCAGGTCGCGGCTGAGAATTTCATCGGTATGCTCACCCAGCAGCGGCGCCCGTCGCGGCACCTCCCGCCCAACCGCGGCAAAGCCGATCGGCGAGCCGGGGACCAGAAAACGGCCGATGCCGGGCTGGTCGAGTTCGGCAAACAGCGGGTTGGCCAGCGAACAGCGCGGATCGTCCTCCACCATCTGGCGAAACGTCTGGTACGGCCCCCAGCACACCCCGGTGCTGTCGAACGCCGCCCGCACCTCCTCCAGCGTGCGCGCCAGGCACCAGGGACGGATCAGGCAGGAAATCGCCTCCCGCGCCTTGAACCGGTCGCCCTCGCGGCGGGCGAAATCCAGCTCCAGCAGCCCACCCAGGGCTTCGAACTTCGCTGCAAGACCGGTCGCGGTCGCGAGTTCCTTCCACATCCGGTCGGTCACCACGGCGATGTAGATCAGCCGCCCGTCGCGCGTCTCGAAGTGCGAGCCATAGGCGCCGAACAGGTCGTTGCCATAGGCGCGGCGATCATCGTCCGCCACCTGCACCTCGGCGATGTAGCCGAGATTCCCGGCCATGGCGAAAGCGATGTCGGCCAGGCTGACGCGCACGACCTGCCCCTCACCCGTCAGCCGGCGGTGCCGCTCGGCCGCCACCAGCCCGAGCGCCAGATTGATCCCCGCCAGCGCATCCCACACCGGCATGACGTGATTGACCGGGCCACCCCGATCCGGGCCGGTGACAAACGGAAAGCCCACAGCGCAGTTCACCGTGTAGTCCACCGCGGACGTGCCGTCCGGATTGCCGAACAGGTTGACCATGATCATGTCGGCGCGACGCTGGCGCAGCGCGTCGTAGCTCATCCAGCCTTTGTTGGCGGGGAAATTGGTCAGGAACAGCCCGTTCCCCGGCCCCGGCGCGGTGATCAGCGCCGCCACCAGCTCCTGGCCCTCGGGCTTGCCGGTATCGACTGCCAGCGAGCGTTTGCCCTTGTTCAGACCGGCCCAGTACAAACTTCGGCCTTCGGCGGTGACCGGCCAGCGCCGTGCGTCGAGGCCGCCCCTGATTGGGTCAAAGCGGATCACGTCGGCCCCCATCTGCGCCAGCGTCATGCCGGCCAGAGGCGCCGCCACGAAGGCCGAGCCTTCCACAACCCTGAGTCCGTTCAGGATCCCGGTCATTGGCCAACTCCCGTTGATGCAGCCACTGGCGATCAAGCGCGCTTGAAGGATCGCCGGTGAAACCGTACACTGACCCGACCAAACAAGGAATACCCGTCGGAGGCGGGACGCTGGCTGAAAAAGGGTGCCGGCAGCAGGCTTGGCAGGAAGGTTGATCCATGCGCAGCAAGATCGTGACGGCCGACGAAGCGATCGCTCTGATCCGCGATGGCGACACCCTTTCAAGCACCGGCTTCGTGCAGACCGGATTCGCCGAGGCGCTGCTCGCCGCGCTCGAACGCCGCTTCCTGGCAACCGGCAGCCCGCGGAACCTCGCGCTGTTCGCCGCTGCCGGCCAGGGCGACGGCCGGGACATGGGCATCAACCATCTGGCCCACGAAGGCCTGCTGCGGCGCGTCGTCGCGGGCCATTGGGCGAAGATGCCGAAAGTCAGCCGCCTCGCGCTGGACAACAAGATCCAGGCCTACAACCTGCCGCAGGGCATCATCTGCCAGTTGTTCCGCGACCTCGCCGGCGGCAAACCGGGCACGTTCTCCAAGGTCGGCCTGCACACCTTCGTCGATCCGCGCCATGGCGGCGGCAAGGTGAATGCGGTCACGACAAAGGACATCGTCAAGCTGGTCGATGTCGATGGCGAGGAGTGGCTGTTCTACAAAGTCGGCAAGGTCGATGTCGCCTTCATCCGCGGCAGCACCGCCGACACCTTCGGCAACATCACCATGGAGCGGGAAGCGCTCACGCTGAACAACCTGGCCCTGGCGATGGCCGCAAAGAACAGCAACGGCATCGTCATCGCCCAGGTGGAACGCATCGCCGAGCGCGGCACCCTGCCGCCGCGGCAGGTCAGGATCCCCGGCATCCTGGTGGACTGCATCGTCGTGGCGGAGCCGCATGAGCACCGGCAGACCGTCGCCACCCAATACAACGGTGCGTTCTCGGGCGAATACCGCGTGCCGCACGCCGCGGTCCGGTCCACAGCGATCAACGAGCGCAAGATTATCGCCCGGCGCGCCGCTTTCGAGTTGCCGCCGAACGGCATCATCAACCTCGGCGTCGGCATGCCCGAGGCGGTGGCCGCGGTGGCGAACGAAGAGCGCATCTCGCATCTGCTGACCTTTAGCGTGGAGTCCGGCCTGATTGGCGGCATTCCCGGCAGCGGCGCCGACTTCGGCACCGGCGTCAACATGGATGCGGTCATCGACGAGAACCAGCAGTTCGACTTCTACGATGGCGGCGGACTCGACATGGCGTGCCTCGGGATGGCGGAATGCGATGCAGCCGGCAACGTCAACGTCAGCCGCTTCGGCGGGCGGCTGGCCGGCGCGGGCGGCTTCATCAACATCAGCCAGAACGCGCGTTTGGTGGTGTTCGTCGGGTCCTTCACCGGCGCCGGCCTGAAGGTGGCGGTAGAGAACGGCGAGTTGCGCATCCTGCAAGAGGGCACGCAAAGGAAGTTCCGCAAACAGGTCGAACAGATCACCTTCAACGGGCAATACGCCTATGACCGCGGCAAGCCGATCTATTACGTAACAGAAAGGTGTGTGTTTCGCCGGGTGCGCCGCGGCCTGGCGCTGATCGAGGTGGCACCGGGGATCGATGTCGCGCGGGACATCCTGCCGCACATGGACTTTGAGCCGATTATCGGCGAGTATGGCATAATGGACGCGCGGATTTTTAGTCCGGAGCCGATGGAGCTGGAGGCGGAGCTGCTGAACCTGTCGCTGCCGGAACGGGTAATCTATGACGCCGAGCGGAACATTCTGTTCCTGAACTTCGAAGGCATGTACGTACGGGTGGCGGAAGACGTCAAAGCCATCTGGGACATTTGCGAACAGCGCTGCAAGGCCGCCGGGAAATGGGTCGGTGTCGTTATAAACTATGACCGCTTCCGCATCTCGCAGGACGTGCTGGACGCCTATGCCGAGATGGACCGGTATTTCCTCGCGCATTACTTCACCAAGATCACCCGTTACGCCACCAGCGCATTCCTGCGGGCGAAGCTCGGTGAACAGTTCTCGCAGCGCAACATCGCGCCGCACGTGTTCGAGCGCCGGGAGGAAGCCCAGGCATTCCTGGCGGCGAGCCGGGGCAGCGGAACCGAAGCGTCCGGATCATAAGGAGAAACGCCCCATGAAACTCCCTGCCGACTTCTACCGGCCGCTCGCCATCGGAGCGCCGGAGCCGATACGCCAACTGCCCGTCGTGCCGGAACGCATGATCCATTTCTTCCCGCCGCATCTGCCGAAAGTGCGCGACAAGGTGCCGGAGCTTGTCGGCAACGTGGACGTGCTGCTCGGCAACCTGGAAGACGCCATCCCGGCCGAGGCGAAGGACGCCGCGCGGGCCGGGTTCATCGAGGTGGCGCGCGCGGTGGACTTCAAGGACACCGGCCTGTGGACCCGTATCAACGCCCTGAACAGCCCGTGGGTGCTGGATGACCTGTTCCAGATCGTCGCGGCCATCGGCGGCAAGCTGGATGTGGTAATGCTGCCGAAGGTCGAGGGGCCATGGGACATCCACTACCTCGACCAGTTGCTCGCCCAGTTGGAGGCGCGGCATCAGGTGCGCAAGCCAATACTGATCCACGCGATATTGGAGACGGCGCAGGGGGTGAAGAACGTCAATGACATCGCCTGCGCCAGCCCGCGGATGCACGGCATGAGCCTGGGGCCGGCGGACCTTGCCGCCTCCCGCGGGATGAAGACCACGCGCGTCGGTGGCGGGCATCCGTCGTATGGCGTGCTGGAGGATGCTCGTGCGGACGGGGCGCCTCGCACGCTGTTCCAGCAGGATTTGTGGCATTACACGGTGGCGCGGATGGTCGATGCCTGCCTCGCAAGCGGCATCCGTGCGTTCTATGGACCGTTCGGTGACTTCAAGGACGAACCGGCGTGCGAGGCGCAGTTCCGCAACGCCTTCCTGCTCGGCTGCGTCGGCGCCTGGAGCCTGCACCCGACGCAGATCACCATCGCCAAGCGGGTGTTCAGCCCGGAGGTGAAGGACGTGCTGTTCGCGAAGCGCATTCTGGAGGCGATGCCGGACGGCAGCGGCGCGGTGATGCTGGACGGCAAGATGCAGGACGATGCGACCTGGAAGCAGGCCAAGGTGATCGTCGATCTGGCCCGGCTGGTGGCCAAACGCGATCCGGACCTGGCGGCTGCTTACGGGTTCGGCTGATCAGAACTGCTTATAAACGATTTCCGGCGACGACAAATTCAGCACCAGCCCGGCAATGGCGATAGCCAGCACCATTGCCGAGGCGAAGGCTGTGCGCGTGTAGCGTGACCGCAGCACGTCGCCCAGCCAGCGCCCCGATGGACCGAGCAGATCCGGGATCGCCAGCACAATGCTTGAGGCGCACACCGTCCCGACGGCGGCGGCAACGCATCCGAACACGCCGAGCTTGGCCGCCAATCCGCCAATCTCCGCCCATGTCGCCCAGAACCATAGCAGGGTGAAGGCGAACCAGGTGAAGGTCAGCCCGCGCGCCACCGCCCGGTAGACCGGGTTCGCGCACAGGCGCTCATACCCGGCCTGTGTCAGCCGCCGCGTCATCGCCACCTGGTATAGCCGGTTCCCTGCCACGCCGCCGCCTTGCAGCACGCCGAAGAACAGGAACTCCGAGGTCTGGCCGTGCCACGCCCCCACCAGGAAGAACGTCACGAAGAACGCCACGACGCTCGGGTATTGTTTCGACCGCGCAGATCGATAGCGCCGCATCCAGGTAATCAGCAGCGGATTGAATACGTAGCTGCGCAGCCACTGCGACAGCGAGATATGCCACCGGCTCCAGAACTCGATGAAGTTGCCGGCGCTGAACGGGCGATCGAAATTCTCCGGCAGGCGCAGCCGGAACAGCCGCGCCGCGCCGATAACGAAATCGGTGTAGCCGGAGAAATTCGCATAGAGAAACAGCGGATACAGCACCACCACCAGCGCTCCGGTCAGCACGAGCCGACCCGCCGGCAAATCCGCAGTCAGCGCCGCGATCTGACCCGTCTGCCAGGCATGCAGCGCCGCCGACAGGATCAGCACCTTGAACGCACCCAGCACCATCCGCCACGCGGCCACTCCGGCATCCGCAATGCCCAGTGGCAGCGAACCGTTGGCCTCATAATCCTCCAGCCTCTGGATCGGCCCCGAAACAAAAGCCGGGAAATTCAGCGTGAAATTCAGGTATCGCAACAACCCGACGCGGCCCCCGGGTTCCTGCCCGGCATCGATTACCAGGTGCATAACGCGAAAGAAGATATACGAGAGCCCGACGGTCATCGCCCCAGTCGGAAGCAGCAGCGCCTCCGGAATGAAACTGTAGCGCTTCAACCAGACGAACACCGCCAGCACCAGAACGATGGCCGCCGGCGCCGCCCATCTCCGTCCCGAACCGGCGGCTGCCAGGCAGCCGTATCCCAGAGCCAGGAAACCGGCCAGCGGCAGCAGCGGCAGAACGGCGTGCGAAAAGCTCCCGACGAAGGCGAGGTTCAGCACCAGCCAGACCGTGCTTCGCCACCATCTGGCTGAACCGGCATTGAAAACCGCCGCGCCGATCAACACGAAAGCGAGAAACTGCCAGGAGGGAACGTTCATTCGGGTGTTGCCTGAACATAGCCGCGGCAGCGTGCGAATGCCGGTTCCGCCAGCAGCCCTTGCTCAAACACGCCCGCCAGCGCCGCGTGGCCGCCGTCGCGGAGATGACCATCCGTCAGGTAGTAAAGCGAATAAAAGTCCGGCGCATGCGCGAAAGCCGGGGTGCCATCCAGGAACTGCACCCCATTGCGGCGCGCAACGTCGTCCAGCGCCGCGGTCAGAACGAACGGATCGACCCCTGGCGGTTCGGACTGCATAGCCGCCATCGCCGCTTGTGCGCGCTCCGGCACGTAGACCAGCAATACCGGCACCCCGGCCGGCGCGGTTTCGGCTGTGATGCGGTGCAGGAGATCGCCAAAGTCATCCACCCGCTGCCGCCAAACGGCACTGAGGGGACGGCGCACGTAATCCGCGGGATCGCCGTTCAGCAGGAAAGCCCTGATCTGGAACGCCGGGTCGCGATACAGATAATACTGCATGACCAGGAACAGGCGGCTTGAGCGCAGCAAGTTTACGGCCGAGCGCAGGTTCGGACGTTCTGGCTGCTGCTGTCCGCCAGTCGAGGGGGGCGGATCCTTGAGATGGATCAGATCGTATGGTCCGATCGTCATGACGATAGCGGATGGTTTCAGCCCCAGCGCCTCCGGGATGCGCTGGTCGATTCGATCGACATCGGGCGGTATGGTGGCAAGGTTCTGGAAATCCACCAATCCGGCGCATCGGTCGGACAGGAACGCCGATGCCCGCGCCGCGAACGATTCCGGATAAGCCACTAGAACGCCGCGCGCGGTGGACGACCCGACGACCGCGACGCGCAACGACCCCGGTGGCCGCGGCGCGCAGGACTCCGCCGTCCGGTAACCGCATTCGTTGAAATGTTGAATCGTCCAGGGCCCTTCCCACTCCTTGGTGCGGGATTGGCAGCCCGGACGATATCGCTCACCGTTTGGGGTAGCGTATCGGCAGGGCTCGGACTCATCCTCCTGCGCATAGAGCAGCCTGGCCGTGATCTCCCCGGCGGCGAGAAGCACCAGGATGGTGCCCAGGAAGATCAGCGGCAGCAGAACGTAATCCCGCCGCGGCAGCCGCCACCGCGGGGCGGGCTGCGACGACTCTTTGGCCCCTTTGGCCAGCGCGGAGGATGGTAGATGGGTCATGATGAACGGCGGTGATAATACGCGGCACGAAGTGCGGGACGGCACAACCGCGCGATCATCGGGACTGTCACGCGGCTCCCGGATCGGTTATCACAGGTGCAAGACCGGAGAACAGAGGACCCCGCCGACGATGGCCAAACCCGCTCATACGTCTCGCGCCCCGACCGAGTGGGACCGCGATGCCGCGCTGACCGCCGCGCGGATCCTGCTGGAGATCAAGGCCGTCAATTTCCGGCCGGAAGAGCCGTACACCTTCACCTCCGGCTGGAAATCGCCTGTCTATATCGACTGCCGGCGGATCATCTACTTCCCTCATGCGCGCGCCAAAATCTGCGACCTGGCTGTCGGCAAGATTCACCGTCATGTCGGCTACGAGGCGATCGAGGTGCTGGCCGGCGGCGAGACCGCGGGGATTCCGTTCGCCGCCTGGATGGCCGATCGGATGTCGGCGCCGATGTCGTATGTCAGGAAGAAGCCGAAGGGGTTCGGCCAGAACGCATTGATCGAGGGTGACGTGCCCGTCGGCAAGCGCACCCTGCTGGTGGAGGACCTGACCACCGACGGCCAGTCGAAGGTTCGTTTCGCCAACGCGCTGCGCGATGCCGGCGCGATCGTGAACCACGCTTTCGTTATCTTCTTTTACGGCGTGTTCCCCGGCGCGTTCGAAACGCTGTCGAAAATGGACATCACCCTGCACAGCCTGTGCACCTGGTGGGACGTGCTGGATGCCTGCAAGGACCGTCCGTATTTCTCCGAAGCCGCGATGTCCGACGTCCGCAAATTCCTCGAAAATCCCGTGGCCTGGTCGGCTGCCCACGGCGGAATTTCATCCGCCGAAGAGGCAATAGCCCGCAAAGCGGCGGAGGATTGAAAGGCGGGTGCTACGGTTTCGCCGGGCGAATGGACCACGGAGGCCCGACATGGCCCACCGGCTGGCCGCGCCGGCGGGAATTTTTGCTATCCTGTTAACCGCCGGATCGGCATCGTGCTTTTCCGCCGAATCGCAAAGCGCCTCCGCGCTTCTGGATTCCATCGGCATGAACACGCATCTCGGCGCGCCGGAGACAGTGCCGAAAGGCAACGGCTACGCCAATACCGAAACGATGATCCGCGAGCTCGATTATATTCACGTCAGGCACCTGCGGGATTCGCTGCATATCGGCCCGAACCTGCCGAAACTCGATGCCCTCCACCGGAGTGCCGGCGGCAAATTTGATTTGGTATACGACTATTACGGCAAAGACGGCGGCTCGGGAACACTGGCGGCGGCACTTGCCAATGTCCAGGACCACCCGGAGCTGATCGAAGCCTTCGAAGGGCCGAACGAGCCCGATTGGTTCGGCATCCACTACAATCGGACCAAGGGCGCACGCGCCGTCATTGCCGCGCAGCGGGAGCTTTATGCGGCCGTGAAGAACAATCCGAAGCTCTCGGCGATTCCGGTGTACTGCCCGGCTCTCAGTTATCCGGCCCGCGGCGGAATGGCCGACGGGCTCGGCAATCTCGCGCCGGTCTGCGACGCATCGGCATCGCACGACTACGTGGAGAATATTACGCTCGGCACATTCCTGCCTTACGAATACCTCGCGCGCTGGACGCAGTTCCCGCTTGCCTTCGCGCCCGGCCTGCCTCGTGTGATCACGGAGGGAGGGTGGGGAACGAATCCGCCGGATGTGCAGGGTGTCGATGAAGCCACCCAGGCCAAATATCTGCTGATCTATTTGCTCGATGCCTTCAGCCAGGGGATTCAGCGAAGCTATGTCTACCAATTATCCGACGACCAGCCGGACCCGTCGTATCGCAACGTGGAATTCCATTACGGGGTGTTTCGCTCCGACGGCACGCCCAAGCCGGCGGCGGTCATGCTGTCGAACCTGCATGGTATCCTTGGGGAGGGAGCGTCGCCGCCGGGAAGCCTGGATTGGTCGCTGGAGGGCTTGCCGTCCGCGACGAGCCATCAACTCCTGCTGCGGCGGGGCGACGGAACTTACGTTCTGGCCCTATGGAACGAAGCGAGGCTTTGGGATCGACACAGCCATCGTTCCATTCCGCAACAAAGCATCGACGCTACCCTGACGTTCCAGGCGCCGATCGGGAAAGTCGAGATTCTGGATCCGCTGAACAATGCGGCCCTTGCCCGCCCCTGCCGAGGCCGTCCGGCAGGTTGACGTGTCCATCCCGGACCATCCGATTCTTGTGCTGATCCGGTCTGAGACTGCCGGACCGTAATCCGGCGGCGGGATGCCCGGCCGCTTGACGCTGCGCCCGTCTTTGCGAAGCATGCCCGTTCGATCGACCGGACTATCAACAGGAGGCTCCAATGGCTCAGTTGCCGCTCGGCCTGTCAGTTCATGATTCGGTGGAGGCACCGCGCCAGGAGCGCCTTCGCCTGGCACCCGGATTGCTTCGCGTCCTGCTGTTCGCCGCCGCCGCCGCCGCGGCATCCCTGGCCTGGGTCGTAACGAGGGGCGACGCGGTCAACCCGGATGCCGAATTGACCCGCGTCCTGCAGTTCATGACCCTGGCAAAGGTGATGATTGGCGCGGGCGTGCTCTGGCTGGTGTCGATACGATTCCGCTACTCTATCGCACCGAACATGGCGTTGGGCTACATTGCCGGCGGCGCGATCATGGCAGCCGGGCCGGGTGCAATGTGGACCACGGCGCATATCATCCTTGGTTCATTGTTGTTTTACGCCGGTCTCGCGGTGATCGCGGTGTTTGGCACGATCGACGGTGGATTTCGTTTCCTTCCCGGCGGCCGCCGCGCGTGAATCAAAGCACGCAACGCAGCATCGACCGCAGCGGGTTGCGATAGCGCATGATCAGCCGCCTGAGCCCGGAAAACCGAAGCGGCGGCAGCACGAACATCTGCAGCGGGATGCGCTTGCGCCGCGCCAGGTGCCGGGTGATGAAACGAAGGTTGCGATACGCTTCCGCCTGCTCCGCCTTCGTCCCCGTCTTGACCGCCTTGCGCAGTTCCGAAACGGTGGAGCGGAAGAACCGCGGCGCGATCAGGTCCCGGATGTAGTAGCGCGTCATATCGGGGTCGTCCGGAAACTGCAGGATCAGTTTGCGGGCATAGGCGGCGCGGCTGACGCCCATGCGCGACGAGTAGGAACTGCTGCTCTGGTGGATCCGCCAGGCCGATAAAGGCTGGGTCAGGTAGATATTGTCGTAGCCCGCCAGGAACAGGCGCAGGAACAGATCGTCGTCCTCGTAGCCGGAAAGCCGTTCGTCGAATCCATCGACAGCGAGGAACGCCTTGCGCGAAATCACGCAGGCGGACGGCAGGACATACATATCGTTCGCCAGACAGGCGAAGACGTCGCGTTTTGGGTGCTGCGTTTGCAGCGTGTCGAGGAATTTCCGGCAAACGATTCTGCCGTCGTAGTTGATCTCATCAAGGTTGCTGTACGTCCAGCCGACCTCGAGCGATCGTTTTTCCATGAACGGCTTGACCAGCTCCGCCAGGTGGTCCGGATACCAGACGTCGTCCTGATCCAGGAAGGCGATCAGGTCGCCATGGGCGTAGTCGACGCCATTGTTCCGTGCCGCCGATTGGCCGGCGTTCTCCTGCCTGATCAGCCTGATCGGATGGGTTTCAGCCAGGCGTTCGACGATCGCCGCACCGTTGTCGGTCGAGCCGTCATCGACGACGATGATCTCGTCCGGCGGCAGCGTCTGAGCCAGCATGCTGCGCAGGGCCTGCTCGATAAACCGCGCTCCGTTGTACAACGGAACGATCGCGCTGATCACCGGATCTCTGCGATTGAGCCCGGTGCCCTCGTCTTTTTTCAGCAGGCCGTCGAGGAAATGCAGGTTGTCGAAACACGCTTCGATCCAGGCGTCATCCGACCCCGCAAGCGCCTGTCTGGCGTCCGCCAGGGCATTTTCCACGAACCGCGGTGCGATGAGGTCCCGCACCGGATAGCGTTTGGCGGCCTCCTCGTCCGGGAACGCCTCGATCAACTTGCGAGCGTAGACCATACGGCTACAGGCATCTTGTTGCTGTTCCGTTTCGTTCTGATGATTGGCCCGCCAGCGCGTCAGCGCCTTCGCGACGTAAACATTGTCGTATCCGGCCTGCAACAGCCGCAGGAAAAAATCATCGTCCTCGTAACGGGATAGCCGAACGTCGAAGCCGCCCACGGCCTCGAAGGCCTTGCGCGAAAACATCGATGCCGAAGGCGGCACCAGCATGTCCTGGCGAAGGCAGTCCGCGATGCTTGTCTTCGGATGCGGCGCTCCCGACCGCGCCAGCGACGATTGCGCCAACAGTTCGCCGTTTGGATCGATTTCATCGAGGTCGCTGTACACCCAGCCGAGCGGCCGCGGCCTCGGGTCCTGGAAGTGCGGCTTCATCTCCGCCAGATGGGACGGATACCAGACATCATCCTGATCGAGCAACGCGATGACGTCGCCGTGGGCTTGCCGAATCCCATAATTGCGCGCTGCAGCCACCCCGGTCCCGGGCTGGGTCAGCAGCGTGATCGGGTGGCTTTCGGCCATCCGCCGGACGATCGCCGGACCGGCATCGGTGGAACCGTCATCGACCACGATGATCTCGTCCGGCGGCAGCGTCTGCTCCAGCACGCTACGCAGCGCCTCCTCGATATGGCGCTCGCCGTTGTAAAGCGGGATCACCACGGTGGTCAGCAGGTTGTTGCTGAAACGACGCGGCTTGCCGGCCGCCTCCAGATAGCCTTCCAGGGTCGCGATGTTGTCCCGGAACGTATCGGCCAGGACGCGGTTGCCGGACCGCAACGCCCGCCGCATCATTTCGGCGACGTGCTGAAGGAACCGCGGCACGATCAGGTCGCGCGCGTAGAACAGGTAGCGGTCCGGTTCATCCGGAAAGGCATCGATCAGCTTGCGCGCATAGATCATGCTGCTGGCGGTCATGCGCGGCGAAAACGACGCGCTGTCGGGGAAAATGCGCCAGCGCGACAGCGCCTTGTCGATATAGACGTTGTCATACCCCGCATGCAGCATGCGGATGAACAGGTCGTCGTCCTCATAGCCCGACAGGCGTTCGTCGAACCCGCCGACGCTTTCGAATGCTTCGCGGGAGATCACGGTGGCGGATGGCAGCACGAACATGTCGCGCCGCAGGCAGTCCAGGATGTTGGTCTTCGGGTGTTCGCCGTTGTCACGGTTCAGCGCGGACTGGGCGACAAGCTCGCCGTTGCGGTCGATCTCATCAAGGTTGCTGTAGGTCCAGCCGAGCTGGCGCGGACGTGCCTCCTGGAACGGCTTGATCAACTCCGCCAGATGCTGCGGATACCAGGCATCATCCTGATCCAGCAGCGCGATCAGGTCGCCATGCGCGTGCCGGATGCCGAGGTTGCGGGCCGAGGACTGGCCGCCATTCGGCTTCGACAGCAGCGTGATGCGATGCGATTCGGCCATCCGCCGGACGATCGCCGGACCGGCATCGGTGGAACCGTCATCGACCACGATGATCTCGTCCGGCGGCAGCGTCTGCTCCAGCACGCTGCGCAGCGCCTCTTCGATGTAGCGCTCACCGTTGTAAAGCGGGATCACCACGGTGGTCAGCAGGTTGTTGCTGAAACGCCGCGGCTTGCCGGCCGCCTCCAGATAGCCTTCCAGGGTCGCGATGTTGTCCCGGAACGTATCGGCCAGGACGCGGTTGCCCGACCGCAGCGCCCGCCGCATCATTTCGGCAACGTGCTGAAGGAACCGCGGCACGATCAGGTCGCGGGCGTAGAACAGGTAGCGGTCCGGTTCATCCGGAAAGGCATCGATCAGCTTGCGCGCATAGATCATGCTGCTGGCGGTCATGCGCGGCGAGAACGAGGCGCTGTCGGCGTAGATGCGCCAGCGCGACAGCGCCTTGTCGATATAGACGTTGTCATACCCCGCATGCAGCATGCGGATGAACAGGTCGTCGTCCTCATAGCCCGACAGGCGTTCGTCGAACCCGCCGACGCTTTCGAATGCTTCGCGGGAGATCACGGTGGCGGATGGCAGCACGAACATGTCGCGCCGCAGGCAGTCCAGGATGTTGGTCTTCGGGTGTTCGCCGTTGTCCCGGTTCAGCGCGGACTGGGCGACAAGCTCGCCGTTGCGGTCAATCTCATCAAGGTTGCTGTAGGTCCAGCCGAGCTTGCGGGACCGCGGTTCGGCAAACGGCTTTGTCAACTCCGCCAGATGCTGCGGATACCAGGCATCATCCTGATCCAGCAAAGCGATCAGGTCGCCATGCGCGTGCCGGATGCCGAGGTTGCGGGCCGAGGATTGGCCGCCATTCGGCTTCGACAGCAGCGTGATGCGATGCGATTCGGCCATCCGCCGGACGATCGCCGGACCGGCATCGGTGGAACCGTCATCGACCACGATAATCTCGTCCGGCGGCAGCGTCTGCTCCAGCACGCTGCGCAGCGCCTCCTCAATATAGCGTTCGCCGTTGTAAAGCGGGATCACCACGGTGGTCAGCAGGTTGGTCCGGACCACGCGCGGGCGGTCCCGCTCCGGAATCGAGGTTTCCAGGATACCAAGATCGCGCACACAGGCATCGGCCAGCGCCGTATCGCCGGACCGCAGGGCCCGGCGCAACGTTTCGGCGACGTGATGCAGGAACCGCGGGACGATCAGGTCGCGCGCATAGAAGATGTTCTTGGCGGGATCATCGGGGAAGGCCGCCATCAGCTTGTGCGCGAAGATCATCCGGCTGACCGCCATGCGCGGCGAGAACGAGGTGCTCTCCGGGTAGATGCGCCAGCGCGACAGCGCCTTGTCGATATAAACGTTGTCGTATCCCGCCTGGAGCAGGCGGATGAACAGGTCGTCGTCCTCATAACCCGACAGGCGGCCATCGAATCCTCCCACCGCTTCCAGCGCCTGGCGGGAAATCACCGATGCGGACGGAAGGACGAACATGTCCTGGCGGAGGCAGTCGAGAATATTGGTCTTGGGATGCTCCCCGGCGGTCCGCGCGATCACCGACTGCGCCACCAGCGTTCCGTCGCCGTCGATTTCGTCCAGGTTGCTGTATGCCCAGCCCAGCCTGCGCGATCGCGGTTCCCGGAATGGCTGCGTCAGCTCCGCCAGGTGCTGCGGATACCAGGTGTCGTCCTGATCCAACAGGGCGATCAGGTCGCCATGCGCGTGCCGGATGCCGAGATTGCGCGCCGAGGACTGGCCGCTGTTCGGCTGCGAGATCATGGTGATGCGGTAGCGCTCGGCCATGCGGGCCACGATCGCCGGCCCCTCGTCACGGGATCCGTCATCGACGACGATGACCTCATCCGGCGGCAGCGTCTGGTCCAATACGCTGCGCAACGTCTCCTCGATCGTCCGGGCGCCGTCGTATAGCGGGATGACAACGGTGGTCAGCAGGTTGGTCCGGGCCAGCGGGCAGGAGTCCGTCTCCCCGGCCAGGCGCTGCAACGCCTCGATATCGGCCTTGCCTGCGTCCGCCAGTGCGGTGTTGCCCGCGCGCAACGCCTTGCGCAGCGTGTCCGCCGCGTGGTGCAGGAAGCGCGGGATGATCAGGTCGCGGGCATAGGATATGCCGCGCACCTCGTCGGCGGGATAGGCTGCCACCAGCTTGCGGGCAAAGTTCATCCGTCCCGCCGCGAAGTCCGGCGCGTATAACGTGCGCTGCGGATCAAGCCTCCATCGCGCCACGGGACGATCGATGAAGACATTGTCGTAGCCGGCATCAAGCAGCCTGATAAACAGGTCGTCTCCGGCGGCACCCGCAAGGTCCTCGTCGAAACAGCCGGCTTCTTCGATCGCTCTGCGGGAGATCAGCGATGCTGACGCAGGCACGTGAAGGTCATGCTTCAGGCAGTCGGCGATGGTGGTTTTCGGATGCGGCACCCCGAGCGTGGTCAGCAGCGACCGCGTGACGCATTCGCCGTCCGCGTCGATCTCATCGACATTTCCATACGCCCAGCCGAGCTTCCGCGTTCTCGGTTGGCGGAACGGTTCCGTCAGTTCGGCGAGGTGGCACGGATACCAGAGATCGTCCGGATCGAGCAACGCGATCAGGTCGCCGTGCGCAAGGCGGATGGCAAGGTTGCGGGCTGCCTCCGCCCCGGCCTTGCCAGCCCGAACAACCGTGACCGCGAGCCGATCGGCCAGGCTGCGGGGGATTGCGGGCTCGTCATCGTCGCCGGCAATGACGACGATGATCTCATCGGGTTGCGTCGTCTGTTCCAGCACGCTGCGCAGCGCTTCGTCGAGATGACGGGCGCCCTCCGGCAGCGCGGTCACGACGGTGACCAGCAGATTGGCGCGGCCAAGGTCTCGCGCCGCCGGCTCGCCGGCGATGTCGCGCATCAGCGCGATGTCCCGGCCGCAGGCCTCCGCCAACGCCGCATCGCCGGAGCGCAGCGCGTGCCTCATGGTGTCGGTCGCAGTATGCAGAAACCGCGGCAGGATCAGGTCGCGGGTGAAATGCATGCCGCCGGCGTCGTCATCGGGGTACAGGTCGGCAAGCTTGCGCATATAGGCCATGCGGCCGCTTGCAACGGCAGCCGACCATCCGGCTTTGGTCTGGTGGACCCTCCAGCACGAGAGTGGCAGATCGATGAAGACGTTGCTGTATCCCGCCTCGATCAGCCGGCGGAACAGGTCGTCGTCCTCATAGCCGGACAGGCCGGTATCGAAACCGCCAATCGCCTGCAGCGCCGCCTTCGACACCAGCGCGGCGGACGGGCGCACCAGGACGTCGTGCCGCAGGCAGTCGATGATCGTCCTTTTGGGGTGCGCGCCTTGCTGGAACGTGTTGAGAACCGACGACGCGACGAGCCTGCCGTCGGGATCGATCTGATCGACGTTGCCATAGGTCCAGCCGAGGATGTTCTGCTGGTGCTGCTGAAACGGCTTGATCAGCTCCGCGAGATGGGACGGGTACCAGATGTCGTCCTGATCGAGGAATGCGATCAGGTCGCCGTGCGCGTGGCTGACGCCGAGATTGCGCGCCGATGAAACGCCGCCGTTTTCCTGTGTGAGCAGGGTGACCGGGTGGCGTTCCGCCAGGTCCCGCACGATCGCCGGTCCATCGTCGGACGAGCCGTCGTCGACCACGATGATCTCATCGGGCATCAGGGTCTGCTGCAGCACGCTGCGGATGGCTTCGCCGATGGTGCGGCCGCCGTTATAGAGCGGGATCACGACAGTCGTGAGCGAAAGGCAACTCAATTGCCCTGGCGCCGCCGGCGAGTCGACATAAGAACGCAGCGTGTCGATATCGGCGGCGCAGATATCGGCGAGTTGGCAGTCGCCGGAGCGCAAGGCGCGGCGCAAGGTTTCCGTGGCGTGGCCCATGAACCTCGGAACGATGAAGTCGCGGATATAGAACAGGCGCTTCGCCGGATCGTCTGAGTACCTGCCGGCCAGCTTGCGCACGAAGGTCATGCGGCTGGCGGCCATCCTCCGTGTGAAAGCGGTACTCTCTTTATACGTACGCCAGCGTGTCAGCGGCTTGTCGATGAAGACATTGTCGAAGCCGGCCTGATACAGCCGGATGAACAGGTCATCGTCCTCATAGCCTGAAAGGTGATCGTCGAAACCGCCGATGGCTTCCAGCGCCCGCCGGGAAACCAGCGACGCCGACAGGCGGATTTGCATGTCGTGACGCAGGCAGTCCGAGATGCTTGTCTTCGGGTGCGGCACCCCGAGGGCGCCCAGCAGCGATTTCGTTGTCAGTATGCCGGCGGCATCGATTTCGTCGATGTCGCCGTAGGTCCACCCCAGCTCGCGCGGCCGCTGTTCCAAAAACGGCTTGATCAGCTCCGCCAGATGCGACGGCAGCCAGGCGTCGTCGTGATCCAGGAAGGCGATCAGGTCGCCATGCGCGTGCCGGATCGCCGCGTTCCGCGCCGCGGACGGCCCGCCGTGCGGGATCGTTTTCAGGGTGATCGGATAGCGCAGCGCCATGCGGCGGACGATCGCCGGGCCGTCGTCCTCCGACCCGTCGTCCACGACGATGATCTCGTCAGCCGGCAGGCTCTGTTCCAGGACGCTGGCAAGGGCCTGTTCGATGTAGCGGGCGCCGTTGTGCAGCGGGACGACCACGGTGATCAGCAGATTCGTGCGGAACAGCCGGTGCCGCTGCGTGGCGTCAACGAGCCCCTCCAGGGTTTCGATATCCGCCTTGCAGGTGTCGGCCACCGCCTGACCACCGGCGCGCAGAGCGCGGCGCATCGCCTCGGCGACCTGATGCAGGAACCGCGGCACGATCAGATCGCGGGCGTAGTAGATATTCCGCAGCGTGTCGTCCGGATAGAATTCCACCAGTTTCCTGGCGAAGGTCATGCGGCTGTCGTTCATCCGCGGCGAGAATGACGTGCTGGCGGAATAGATGCGCCACTGCGACAGAGGCCGATCGATATAAAGGTTCTGGTATCCGGCGGCGAAGAGGCGGACGAACAGATCGTCGTCTTCATATCCGGCGAGGCGCTCGTCGAAGCCGCCGACGGCGTCGAACGCGTCGCGCGCAACCAGGGATGCCGACGGCAAAATGAACAAATCCTGCCGCAGGCACTCCAGCAGATCCCGCTTGGGGTGTGAGGAGGCGGTCTTGCGGTGCACGCCCCGCGATACGAGATTGCCGGCCTCGTCGATTTCATCCAGATCGCCGTAAGTCCATCCCAAGGGGATCGGCTGCCTGAGATTGAAGGGTTTCGCCAGGGCGCTGAGGTGGTTGGGGTACCAGAGGTCATCCTGGTCGAGAAACGCGATGAGGTCCCCGGTTGCCCTGGCGACGCCGAAATTGCGCGCGGACGACTGGCCGCCGTTCTGTTTCTGGAACAGTGTGACGGACAGCCTTGCGGCGGCGGCGAACTGCTGGACAACAGCGGCGCCGCCGTCGGCGGATCCATCATCGACCACGATCACTTCCGCGGGCAGGAGGGTCTGGGCGGCGATGCTGTCCAGTGCCTGCCGGATGAACTGCTCACCGTTATAGAGCGGGATGATCACGGAGATCGTTGAGTTTTTTTGTATCGCAGGCGGCTTCATAACATCCTATGCGCCGTTGTCTTCGGCGATGTGATATGACCGGGCATGTCTTGCATCACGTTCCACCATAGCATCAGCCGACCCGAAGTCGAAGATTTTGAATGTTCCTTGGATAGGATTTTTATAAATCTGCGACCATTGCGACAATTTGAAATTTCGGCATCGATTGGCCGCGGCGAAGCGCGTGCGCCACAGGCGGCACGACAACCCGCTTATCCGTGCTGGACAACCAAAGGCTTTTTATTGGACAATTGATGCGATTTCAGGTTGTAATGATTGCTTAACACAACCAGACAGGAATGGCCGCCTTTGGATCGTGCCTCCAGGCTTCTCGGAACTGCCGAACGCTCCATGCAGATCCTCGAAATCGGCGCGGGGTATTGCCCGGTCGCGCCAAAATCCGACGGGTGGAACACGCATGTTGTGGATCACGCCGCGCAGGAGGCGTTGCGCGCCAAATACGCTGACGCCGCTGTCGACACCGCGGCAATCGAGCCTGTCGATACCATCTGGCAACAAGGCCCCCTGCACGAAGCGGCGCCCGCTGAACTGGCCGGACGGGTCGATGTGATCATCGCCAGCCATGTGCTGGAGCATCTGCCGGACCTGATCGGGTTCTTCGCTTCCGCCGCCCGCCTCGCCGCCCCCACCGGACTATTGTCGATCGCGCTGCCCGATCGGCGTTATTGTTTCGACTGCTTCCGTCCGTGGACGACAACCGGCGGCTTGCTCGAAGCGCATCAACGCCGAGCCAGCCGGCACGGCCTGAAGACCGCCTTCGATCATGTCGCCTACTCCGCCGTGGTCGACGGGCAGCTCGCCTGGGGCGCACGGCCAATCGGCACGCCGGTGCTGCTGGACCGGTTCGCCGCCGCCGCCACGGCTGCATCGCTCAGCGACGGGACGACCCGGCCTTACGAGGATTACCATGCGTGGCAGTTCACGCCGGCCGGGTTCGAGCTGATCGCGCTGGAACTCGGCGAACTCGGGTTGCTGGACTGGCACGTGGAAACGCTCGAAGGCCCGGAGAATTTCGAATTCTTCGTCAGGTTGCGGCGTGGCGCCGGACAGCCTATGCCCGAAGCGGCGCTGCAGGCGGCGCGGCGCGACCTGTTGCTCCGCCAGCTTGCCGAGACGCGCGAACAGATTGATTTCATGTTGGGAAAGGCCGATGGGCCGGTCCGGGCGGTTGCACAGGAAGAGTCGGCCTACCAATTGCTGGCGCGAAAGCTGGCGGAACAGGACGTCCGGCTGCGCGAGATGGAGCAAGCGCTCGCCTCGGTCCGGGCAAGCCTCCAGCCGGAACCATAGAGCACGGCGCCGATCGGACCCGCCGGGGCCGGCTGACGCCACGAAGAAAGGCCCCGGACGAACCGGGGCCTTTTCAACAACGCGCCGATCGGGACGCGTCAGCCAGGGCCGTAGAGGGTGCTGTTCTTCAGCGGATCGATGCTGGTCAGGTTGGTGAAGGTGATCTTCGTATTGTCGGACAGCGCCAAGGTCACACCGGATCCGGTGACCGTGGCGTTGTTCAGGACACTGGCCGCCGATTGCGTCGAGTCGTAGCCGATAAGCGCCAGGCTGTCGCCGGCATGGAAGTCGGTGATGATGTCCGTCGCACCGGCGGTATGGGTGGCGTAGAAGACGAACCAGTCGTTGCCCAGGCCGCCCGAGATCGTCTCCGCCCCGGATCCCGCATAGAAGTTGTTGTTGGTGGTGGAGGCGCCGGCATTCAGGGTCTCATTGCCGGCTCCGGCATTGAATTGAGCTGCACCGGCGTTGATGCTGCTGGTGTTGTAGGTGACATCGCTGCCCGAGCCGCCGAAGATCGTGCTGCCGCCGCTGCCGTTGCCGGCGGTGATCGTGCTGTTGTTGTCGCTGCCGGCCGAGAACACCAGGCCGCCGGCGCCGACGGTCACCGCTTCGGATCCGCCCGTCGTGCCGACAATGGTCGCCATGCCGGCGCCACCGACGAAGGTCAGCGGGCCGGTGCCGCCGAAGAAGACAGCGCCGCCGCCGGAGGTGCCGCCGGACGCATCCACGGTCTCGGCGCCGGAACCGCCGGCCAGGGTCGCGTTGGAGCCGGTCAGATCCAGGGTGGTCGTGCCCGAGCCGCCGAAGATGACCGCGTTGCCGCCGGATACCGTGGCGGTCAGGTCGGTGCCCGCCGAGGAAATCGTGTCGGCGTTGGCGGTGACGGCGGCGGTAATCGATCCGGACGATCCGCCCAGGATGCCGGATCCGTCGCCGGAGGAGTTGACGGTCGTTGCGCCGCTCGCGGCGACAATCAGATCGGTGCCCGTCGAATCGACCACGTTGCCGCCGGCGGTGGCATTGCTGACGACGATGTTGCTGCCCGGCCCGGTTCCGACCGTGCCGGTGCCGCTGGCGAACACCACGCTGTTGCCACTGCCGGTCTGCACCAGATAGCTGCCGGTGCCGCTGACGGTGTTGGTGCCGGTCGTGCCGGCGACCGTGCTGTTCGACACGTTGAACACGCCGCCGTCGCCGGTCAGGACCGAAATATTGCTGCCGTTCACGGTCGTTTCGTTGCTGCCGGTGTCGTAGACCACGGCATAGCCGCTCGGGACGTTGATGCTCGCGGACGCTATGAGCTGCAGGATCTGGGTCGCCCCCGCGGGCGTCGTCGGCGCCGCGGAGACGGCACCGGCCGTGGTCGTCACGTTGGTTCCGCCGGCGAGCGTCGCCAGCAGCGCCCCGATCGCCTGAGCCAGTTCCGACGATGCGCCCGCCGAGGCGTTCAGCGTGATGGGGGGTTGGGTCCCCGGAGTTCCACTCCCCGGCACGGTCACTACAGTCATCGTCGTCTCCGTAAACGCTCTGGCGCCGGGCCAAGGGCAGGTCAAAATCGTTCGTGCAGACGGCACGTGATCGCCACTGGCACAGACGCCCTCGTGGTGCCGGACTGTGCCGCTAGCTGCCGAAATGCACTGAGTGGCGACAACATACGGGAATTTGAACGAGAAGCAAGCTCAAATATTCCGAATCCATCCTTGTTACGCAAGTCCTTACTGTGAGGCGGTTATTGCCTAAAATCGCGCCGCGCTGCACATTCCTTGACAGACCGTGCTACAAAGTTGCAGCCGGAAGTTCTGTGGAATGTCAATCCCGGCGCTACAACTCTAGATTGAATGCGATCTGCAACCATCGGCGCTTCTTTCGACCCTATGGAGCCCCGCCGCCTCTCATGGCAGCGATCCCCGCGCCAGCGATTGCGGAACAGGTGGCGCCAGTTTCTTCCCTGTAAAACAATGATATGGGTGACGGACGTGCGAGCCGGGCATCGCGGTCGCGGGGGTCACCGGAACAGCTCACCGCTTATTGGAATGGCGAGCAAACCGATCTGACTGCGCGCTAAATTGAACCGTCATCGACCTCGTCGCTCAGCACCCGCGATATTCCAGGCAAGGGTTGACACGTGCGATGGCCGAGGCAGCCTGTCGATAAAAGCGGCCACAATGCCGTTGATGTAGCCACCGGGTTGCTCGGCGTTTGCATGTGCAATTGCCGGTTTCGTCAAGACAAAAACAATTACATCACTTGGCCAGGATGTTTCTGTCAGAGCATGTGACCGCATGATCACGCATATCAACGCCCAGACCGCCCCGATGGACGCTTGGTCGCCGCATCAGACACCGCGAAAAATCGGGCGCCGCTTCTCCATGAAGGCTCGACGTCCCTCGACATAATCCTGGCTGTCGAAGCAGGCCTTCACCAGTCGATCGCAAGTCTCCAGATCGGCCTTGTCCCCCCGCGCCAACTCGGCAACCGTCGCCTTCACGGCCAGCAGAGTCAATGGCGCGTTGCTACAGATCATGGCAAAATATTGCCGCGTAAACTCTTCCAGGGAGCCGCCGGGTGTAACGCGGTTGATCAGGCCCATCCCAAGGGCCTCGCCGGCGGAAAACTGCCTGGCGGTGAAGAAGATCTCCTTGACGAACGACGGGCCGACGATTTCCATCAGCTTCTTGACGCCGGCCGCTCCGTACCCCAGACCCAGGCGCGCGGCCGGAATCGCGAATCGGGCGCCGTCCTCGGCGATGCGGATGTCGCAGCCCAGGGCGATCGCAAGTCCGCCGCCGATGCAGAAACCGCGAATCATCGCGATCGTCGGCTTGGTGCAGCCGATCAGCCGCTCGTTTGCCGTGTCGATGGCCTGTTCATAGAGCGCGCTGGTTTCCGGCGACGATCGCGCCGTCTCGAACTGCGAGATGTCGGCACCCGAGACGAAAGCCTGGTCGCCTGCGCCTTTCAGCACGATCACCCGCACTTCGGGATCCTGCTCGAACCGGTCCAGAATGACCGGCATCGCCTCCCACATGTCTAGCGAGACGGCATTCCGCCGTGCCGGCTTGTTGAAGGTCATCCAGCCGATTGCCCCTTCGGTCTCGGCGAGCATGTTTTGCGTGGCGAGCGGGATCTTCATCATTGGTCTCCTTGAGCGGCAATGACCGGGGCAAGACCGGCGGTTCCGAACCCGGACAGGCGCAGCATATCGGGGTCGGCCACCAGGGCGAGTCCGCGGGCCGTCAGCGGTCCGCGAGCGTCCACCTGCATCCCGGGTACTTATATATTGGTTTTATGGGAGCGGTATTGACCCATCGGCACGTATCCGGTGCGCCACGGGCAACGCGAAGCCGGCGGCCGGTGAGGGCCGCGGCACCGGAGCACCAGCCTTGGCCGCCTGCCACCACCGGATAGGTCCGGTGCAGACGCGCGACAGGGATACCCGCCCCGGGATCTCTCGCTTGCCCGGTCGGCCGCCGTCCACGCCTCACCGCGAGGCGTGCAAAGCCGCCGAGAAGCTCCCGTGATGCCGCGGCGCCAGCCGCCGTCACCCCGTTGGCGGGGCGAACCGTCGGCGTATTCACCGGCGGGCTGCATTTTCGTTGCGCCACGATTCGTTTTAGCTCAAAACCAAGCGGCGCGGGCGCAACGGCCAGGGGTGCCAAATGCCGTGGACGGACGCCCCGCACGATGTCATGACGCTGCCAACACGGAGAGGGCCTGGATGTCTACTACAGTTGACAGCGACGTTGTTCCCTTACTGGCGGGTCCGAGGCATGACGCGGTGCTGGCCGCGCTGCATCGCATCCTCAAGCCGCGGACCTACCTGGAAATCGGGATCGAAAAGGGCGATACCTTGCGGGCCGCGCATTGCGCGACCATCGCGATCGATCCGGTGTTCTCCGTCGATCAGGCCGTCATCGGGAACAAGCCCGAATGCCTGCTGTATCGCATGCCGAGCGACCGGTTTTTCGAACGGCATGACCCGGTGGCCCTGTTCGGGGACCGCGTCGACCTGGCTTTCCTCGACGGGATGCACCTGTACGAATTTCTGTTGCGCGACTTTATCAACGTCGAGCGGTGCTGCCGGAGAAATTCGGTGATCCTGCTGCATGATTGCCTTCCGACCGACCTTTATCTGGCGCGCCGAACGCGGCAGGACGAGTCGCTGCGGCCGATCACCCGAATCCAGGGCGGCTGGTGCGGGGATGTCTGGAAAGCCGTGCTGATCCTGCGGCAATACCGCCCGGACCTGCGGATCGAAATCTTCGATGCAGCCCTGACCGGGCTTGTGGCCGTCACTAATCTGGACCCGAAGTCGCAGGTGCTATCGGAGAAATATATCGAGGTGGTGGAGGCGTTCGCGGGACTCGACATGCGGGACTACGGTTTGCGCCGTTACTTCGACGAGTTGAACCTGCTGGATGCGCGGATCCTGACCGACCCGGTGCAACTGGCGCGATACGCGTGGCTCTAGGCGACGCCCGGGAACAAGCGAATCGGGCGGCATCCTCAGCCTTCGTCATGGCCCGGCTTGTTGTCCGGGCCGCCTACACCAGCACCCTGCCGCGATAGGTGGCCCGGACAAGCCGGGCCATCACGGTTTTGCGGACCTTGCCCCTTGAAGCGGTCGTTCCCGGGCGCCGCCTTGGTTACGCCAGAGCCGAAACACAACTGGCAGGAACAGTGATCCCGGCGGCGTAGACCTCCGGGGTGGTCCCGGTCCCCTCGACTACTCCTCTCTCCCCGTGTTGTCCGTCGGCCCGGCAAGGCGACGTCGCCGAACGATCCGCATTTCCATCCCCGATCGCTGGCAGGATGCTTTGCATTCCCGGCCAGACGGCCGGTCATGGCGAGAGGCCGGGCGTTCCACTTCGTATCTGCGATGGAACCGCAACGAAACCGGTTGCGAAAGCTGGTCCTAAGACGATGTGTGGACATATAATTTCATACACGTTATCACGGTAAGGTTGTAGTCTGGCCGCCGCAGGCTACTCATGCTCGATAAGGGCAGGCCCCACCTCGATGACTTTCCCGCTCGCCGATGTCTCCGATTCCGTCATCCGCCTGATCAGCGCGGCAGCGCCGTTGTTGAGCGCGATCCGCATCGCGCCCGACCGGCACATCACGGGTCTGTACTTCCCGGGCGGCATGATCGTCACGGCCGGCCACGCGCTGCCTGCTTTGGAAAGCTACACCGTCGTCCTGCCGAACCGGACGCTGGTGCCGGCGCTAGCGGGTCCTCGCGATCCTTCATCCGGCCTGGCGACGTTGCAGATTGACGACGATGTCGCCATCGGCTTTCCGGATATCGGGCAGGCCACCCCGGGCCGGGTGGTGGTCTTGCTGGGCGCCGATGCCGACGCGTCGCCAACAGCCCGGCTGACGCTGGTCCACCGCGTCATTCACGCTGTCGAGGGGCAGGTTGCAGTGCTGGATCTATCCGCCGGCGCCCTCGATCCCGGAAGTGCCGTGCTTGACCCGTATGGGCGGCTGATCGGCATCGCCGCGCTCGGTTCGGCCGGCGAGGCGATCGCCATTCCTGGAGCCTGCGTCGAGCGCATCGTGCGCGCGCGGCAGAATGGTGCCTCAACCAAGCCATTGCCGCGCCCCGCCCCGGTCGGGTTTGCATCATCCCGGAACGGCCGCGGCTGGCTGGGCATCGCTTTGCAGCCGATAACGGTGCCGGACCAACTCATCGCCCGTGCGGGCCAGGCCAAGGGCCGGATGGTGGTCAACATTACGGCCGGCGGTCCGGCGGACCGTGCCGGACTCCGCGTCGGGGACGTCCTGCTGTCGTTGAACGGGTCCATCGTGGGCGGGGACCATGGTCTGCGGAACCATCTCGCGGACGAACGCATCGGCAGCGAGATCGAGGTCAGGCTGCTTCGCAACGGCAATCTGGTCACCGCGCATCTGGTCGTCGCGGCCCGGCCGTAGCCGCGATCACTCCGCCGGTTCGCAGACTTTCTGCTTCATGCGGCGGCGAAACGCATCCCGCGCCAGGGAGCGCACCTGTCCGACGTCGAGCAGAAGCGCGCTTACGATATAAAGCGCCGAACCCAGCGTGACGGCCGCGATCAGGCCATACCAGGTCAGCGGGAAGCGGATCAGCGTGAGCCCGGCGATCATCGGAACGACAGCCAACAGGCAGCGGAGTGTCTGCCACAGCGGCAGCCAAACCGGAAACAGCGACGTTCCGACGAACCATCCGGCCACCACCGTGAGCCACTGGCAGGCGAACGCGGTCCAGGCGGCGCCGAACATGCCGTAACGCGGGACGACATAGAGATTCACGGCGATGTTAAGGATGGTCGCCGGGACATAGGTCCAGAGCATCATCAACGGCCGGCCGGACAGATGGAAGGCGTGGTCAATGAAATGCGCCCGCAGGCCGCGGGCGAGGGCGGTGTAGCACATTATCGGCAGAAGCGCCGCGACACCGGCCCGGAACGCCGAACCCACAAGGGTCGCGGCGATATAATCGGAGGTCAGCGCCAGGCCGACGCAAGCCGGCAAACTCATCGCCAGCAGCGCGATGCCGTTGCGCCCGTTCTGGATCCGGGCGGCCTCCTTCCCCTGGTTTTCCAGCACCTGCACAACGAGAGGGAACGTGGCGGTGGTGACCGATGAACAGATCAAAGTCGTCGGCCGATCCACAAGGCTGTAAGCGACGGCGAATATCCCCAGCGCCTCGGCCCCGGAGATCGTGCCCAGCATGAATCGGTCGCTGGTCTGCAGGATGGTCGCTGTCGCCGCCACCGCGACCATTGGCCAGGCATAAGCCAGCAGCCGAATCAGTTCCGTTTTGTCGAGCGCGCGCGCGGCTGATCTCGACGGCGTCCCCAACCCCCGCATGTCGGGAAGCGAGCAAAGGATCGCGGCGATCAACAGGCCGAGTACGATGGCCTCCGGTCCGGGGCCCAGCAGATAGATGCCCACCAGCCCGAAACCGAACCCCAGGACGGCATGCACGCACTCGATCGCGTTATATCGCCGCATGTGGTCCGCCGATCGGCTGAACGACTGATTGAGTTGCACAAGCGAACGGAACAGCAGCATCGGCAGGGCGAGAAAGGATGGAATCCGGTAGGCTTCGGGCATGTCAACCAGCAGCAAGGTCACCGCGCAAATCGCGGCGACCGCGGCGGCAAGGCCGTAAAAGACGATATAGGCCTCCGTCCGGAGAGCGTTCTTTCGCCCGGCGAGGGCCGCACCCGGATAAAATCGCATGACGGCTATGGGCAAGGCGTGGAACAGCGACGTTTGCAGCACGAGAACCGCTGAGAAAATGTAACTGTAGACGCCGAACGCCCCCGGCGACAGCAGCCGGGTGTAGGCGAAAACCATCAGGATCGAAACGACGGCCGGCACCACATTGGATGGAATGTAACCGATAATCTGCCGGTACAAGGTTGCTACCTCGTTGAAATATGACGGCCGCCCCGGCAATGCGGCGCCCGGCACGAGCCGATCAAAACCACGCATCCAAATGGACCCCGGACACGTATGATGATCGTCGCGCCTGACATTCTGGCCGTCGTTATCTTCGCCGATGGACACATGTCGTATCAAATCACGTTGGTATGACGATCCATGTCGCAGTGTGCATCATGCCGAGCCGCAAAGGCCGGAGGGGGACAGGAACATGATGCCTTCCTATGTCGCACTGACGACCTTGACGGACCGCATCCGCATGGAGGAGCTGGCCTGCGTGGCCGCCGCCCTGCAGACCCAGGTGACGCGCGATTTCGCGCCGCACTGGTGCGCAACCGCCGTGATCGCGGCGGCGCCGTTCGAAGCCATCCAGGCCGGGTACTGCCCGGTCATTGTCCAGGACACTCTTGAAACCGAAGGCGCCTGGGGCCTGCACCGTACCGAAGCGGATGAAGCGCCATACATCGTGCTGCCGTACGGACCGGCCTGGTCGCTGGCCGCCAGCCATGCGGTCCTGCAGATGCTGGCCGATCCCACCGGGGCCAGCCGGCGCTCGGGGCCGTCGCGAATGCCCGGACAGGGAACGGTCGAATATCTGATCGATGTCTGCGCGCCGTGCCAGGATATCGCCTCCGCCTACGCCATCGACGGCGTGGCGGTTTCGGATTTCTGCACCCCCGATTTCTTCGCCGGTTCGGCCGCGAGCGGTCCGTCCCGCAGCTTCACGGGCGCGTTGCGCGAAGCGCTCAGGCCCGCCGCCAACGGCTTGCTGACCTGGCTGGCGGACGATCGTCTGCTCTACCAGGCGCGAGCCGATGAAACCGGGCAGGTCGCTGTCAGCGGCGGCTTTTCAACCGCCAATCGCGGCCGCCTCTCGTTCCGTGAGCTGATCGACATGCTGACACCCGATCGGCTGGAACGGCTGGCGAACGCACGCCCGACGCCCGCGCTTCTGGCAGCGCAACAGAGCGCCCGCCGCGTCCGCGTCGCGAATACGACCCGCTATCGCGAGGAGATCGCGTGGCGGTTCGGTCATGCGACGCGACCTTTATGCGAACGGTCGCCGGGTCTCAGCCTGGCCGGCGACGTGGACGATCGGACGGCGGCCTATTCCGGCGGCGTTGCAAGGTCGGGCCACCATCTCGCCAACGGCGAGGCGCAAACCACCGCGCGAACCGCCTCCTGATCCTGCCGGCTCATGGCGTGCCGCCAGCGATCGGCGACGATGCCGGTCGTCCGTAACACGTCGAAATAGCCCGACGGGCGGCCGTGCCGTGTGCTCAACTCCAGGAAGGCCGCCGTTTGCGGATGCCAGGTCACGCCGGCGAACGCGAACATGTCCTTGGCTATGCGTTCGGGATCACGGCACAGATCCTCATAGAGAATGACCCGTGCATTGGGCAGCTTGCCGAGGCCGTCCACGGCAGGTTCGTTGAAGGCCAGCCAGCTCCAGGCGAACTTCGCGGGATCGGGCAGAGCGTCGAACGCAACTGTATCGACTCCGCGTCGGGCGGCCAGGACTCGAGCGGCTTTCAGGTCCGCTCGCCGGTCGCCGAAACGTCCTGATGCCAGCCCGGCCATGACCGAAGCGACCTGGCCGCAGGGATGGCGCAGGATCAGCATGCTGCGCGTGCCGGGCATCTGCCTGGCGGCCATCGTGCCGTCCCAGTTGACCAGCTTTATTGCGGCGCGAACCCGAGACCAGCTACCCGGGGCGATGAAATCCGGCAGGCTGACACGCGTGGTCAGGCGAGCCGCGGGCCAGAATCGCTCCGACGCTGCCATCGCCCTGCCCAACGCCATCCGCACCCGGTCCAGCGGGGCGGGCCGCCAGGACTTGGGGAACGTGGGGCGTTTGACGGCGGCGCGCAGGCCGCGCTGACGGATCCAGACCCTGATCTGGGCCTCCGGCGCCAAATCCGGCCGCGCCGACGATAATTCGTCCGGTTCATGGCGGTAGAGGATGTCGGGATGACTGTCGAGGATCTTGGCCAGCCAGGTCGTCCCCGACCTGGGGTAACCGAGCACCAAAATGCAGGTCTCCGCCAGGGCGTCCCAACGGTCGCCACCGCCAGGCGGGCCGAGGCGGTCATGGAAAGAAAATCTGGTTGCGCTAACCGGAAGGGCGTCGAGCATTAGTTTCTGTTTCTCCGGGCATCCAGAGAATATCTCTTAACCCGTCCGCGGGCGCCGGTCATGTCGTGGAGCGGGACTTCTCAGGTTTGTGTTCAAGCAAAACCCGAGACGGAAGCCCTTGCCGTGCATGGCATCACTGCCAGGTGCGCTTATGTTACTAATGTTACTGCCCGATCATCCGGCGCGATCACTGCGATCTCCTTCTCGGAGCAGCCCGCTTCCTGCAAGACCTCGCGCGTGTGTTCACCCAGCACCGGCCAGAGGCGGTGCACATTCGGAGGGGATTTGGACAAACGGGCTGCGATCGCCGGGACCACCACGCGGCCCTCGACCGGATGTTCGCGGGCCTCGAAGTAGTTCGTCTCAGTCAAATAAGAATTATCGAACAGCTCTTCCAGCGTAACAGCCTTGCCACACGGAATGTCGGCGTCCCGCAACAGCGCCAGCCATTCTTCCGTCGTGCGCTGCGTCATGCCCTCGGTCAGCGTCCCGTACGCTGCGTCGATGTTCGCCGCGCGCGCCTGGACCGAGTTGAACCGCGGATCGTCGATCAGGCCGGGAACGCCCATCGCATCGAACAGCTTCCCCCATTGCGCATTGCTGTGCGCGATGACGCTGATGAAGCCGTCCCTGGTGCGATAGGGCCGGCGATGCGGGGTCAGCATCCGTGGATAGCCGAGGCCTTTTTCCGGCTCCCCCAGAGTGCCGTGCCACAGGTGTTCCACCAGGGCGAAGGACAGGATCGTTTCCATCATGGGCAGATGGATTTCCTGCCCCTCACCGGAGCGTTCCCGATGGAACAGCGCCATGCCGATCATGGACGCCAAGGTCACCCCGGTCAGTTTATCGACAAGGACGGAGGGGAAGTAGCGCGGCGCCCCGTCCGGACCGGCGTTCAGCGACGCGATACCCGAGACGCCCTGGATCAGGTCGTCGTAGGCCGGATATTCCTGTAGCGAGCTGCCTTTCCGGAAGCCGCTCGCGCAGGCGTAGATGAGACGGGGGTTGCGGGCCGACAGCGTCGCATAATCCAGCCCCAATCGCTGCGCCGCGCCGATGCGCATGTTGTGCACGAATACGTCCGCGGTCGCGACAAGGCGCAGCAGCGCCTCCCGCGCCGCCGGCTGCTTCAGATCCAGCACCACGCTGCGCTTGTTGCGGTTGAGGTTGGCGAAATAGCTGCCCATGCCCGGCGTGCGGCATGGCCCGACCCGGCGCAGGTCATCGCCCTGCGGCGGCTCGATCTTGATCACGTCCGCTCCCATGTCGCCCAGCGTCTGCGCACACATTGGGCCGAGTACGATGCTGGTGACGTCGATGACCCGAATGCCGGCGAGCGGGCCGGTGGGTCCTGTCACGGCTGCGGTCACGGAAGTTCCCTCATCGTTGAACGCACCGAACCATCATCCCCCGTCACGCGTCTGGCAACACCCGCCGCCATAGGCACGCGGGCAAGCCCGGGATTAGTGTGGGCGGATGACCGCGCCGCAGCCCATCATCGACCCTTCGAGTCGCAGCATCGAAAGGCACGCCAACCCGCACACCGTGCTGATGATCGTCGCCAGCGCCATGTTCATGGAGCAGCTCGACGGCACCGTCCTGGCGACCGCGCTGCCGACAATGGCGCACAGCTTCGAGGTCGATCCGCTGCGCATGAATGTCGCGCTGACTTCGTACCTGCTGACGCTGGCGATGTTCATTCCCGCCAGCGGACGAATCGCGGACCGTTTCGGCTCAAGGTCTGTGTTCCGCGCCGCGATCGGACTGTTCACCATCGGCTCGATCCTGTGCGCGCAGGCGCCGACGCTGTGGGCGCTGGTGGCGGCGCGTATGCTGCAAGGCGCGGGCGGGGCGATGATGTCGCCGGTCGGGCGGTTGGTGATGCTGCGGGTGGTATCGAAAGCGGAACTCGTCAACTCCATGGCCTGGCTGATGGTGCCCGCCACCATCGGGCCGATCGTCGGGCCGCCGCTGGGCGGGTTCATCGTGACGTATCTGTCCTGGCACTGGATCTTCTACATCAACGTGCCCATCGGCATCGCCGGCATCGCTCTGGTGACGCTGTTCATCGAGGAGATGAAGGAGCCTGCCCGCACCAAGTTCGACCTGCGCGGCCTGATCCTGTCCGGTGTCGCGCTCGCCTGCCTGATGTTCGGCATCGAGGTCGGCAGCCGCGGCGCCGGTTCCGTCTGGATCGTCGCCGCGCTACTGGCAACCGGGGCGGTATCCGGCGGGCTGTATGTCGTTCACGCGCGCCGCACGCCGCGGCCGATGCTGGATTTCCGGCTGCTTAAAATCACCACCTTCCGCATGTCGCTGCTGTGCGGATCGCTGTCGCGCATCGCCGTCGGCGCGCTGCCGTTCCTGATGCCGATGATGTTTCAGCTCGGCTTCGGCCTGTCGGCGGCGTCGAGCGGCCTGATCACCTTCGTCACGTCCATCGGCTCCCTGGCGATGCGCGCCTGCGCGCCGTTCTTCCTCCGGCGCCTGGGATTCCGCAATGTGCTCACCTGGATCGGCGCGCTGGCCACCGGGTTGCTGATGCTCAGCGCGGCATTCCGGCCTAACTGGCCGCTGCCGCTGATCTATGCAGTATTGGTGGCCAACGGGTTCTTCCAGTCGTTACAATTCATGGCTTACAACACTATTGCCTATGCCGATGTCCCGCGCGAAGACATGAGTGCGGCAACAAGTTTTTATACGACGTTCCAGCAGATGTCCCTGACCCTGGGTATTGCGGTTTCGGCCGCGGCGCTGGCGGCTTCGATCGCTGCCAATGGACACCCGCAGCCGATGCTGCCGGACTTTTCCGCCGCGTTCCTGTTTGTCGGCGCTGTGTCGCTCATGGCGCCGTTGCTGGCGACGCGGCTCGACAAAGCCGCGGGAGCGGAATTGTCCGGGCATCGTGATCGCCCGGCCGTGGTGAAGGTGATAGAGGATGCATAGTCGGCGGTTTCGGACGGAAGGAGTGCGGGCATGAACAAGACCGTGGCGATTGCCGGTCTTGGCGCGATCGGATTGCCGGTGGCGCGGGCACTCGATGAGGGCATTGTCGGCCTGCGGCTGATTGGCGTGGCAAGCCGCGACCACGTCAAGGCGCGCGCCAAGCTGGCCGATTTCCAGTCGGAGCCGCCGCTGCTGGACTTCGATGAGCTGGCGGAAGCCGACATCGTGGTGGAAGCCGCGCCGGTCTCGGTCTTCGAGCGGATCGCGCTGCCAGCGTTGCAGGCCGGCCGGATCTTCGTGCCGGCCTCAGCCGGGGCATTGCTGCCGCGCATGCATCTGGCGAAGCTGGCGATTCAGACGGGGGCCCGGATTATCGTTCCGACCGGCGCTCTGCTTGGTTTGGATGGCATCCGCGCGGCCTCGGAAGGTCCGGTCGAAAGCGTCTCGATCGAAAGCCGCAAGCCGCCCATCGCCCTGGCCGGGGCGCCGTACCTGGCCAGGCACGGGATCGACGTGACGGAGCTGACCGAACCGCTTCTGGTCTTTGAGGGCAATGCCCTGGATGCGGCAGCCGGTTTCCCGGCGAATGCGAATGTGGCGGCGGCGCTGGCGCTGGCCGGCATCGGGCCGGTTCGCACCAAGGTGCGGATCTGGGCCGATCCGGGGGTGACGCGGAACATCCATACGATCCATGTCGAAGCGGACGCGGCGCGGTTTTCCATCACCGTCGAGAATGTGCCCAGCGCCGAGAACCCGAGGACGGGGAAGCTGGCCGCGCTGTCCGTGCTGGCCTGTCTGCGCGGGCTGGTATCGACATTCCGGGTGGGAAGCTGACCCGGACGTGACCGAACCGCTGACCTATCTGTCGGCGATCGCCCTGTTCAGCTTCGTGACCACGGCCAGCGCTCTGATGCGGCACGAGATGCTGTTGCTGGCCTGCATGCCGGCTGTCTTCCTCGCGCTGATCATGGGGTTCGTGATGGCGCTTTACGCGGAAGATGCGTTCGGCATGGCGCCGGTTGGCGGGGCGCTGGTGGCGGGCGCCGCCCCCGGATGGTGGCTGAGCCGGCGGTTCAGGCCGAAGGACCTGCTGATCGCGATCTACCTCGGCTGGGCCGTCGCCCTGATATTGGTGCTGATCGGCGTTGGCTTCCCCGATCGGGGCTGATTTGTGTCGGGATTGTGTCCCGGGTCACAGCCGCCGCCGCACAGTGCTCGTAACAAGCCGTGACAGTCCGGAGAAGGACGTTACGGGATGGACGTTTTTGTTTCTGAGCCACGGCTCGATCACCTCCACTTGGCCTCGGCGGTCAATGACGCGCAGGATCTGCTGCGCTATGCGGGGCAGGCGGGGATTGCGGTGCCGCAAGATGTTGTCGCTGCGCTCGTGCATGCAAAAGGCTGCGTTGACTCTGGCTTCGTGCCGGAGGAGACGGCGGTTGCGTTCCACCTCGCTGTTACGGCGCTCGCCGCCAAGGTCGCGCCGGTCACGATTGAAACACTGCATACGTCCGACCAGAAGACGCGCCGCAGCTTGCAGTGGCATGGCGTGCTGTCGTTTGTGCTCGCGGTGGTCGTCGTGCTGCTGTCCGGGCTGAGTTTCGTCGCCACGTCCATGTCGAAGGACATCGAAACTTCGATCACGCAGGGAAACGAGCTCGCGGTCGAGCTGCGCAATCAGGTCGGGCCGCCGAACCCGGGCAGCGTTCGGGATGCCGATTGCGCGCCTGCCACGGCAGCGCCGGATCCGCCGATACCGTTCAAGGACGAGATGCGGCTGATCACCGAGCTGCAGGATTTTTCCGCGACGATCCGCACCATGCTGCGGACGGCCAGCAAGCTGGATGTGTTCGTTGACGGATGGGAACGCAGCCCGCTCGGCACCGGCGAGTGGGGGAACACCGCGCGGGCGCGGCTGCAATTGGAGGCGGACCTCCTGAACATGCGGCAGGAAGCCTTCTGCAAGATCGGCACCTACCAGGATGTGCGGAACTTCGCGCAGAACGTCCATGCGGACGCGGTCGCCGTGTATGGCGCCATGTCCGCCTATCTGCTGCCGGTGCTGTATGCGCTGCTGGGGGCCTGCGCCTACAATCTGCGTGACTTCTCGGCCCGGGTTAAGCGGCGCACGTATCATGCGTCGTCCTACGCCAACACCGCCCGCACCATCGCCGCGCTGACGATTGGGACCATTATCAGCCTGTTCAATGTCTTCAGCCGCGACAGCGCGCTACAGCCGTTCGCGGTTGCTTTCCTGGCAGGCTACGGCGTGGAAGTATTTTTCGCTTTTCTCGACTCGCTCTTGGCCGCGTTCAAGGCCCGCGGCCAGCCGGAGGCTCGCGGAGCCCCCGTCCCCCGGGCCGCGTGACGTCCGGTCAGCTCAGCCGTTCGACATTCGCCTCGACCGTCTCGCGGATCGGCTCCATGGCCGCGTCGTGGGCACGCAACGCCAGCATGCTCATGGCGATCATATTCGCCGCGGCACGGTCGAGCAGCGACAGCGCGAACTTGCCCTGAGCCTCGGCCAGGGCCATCGGGTTCGAGCAGGTGGCCATGTCCAGCGTCGCGCTGGCGGCGGCCATGATCTCATCGGAGGCGCGGCGGGTTATCTCGAAGCCGGCATCGCTCGACTGCCCCAGCAAGGCCATTCCCGAAGCGGCGAATGCCTCCACCTTTTCCGGCAGCATGCGTCCGAACTCCGCGTGGTCCGCGCGCAGCGGATCGACGACGGCCGCTACCCCGAGCGCCACCCGCCTGGCGACGATCTGACCGGCGTTGGCGACAAGGTCGCCATGGCGCTCGGCGCGCCGCGTGGCCGCGTTGATGACGTGATTGATGGTCTCCGCGTCTTCGGGTTGGGTCATCTGCTTTCTCCTGGTTTCCCGCAGGCTGTTCCGTCCCCGGTGAACCTGTCGATGGTTGAATGCGAGTCCGGCCGTGAATCATGCGTCCCGACGGTAACGGGTGGCAAGCTGCCGATCTCGTTGCGAAGAACCGGGATGGACGTGCCATGCGGGGGAACGCAGCGAACGCGGTTTACGAGCTTTGTAATCCGGGAACGTGCCACGTCCGGGATGTGTGCGCCAGTGCGAACACTCTGCGCCGGTGCGTGCTGTCTCGATGGTCATGCCACCTGCCTGCCCCGGCATTCTGCCGGGATTTTCATGTTGCAGTGCAGCATAACACGGACGGCGGCGCGCGCAAGCGGTTTTTACTATTGTCAATGAAGCTTGACGGACGGAGTCGGCCGCTGCGTCACAGTGCTGACGATGGTGCGCCACAGCACCGACGGGCCGCCGTGCAGCGCGGCCTCGTGCATTTTATAGAGCGAGCGATACATCACCCGCGCGAACAGGCCCTCGATGAACATGCTGCGGCCCACAAGGAAGCCCATCAGGCTGCCGACGGTGCTGTACCGGCCCAGCGAGACCAGCGAGCCGAAATCCTTGTAGCGGTATGGTTCCAGCGGCTTTCCCGCCAGGATCGCATCGATCTGCCGCACCATGTGCGACGCCATCTGGTGCGCCGCCTGGGCGCGTGGGGGCACGGTGGCCGGCCCCCCCTCGCGCGGGCAGGCGGCGCAGTCGCCGATGGCGAAGATATCCGGATCGCGCGTCGTTTGCAGCGTGTCCTTCACCACCAACTGGTTGATCCGGTTGGTTTCCAGCCCGTCGAGGTCCTTGAGGAAATCCGGCGCCTTCACCCCGGCGGACCAGACGACCAGTTCCGAGGGAATGAAGTCGCCATCGGCCAGCACCACGCCATCCGCGCGCACCTCCGCCACCCTGGCGTTGGTGCGGACCTCGACGCCGATGCCGCGCAGCAGGTCCAGGGTGGCGTTGGAAATCCGCTCCGGCAGAGCGGGCAGGATGCGCGGCGCCGCCTCGATCAGCACGATATGGACATCGCGCAGCGGGTCGATGCGGTGCATGCCGTAGGCCAGCACGGCGCGCACCGTCCGGTGCAGTTCGGCTGACAGTTCGGTGCCGGTGGCCCCGGCGCCAATGATCGCGATATGCAACTGACCCGGCCGCACCGGCTCGGGCTGCGCGTTGGCGCGCAGGCAGGCGTTGACGATGCGGCGATTGAAGCGGCTGGCCTGCTCGGGATTTTCCAGCGGCACCGCGAACTGCGCCGCACCGGGGGTGCCGAAATCGTTGGTGATGCTGCCGATGGCCATGACCAGCGTGTCGTATGGCAGCGACCGCGCGGGGGTTATCGGCCGCCCGTCCTCGTCGTGCATCTCGCCGAGGTGAAGCAGTTTGGCGGCGCGGTCCAGGCCGACGACCTCGCCATACTTGTAGGTGAAGTGGTGCCAATGCGCCTGCGCGAGGTAGTTCAGCTCGTGCTGGGACCGCCGCAGGCTGCCGGCGGCGACGGAATGCAGCAGCGGCTTCCACAGATGGGTGCGGGACTTCTCGACCAGGGTGATGTGTGCCTTGCCGCGCTTGCCGAGCGTGTCGCCGAGTTTGGTGACAAGTTCCAGCCCGCCGGCCCCGCCTCCGGCGACAACGATGCGGTGCAAGTCGTCGGTCGCGCGTTGTGAAGAAGACATGCCATCGTCCTTCCGGTCACTTTGTCGACCGTAGCAACGATCGGCTTCACTGGAGAAGTGGCTATTCCGCGAGGGCGCGGCCAGCCCCCTCCGGCACGTTTTCCAGCCGCCGATCATGGCCGAGGGCGACGAGGACGATGCCGGAGACCAGGACGCCCATGGAAATCGACAGCAGCCCGATGCTGAAGCTGCCGGTCGCGTCCTTGATCGCGCCCATCATGTAGGGTCCGAGGAAGCCGCCGAGGTTGCCGACGGCGTTGATCAGCGCGATGCCGCCGGCCGCGGCGGTGCCGGACAGCATCGCCGTCGGCAGGGTCCAGAATGTCGGCGCGATCGCCGACTGGCCCATCTGCGACAGGATGATCGCGACGATCATCAGCACCGGGTTTTGCAGGAAGACGCACACGGCGAGGCCGGCGAAGTTCAGGAAGCACGCGGCCGCGGCGTGCAAATTGCGCTCCCCGGTGCGGTCGGAGTGCAGGCCCCACAGGACCATTGCGACGGCGCCGGCGGCGAAGGGCAGGGCGCTGATCAGGCCGTTCAGCCCAACTCCGACGCCGAAGCGGTTGACGATCTGCGGCAGGAAGATCACCAGCCCGTAGCCGGTCATGTTCTGGCCGAAATACACCAAGGTCAGCAGCCAGACGCGGGGGTTGACCATCGTCTGGCCGAGCGAGAAGTCGTTGATGGTTTCGCGATGGGCTCGTTCAGCCGCGAGGCGGCGGGTCAGCCAGTCTTTTTGTTCTTGAGTCAGCCAGTGCGCCTGGTCCGGCCCGTCAGTCAGGTAGAACAGGACGGCGAAGCCGAGAATAATGGCGGGCACGGCCTCCATGATGAACAGCCACTGCCAGGCGGCCAACCCGCCCCAGTCGCCGAGGCGCAGGATCTGGCTGGAGATCAATGAGCCGGTGACGATGGAGATCGGGATCGCGGTCATGAACAGCCCCACGATGCGGGAGCGGTAGGCGGAAGGGAACCACCAGGTCAGGTACAGGATGATGCCCGGGTAGAAGCCGGCCTCGGCCAGTCCAAGCAGGAACCGGATGCCGAGGAAGGACCACGCGCCGGTAATGAACGCGGTGGCGCCGGAGATCACGCCCCAGGTCAGCAGGATGCGGGCGATCCAGCGGCGCGCGCCGACTTTCGACAGGATGAGGTTGCTCGGGATTTCGAACAGGAAGTAGCCGAGGAAGAAGATGCCGCTGCCGATGCCGAAGATGGCGGAGGAGAAGCCGAGCGCCTTGTTCATCGTCAGCGCCGCGAAGCCGACGTTTACGCGATCGAGGTAGGCCGCGAAGTAGCTGACCATCAGCAGCGGGATCAGCCGCCGTGCGACCTTCCGCATGGTTTCTTTTTCGATCGGATCAATCGCGGATGCGTTGCGGCTGGCGGCGGTGTCGGCGGCCATGCGCGGTCTCCCCTTGTGTATTCGTTGCCGGTGGACCGCCGGTTGGGCGTGCGATCCACACAGCAACGCCGGGGGAGAGTTCCGGTTCGCTGGACATCGTGACCGGCGCCCTGGCCTGCATGACCCGCCGGCCCCGCCGCGTGCTAGCTGACCGGATCGAGCACGACCACAGGGATCTCCCGGTCGGCCGCCTTGACCGCGTAATCGGCGTAGGGCGGGAAAAACGCCACCGCCTGCTTCCACAGCCGGGCCCGCTCCTCGCCGCTGGCGGTCCTGGCCCGGGCTTGCAGCTTCTCCGTGCCCACCTGGATGCCGACAAGCGGATTGGCGAGGATGTTGCGATACCAGCCGGGGTGCTCCGGCGCGCCGCCCTTGGACGCGATCACGAAGTAGCTGCCGCCGTCCTTCCCGTAGAACAGCGGGAACAGGTAGCTCTGCCCCGACTTGCGGCCGGTCGTCGTCAGCAGCAAGGACGGAACGGTCAGGTCGGGCGCTCCGGGCCGCGACAGCGTGTAGTGGTGACCCTCGGTGCCGCCGCTTTTCAGATACTGGTCCGCATGGTCCTTCATCCACTGCGGCAGATTCGGCGCGAGCTGCGTCTCGGTCATTGGGGTATTTCCTTATGCGTTCCCGGATCACACGACGGGCGTAGGCAACGCCTCCCCGGCGAAATGGGCGGCGAGGTTGGCGAGGACAAGCTCTCCCATCGCGATGCGCGTCTCGACGGTGGCGCTGGCGCGGTGCGGCTGAAGCACGACGTGCTCCAGCGCCAGCAGCTCCGGCGGCACGTTGGGCTCGTCCGCGAAGACATCCAGCCCGGCGCCGCCCAGCGTGCCGGCCTGCAGCGCCGCCACCAGCGCCGGTTCGTCCACCACGCTGCCGCGGGCGACGTTCACCAGGATGCCGTCCTTGCCCAGCGCGTCCAGGACCTCCCGGTTGACGATGCCGCGCGATTGTGCCCCGCCCGACGCCGCGACGATCAGGATGTCCGAGTCCCGCGCCAGGTCCGGCAAATTCGGAACGTGGCGATACGGCAGGTCGTCGAATGCGCGGATGTCCGTGTAGGCGATCTGCATGCCGAATCCCTCGGCGCGTCTGCCGATGGCGCGGCCGATGCGGCCCATGCCCAGGATGCCCAGTTTTTTCCCCGTCACCTTGTGCGCCAGGGGGATGCCTTCCCGCGCCGCCCATTTGCCGTCGCGCACGAACCGGTCCCCCGCCGGGATTTGCCGCGACGCCGCCAGCATCAGCGCCATGCCGAGGTCCGCCACATCGTCGGTCAGCACGTCCGGCGTGTTGCTGACCCGGACGCCGTGCGCCTTGGCGCGGTTCAAATCCACGGCATCGGTGCCGACACCGTTTATGGCGATGATCTCCAGCTTCGGCAGCGCATCGGCGATGGCGTTGCTCACACCGATGCCGCCGCCGGTGACGATGCCCCTGACGGCCGAACCGAGGGCGGCGATGAACGCGGCTTTGTCGGGCGCCGTATCCGGCCGGTGCACCGTGTAGGCCGCATCGAGCCTAGCCTCCAGTTCCGGCATCATCGCTTCCAGCAGCAGGATTTCGGGCTTCATGGACAGCCTCCTATCGATCGGATGTCGCCCGGGGCGAACCGGACTGTGCAGACACTCGCCAGCCGCACCGCCCCGTCATGCCGACGGAGGTCGGCATTTACGCCTTATGCCTGAACCCGCACCGCAAGGCGTGGATGGTGCGCCTTCGCGCACCATGACGGGGGGACAAACGCTTCAGCGATCCTTGTTGGTATTCCGGCCGCGGGCAAGCAACCGGAACGCCGCACCGCCGTTTCGGTTCCCGGGGGGACCAAACATGACGTCAGTCGAAGGCCAGCGCTACTCGGGCCGATGGGCGAGGCTCATTCCGATTGCGTTCATCACCTACAGCCTCGCCTATGTTGATCGGGCGAACTACAGCTTCGGCGCCGCCGGCGGGATGGCAACCGATCTGCACATCACCCCGGAGGCGGGATCCCTGCTCGGCGCGCTGTTCTTCCTCGGCTACTTCTTCTTCCAGGTGCCGGCTGCCTACTACGCGCAGAAATACAGCGCCAAGAACCTTATCTTCTGGAGCCTGATCCTCTGGGGCATCTTCGCCTCGGCGACCGGCCTGCTGACCGACATCCGCGTGCTCTACGTCGATCGCTTCCTGCTCGGCATCATGGAAAGCGTGGTGCTGCCGGGAATGCTGATTTTTCTCAGCCACTGGTTCACCAAGGCCGAGCGATCCCGCGCCAACACTTTCCTTATACTCGGCAACCCGATCACCGTGCTGTGGATGTCGGTCGTGTCGGGTTACCTTGTTCAGGCCTTCGGCTGGCGCGGCATGTTCATCATCGAGGGAGCGCCGCCGATCATTTGGGCGTTTGTCTGGCGGCGGATGGTGGAGGACTGGCCATCCCAGGCGAAGTGGCTCGATCCGGCGGAGCGTGCGCCGCTGGAACGCAAGCTGGAGGAGGAGCAGCGCGCCTTCAAGCCGGTGAAGAACTACGCCGCGGCTTTCCGGACACCGTCGGTGATCATCCTGGCGATGCAGTATTTCTGCTGGAGCATTGGCGTCTACGGGTTCGTGATCTGGCTGCCGTCGATGCTGAAGACCGGAAGCGGGCTGTCGATCGTTTCTGTCGGCTGGCTCGCCGCGGGGCCATATCTGGCGGCGGCGATCCTGATGGTGGCGACCTCGTTCTTCTCGGATCGCCGCGGTGAGCGGAAAGCCTTCGTCTGGCCCTATCTGCTGATCGGCGCTGTTGCGTTCTACGGGTCGTATCTGCTCGGCACTTCGAGTTACTGGCTGAGCTACGGGCTTCTGGTTCTGGCGGGCGGCGCGATGTATGCGCCCTATGGCCCTTACTTCGCGCTCATCGCCGAGATGCTGCCGCGCAACGTGGCCGGTGGGGCGATCGCGCTGATCAATTGCTGCGGGGCGCTGGGTTCGTTTGTCGGGTCGTACGTCGTGGGCTGGCTGAACGGCGTCACCGGGGCGTCAAGCGCGTCGTTCGCGTTCATGGCGATCGCCCTGCTGATCGGCGCCCTTTTGACGCTGACCCTGCATATGCCCGCTCGGGTCAGCGGAGCGGTGCTGGATGCGGCGGGGCACTGAAGCGTTGCTTGTGCGTGCTATTATGGTTCGCGCCGGGATAGGGAAAGAAAAGCTGTTACACGGATTTTCACGGATTAAGGGCACGGATTATTTGGATTAAGCTCTTGGTTTATAGTGTGCCGCTGCTCCGGACGGCATGCGGTGCGGCGGCGATCGATACTTGACCGAAAGCCGAAGCCTGCCACGCCTGCCCGGGGGGTGCAGGCCTGCATCCGTGCAATCCGTGCCCTTAATCCGTGAAATCCGTGTAACAGCTTTCTTGCGTACGGTGCCGCCCCCGTGGCCGCGGCGGAATGCGCAACGAGTTGAAAAACCGTCTCGGGTGGAGGGTCCAACCGTAGTGAGGCATCCCGCCCCGTGACGAGGTGATTTTTGGCTTCGCGCGGGTCCGGCCACGACAGGGCGACGGCGCCCCGTTTTTCCGGCCGCATGACAGGAACCCCGTCCTACAGCCTTAACCGTTGTTAGGGAATTATTCTTGACAAGCATCTACAACCGAAGGTAGAACCACGCCACCGCATCTCGAGGGCGCACCCGATGTCCGCAACCGCAACCGACACCTCCAGCGACGCCAACCTGGCCAACCTCATCCTCGCCCTGCTGACGCCGATGTTCCTCTGGTCCACCGCCGGAGACATCCGCCTCGCCCATGTGGCCGCCGCCCAGACGCTGAACGAATTCCGCATCGCCAACCGGCTCAGCCTGTTCACGGTTGCCAAGATCATCGCCTTCGACATCGCCACACTCAGTTCGCTCAGCCTCTCGATGTACGAGGATGTCTCGATGCTGCTGGCGCTGCGGCTGCGTGGCAACGCCACCAGCCTGGACCGCTCCGCGGAGCGCAACCGCCGCCGGTTTGACCTGGAGCAGGCCAGCCGCCCGGGCGCGGGGACCGAAACCGAGGACTCCATCGAAGCCGCGATCGCCGAAGCGCAGCGGATGGTGGACGAGGCCAACGCCCGCATCCGGGCCGCGGCCGCCCAACCGGCCGAGGCGCCGCCGGACGCCGAACCGGCGGAGACGACCCTCGCTCCGGCACCCCCGCCCGCCGCCACCCCGCCCGCGCGGACCTCCGCGCAGCAGCGGCAGGCCGCCTGGGCGCATGCGATGACCGTGGTGGCCGCGGAGTGCGTTGCCGATCTGAATGACCTTCCGCCCGAGGAGCGGTGGAAGGAGATGGCGCGGATCGAAGCGCTGACCATCGCCGCGGCCGATCTCGCCTCCGGCGCCGCGCCGCCGCCATTCCCCGCGGCGGCGGCAGAGTAGAGCATCGGCGTCCTCCGGCTTTATCCGCTGCCCGGGGTTTCATGGCCAAATTGGCCCGGGCAGTGCGGTGCCGATCGGCGGCCAGGCAGACAAAGGGCTGGCCAGGATCGAAAGGCAAGGCCGGTGCTTTACGTCTGCGCCAATGCGGGTCTCACGCGCCTTAGCCGCTTATCCCCGTAGCAAGGTGTCCGCCGCTTGCGGCTGATCCGGCGCTTTGCCAATGATGCACGCCCACACGGGCTGATCCATCCGCATGAGCGCTCCCCCAACCGACCCGATAATGCCGGACAACGCGGCGTTCGCGATGCGCCTGGCGCGCAACATCAAGGGCGAGGTCCTGTTCGACCGCGCCAGCCGGGGCCGCTACAGCACCGACGCGTCGATCTACCAGATGGAGCCCGTCGGCATCGTCATCCCGGAGACGATCGACGACGTGACAGCGGCGATGGCGATCTCCCGCGACGAGGGCGTCCCGGTCCTGCCGCGCGGCGGCGGCACCAGCCAGTGCGGGCAGACGGTCAACCGCGCGCTCGTGATCGATTGCTCCAAACACCTGCGCCGCATCCTGCATGTCGATGCCGGGGCGCGGACAGCGCTGGTCGAACCCGGCCTGGTGCTGGGGCATCTGAACGCCGCATTGCGGGCCGACAAACTGTTCTTCCCGGTCGATCCGTCCACCCATTCCCGCTGCACCATCGGCGGCATGGCCGGCAACAATTCCTGCGGCGCGAAATCCATCCGCTACGGCCTGATGGCCGACAATGTCCTTTCGATCGACGCGATCCTGTCGGACGGCTCGCAGCACCGCTTCGGTCCAACCCGGGACAATCCCGGCAACCGGGTCCCCGCCACCGTGGTGGACCTGATCCAGCGGCTGCGAGCGCTCGGCGCGGCCGAGGCGGAGGAGATCGAGGCGCGTTTCCCGAAACAGCTCCGCCGCGTCGGCGGCTACAACATCGACGCGCTGACGCCCGCGGCGCGCGCCAACGGACGCGACAATCTCGCCCGCCTGCTCGTCGGGTCGGAGGGCACGCTGGCGTTCTCCGCCGCGATCGAGCTGGTCCTGCACCCGGTCAAGCCGCGCAAGGTGCTGGGCATTTGCCAATTCGCCAGCTTCCGCGCCGCAATGGAGGCATCGAAGCACATCGTCGGCCTCGACCCGGAGGCGGTGGAACTGGTCGACCGCACCATGATCGACCTCGGCCGCGGCATCCCGATCTACCGCCGGACCATCGACCGGATGCTGATGGGTGAGCCGGACAGCCTGCTGATCGTCGAATTCCACGGGCACGAAGACGCGCCGCTGCTGGGCAAACTGGCGGCGCTGGAAACGCTGATGGGCGACCTCGGGCACCCCGGGGTGGTGCGGGCAACCGATCCGGCGTTCCAGGCCGATATCGCGGCGGTGCGGGAGGCCGGGCTGAACATCATGATGTCGATGAAAGGCGACGGCAAACCGGTCTCCTTCATTGAGGATTGCGCCGTGGATCTCGACGACCTGGCCGACTACACCGAGCGGCTGAACGAGGTGTTTGAACGCCACGGCACCAGGGGCACCTGGTACGCGCATGCTTCCGTCGGCTGCCTGCATGTGCGGCCGGTGCTGAACATGAAGGACCCGGAGGACGTGGCGACCATGCGCGCCGTCGCCGAGGAGTGCTTCGCGCTGGTCCGCGAGTACAAGGGATCGCACAGCGGCGAGCACGGCGACGGCATCGTGCGCAGCGAATTCCATGAACCGATGTTCGGTCCCCGCATCGTCCGGGCCTTCGAGGCGGTGAAGGACGCGTTCGATCCCATCGGCCTGTTGAACCCCGGGCGCATCGTTCATCCGCCGCGGATGGATGACCGCACGTTGTTCCGCTACGGGCCGGCCTACGCCCCGGTCAGCGACTTCGTGCCGAGGCTGGATTGGTCGGAGCATCCGGGGCCGCTCGGCGGGATGCTCGGGGCGGTGGAGATGTGCAACAACAACGGCACCTGCCGCGGCTTCGACACCGGGGTGATGTGCCCGAGCTACCGGGCGACGCGCGACGAGACTCACCTGACCCGCGGCCGGGCCAACACGCTGCGGCTGGCGCTGACCGGCCAGTTGGGCGCCGATGCGATGGCGTCGGATGCGATGGCGGATGCGATGGCGCTGTGCGTGTCGTGCAAGGCGTGCAAGCGGGAGTGTCCCACCGGCGTCGATATGGCGAAGCTGAAGATCGAGGTGACGGCGGCGCGGACGGAACGTGTCGGCCTGAAATGGCGGGACGTGCTGGTGGCGGAACTGCCGCGCTACGCGCCGTATGCGTCGCGCGCGCCGCTGCTGGCCAACCTGCGCAACCACCTGCCGCCGCTGCGCTGGCTGATCCAGCGCGCGGTCGGCATCTCCGCCGAGCGCAAGCTGCCGCGCTGGCGTTGGGACCGGTTTCGCGACGGCGAAGCGGCACCGCGCGGCGAGGTGTATCTGCTGGCGGACACCTTCAACCGGTATTTCGAGCCGGAGAATCTGCGTGCGGCGCTGAAGGTGCTGGCGGCGGCGGGATATCGCGCGATGGTGCCGAAGACCGGCGGACGGCCGCTGTGTTGCGGGCGCACCTGGCTGGCGGCGGGCATGGTGGACAAGGCGCGCGCGGAAGCCCGGCGCACGATGTCTTTCATGCCGCTGGACGTGCCGATAATCGGGCTTGAACCGTCGTGCTTGATGACGTTGCGGGACGAGTTCCGGTCGTTGCTGCCGGGGCCGGAGACGGACCGGTTCGCGGCACGGTCGATGCTGCTGAGCGAATTCATCGCGGAACTGAACCCCGAACTGGCGCTGCGGCCGATGCCCGGCACGGCGCTTGTGCATGGGCACTGCCACCAGAAGGCGTTCGGCGTGTTTCCCGGCACGCTGGCCATGCTGCGGCGGATTCCGGAGCTGTCCGCCGAACCGATTGCGTCGTCGTGCTGCGGCATGGCGGGAACGTTCGGCTACCAGCAGGAGACCGAGGCGGTGTCGCGGGCGATGGCCGAGGGCGGCTTGCTCCAGGCAATTCGGGCGGCGGCGGCGGATGACGTCATCGTGGCGGATGGCACGTCGTGCCGGCATCAGATCCGGGATCTCTCCGGCCGGGCGGCGATCCATTCGGTGCGGCTGATGGAGCGGGCTTTGGCGGTGACTTGAATTCACGCGGAGTTGTTTGCGGCGAAATGGACCATGTAATATGGACCACTCCACGAGAAGCAAGATGTCGCATGCACAGGATGAGACAGCCACCATCGCCGTCACCGACTTCAAGGCCCGGTGCCTCGCGGTGATCGACGATGTGGCGCAGGGCAAAACCGGCCCCGTCGTGCTGCTCAAGCGCAACCATGCGGTCGCGGCGATCGTGCCGATTATCGATGAACCGGCGGATCTGTGGGGCGCGATGCGGGGCAGCGTCACCGTGGCGCCCGGCACCGACGTGACCGCCGGCACCGGCGAAATCTGGGAGGCTGAGCTTTAACCATTCGTTTACCGGTTGCTGCGACGATGACGGGATACGCTTTGAGTGGTCCCGTCATGTCTCGTCCGGTACTGCTCGATACCTGTGCCGCGATCTGGCTGATGGATGGCGCATCCATGTCCGAAGCCAGCCGGGAGACCATCAGACAGGCCCAGATCGCGCGCGCCGGCATCTTCGTTTCGCCGATTACCGCCCGGGAAATCGCTACCCTTGTGCGCAAGAAACGGATCACTCTGAACCGCTCGCCGGAGATCTGGTTCGAGACGCTTCTGGGACTGCCGGGGGTGCGCCTCGCCTCGCTGTCTCCCGCGGTGCTGATTGCGTCGGCGCTGCTGCCGGGCGATGCGCCGCGTGATTCGGCCGACAGGATCATCGCCGCGACGGCGCGGACGTTCGGCTATACGGTGATCACCCGGGATGGCGAGTTGCTGCCCTATGCCGCGGCCGGGCATATCGCCGTCACGGCCTGCTGAAACCGATGGCCGCGAGCAGGCGTGCGGCGATGCTTTCCGCCTCGGCGGCGGGGAGATTGGCAAAGCCGAGCAGCAACCCCCGGCCGCAGTCATGCGCCATGGTCAAACCCGACAGCGCAGTCGCGGCCAGGCCGGCTGCCGCGGCGCGTTTCGCCAGCGTGCCGTCATCGTCCGAGCCGGGGAACCGCGCCAGCAGGAGCATCCCGCCGGGGGGCGTTTCCACCGTGACGCCGCGGGCCTCCAACGCCGCCGCCAAAGCGCGCCTCCGTTCCGCATACAAGGCACGCATGCGCTTGATATGACGCACGAATTGGCCGCCCGCCATGAAGGCCGCGAGGACGTTTTGTTCCAGCGGCGGCTGCCCCGCCGTCAGCAGCCTGGCGGCCCGGACGAAGGCGGTCGCCAAGTCCGGCGGTACCACCAGATATCCCAGCCGCAGGGCCGGAAACAGCACCTTGCTGAAGCTGCCCGCGTACAGGACGCGCTGCCCGCGATCGAGGCTCTTCAGCGCCGGCAGCGGCCGCCCGGCATAGCGGAACTCGCTGTCGTAGTCGTCCTCCAGCACCCGGGCGTCGGCTTCGGCGGCCCAGGCGAGCAGCTCCATTCGCCGGGGCAGGGACAGCGCCGCCCCGGTCGGGTACTGGTGCGTCGGGGTCACCAGCGCCAGCCTGGCGCGCGGTGCCGCGACTTTGCCTGCGGCGACCCGCATGCCGTCCTGGTCGACGCGCACCGGGACGATCCGCGCGCCTGCCGCTTCCAGCGCCTGGCGGGCGGGGGGATAGCCCGGGTCCTCGATCCAGACCGGATCGCCGGGGCGGACCAGCACACTGCGAACGAGCGCGAGGGCGCCCTGGTAGCCGGCGGTGATCAGCACCTGCTCCGGCGCGCAGGCGACGCCCCGGGCGCGGCCGAGGTAGGCCGCCACTTCCCGGCGGAGGTCGGGAAGGCCGCACGGGTCCGGGTCGGCCAGTTGGTTCGGCAGCAGCCCGCGGACGGCATGGACCGTCAGTTTGGACCACGCCCTGATCGGGAAACTGTCCAAGGCGGGCAGACCGATTTGCAGCGGCAGCGGGGCCGCCCGCTCGGTTGCCGAACCGGCCGGGAACATGAAGGGCGTGTGCTCCGGCACCTCCATCCGCGTGCCCACCGCACCGGACACCACCGTCCCGGCCGATGGGCGGCTGCGGATGGCGCCTTCGCCGGCCAGCAGGGCGTAGGCGGCATCAACCGTGCCGGGCGCAACGGACAGCTGCACCGCCAGGGCGCGGGCGGAGGGCAGTCGCGCACCGGGCAGGAGCTGCCCGCCGGTGATCGCCGCCCGGAGCCGGGCCGCGATCTGCAGGAACAGCGGCTCGGTTTCCGTCGGGTCCAGGGTGAAGCTGAGCGGCATGGTCCGGTTGACTGGGCGGAACCCGCCGCATACCGCCATACGCAGGCAAAAACCAGCAACATGCTCCGGCGCCCGTGAAATTGCTGCACCTGCGTTGACCCTTTCCCCGCTCCGGTCTAATCAGCCGCGACGGTTCGGCGATGCCGTCAGACCTTTGGTGGCAGACAGAACTGGAGCCTCCGGTGAAAGACGTACGCGATGCGCTGATGGTGGCGCGCAACACCGACGGCAAGCTTGTCCGCCGCCCGCTGTCCCCGCATGTGCAGGTCTACCGATGGCCGCTGAGCATGGCGCTGTCGATCCTGCACCGGATCACCGGGGTCGCCCTGGGCGTCGGCACGCTGCTGATGACGTGGTGGCTGGTCGCCGCGGCCTCCTCCGACACTGCCTTCTCGCGGGCCGAGAGTTTCATCGGTTCGCCCATCGGCCTGCTGCTGCTGTTCGGCTGGTCGCTGGCGCTGTTCTTCCATCTGTTCAGCGGCATCCGCCATCTGGTCTGGGATGCCGGTTTCGGGTTCGACGCGCCGGATTACAACACCTCCGGCTGGGCCGTGGTGATCGCGACCGGCGTCTGCACGGTGCTGGCCTGGGCCATCGGGCTCTGGGTCTGGTAAGGGATATCATGTCAGAAACACCCCATCTCGACATCCTGCGCTCGCCGCTCGGCCGGGTGCGAGGCCTTGGTTCGGCGCATGCCGGATCTGCGCACTGGTGGGCGCAGCGGCTGACCGCGACCGCCCTGGTGCCGCTGACGCTGTGGTTCATCTGGTCGGTTGTGCGGCTTTCCACCGCCTCGCACCAGGCGGTGACGGACTGGCTGTCGGCGCCGATACCGCTGGTGCTGATGCTGGCGCTGGTCGCCATCACCTTCCACCACCTCCAACTGGGTTTGCAGGTGGTGATCGAAGACTATGTTCATCAGGAACCGGCGAAGACCGCCAGCCTCGTGCTGTCGAAGACGCTGTGCTGGCTGCTGGCCCTGGTCTGCGTCGTCTCGGTGCTGAAAATCGGCCTTTGAGCCCAACAGGAATAACGTGATGAACGCGATTACGATGCCCTCGTCGCGCGCCTATGCGGTGATCGATCACACCTATGACGTGGTGGTCGTCGGCGCGGGCGGCTCCGGCCTGCGGGCGACTTTCGGCATGGGCGCGGCCGGCCTGAAAACCGCCTGCATCACCAAGGTCTTCCCGACCCGCAGCCATACCGTGGCGGCGCAGGGCGGCATCGGCGCGGCCCTTGGCAACATGGGCGAGGACGACTGGCGCTGGCACATGTACGACACCGTCAAGGGGTCGGACTGGCTCGGCGACCAGGACGCCATCGAGTACATGTGCCGCGAGGCGATCCCCGCCGTCTATGAACTCGAACATTACGGCGTACCGTTCAGCCGCACCGAGGACGGCCGCATCTACCAGCGCCCGTTCGGCGGCCACATGAAGGAATACGGCAAGGAACCCGCGATGCGCGCCTGCGCCGCGGCGGACCGCACCGGCCATGCCATCCTGCACACGCTGTATCAGCAAAGCCTCAAGCACGACGCCGAGTTCTTCATCGAGTATTTCGCGCTCGACCTGATCCTGGATGACGAAGGCGCCTGCCGCGGCGTGATGGCGTGGAACCTCGAGGACGGTTCCATTCATCGCTTCCGCGCCCAGACTGTGGTGCTGGCGACCGGCGGCTACGGCCGGGCGTACTTGTCCTGCACCTCGGCGCACACCTGCACCGGCGACGGCACCGGCATGGTGCTGCGGGCCGGACTGCCTGCCCAGGACATGGAATTCGTGCAGTTCCACCCGACCGGCATCTTCCCGGCCGGCTGCCTGATCACCGAGGGCGCGCGTGGCGAGGGCGGCTACCTGACCAACGCCGAAGGCGAGCGGTTCATGGAACGCTACGCCCCGACGGCGAAGGACCTGGCGAGCCGCGACGTGGTGTCCCGCTCCATGACCATGGAGATCAACGACGGCCGCGGCTGCGGTCCGGCGAAGGACCACATCATGCTCCATCTGGAGCATCTGGGCGCCGATTTGCTGCATGAGCGGCTGCCGGGAATTTCCGAAACCGCGAAAGTGTTCGCCGGGGTGGACGTGACGAAGGGGCCGATCCCGGTGCTGCCGACGGTGCATTACAATATGGGCGGGGTGCCGACGAATGTGCGCACCGAAGTGCTGCGCCCGACCAAGACTGATCCGGATGCGGTGGTGCCGGGGTTGATGGCGGTGGGTGAGGCGGCCTGCGTCTCGGTGCATGGCGCCAACCGGCTGGGCACGAACTCGCTGCTCGACCTGGTGGTGTTCGGGCGGGCGGCGGCGCACCGCGCGGCCGAGACGCTGAAGCCGGGGGCGAGCCAGGCCTCCCTGCCGCCGAAGGCCGGGGAGGCGTCGCTGGACCGGTTTGACCGGGCGCGCCATGCCAAGGGGGGGACGAAGGTCGCGGAGTTGCGGCTGCAGTTGCAGCGCTCGATGCAGGGCCACGCGGCGGTATTCCGGACGTCCAAGAGCCTGACCGAGGGCGTGGACAAGATCAAGAAGGTCTGGAGCGGGCTGACCGACATGTCGGTGTCGGATCGCAGCCTGATCTGGAACAGCGATCTGGTCGAAGCCCTCGAACTGCAAAACCTCATGGGCTCCGCGATGACCACCATGGTCGGCGCTGAAGCCCGGCACGAGAGCCGCGGGGCGCATGCGCATGACGATTATCCGGATCGGGACGACGTCAACTGGATGAAGCACACGCTGGCGTGGTGCGACCCGAACGGGGACGTCAGGCTGGATTACCGGCCGGTTCGGATGCAGACGATGACCAACGAGGTCTCGGTCTTTCCGCCGAAGAAGCGGGTTTACTAGGGCGATGTTGACTCCATCGTCATGGCCCGGCTTGTCCGGGCCGCCTATCGCGGCAGGTGCTTGCGGCGATGGCACGGCCACGCCTGGCCATGACGTGCTGCGCGCCATTCCATAGGATCGGAAGAGACCATGGTTGCTTTCAACCTTCCCCTGAACAGCCGCATCGGCCAGGGCAAGACCTTCAAGGCCCCCGCGGGCGCCAAGCGGGTGCGGGAATTCAAGATCTATCGCTGGAGCCCGGATGACGGGAAGAACCCGCGCACCGACACGTATGAGATCGACCTCGACGCGTGCGGGCCGATGGTCCTGGACGCGCTGATCAAGATCAAGAACGAGGTCGATCCGACGCTGACCTTCCGCAGATCATGCCGGGAGGGCATTTGCGGATCGTGCGCGATGAATATCGACGGCCGGAACACGCTGGCCTGCCTGAAGCCGATCGAGGATGTGACCGGGGCGGTGAAGATCAGCCCGCTGCCGCATATGCCGGTGGTGAAGGACCTGGTGCCTGATCTGTCGCAGATCTATGCGCAGTACCGCTCGGTGAAGCCGTGGATGCAGGCGGATACGCCGGCGCCGCCGGACGGGGAGCGGTTGCAGAGCAAGGAAGAACGGGCGAAGATGGACGGGATGTGGGAGTGCATCCTGTGCTTCTGCTGCTCGACCGCCTGCCCGAGCTATTGGTGGAACGGGGATCGTTACCTGGGTCCGGCGGTGCTGCTGGCGGCGTATCGCTGGATCGCGGACTCGCGGGATGAGGCGACGGGGCAGCGGCTGGATGAGCTGGAAGATCCGTTCAAGCTGTACCGGTGCCATACGATCATGAACTGCACGGATACCTGCCCGAAGGGATTGAACCCGGCGAAGGCCATCGGCGCGATCAAGCAGTTGATTGTGGAGCGGCAGCGGTAATACTGCGGTCGTTGCCGCCCTTACGGCGGGGGCTGCCCCGGTGTGTTGCGCCATCGTCTTGGTGCGCGAAGGCGCACCATCCACGCCTCGCGGTGCTGGTTGAGGGAACGCCTGACGCAAGGCCTTCCCCTCCATCAGCCAGAACGTGCTAAATCTGTCCCCTAGTCCTATCCTGTCGGTTAAGAGGATGGCTGCGTGACAGACATTATCGACGTGATCCGCACGAGCATTTCGGTTCCTCGTCCCCGGCTTGTCTCGGCGGCGGAAATTCTGAGCGCGCTTGCCGACCCGGACAGCCACGATCCTTACAAGGCGAGCGTGGCGGAAGCGGTTCTGACGGAAATCTCGCTGTCGCGGCTGTCGGAACTGGTGCGCACCGGGGCGATCTCCTGGCGGCAGATCAGCGCGGCGGCACGGGTCTATGGCCTGGCGCGGACCGAGGCCGGGCAATTGGCTGCCGAGATGGCGCAGGGCGATCCATGACGCTCGAGTGGCCAGCACCGGAGTCGCAGCAGCTTTATGATCTGATCGCACCGGCTCTGGCGGGATTGCCGGGGGGACTGGAATGGAGCCTCGGTGGCGGGACCGCGTTGGCGATGTGGCTGCGCCACCGTCTCAGCAAGGACATCGACCTGTTCTTCGAAAGCTCGGCGGCGCTGCGCCTGCTGTCCCCGCAGCACAATCCGGACACGAAGCGGATCGCCGGCCGGTGGCAGGAACCCGGCCACTATCTGAAGTTCGAGATCGCCGGCATCGGCGATATCGACATTCTGGTGACGCGCACCTGGTTGGAACCCCCGTCGGTCCGCACGCTCGTGAGCGGGACGCCGATGGCCGTGCAGCGGCCGGCGGAGGTCATCGCCCGCAAGATCGCGTATCGGGCCGCCGGCTTCAAGTTGCGCGACTTCTTCGATCTTGCTGCGCTTGCCCGGTATGATATTGAACAGATTGGTGAATTGAGGGGTCTGATCGAGACTCACATCGGCGACTTGCGGAGCCGGTGGACGGTCTTGTCTGCCAGGCTGCCGGAACAATTGGAACACGAGGTTACGGCCGTTGGTGACGGCCATCTTGTTGCTGACAGCCTGGGGTTGATCGTTGAGCAGGTTCTTTCAGGCCGCCAAGCGGCGGACGGGACTTCCCCTTGAGCCGGTCGGGCCACATCGGTCAGACGCTTGGGTTGGACGGCTCCTCGGAATGGAACCTGTCGGACCGGCGGGCGAATGCGGCCCGGGCGGCCCGGATTTTGCGCCATCAGCCTGTAGTGCTTGAGGACTTTCCGGTGGCGCAGCTTGTCCATCTGGCGGGGGAGTTCGGCGGTCAGTACGCGCTGATCTCGAAGCCCGACACGCTGCTGGAATATTACGTTCACTACGAAATCCATGCGCACCCGGTGCTGGGGCGTTGCGCGACGCAGATCAAGCTTTGGCGAAGCCGGACGGCGACCGTGCAGGGTTTGGCGTCGAGGGTGTTCGATACGTATTTGTTGGGGGGGTTCGATACGATTGTTTCCGACTCGCGCCAGACCGGACGGGGGCGGGAGTTCTGGGAGGTGCAACTGGCGGGGCATAGCCAGACCAAGACCGTCGGGCTGTTGGTGCGGGATGAGATCAAGCTGTACGACCGCACGCTGCGGGTGGATGACTGGCTCGCATCGGTGGACGGTTGGGGCCGGGCGGCTTCGTTCCGGCAGATGCGGTTCTTTATCTCGAATTTCGGGCGCGAGGTGGTGGGTGCGGCGTTCGGGCCTGGCAGCTCGGTGGCTTTGATCACGGCGTGATCGGCCGAAGTTCGGCCTGGATTTGACAGGTTGAACGCCGCGCCGTTGGTTTCAGCGACTGCCCCCAGGCCGGCACTGGCCGACACTCCGCGTGAAACGCCAAGGCGCCAAGTCGCCAAGTCTACCGTGCCAACGACCGCCGGTGCCAGAAGCGGTTGACAGAAAGCCTTGGCGACTTGGCGCCTTTGCGTTTCAAAACAGCCTCGGCACCCGTTCAGGCGGCCGCGGGTGAATGGGTGTTGAAAGCGCCGAACGCGCCATCGGCATAAGCTGCAACGTGTCAAACCTGACGAACGGGCTTATCCTGCCGACCGGGAGGGCGGCGTGACAGACATTATCGACGTGATCCGCACGAGCATTTCCGTTCCTCGTCCCAGGCTTGTTACGGCGGCGGAAATCGTGAGCGCGCTTGCGGACCCGAACAGCCATGATCCGGGCAAGGCGAGCGTGGCGGAAGCGGTCCTGACGGAAATCTCGCTGTCACGGCTGTCGGAACTGGTGCGCTCGGGATCGGTTTCGTGGCGGCAGATCAGCGTGGCGGCTCGGGTCTATGGTCTGGCGCGGACCGGGGCCGGGCAACTGGCTGCCGAGATGGCGCAGGGCGATCCATGACGCTCGAGTGGCAGGCATTCCACCATGTTATCCGGACCAGCGCCGGTGCGATCGGTTTGGTTGGTTGACAAGCTCTCTGCCCAGGCGGAACATTTGCCGATCGGTAACATGAGCGCTTACGGCAATGAAAGTCTTTGTCAGCTATAGCCACGCACAGGGCGATTGGGTGCACGATCGGCTGGTGCCCTGCCTGAAGGCCGGCGGCGCCGAGGTTCTGATCGATGTCGAACGCTTCCGCGCCGGTGGTGGTGTGTATCGCCAGATGGATGCGACCCAGGACCAGGCCGATCGGCATGTGCTGGTGCTGTCGGCCGAGTATCTGGCAAGCAAGCCCTGCCAGCACGAAATGCAGCGTGCCATCGACCTGGACCCGGCGTTTGCGCATCATATCGTTCAACCGGTTCGGCGAGATGATGCGAAGCTGCCCAACGCCATTACGGCGCCCGACCCGATCTATGTCGATCTGCGCGACGATAGCGAACCCGCGCCATGGGACCTTCTGCTGCGCGAGTGCGGCTCGACGCTCGGGGCGACCGCGCCCGACTGGTTGGCGGCGCGGGACGAAGTCGTCCGCTGTCTGGCGTCGAACCGATCGGTCAATCTGGTTATCGTCAACAATCCAAAATGGCGAGAGCTTGTGCAGGACGTGGCAAACCGGGCGGAGCTTGGTTTGGCGGTGGTAAACCTGCACGATCCGGCGACCGTGCCGCGATCGGGTCTTGTTAAAGTTATCCTGCGCGCACTTGGATGCACTGCGCCCGTTCCAAGTGATCCCCAGGATTTGCCGGCGTTTGGGCAGGCTATCGACTCACTTGGTTTGGCCAGGGTGGCGCTCCTCGAATTCGATATCGTGCCGCATCGGCGTGGTTATAACGTGAACTTATTTTCGACGCTTCGTTACTGCATGATGGACAAGAAGCAACTTGTATTGTTGATCCAGTCACGCGCGCCCTTCTCTACTCTATTGCCAGCTAACAATCCGCTTTCAACGATCGACCTTTCGACGGTTGAGTTGCGGGGACGGATTTGACTTTACTGTCACTCGATCGCCTGCGCTTCGGCTGGCAAAGCCATAAGTCAGCCCTTCGGTGGCTTGCGCTGTTGTATCGCCGCCCCGGCGACCTGCGGAAAGCCCTGGAAGGGTTGCGACCACCCGCTGCGATTGGTGCAGGTTCGGTATTGTTGCTGCACGCATTACCGTACGTCTTGATCGTACACTCGATCCTGCTGATCCTGCTGGGTCATGAAGGACAGACTGAGCATCAGGCTGTTTGGTTCGGTTCACTTTTTGAAATTTTTTCGCTATCTACCAAAGATATTGCCATCGGGATTGCCGGCGGGATTGCCGTCGGGATTGCCTACGGGATTGCCGGCGAGATTGCCAACGGGATTGCCATCGGGATTGCCATCGGGATTGCCGGCGGGATTGCCTACGGGATTGCCGGCGGGATTGCCGGCGGGATTGCCGTTGGGATTGCCATCGGGATTGCCGTCGGGATTGCCGTCGGGATTGCCGGCGGGATTGCCTACGGGATTGCCGGCGGGATTGCCGTCGGGATTGCCTACGGGATTGGCGGCGGGATTGCCGGCGGGATTGCCGGCGGGATTGCCGTCGGGATTGCCTTCGGGATTGCCTTCGGGATTGGCGGGATTGCCGGGATTGCCGTCGGGATTGCCTACGGGATTGGCGGCGGGATTGCCGTCGGGATTGCCGGCGGGATTGCCCTTACGCGCGCCTATTACCTGCTGCCACACCTGTTTTTCGTTTGGCCATTGCCGCACGGACGCTGGTATCCAAACCATCCGGTGGCATGGGACGACTTGTGCAGCGTGCCGTTTCCCTGGCTCGAGCGGCTTCTGATTGCCTACACCGAACTCGAGCCGCAGGGCGGGCGACGCGAAATTGAGCGGCTGATCGATTCCTACCCCAGCCAACGTATGGCCGCTCTCCGTGCCCGCACGGCCCTGCTCGCCCGTCACGCGGCAAAGCAGCCGCTCCTCTCGAGGCTGGACCAAGACACCGCCAGTCTACCCGAAGGCACCAACGGCTTTCTGGCCGACATCCCCCGCCTCCGCCGGATGATCGCGGACATCGCGGCACAGCAACGCCAGATCGATCTCATCACCCGGCCCGTGTTCCGCGAACCCATGGCGCATGTGCTACGCCTCCAAATCGAAACGTTCGTCGACAAAGTCGCCGGTATGCGCGCGCCCCTCGCCACCGAGTTCCGTGCCGCCGCCCGCAACTGGCTGGTGATCGCCGATCGGCAGTGGCAGGAGGCACAAGCGGCGATGGCCCGGTCGCCGACTCAACAGGTTTTCCGTGCCGGTGACCCGGTGGACCGCGCGCAGGAAGCCTTCGTGCCGCGCAAGGAGGTGACTAGCGACGTCGAGCGCCAGCTCATGCTCGCCACCGGCTGCCCGGGACTGGTGCTCTACGGCCGGCGCCGCACTGGCAAGTCCACCATCCTGCGCAACCTCGACCAGTTCCTGCCGCGCCACGTCCAAGTCGCCTCCCTGTCGATGCAGGACCCGGAGGCCTTCACCTCGCTCGACTTCTTCGCCCGCCGCATCGCCACCGCCGTAGCCACAGCATGGCCGGACGAAGCGGCATCCCTGCCCGAACAGCCGGGGCTTCGCGGCCTGTTCGCCCTGCTCGGCCGCGCAAACCAGCGCCTGCTGGCGGAGAACCGCCGCCTGCTGCTCGCCATCGACGAATACGAACTCATTGACCAGAAGATCGGCGAAGGCGTCTTCCCCGAGGACCTGCTCGCCACCCTGCGCGAATCCATCCAGACCCACCGCCGCATCGTCTGGATCTTCGCCGGCAGCCATGACATCACCGAGCTGACTCACGCGCCATGGACCTCCTACCTCGTCAGCGCCCGCACCATCGAAGTGCCGCTGTTCACCGCAGCGGAAACCCGCGCCCTGCTGACCGAGCCGCTGCGCTACTCGCCGCTGTGGCAGAAGGACGACCCGAAACGCCCCAGCTTCGCCCCCGCCCTGTGGGGCGAGAACGGCATCGAGCGCATCCACGCCGAAGCCGGCGGCTGGCCGCATCTGGTGCAGCTCATCGCCGAGACCGTCGTCGATCTGCTCAACGAGGGCACCGCCCCGAACGCGGATGCCGCGCTGCTGGAACGCGCGCTCGACAAGGCGATCATCTCCGGCGACACGGTGCTGCGCGAACTGGTGCAGCGCGAATCCCGCCTGCCCGGGGAGTGGGACTACATCCGCGCGTTCCAGCACACGGACGCCCAGCCGCCGCCGGAGAATGAGGTACTCCACCGCTCGCTCCGCCGCCGGCTGATGGTGACAGACGACGACGGCCTCTGGCGCATGCGCGTCCCATTGATGCAGCGCTGGCTACGGCAGAGGGGCTGATCGGCCGCCGCCGTCATTGCGGACGCGGTCCCCGTCGGCGCCGAAATCATACCGACCATGACCTTCACCCTCCGGACGGCTCATCTCCGTCATGCCGGACCGATCCCCGAAGCCGTCATGGCCCGGCTCGTCCGGGCCATCTCTGCCAGCACACTGCCGCGACAGGTGGCCCGGACGAGCCGGGCCATGGCGCGAACGTTCGGGCGTTCGGGCCAACCGATTCGATCATGTTTGGGCATCGCCCTGCGCACCTGAACCGCCGACGCCAACCGTCCTCGGCATGACAGGTTCCGCGTTCCGCCGCGCTATCGGCACCCACCCAGCCTTCGCCGCAAGAGGCAAAGACCTACGCGACGATCCCCATAGCCGGCTCCGCCGCCCGGTAATGCGGCATGACATTCAGGCTGACGACGATCGGCCGGTGATCCGACGTCTCGCGCAGCAACGCCTTGGCCTCCAGGCACGCCACGCCGCGGATCAGGCAGCGGTCGATCCGCAGGGGAACCATGTCGCCGGCGATGTGCGTGTGCTCGCGTGGCCCGACATCGCGAAACCCGGGCAACAGGGCGGGACCAATCAGGTTGTAGTCGCCCAGCACGGCCGCGCGATACGGCAAGACCGTGGCGATCCGCCGCAGTTGCCGCCGGTTCAGGATCTGGCCGTGCGACAGATGCACATTGGCAATGGTGATGGAGCCAAGGTCGATGATCTGGCAGACGCGGTTGAACATCGCTCCCGACTGCAGCGGCAGCACCAGGGGCCAGGACGGCATCGGCATCGGACTCCAGACCCCGAGACCGTGGACGCGGCCCGGCAGCAGGTCGCGCTGATACTGGCCGCCCACCACGCGGGTCAGCCCGTCCATGCCCTGCGTGACCTCCTGCATCAGCAGAAGGTCGGGATGCTCCCGCCTGATGAGCCGCACGACATCATCGAGCGACGCCCCGGTCAGGCGAAGCAGATTCCAACTGATGACTTTTATCATTTCAAAATGTGAATGGAGCAATCCGCCGGAGAAAGCAACCATGAAGTCTGCATGGCTGTTCTCACGGCCCGGAGATCATTCACAGGTATGGAAGCATGAGACGGGCGCCCGCGTCGCGCAACCGGACGGGAAGCGACCGCGACTCGACCTCTGCCAGCGTCAAGGCCGAGCCTCTGGCGCGCTGCATGATCGAAGCGAGAGCCGCCGCGAGGTCGCGGTCATAGACCTCAAGGCACAATTCGAAGTTCAGGCGGAAAGAGCGGATGTCCCAGTTGCAACTTCCAATAAGGCACCATTCATTGTCTACAACCATTATTTTGGTGTGATGGAAAGGCGGCGGGCTGCGCCAGATGCGCACGCCGTCCGCCAGCACCGGCCCGATATTGGCCCGGGTCGCCCAATTCACCATCGTATGGTTGCCCTTTTGCGGGATGATGATGTCGACCGCGACACCCCGCATCGCGGCCAGCGACAGCGCGGTGTTCATCCGCTCATCGGGCAGGAAATACGGCGTCATCACCGCGATGCTGGAACGGGCGCAGCCGACGGCCTGGAGCGCGGCGAACTCCACCTTCTGGATGTCCTCGTCCGGTCCGGAATCGATCACCCGCGCGGGCGGACCGCTGCGCGGCGGAATGGCCGGCGACCAGACCGCATCGTCGAGGTCCTCGCCGGCAGCGAAGTCCCAGTCGTCGGCAAATGTCTCCGCCAGTTGGGCGACGACCGGACCCTCGATGCGGAAGTGCAGGTCCTGCACCGGGTGGCGCGGACGGGTGGCCATGACGTTCTCGTCCGCGATGTTCATGCCGCCGGTGAAGGCGATGACCCCATCCACGACAAGGACCTTCTTGTGCGACCGCAGGTTGAGGAACGGCATGCGCCAGGGCAAGGGCGAGTGCATGAAGCGCGCGGCGGTGACGCCGTTGCGGCGCAACCGGTGATAGGCGCGCGACAGCAGCCAGCCGCCGCCGATGCCGTCGATCAGCACGCGCACCGCGACTCCGCGGGCGTTGGCCTCGGTCAAGGCGTCGATGAAGCGTCCGCCCCAGCGGTCGTTGCGGAAGATGTAGGACGACAGGCCGACGCTGCGCTGCGCCGCGGCGATCGCCGCCAGCATGGGCGGATAGGCCTCGTCGCCATTGCGGAACGCTTGCCACGTTGTCCCGGCGAGCAGCGGACGCCCGGTGATGCGGCCGATGCCGCGTTGCAGGGAGTCAAGGTCGGTGCCGGAACCGCCCGGGATTGCCTCGGACAACGCCTCGGCTTCCGCGTCCTGCGGGCGGAGCTGCCGGGCGCGTCGGTTCACCCGGTTGACGCCCAACACCACATAGGCGACCGCGCCGGCTATCGGCGCGAACCAGACCAGGCCGATCCAGCCGACGGCGGAGGCGACTTCGCGTTTGGTGAGGAGGATGTGGATGGTGACGCCGACGGCGAGCACAAACCCGACGGCGAGGGTGACATCGGCGCGGAGGTGCAGAAGGTCTCGCCAGATATCATTCACGGGCGGCGGTACTTCCTGGCGAGGGTGGGGTGGATCGCAAGCGATGTCGTTGCGGGGAACGAAGAAACCAATGATCGCACGGACATGTCAGCGCGCAACAAATCGGGATGGAGACACCACGTCCCCGGTCCAGGTGTAGATCGTCAGCAGCGGCTCCTCGGCTGTCGCCATGGCATGCGGGATGCCTGACGGGTGCAGGATGAAGTCGCCCGCCCGGCGCGTCGCGACGCTCTCTCCGGCGGTCCAGAGCGCGCGGCCGGAGACGATGTGATACAGCTCCGTCGCCGGATGAGCATGCGCGGGGTATGTCGTGTCCGGGGCGATCAGCACGAAGCCCAGGCACAGGCCGGAATAGCGCAGCGGCGCCTCCGGCCCGATGAGCTCCACCCATGCCAGGCGGTCCTCCAAACCCGGGCGGGACGGATGGGGCTGGTAGCCGTGACGCCAGGGCAGCAGCGGACCGCTTGCCGCCAGACCATCCAGGTCCCGAAAACCCTCCAGCGCGGCGGCGAGATGCCGGATCGCGGGGTGGTGCGTGGGCGCGGCGGCCGGTGCGGCGTTCTCCGCCAGGGCAATCAGCGGATCGACGCGGCGCAGTTCCTCGCCGACAGCGTCCGTCCGGCGGATCCCCCGCCGCAGGTAGCGCCGCGCCAGCAGCGCCAGGGCCTTGATGTCGGGAGTCATGCCGGCTCGGACAGCAGCGCCACGGCGGCGTGGGCGATCTCCGTTCCGGAGCGGTGCAGCGCCAGCGCTTCCCCCGCCGTCAGCCGTCTGCCCGCCATATCGGCCTCGATGCCCAGCGCGTCCCGGGCCGCCTGTTCCGGATCGAGTCCGGCGAAGGCGGCACGGACATCGGCGAGGCGGTAGAAGTGGAACGGACCCAGCCCCTCGCGCTCCATCGCCACATACCCCGGGATGTACTCCTCCGGATCGGCCTGTTTCTTCCAGCCGTAGGTCAGCAGGCGCGCGGCATAGCCGGCCGACGCGGCAAGGTCGAAGAAACTTGCCAGCGGGATGCGGGCGCCGATGGTGGAGAGCACCGCGCCGCCCGGGTTCAGCATCGGCCGCGCCTGCTGCAAGGCCAGGTAATGCAGCACCAGCAGTCGCTGCCGCACGAATTCGGGCATCTGCTCGGTCCGGGGGCCGAGAAACCCCGCGGCGGTATGCCCATCGGCCAGACGCCCGGATTCGGCGACAGGAGTGTTGGGCAGGTTCTCGTAGACGATGTCGAACCGCAGCGGGCTGCGAACCAGCGGGCCGAGCAGATCGCCGGTTTCCGCCGTCAGCGCGATCGTCGTGCCCTCGGCGAGATTCGCCGCGATATTGGCCCGGGCGGCTGCGACGATGTCGGGAAACACGTCGGTTACCGCGATCATGCTGGAGCCGAGGATTTCCACCGCCCCCAGCGCATCCAGCCCGCAGCCGGTGCCGATGGACAGGAAGCTGTGCCGCTGCGCCGCGGGGCGGGCGCGGGCGAGGATGTGGAAGGCCGGCGCGGCGACGCTCGCCAGCCAATCGGCGTCCAGATCGTCTAGCGACGGGGCGAGGCAGTGCTCGGACAGCCCGATGCGCAGGGTTGGGGCGATCCGGTTCGGGGTGCCGACGCGGAAATAGCTGCGCGCGTCGACGACAAGCGAGCCTGGGGTGATCATCGGCGCGCTGTTTCCCACACCGGCCGCCGGGACGCCAGCGGTCGTGACGGCCGGGACCGCGGCACCCGGCCTTCGGCGGGGCATCTGCGGCTGCAACGGCTCCCGCCCCTCCCGCGCCGGCGACCGCTTTCTGCTTCAGCGAACGACCGCGAGGCCAAGCAATCGCTCCATCGGATCGAAGTCGCGGTCGTCGTGCAGCAGGCGATAGCCCCGCTCGATGCAGAAGGTCCCGATAAGCAGATCAATCGTTTTGCGGATAGTAATGCCGGCGGCTCGCATCGTCCGATAGTTGCACGCGGCCTTCACGGCGATCCGGTCGGTTACCATCGGCTCGACAGCGTGCTGGCGGAGGTTCCGCTCGATCCTGGCGGCGTGGATGTCGTCTCGCGCGCCTTGCAGGACCTCGGCCATCACCAGATCACCGACAATCAGCGGTTCCCTGCCGGCCAATTCGAGCAGCCGCAAAACCGCTCGGCCTTTCTGATTGCGCAGGCCGGCGATCCAGACCGAGCTGTCAACCACGATCAATGGCCGCGGCCTTCCCGGCTGGCGTCGAGGTCACCCTCCCAGCCCAGACCCATCATGTCCTCAACCGCCCGCCTTTGGGCGGCGAGACGCACCAGCAGGCGTAAGCCCTCTTCGACCACGGCCTTCTTGGTTGTCGCACCCGTTGCGCGGATGGCTTCGCTCATCAGCGTGTCGTCGATGTCGATGTTGGTTCGCATCGTGGCGCCTTGTGTAGAGAGGGCCTCGTTCTTACACAAAATGTGTAGCGATGTCAAGTTTGCGTTTCAAGCGCCGGTTGGGGTGATCGGGCGGTCAGACGCAGGGGCAATCCAAGGGCATGAAGCGGGATAACCGCTCCATGTGCCGCACGGGCGCGCGGACCATGACACACAGGAGCGCGGACCAGACGCACAGCAGCGCCTCGCCGCCTTGGAAACAGGCGGCTGGACCCGGCCGGTGAAGTGTTGCAAGTTTAGTACGACAAGGTCGTCTGCTGCGGCCTCGGCAGGGTGGGCCATGGCGACCTCACGTCATTCCGTCATGATTTCGAGCACCTACAAGGAGCTGGCCGATCATCGTGCCGCCGTCAGCAAGGCTGCGCTCGGGCAGGGGATGTATCCGCTGGATATGGCGAACGATTCCGCCATACCGGATCAGGGTCTGATCGCGGCCTCTCTGGCGAAGGTTGACGAAGCCGATGCGTATGTCGGGCTAATCAGCTACCGTTACGGTCAGATCATCGAAGACCCCGCGCGAAACCCGGACGGCCTGTCGCTGACGGAACTTGAATTCCGGCGCGCAGCGAAGAATGGCCTTCCGATCTGCATGTTCATCATGCACGCTGACCATCCCGTGCCGCGGAGCGTGGTGAATGCCGAAGCCGCAACGGCCGGCAAACTCGCCGCGTTCATCGAGTTGGCGAAGAAGGGTCGGATCTACGCCGAGTTCACATCGGTCGATGACCTGAAGGCGAAGGTGGTCCAGACGCTGGCCCGGCTGAAAGACTTGCTCGACAAGGCGGCGTCGCCAAAGCCGGCGCCCGTCGCACCGGCTACGGTCACCGGACCCGACATCCCCGCGCCGCCGGCGTTCTAATCTTACTGAGTCGCAAAATCGAGCTTCCCCCGAATCAGCGGCCTTTCGTAAACGATGGAGATTCGTGCCCCTTACCGCGAGGCAAGCCATGGATCTTCTGGAGAGCGAAGCCAGCCGTCTGAA
>Ga0326728_10001510_pt1 | contig 81636 bp, 70 predicted proteins | sample MB3enrmetagenome_FD_207602 | JGI IMG/M metagenome (GOLD analysis project Ga0326728, IMG submission 207602) | Lab enriched peat soil microbial communities from McLean, Ithaca, NY, United States - MB31MN | ecosystem: Environmental > Terrestrial > Soil > Wetlands > Peat | place: USA: New York...
CTGACGCTAAGGATTCTGGTGTTCGATGCTCCGAACGGTGTTCCGGGGAGGCTTATTATGGAACGAGAATATTCCCGCCGCATCCCTTTGAAGGGACGAAATGCTGAGGCTCTTGTGGGAGGCTGGAATGAAGCTCTGGCCAAAATCCTCGCCCAATTCGACTCGGACGTTCGATCTCTGCCAACCGCTCCCGATGCGTGAAACACAGCCATCTTGCAGAGAAGCATTGAGCCGCATGCGCCATGTCTGGAATTGACACCAACACAACCGGAGCTCAGGCCGAGGTTCAAGCGCAAGAACATGGTCTGGTGACGGCGGCGCTCCGCGGGGCGCTGGACGTGAATACCATGGGCGGACTGTGGCGGGAGCTTGAGGCGCGACTGCGACCGCTGAAGGTGGTCACGCTTGAGGTGGATGCCAGCGCCCTGCAGCTTTGCGGCAGCGGCGGACTGGCCTTGCTGCGTTACTTGAAAACGGGCGGGTTTACGCCACTGGCAACCGTCACTGTGCGCGGCCTTGCTGAGAATTTGGACCAACTCCTCTTGTTGTTCGCAGACGAGGACCCGGAGCCCCCTCGGCCGGCGCCGCCCGGGTTGCCCGAGGAGATCGGGGCTGCGGCGCGCAGTTTCGCGCGGGATTTGCGCGAGCAAGTGTGCTTTTTAGGCACCATGGCCGCCGAGCTGGCAGGCGCCTGTGTTCATGTCGGACGATTCCGCTGGAAGGAAGTGAAGCGCTTGTGCATTGCCGCAGGGGCAAACGCGCTGCCGATCGTGTCGTTGCTGAGTTTTCTGATAGGCCTGGTGATCGCCTTCGACAGTGCCGCTCCCCTCGCGAAATTCGGCGCGCAGATCTTCATCGCCAACACGATCGGTTACAGCGCGGTGCGCGAATTGGGGCCGCTGATGACGGCGGTGATGCTGGCCGGACGCTCGGGCGCCGCGTTTGCGGCGGAGATCGGCACGATGAAGGTGAACGAAGAGCTGGCGGCGCTGACCACGATGGGCCTCGACCCGATCCGTTTTCTCGCCCTGCAGCGCGTGACCGCCGGCATTATCCTGACGCCGGTGTTGACGCTCTACAGCATGTTCGCCAGCGTGCTGGGCGGCATGCTGGTCATGCTGTCGCTGGGGTTCTCGATGCCCGAGATCTATGTCCAAATGGCGACACAGGTGCATTTGGGGGACATTGGGATGGGGTTGGGCAAGAGCGTGGCGTTCGGCATCATCTTCTCAGCCGTGGGCTGTCTGCGCGGGTTTCAGACCGGGCAGGGACCGATTGCAGTTGGGGTCTCGGCCACGCGCGCGGTGGTTACAAGTATTCTGCTTGTGATCATTGCCGATGCAGTGTTCTCGGGAGCGGGCTTTATCCTGGACAAATGAACACCGCGAACAACATTGCCATCGCAGTCAGACACCTGGCGGCAGGCTACGACGGCCGCCAGATCCTGCGGGACATCAGCTTTGATGTACGCCGGGGCGAAGTCTTCATGATCATCGGCGGCTCCGGCTGCGGCAAAACGACGCTGCTCAAGCACATGATCGGCTTGTTTCCTCCGATCCAGGGAGAGGTGTGGATCGAAGGCGAGAACCTTGTCTCCACTCAGGGGGAGTCGCGTGAGAGGCTGCTGCGACGGTTTGGCGTGGTGTATCAACGCGACGCGCTGTTCGGTTCGATGACCGTCGCCGAGAATGTGCGGCTGCCGCTCGACGAGTTCACCGATCTTCCCGAGGCGGCCAAAGAACACGTCGTCCTGTCCAAGCTGAAGGTGGTCGGGTTAAGTGGCACAGCCAACCGGATGCCCGCGGAGTTGAGCGGCGGGATGCAAAAGCGCGCAGCCATCGCGCGGGCCATGGCGCTCGATCCGCGCATCCTCTTTCTGGACGAGCCCTCGGCGGGACTGGATCCCATCACCTCGGCGGGACTGGATGCGCTCATCCAGCAACTGGCCCACTACTTCGGCATCACCTTCGTCATCGTGACGCACGAATTGGCCAGCATCAATGCGATTGCCGATCGGCTCGTGATGCTCGATGCGCAGAGCGGGACCATTATCGCCGAGGGCAGCCCCGCCGAGCTGCGAGCTCAGTCGCCGAAGCCTTCGGTGCGGCAGTTTTTGACCCGCCAGGCAACCCCTGGCCAAATGATAAAAGGAGTGAAAGTCTATGAGTGCGAAGAGCAGTAATTTTAAGCTGGGCATGTTTGTCCTTGCCGGCATCGGCGTGTTGTGCGCCGGGCTGTTTGCCTTCGGAGCAGCGAGTTATTTCCAGAAGATGCACTTGCTGGAAACGTACCTGACCGGGAACGTCCATGGCCTTTCGGTGGGGTCGCCCGTAACCCTGCGCGGCGTGAAGGTCGGCCAGGTTACGCGGCTTGACCTCAGTTGGAACGTGTACGGGCCGACGGGGCCGCAATACGTCATTGTCGAGTTCGAGTTGCGCAGCAGCATTGCGCCGGCCATCTCGGCAAAGGGAATGCCCGAGCGGGTGCGCGAACAGGTTGAAAAGGGGTTGCGCGCACGCCTTAAGGCCGAAGGCTTCACGGGCGCAAACCTGCTGTCCTTGGAATACATGGACCCTGCGGAATACCCTCCGCCGCCGATTCCCTGGACACCGCGCCACCCCTGCATACCGCCGGCTCCCAGCGAGTTTGACGAGCTCTTGGGCTCGGTTCAGAAAACGTTGCACAACGTCGGGCAGCTCGACATCCGCGCCCTCAACAGTTCGATAGAGCGCACCCTCGCCACGGCAGAGAGACTGATCGCACACCTTGACGAGGTGAACTTCCGCGGCATCGCCACTAACGCCGACGGGCTGATCACCCAGTTGCGCAGCGATTTGAAGGACATGCAGTTGGCCAAGGTGGCAAACGATGCCGACGAGACGCTAAAGGGTGTAAAAGCCACCTTAGGCCGCGTGGACATGGTGCTCGATAATGTGGACACCGCCTCGCTGAACGACTCCCTCGCCAACATGCGGCTTGCGACCAAAGACCTGGATGACACGCTGCGCAAGCTTCAGAAATACCCGGCGGGCTTCCTGCTGGGAAGGCCGCCGCCACCTGCCAAGAGTGTGGAAAAGGCCAGGAAGTGATCCTCAACACGGCTCTGACCCAAACCCCTTCCGATTCTGCCCGCCTCCAATCATCCCCGGATGACTCTGCGTTCCACATCGGCGGCTGGCAGTTTCCTGCTGCTTATTCCGTTTGTCGTGGCGCGCATCCTGGACCACAAAAGGAAGTGATTTCAGATTAGGACACTACCTGGGGAGCGGTCCCCATGCACTGGGTTGGGGAATAGGCGCTTGCGGTATCAAGCCGTCTTTGCGGCCATTGATGACCTACCGCCGCGAGGAAGGGCCCTTGGTTCGAGTCAACTGTGCCTCCCTGGGAGCTATTTGAAAGCAAGGCCTTTGGCAACCAAAGCGGCTTTCACTTGGCGCCCGAAGGCTCCGGTTTTTTCACCCCCCACTTCTTCATGCGTGCAAGCAGGGTTGTGGGCTTAATGCCCAGGAGCTCCGCCGCGCCGGCCGGCCCCCTGATCTTCCCTTTCGCAGCCTGGAGTGCTGCCCGGAGATTATCCCGTTCGAGGCTCCGGAGTTCCACCTCGGCCAGCACCCTTGGTGCGGCGTTTGATCCTTCCTGGGCTTTTGCCTGGGGCTCCAGGCGAGGACTTTCTTTCGCCGGAACCGCGGTTATAGGAAGGTCGAAGCGCAAGGGACCGCCGCGGGCCAGGATGACAGCCCGTTCGATTACGTTCCGCAACTCCCGGACGTTCCCAGGCCAATCGTAGCTGAGCAATTCGGCCACTGCGGCGCGCGTCAGGCGGGGCCGGGCGCATTTGAGATTGCGGACGGAGAGATCCAGAAAATGATTGGCCAGAAGTGGGATGTCCTCCTTCCGCTCCCGCAGCGGCATAACGTGTATGGGAAAGACATGCAGCCGATAATAGAGGTCCTCGCGAAAGCGGCGGGCCGCAATGGCCTCCTTCAGGTCCCGGTTGGTGGCGCCAATAACGCGCACATCCGCGTGCCGCGTACGATCATCGCCGATGCGCTCATACCTCTTTTCTTGCAGAAAGTGCAGTAGCTTGCTCTGCATGTCCAAGGGGAGATCCCCGATCTCATCCAGGAACAAGGTTCCCCCTTCCGCGGTCTCAATCCGGCCGGCGCGATCCTTGATGGCCCCCGTGAAGGACCCATGCACGTGGCCGAATAACTCGCTCTCAAACAGCTCCCGCGGGATCGAGGCGCAGTTAACCCGGACCAGCGGCCCTTGCTTGCGCTGGCTGCGCCGGTGGATTTCGTGCGCGACCAATTCCTTGCCCGTCCCGGTCTCTCCCAGGATGAGGACTGACGCTTCGGTTGGCGCCACGACCTCAATCTGGCTGATGAGCTGGCGCAGGGGTTCGCTTTGGCCCACCAGATCGCCGAAAGCCTTAGCCTCCACGACCTCCTCCTGGAGATAGGTATTTTGGAGTTCCAGTTGCGTCTTGAGATGCTGAATTTCCTCAAACGCCCGGGCATTGGCCATCACGGCGGCAATATGGTCGGCAAGGATAGAACTCCACGGCCAGGCGTCCTCTCCGAGGTCCTGACGAGTGTACCCTGCCAGCACACCGAGAGTTTCTCCTTTGAACACAATTGGCGCAATACCGAGCGCTCGAATCCGCTCTGGCTGGGTCCACTCCACGCCGACTGCTTCATGATCGGCAGCGGCCATGTTGGGCAGGATGATTGTCTCCCGGTCGCTGGCTGCTTTGCCCAGCAGACCGTACCCCAGCGGAATCCTCGCGTTGGAATCTCCAAAGTAAGAAGCAGCTTCCGCCGCTCCAACCACTGACACGCCTCGACCGGCGTTCAAATGAAGGCAACGCCGGTGGTCGGCACACCTCTCCTGGAGAGGACAGCGCAAACACCGGTCTCCAGCCTCGATACGCCAAATCTGCAGACAGGCCATGTCCGGTCTCTCTCCGGTCATGGCGAAGATCTTTTGCAGGGCGCCCTGAAGCGAGTGCTCGTTAGCCAACTCGAGGAAGATTCTCGCAGCTACGTTGGGATCCAACCGCGAGCCAGTGGCCGATTCCATAACTACGGCATCCTGCCACTCGCCGACATAGTTTGCAACAAAAACCGTCAAAACTTTGCACGTGCAATATGTTGACGGTGCTTAACTGCCGTCATGTAACGCGTAAATGCCTTACAATAAGCATTTTGCGTTTCCAATTGCCATCTGGCACAGCCATTGCAATAACCAGCTATTGAATGCGACTCACGTCAAAAGAATGAACGCAATGCCTGATGAAGGATTTGGGCTCGAGGTTGGCAAGGCCAACTTCGACTCGGAGGTGCTTCGTTCCCAGCGGCCTGTCCTGGTCGTGTTCTGGACGCCCTGGAGCTCGGCGTGCCGAGCGGCTGAACCTGCGCTGAACGAGGTGAGGAGGGAGATATCGGGGCGCGTCAGGCTGGTCAAAATCAACGCTGACAAGAATCCGCACCTGAGCCTGTGGTACGGGATCCAGTCCCTTCCGACACTGCTCTATTTCGGCAATGGCGTTGTGCTGGCGCGGATTGTTGGGGCCGCCAGCAAGGAAGCCATTCTCGCCCAGTTGGAATCCTCGACTCCGAACAAGGGTGACTCACTGATTTCCGGATCTTCCAATGAACACAAATGACAACAACGGTGAAAACAAAACACAAGTGACCTCTATGGACCGTGACGAAACGACGACAATCGAGGAAGTGCCGCAGGCCAGCAGTCATCAGCACCGGATGGGAGCTGACTCGCAGAACCCAATTCAAGGTGATGGCAAAGAAACTCGGAACCCTCAGGCAATCCGGAGCCCGTCCAAGACCAAAGGGCGCATTGCGACGCTGGTTTTCGCGCTGGTGGTTGGTGCGGCCTCGGCGGCTTACTACTTCCGGTTCGTCGTGCCCTTCGAGTCCACCGACAACGCGTTCATTGAAGGTTACGTCATACCGATGGCGTCGCAAGTGCCGGGACGAGTCGCGGAATTGCTGGTGAAAGACAACCAGGCGGTTAAACAGGGCGATGTGGTTCTGAAGATTGATCCGCGCGATTACGAGGCAAGCCTGGCACAGGCGCACGCCGATCTGGCGGCAGCCCGCAGTCGCTTGGATCAAGCCAAAGCACAGGTGAGAGCCAGCGAAGCCAAATTCGAGCAGGCGCTGGCGACAATCACTGCGGCCGAGGCGGAGAACCGGCGCGCGGCGGACGATCTTAAGCGTTATGAATCCGTGGAAAGCCGGGCGGTTTCGAAGAGCGCGTCTGACCTGGCGCGGTCCCAGGCGCAGGCAGCCAAAGCCAATTTGGAAGCCGTGCGCAGTCAGGCCAAAGCCGCCGAAGCGGAAGTGGGTCTGAGCGAGGCGGGCGTTGAAACCGCGAGCGCCGCGGTGCAACAGGCCGAAGCCAGGCTCCGGCAGGCCGATCTGAATCTCTCCTACACAGAACTCATCGCTCCCGAAGACGGCCGGGTCACGCGGCGCGTCGTGGAAAAAGGCGCGTATATTCAGCCGGGCCAGGCGCTCATGGCGATTGTGCCGCGCCGATATTGGGTCATCGCCAACTTCAAGGAAACGCAATTGACTCACATGCGCGTCGGCCAGCCGGTCGAGGTCGTGGTGGACGCCTATCCGGGCCGTAAAATCAAGGGCCATGTCGAGAGCATGCAAAGCGGCGCAGGGGCCCGCTTCAGCCTGTTCCCGCCGGAGAACGCCACCGGCAACTACATCAAGGTGGTGCAGCGCGTGCCGGTGAAAATCGTTTTGGATGACCTGCCCGAAAACGACCTTGCGCTTGGCCCCGGCATGTCCGCGGTTCCCAAAGTGCGCGTGAAGTAATCCCTGGTCCCTCCGCGTATGAATGGCGGTTCCAACCACCCTGGAGTCAATCCGTGGCTCGTCGCGGTCGCGGTGATTCTGCCGACCTTTATCGAGGTGCTCGACACTACGGTCGTCAGCGTTGCGCTGGCTAACATTGCGGGCAATCTCGGCGCCACGATTTCGCAGGCCACGTGGATCCAGACGGGCTATCTCATCTCCAATGCCATCGTCCTGCCCGCCAGCGCGTGGTTTTCCGCTTTGTTTGGGCGCAAGCGGTTTCTTTTGGTCTGCATCGGCATCTTCACGCTGGCTTCCTTCGCTTGCGGCGCCGCGCCGAATCTGCCCTTCCTGATCTTCGCTTCCATTGTGCAGGGCGCCGGCGGCGGCGCGCTGCAACCCATCTCACAAGCCGTCTTAATGGAGAGTTTTCCTCCCGAGAAGCGGGGCGCCGCCATGGCCGCTTATGTCCTGGGGGTGGTCCTGGCGCCCGTGCTGGGACCGGTCGTGGGCGGCTGGCTCACCGAAAATTACTCCTGGCGCTGGATCTTCTACATCAACATCCCTTGCGGTTTGGCCGCCCTGTGGATGATCCAGCAATTCGTCTTTGACCCTGAATACATCCGCAATGCCAAACGAGGGCGCCTGGACGCCCTTGGGTTCCTGGTCCTGGCGATTTGGCTTGGGACGCTGCAAACGGTCCTGAACCAGGGACAGGATGAAGACTGGTTTAACTCCAATTACATTTGCTGGCTCTCGGTCATTTCCGTGATCGCCTTGGTTGCGTTTATCGCGAGGGAATTTTGGACCCGTGAACCGCTCGCAAACTTGAGGGTCTTTGCCGACCGGAACTTTGTGTGCAGCACCATTCTGATCTCCATGGTCTTCTTTCTCTTGTATGGGATCATGAACCTGCAACCGATCATGTCGGGGGGCCTCATGGGATACACCGCTTACATCAGCGGGTTGGCGCAAGCTCCGCGCGGCTTGGGCATGTTGACCCTGACGCCGCTGGTGGGACTGCTGGTCGGGAAAGTGGATAACCGTCTGTTGATTGGCCCCGGAATGTTGCTCATTGCGGGTGCCTCCTTGCTGATGGGGAATTTCAATCTCGACATGTCCAGCTACGCATTTTTCTGGCCCAACTTTATTCAAGGCATGGGAATGGCGCTGACCACCGTGCCGCTGATGACCGTGGCCTTGGCCACCATACGCAACGAACAAATGGGCAATGCCACCGGCCTGTTCGCGCTGGCGCGCAACCTGGCTGGCAGCATTGGCATTGCCGTGGCCATTGCCATGGTCTCGCGCGGCGCATTGCGACATCAGGCCTATCTGGCAGCTCATCTGACTCCCTATGACTTGCCTTATCAGACAGCGGTGCAAACCGGACAAGCCCTTCTGGCACCCGCGATGGGCGCCGCCCAGGCGCAACCCGGGGCCTTGGGCGCGATCTACAAATCGCTGCTGCTGCACTCCAACATGCTGGCCTTCGTTGACGAATTCCGCTGGCTGGCGCTGATCTGCTTTTTGTCCGTGCCGCTGGTCCTTGTTTTCAAAAAGACCCAAGCCAGGAAAGGCGTGATGATGCACTAGACTCTATGAAATACTGTTCTCAAATCCTCCTCCCGGGCGCCGTCCTTGCGCTCGTTCTGCTCCAGGGCTGCGCGGTCGGCCCCAATTACCAGCAACCGAAGACCGCCGCTCCGCCGCAATGGAACGCGCCTATGGCTGGCGGTGAAACCAACCTCGGGCCTTCCATCGCCTCGTGGTGGAAGAGCTTTAAGGACCCGCAACTGGACTCGCTCATCGAGCGGGCCGCGAAGGCCAACCATGATCTGCGAATCGCCGGGGCGCGCGTGCGCGAAGCCCGCGGGCTCTACCGCATTGCCGCCTCGCGACTCGGCCCCACCATAGATGCCGGCGGCTCCTATGCGCGCCAAAACCAAAGCAAAAACCAGCCGATTATTCGCGATCTCAATCTGCCCTCGAGCGTTCCCTTTGAAAACAATGTTTATCAGGCGGGGTTTGACGCCTCTTGGGAAATTGATGTGTTCGGCGGGACCCGCCGTTCGGTCGAGGCGGGCAAGGCCGAAGTTACTGCCGCGGAATTCGATCGGCGGAACGTGCTGGTGACGCTGCTGGGCGAGGTGGCGCGCAATTACGTCGAGGTTCGTGGCTTCCAGCGGCGCCTGGAGATCGCAAAAAAGAACCTCAAAACCCAGGAAGAGGCTCTAGCGATTACACAGGACCGGTTCAAGAACGGACTAACCAGCGATCTTGATGTGCAGCAAGCCGCCACGCTGCTGGCGGCCACCCGGTCGGTTATTCCATTGCTGGAGACCAGCATTGAAGCTTCTATTCACCGCCTGGACGTGCTCCTGGGCCAGACCCCCGGCACCCTCAAGGCCGAGCTGTCTCAGCCGGCGCCCATTCCCGCCCTTCCGCCAGCGGTGCCGGTCGGACTACCCTCCGACCTGCTGCGCCGCCGGCCGGACATTCAACAAGCGGAACGGCAATTGGCAGCCGCGACGGCGCGCATTGGCGTGGCCACGGCGGACCTGTTTCCGAAATTCTCGCTGACCGGGCTTGCCGGATTCCAAAGCACCAGCGCCAGTGATTGGTTCAATGCGGATAGCCGGTTTTGGTCGGTCGGGCCGACGGTGCAGTGGAGGATCTTCGATGCCGGACGCATCCGGGCCAACATTCGGGTGCAAAACGCCCGCCAGGAGCAGGCCCTGGCGGTTTATGAGAAGACCGTGCTGACTTCGTTCGAAGAGGTCGAAAACTCGCTGATTGCCTATGCCAAGGAACAGATCCGTCGGCGCTCGCTCGAGGACGCGGTGAAGTCCAGCCAGGATTCCCTGCACCTGGCCAACCAGCTCTACTCCAACGGCCTCGTCAGCTTCATCAATGTCCTGGACGCCGAGCGATCCGTCTATCTGGCCGAGGACGCCCTGGCGGACAGCGACAGATTCGTGACCGAGAACCTGATTAGTCTCTATAAAGCGCTGGGCGGCGGATGGGAAACGCTCGAGCGGCCGTCTCAGCTCGCCCAGGCTGGGACATCCAGGCGCTCAACTACCGATTCGGCGCGCTAGAGAAGCGGGCTCAAAAGCAGGCAACGTTATGAAAACACGAATACGACCAACTCAGCAAAAAAGGAACGATTCGAGGAGGACGACTCACAGCGTTCCCCCAACCGTGGAGGAGATTCGGCAACGCGCTCACGAAATCTTCCTGGCTCGGGGCAGCACGCCAGGAAAGGAATTGGATGACTGGCTGCGCGCAGAACAGGAACTCAAACAAGAACGCCCCGGACCCAACACCGACACTACCCAAAGATAGGCGGGAGGCGTGTATGACTGAACACCATCGCCCCAACCGGTGGCCTCCGACAGCAGACCTGTTCTTGGAGACCCGCCGCGTGCCGGACGATGCTGAACTACCTGCCGCCGAGGAGGAGAATGTGACTGCTCCGCGACCGGACCCATCTAATTGCCTGAATTGGAGCATGCTTGCGCTATGGCTTTTTGTAGCCATCTGTTTCGCCGCGCTCGCTTTCTTCCTTTACGTCATTTGGGCCAAATGTGGAGGCACATGATCCGCGTCTGAAGTTTCCACAGCGACCAGCAACGCAACGACACGAGTCTCTCAAGAGCCGTTTGGCATGTTACCATTTATGCAACCAGCGAGCGAAAGCAGGTTTGATCCCAGTTTCGCCGCGCAAGTACTGGTGGATATTGCGCACGAGCAGTCGCTGGAAAAGCTCCTGCATAGACTCATCGAGCGCGCGATGGAGCCGCCCTACATTGTATGTGCTCAAGTTTGGCTGATGGAAAAGGGTGACCAGTGCGCTACCTGCCAATTCCGGTCTGAGTGTCCCGACCAGTCTCGCTGCCTGCATTTGGCTGCCTCGAAAGCGGACTCCATCTTAGAACGGGGAAAGGGGCTTGGACAGTTTGACCCTCAGACCAGTCGAGTGCCACTGGGCGTTACGCCCTTGGGAGTGGCAGTCGCCAGCGGTCAGGAGCGAGTCGTTACGGATTTGCACCAGCAACATTCAACTCAGGCTGCCCCCACCTGGATGCGCGAAGAGGGCATCCGTGCCTATTCCATTACGCCGATCAACTTCAAAGGCGAGGTGTTAGGCGCGATAGCATCGGCCACACGCGAGCCATTTGAGGAGCAACTCCGGCCGTGGGGACGCATCTTCGCCGATCACATAGGAGCCGCCATTGCCAACGCCCGGGCCTTTGAGGAAATCCACCGGCTCAAAGGGCAACTGGAACTGCATAATACCTACTTGCAGGAGGCGGTGGTCGAGGCCAAGGCCTTCGGCGACCTGGTCGGCCAAAGCGCCGCACTCAGGCACATCGTCAGCCAGATTGACGTAGTGGCTCCCACGCAAGCTTCGGTGCTCATTCTGGGTGAGACCGGCACAGGCAAGGAACTGGTCGCCCACGAAATCCACCGCCGCAGCGCGCGCAAAGAGGGCCCCCTGGTGCGAGCCAATTGCGCCTCCATTCCACGGGAGCTGTTTGAGAGCGAGTTCTTTGGCCATGTCAAAGGCTCCTTTACCGGAGCGGTGAAGGATCGCGCCGGACGCTTTGAAACGGCGGAGGGCGGAACCATCTTCCTGGATGAAGTGGGGGAAATTCCGTTGGACATCCAGAACAAGCTGCTGCGCGTCCTCCAGGAGAAGCGCTATGAACGGGTTGGTGGCGACGTAACGCGCCGTGCCAACGTGCGCATTATGGCGGCGACCAACCGGGACTTGAAGAAAGCGGTGGCCGCAGGCCGGTTCCGGGAAGACCTGTATTACCGGCTGAATGTGTTTCCGATTCAGGTTCCGCCGCTGCGGGAGCGGATGGACGACATCCCGTTGCTGGCGAAACACTTTGTCGATCTCTCGATCAAGGACTTGAACTGCGCAAAGCCCCGGCTAACCCGGGCGGCGGTGACCAAACTCCAGAGTTACGATTGGCCGGGCAATGTGCGGGAATTGCGCAACGTGGTTGAGCGCGCTGTGATTCTGGCCCGCGGCGGAGCTTTGGAGTTTGATCTGCCGATCAGCGGTCAAGCTGCGCCGCCGGCTCCGCCGAGTCCTCGCGCCGATTCGTCCACCCCCCGCAGTGCGACGGAGGACGGGTCAGCAGGCCTCGTGGCGCAGCCCAGGTTCCTTACTGAAGTCGAGGTTGAACGCTTCGAACGTGACAACCTCGTGCGAGCCTTGGAAGCGGCGAATTGGAAGATCAGCGGACGCGATAGCGCCGCGGAACTTCTGGGCCTCAAGCCTACTACTTTGCTTTCCAGGATGACCAAGTGGGGCTTGAAGCGGCCCGAACGCGAACTATCCTGATCCACGCTCACTCTGTCATCGGAGGCAAGCTTTGGATGATGGTTGTGGCAACGGCAACGGCAATGGCAATGGCACTCAGAAGTCATTTTGCAAGATTGCCTCGAGTCGGCGGCAAATCTCGCGGCCATACTCGGCCCAGAGCCCTTCGCCCCAATAGCGAAAGCAACTGGTCTGGGAGCAGAGCAGGTGAAACAGGGCGTTGCAATAACGCGGCTCGCTCGACGGAATGCGGGGCCGAATTACTTTCTCATGGAAATGCGCGCTGGCTCGCTCGATGGGGTTCAACAAACTTTCATACCCTTTCACCCAGGAAATGTTATTCGTCCAACTGCCACCCTCCGTGTGAAACCGGGAGTCCTCTCGCTTGAGGTCGTCAATGACCCTGGCCAGTTGTTCGGGACCCGAACCCGGGCAGAACCGGTCCCAAATGCGCTTTTGGAAAACCGGCTGCAGCGTGGGAAGATCTTTCTCCCGGATGCCGAGGCCAGCCAGTTGCTCCAAGTACTCGCTGCCGTTGAGGATCGGCGTCTGCGAGCCCGAGCATTCACGAATGACTTCATGGTATTTGGCTGGAAACTCGTTCATCATCACGCCGCCGTTCTCGCCATCGGCAATTTGAACCACCAGCGGCGGCACCTGTTTCCCGGCGAGTTCCCAATGTGAAAGCCCTTTGGCTTCGTAATACGGCTGCATCTGGGCCACCAGTTTGGTGTCGCTGCCCTGGGTCTTGATAAGCGCAACAATCGTTGCCTCCTCGCCGTGCGAGTTCCGGCAAACCAACCGGTGCGGCAGGTGCTTGCGCTCCGGCCCGGTGCCGGTTTCCGGACGCTCCACGGTATGTTCCTGGACCAGCACCCACCGGTAGCCGCAGTCCTTGAGCGTCTTGACGAACTCATAAGCGGTATCCGGATGGTTGGGCAGGGCCATCTCCGCCGGAGAAAAACCGCGCACCCGTGCCAGCGCTTCAAGACCAAAGGTCGCCGCGAAATGGTGCTGCCAAGCCCGGACATGCAGGCGATAATCCTGTGGAGGCGTTGAAGGCGCAACCGCATGGCCCCAGGGGCAGCCCAGCCATTCGACGGCCGCGGAGTACCGCGGCTCGCAGGTAATTCGCCGCAGGCTATCGAAGACGTCGTGCAGCCGCATCTTCCAGAGTCCGTGCAGGAGCGTTCCCGAGTAGTCCAACATGACTCGTGGTTGTTTGCCTTCCTCGATGAGCGTAGGAATGAATTCACCCATCCGCTTGTAGCACCAGTGGAACACCGGGGCGTTGTGGTTGTCGCCGGTATCCTGGTGTTTCATCATGTGGTCCAGGTTGCTGACGATTTCGGCCGTCTTCAAATCCGAACCGCCGGCGGGGATCAATGGTTGGTGCATGTGCAGGGCAATTGCGAATCCGCTCCTCATTCGGCTGAACTCGGTTGAGCATTGCGTCGGCTTGCCGCCAGTCCGCACAGCCTCCAGCACAGGCATTTCAGGACCGCAGATGTTGGGCAAACCATTGTGTGTTTGTGTTAGGTCATTCATAAATCAAATTCACCTACTCCAAGGGGTTTCAGGCATGGTTGGACGAACCCGTTGGTTCGGTTTCCGCCGCAGCAATCAGCACGACGACCGATCGAGGTGTGGTGCGATACGTTCGCCCGGTAACCACAGGTGCGGCCGGCCAATCCTGGATATCGTCGGGGGATTCGAGTGACGTATCAATCCATCGGCGCCATGGATAGCCGGCGGCTTGCCTTTCCGCCGGCAACTCGAATTCGAGCGGTTCCCAGTAAGCGTTGAAGATGATGTAGAAAGACAGCTTCTCTTCCGGCACTTCCGCACTGAACGCCAGGCTGTGCGATTGCTGGCTCCAGTCGGGTTGGTGAGGTTTAACGCCATGCCATGCCTTGCTGGCGCCGCGCAGGAGCTGGTTCAAACTCAGCCTTTGGCGCTCACTTTCTATTTTGCGCAAGGCGCGGCGCGCCGCCAGGAGTTCGACGAACCGGTGCAGGCCCGCGTGCTGCCGCACCAGGTTCCAGTCAAACCAACTGGTTTCATTGTCCTGGCAGTAGGCGTTATTGTTTCCGCGCTGACTGCGCCGCACTTCGTCACCCATCAGCAGCATGGGGATGCCCAGAGAAAGGAAAGTCACGGTCAGAAAGTTCTTAATCTGGCACTCGCGCAGACTTTCAATGACAGGGTCGTCGGTGGGGCCTTCCACACCGCAGTTCCAACTTCGGTTATCATTTGCGCCGTCGCGATTGTACTCGCCGTTGTGCTCGTTGTGCTTCTGGTCATACGACACCAGGTCATTCAGGGTGAACCCGTCGTGACAGGTCACGAAGTTGACGCTTTGCTCGGCTTCCCGCTCTTTGTGCCCGTAAATCTCGGGACTGCCAATTAACCGGTCGGCCAAGCGCCCGACGGAGCCAGCTTCCCCCAGGAAGAAACTGCGCACATCATCGCGAAAGCGGCCGTTCCATTCCTTCCAACTGTCTCCGATGAAACTGCCGACCTGGTAAAGGCCGGCGGCATCCCAAGCCTCCGCGATCAGTTTGGTTCCCGCCAAAGCCGGGTCGGACTCGATGTCCCACAACACGGGCGGGTGGCGCATGACCTGGCCTGAAGGGGCGCGGGCGAGGATGGAGGCCAGATCGAAGCGAAATCCGTCCACGTGCATCGTTTCCACCCAATACCGAAGGCTGTCCACGATGAGCCGCCGAACGATGGGGTGGTTGGCGTTGAGCGTGTTGCCCGTGCCGCTGAAATTAGCGTAACGGGCTGGGTCGGGTTCGAGGAGGTAATAAATGGAATTATCCAGTCCGCGCAGGCTCATGGTGGGGCCGGTGTGGTCCCCCTCGGCGGTGTGATTGAAGACCACATCCAGAATGACCTCCAAGCCTTCCCGGTGCAGCGCTTTGACCATGTCCCGAAATTCATCTGTCGGCCCGAGCGCGTCTCGCCGCGAGCTGTACGCCTGATGAGGCGCGAAGAACGAAACCGGCGCGTAGCCCCAATAGTTGACCTTGCCCGGCGGACAGTCCTGGGGATCGAACTGGAAAACCGGCAGCAACTCGACCGCCGTAACCCCGAGTTGTTTTAAATAGGGGATATTCTCGATCAGGCCGGCATACGTTCCACGCAGGTGTTCCTTGAGGCCGGAACTCGGATGCCGGGTGAAGCCGCGGACGTGCATCTCGTAGATGATGGTCCTGGAAGAGGGTCGTTTTAGCGGAGTGTCGCCTTCCCAATTATAGGTGGAGGGATCCACCACGACGCTTTTCATCGCAGTGGCGCAGTTGTCTCCCGGATGGCGGGCGGCCTCGCGGGAATAGCTCCGAGGGACCACAACACCGCGTCCATACGGGTCGAGCAGGACCTTGCTGGGATCGAAGCGCGCGCCGCTGGCGGGGTCGAACTGCCCGCGTGCCCGGTAGCCGTAAAGCTGGCCCGGCTCTATTTCCGGGACGAAGGCGTGCCAATAGTGATAGCTTCGGCTAATCACTGGATCCAACGGGAACACGTGGGATGGCCGCGGATCGTCCTCCCGTTCGAAGAGCAGCAACTCGATCGCCGCGGCGTTGCGCGAGAAGATGCTGAAGTTAACGCCGCCATTGACGATTGTGGCGCCCAGCGGCGAACTTCGTCCGGGGGTTACGGTGTGGTGTATCGCCGTGTGAGCCATCTGGATTTGTTTGCCCGAAGTGCCTACGCCTCCGCCGGGCTATTCATTTATCCCCCAATGCCGGCATTCCGCAGCAGTTCTTTGGCAACCGCCACGACCTGGTCCGGTTCGAAGCCAAATTTCTTTTGCAGTTCCTTGAGCGGCGCTGAAGCTCCGAAGGTGTGCATGCCGATGACCCGGCCCTTCACGCCGACATATCGCTCCCAACCGAATGTCGAGGCCTGTTCCACAGCGACCCGCGCCTCAACTTCGGGCGGCAGGACACTGTCCTGGTACTCCCGACTCTGGTGCTCGAAGATATCCCAGGAGGGCATCGAAACTACCCGTGACCGAATGCCTTCGGTCAGCAGTTTCTCGTGCGCCTGGACAGCGAGAATCACCTCGCTCCCGGACGCGATCAGAATGACCTCGGGTTTCCCGTCCAGCGCGTCGGCCAGAACATAAGCACCTTGTGCCACGCCCGAGGCTGGCGCGTACCGGCTTCGATCCAAGGTAGGCAACGGTTGCCGAGAGAGGGCAAGGACAGCGGGTTTGTGGCGCAACTTCATAATATACCGGTAGGCTTCCACGACCTCATTCGCGTCACCGGGTCGCAGAGTGACCAACCCGGGGATGGCGCGAAGGGAGGCCAGGTGCTCAACCGGTTGGTGGGTTGGGCCGTCTTCGCCGTCGCCCATGGCGTCGTGCGAGAAGATGAAAAAGGTGGGCAGTTCCATCAAGGCCGAGAGCCGGATGGCTGGCCGGGCGTAGTCAATGAAGACAAAGAAGCTGGCGCCAAAGCCGCGCAGCTTCGACAGCGACAGACCATTGACGATCGCGCCCATCGCATGCTCGCGGATTCCGAAGTGCAGGTTCCGGCCGCCTGGATTACTGGCCTGGAGGTGACCCGCGCCTTCGAAGGTCAACGTCGTTTTGTTCGATGGTCCAAGGTCCGCGGAGCCGCCGATGAGCCAAGGGATGTTTTGCGCCAGGAGGTTCAGGACCTTGCCGGAGGCTTCACGGCCCGCCAATCCCTTCGGATCGGCAGGGAAGACCGGGAGGTTTCGATCCCACCCCTTGGGCAACTCGCGCCGTTGCATCAACTCGATCTCGGCCGCCAGCTCCGGGAACTTGTTTCGATAAGCTGAAAAGCGTGCCAGCCACTCACGGCGGGCCGCATTGCCGCGAGCGCCAATTCCCGCAGCGAAATGAGCATAGACCCCGTCCGGCACGAGAAACTTCGCATCTTCGGGCCAGCCGTAACTGCGCTTGGTGAGGCGGACTTCCTCCTCGCCCAGAGGTTCTCCATGGGCTTCGGCCGTGTCCTGCTTGTGGGGAGCGCCGTAACCGATGTGACTGTCCAGAACGATGAACGTAGGCCGGCCTTTGGTCTGGCGGAAAACCTGGAGCGCTCGTTCGATGCGATCCACGTCATTAGCATCCCCGACACGCAACACGTTCCAGCCGTAAGCGAGGAAACGGGCCGCTACATCCTCCGTGAAGGCGATATTGGTGTTGCCTTCGATGGTGATGTGGTTGTTGTCAAAAACCCAGCAGAGATTGTCGAGACCCAGGTGGCCCGCGAGCGAGGCCGCCTCCGAGGAGAGGCCCTCCATCATGCAGCCGTCGCCGCAGACGGCATACACGTTGTAATTAAACAAGTCGAACCCGGGCCGGTTGTAACGGTTGGCGAGCCACTTCTGGGCGATGGCCATCCCGACCGCCGTGGCGACGCCTTGCCCGAGCGGGCCGGTGGTGGTCTCCACGCCGGATACCCAGCGGTACTCGGGGTGGCCGGGTGCCTTGCTGCCCAGTTGGCGGAACCGGCGAATATCGTCCAGCGTCACCGCCGGCTCGCCCAGCCGCTCGTAATCGGCATCCACCGCCTGGACCCCGGTGAGGTGAAGAATAGACCACAGCAGCATCGAGGCGTGCCCGTTGGAGAGCACGAACCGGTCGCGATTGGGCCAGATCGGGTCGTGCGGATCGTACCGCAGCACGCGGTTCCAAATCGTGTAGATTAACGGCGCCAACGCCATGGGCGTGCCCGGGTGGCCGGACTTGGCCTGTTGCACCGCGTCAATGGAGAGCGTGCGGATCGTGTTGATCGCCAGTTGAATTGTGTTTTCGTCGTTCATTGGATTCGCTGTTTTATTATTTCGGTTACGCGGCCGGCGTGGATCGTTACGATTTGTCACGCCAGATGGAAAAAAGTATCAAGGCACCTCCTATGATGGCTCCGATGACAAAGCTGTTGGATAGATCGACCCCTCCAAGGGTCGGCCCTTTTCCGGAAGCGACGATAATGGAAGTCCCAACGATTAAAGCTGCGGTGATCGCCGACACCGCTAGCCGCTTGGAGGATCGAGTCAGATGTTTTTGGAGGTTCTCGAGCTGGTTGAGGTCGATTCGAAGTCTCAGGTTGCCGGTTTTTACCGTTTGGATTCCGCGGCGTATCTCTTTGGGCAGGTCTGCGAATAACTCCAAGTATTGTGTGAGAACTTTGAGCCCGCGTTCCCCTAAGGCTCGCGGGGAGAACTGATTAATGACGGCCTTCTGAAGGGTGGGATGTATAGCAACCATCATGTCAAACGCCGGGTCGAGTTTCTTAAATGCCCCCTCCAGTGACACAAACACTTTGAGCAGCATGGCCTGGTCCGGGGGCATAGACAGATGGTTGTTTCGGACCAAACCTAACAAGTCTCCGACCATGGCCGACAGATCCGTGCGTCCCCTGGATTTCCCGGAATACCTGCTCAGAAATTCGTCAACGGCTTCCAACAACTCGCCCGGGTCTTCTCCTTCCCTCCCGGACCATTGCAAAAGGATCGTGCAGAGTCCCTCGGCATCATTTTGCATCAGGGCCTGCAGCAGTTTCATAACCTGTTGCCGCCTGACTTCAGAGAGGCGTCCAATCATGCCAAAGTCGATGAAGGCAATGCGTTCCCCGGGCAAAATGAAGAAGTTTCCGGGGTGTGGATCCGCGTGGAACATTCCATCCACCATAATCATCTTGAGCACAGCATCCGCCCCTGTTTGGGCGAGGCGTTTGCGGTCCATACCTGCTTCATCGATGGCTTGAATATTCACCCCGGGGATCCCGTCCACGAATTCCTGGACAATAATGCGTTCTTTTGTCCACTCCCAATAAACTTTGGGAATCACGATGCGATCATTATCTTCGAAGTTGGCCGCTACTTGTTCGGCATTTTGCCCTTCCGTCAGGAAGTTGAGTTCATTCTGTAAAGACTTCACAAATTGCTGGACGACCTTTTGGGGATGATAGATGGCCAGCTCCGGGACTTTCTTTTCAGCTAACGACGCCAAATAAGTTAACAGGTGCATATCGGATTCAATGCTTGTCCGGATCCCGGGGCGTTGAATCTTGAGTATCACTTTGGTCCCGTCTTTCAAGGTGGCTCGGTGAACCTGGGCCAACGAAGCTGCAGCCAGCGGTTTGGTATCGACCTCCTCGAAGATTTCTTCAAGGGGGGCTCCCAAATCTTCTTCGATCTGAGGACGAAGCTCTTTGAAGTCCAGGTGTGGTGCCTGTGACTGGAGCTTTTCGAATTCACTGATCCACTCCGGTCCGAACAAGTCCGGGCGGGTGGCAAGAATTTGGCCGAGTTTGACAAAGGTCGGCCCGAGAACTTCAAAGAGCCGGCGTAAACGCTGCGGACGGTCAAGGTGGGCGACGTCTTCTGCATACTTCCACCCTAGAATCTTGCCGGTGCGTTCAGCCGCGGCCTCAAGACCCATGAGTTTGAAGAGATCGCCGAAGCCGGCGATACTGAATGCTCTGATGATTACGTGCAGCCGATCTAGATCGGCAATTTTAGATCGGAGTCCCATCGTCTAGCTCTCTTTTGATCATTTCGCTTTCTCCAGAGCGGCGACTTTGCCGAGTCGCCGCAGGTGTCTTTCAGCCTGACTGTACTCCGCCGCTAGAAAGGTCTGAACCAGGTCCCACGCGACGGCCGGGCCGACAGTCCGGCCGCCCATGCACAGGACGTTCATGTGGTCGTCTTCAACTCCTTGCCGGGCCGAAAAGTGGTCGTGAATCAGGGAGGCGCGGACACCAGGAATCTTGTTGGCGCAAACGGAAGCCCCCACACCACTGCCGCAAATGGCGATACCGCGCGCCACCTGTCCTGCCGCCACGGCATTCGCGAGCGGAGTCACATAGTCCGGGTAATCGTCGTCGGGTTTAAGTTTGTGGGCTCCAAAATCAACCACTTCGTGGCCCGCGCCACGAAGTTGGGCAACCAACTCTTCTTTTAAACCAAAGCCGCCGTGGTCGGTGGCAATTCCTACTTTCATAATTCTCGTTTCACTCGGTGGCTTCGCTCAGCCGCCTCATCGCCGTTTCGATGCCCTGACTGCAGCCAAAGATAGAGGTCCCAGCCACTAACACATTCGCGCCTGCTGCCACGCCCAGTGGAGCCGTTGTCTCATCAATCCCGCCATCCAGCTCGAGTTCGCATTCAGGCCTAACCTGCTGAATAATGCGCCGCACGCGCTGGATCTTCGCCAAGGTCGAACGGATAAAGTGTTGATGCCCGAAGCCAGGGTTCACCGTCATGACCAACACGAGGTCCAGATCGGGCAGCACTTCCTCTAACACCGCGGCTGGCGTCGCGGGGTTGATGGCCAGCCCGACCCGTTTTCCCAAATCTTTAACCCGGTGAATCGTCCGGTGCAGGTTGTTATTGCCCTCCCAGTGCACGATGAACGAGTCGGAGCCAGCCTCGATGAATTCATCCAAGAAGAAGTCCGGGTCGGAAATCATCAGATGGGTTTCCAGCGGCAAGCGCGTCACCTGGCGAAGCGATTTGACGATTGGCGCGCCCATCGAAATGTTGGGCACGAAATGGCCGTCCATCACATCCACGTGGATGCGGTCGGCTCCGCAGCGTTCTGCTTCGGCCACTTGCTCGCCCAGGCGGGCGAAATTGGCGGCGAGGATTGACGGGGCAAATTTGACGGCGTCTTGAGGCATGGGAGCTTGATCCAGTGGTTTACGCGGCAGCTTTCAAACCCTTGCTCTCGGCTGTGATCCGCTTCCTTGGTTCCTGCTTCACCGTGGAGGCCTCGAAGATGCTCTGAACGGCGTCATCCAGAAGGGCGTTGAACTCGGCCTCGGATTGCTGCGCTGTCAATCCCTCGACCAAGGCCCTCGAAAAGCTCGCGACGACGCCGTGATTCCGGCAGAGCCGCGCGTTGGCTTCGTCCCGCGAGTAACCTCCCGATAACGCAAGCACCCTCACCACCTTGGGATGTGTTACGCAATCGACATACAAATCGTCCTGCTCCGGCAGCGTAAGCTTGAGGAAGAGCAGTTGTCCGGGAGGGAGCCTGTCGAGCTTTTCGAGCATAAAGATTTTAAGGAAGGCCTCGGCTTTGGCTTTCTCGGGACAATTGATATCCACTTCCGGTTCGACGATGGGCACCAGGCCCGCTGCAAGGATTTGGGCCGCCAGCTCGAACTGCTGATCTACGATGTCTCTGATTCCAGCGAGGTTCAGCTTGTTGATCACCGAACGCATCTTGGTGCCGAAAATGCCCTTTGCTTTGGCTTTTTTGAGCAGCGCAGCGAGCTGAGGCATAGGTTTCATCAAGCGCACCCCGTTTTTCTCCTCCACCAGGCCGTTGTCCACTTTCAGGAAAGGGACGATTCGTTTCACGGTCCAGAGATAGTCCGCCGTGGGCCGCCCCTGGATGTCCCTATCCATAGTGTTCTCGAAGAGGATCGCGCCAAGAATCCTGTCGCCGTTGAAGCTGGGGCGGGTGATGATGCGGGTGCGCATCCGGTGCACGATCGCAAACATCTCATCGTCGTTGGACCACGATCCTCCTTTGATGCCATAGGCAGCCAATGCTTTGGGCGTGCTGCCACCGCTCTGGTCGAGCGCGGCCACAAAGCCGGGCTGGTTTTTCATTTTCTGCAGTTGTTGTTCGTTGAAGCCAAGTGCATTCATGATGTCTTCCTTGATTTTCGGTAACGCCGGATGAGGTTGTTAGTCGAGCTATCGTGGGAAAGCTTTGGTTCCACGATACTCTCCAATTCGGGAATAATCCGTTGCGCCAGAACCTTGCCGAGTTCGACGCCCCACTGGTCGAAAGAGTCAAGCTCCCAAATGGCGCCTTGGGTAAACACGATGTGTTCGTAAAGCGCGACCAACTTGCCCAGGGTCTCGGGGTTGAGCCTCTCGGCAAGGAGGGTGTTCGATGGACGATTGCCATCGAAAACCCGGTGGGGGACCAGCCAGTCCGGCGTGCCCTCGGCCTTGACCTGGTCGGCAGTCTTGCCAAAGGCGAGTGCCTCGGCCTGGGCAAACACATTGGCCAGCAGCATGTCATGGTGCGGGCCGAGCGGGCTCAGCGCGCAGGCAAAGGCGATGAAGTCGCACGGAATGAGCCTGGTTCCCTGGTGAATCAATTGATAAAAGGAATGCTGCCCATTGGTGCCCGGTTCACCCCAATAAATGGGGCTCGTGTCATAGTCCACCGTCCGGCCGTCCAGCGTCACGTGTTTGCCGTTGCTCTCCATGGCCAACTGCTGGAGATAAGCCGGAAACCGCTTCAAGTATTGCTCGTAGGGAAGGACCGCCACGGTGTGTGCGCCAAAGAAATCGTTGTACCAGACGGACAGCAATCCCATGAGCACCGGCAGATTCCGCTCGAAAGGAGCCGTGCGGAAGTGCTCGTCCATTTCACGGAAGCCGGCCAGCATGGCGCGGAAGTTGGCCGGGCCGATGGCGATCATGGCCGAAAGGCCGATGGCAGAGTCCATCGAGTAGCGGCCCCCCACCCAATCCCAGAAGCCAAACATGTTGTCGGTGTTGATGCCGAAGTCAGCGACTTTCTCCTCAGCGGTGGAGACGGCCACAAAATGGCTGGCGATGGCCTTGGGGTCTTCGCCCAGTCCTTGCAGTACCCAGTCGCGCGCGCTTTGGGCATTGGTCATGGTCTCCAGCGTAGTAAAAGTTTTCGAGGAGATGATGAAGAGCGTTTCCGCCGGGTCTAGGTCGCGGGTGGCTTCGACGAAATCAATCCCATCCACATTGGAAACGAACCGGAAGACCATGTTGCGCTTGCTGTAGTGCCGCAGCGCTTCGTAGGCCATAACCGGACCGAGATCTGAGCCGCCAATCCCGATGTTGATGACGTTGCGAATCCGTTTCCCCGTGTGGCCCTTCCATGCGCCACTGCGAACCCGCTCCGCAAAATCGGCCATACGCTGCAACACCTCATGGACCTCTGGCACGACGTTCTTGCCATCCACCAGGATGCTGGCCTCTTTGGGCGCCCGCAGCGCGACGTGCAGCACCACTCGCTTTTCCGTGACGTTGATTCTCTCACCCCGGAACATGGCATCGATCCGCTCCCTTAGTCCGGATTCGGTTGCCAGCTCGAAGAGGAGTTTGAGCGTTTCGTCGGTGATGCGGTTTTTCGAGTAATCCAGGTAAAGGCCCACCCCCTCCAAGGTCATCCGTTCGCCGCGCTTTGGGTCCTGCGCAAATAAGTCTCGCAGGTGCAAGTTGCGCGCCTGCTTGAAGTGCGCCGCCAAATCGCTCCAGGCCTTGCGCTTGGTCAAAGGTCGAACAGTAACTGGCAGAGTTGGCATGATGCTTTCCTTTCTCTTAAGGCCGCCTCCATTGCTTAAGCCGCCCGCTTGAGCGCGTTGCTCTTGGAGTCGATCACCGCGAGCAATTCGTCCCAGGACTTCACGAAGGCTTTGGCCCCTTCAGTCTGGAGTTGACCGGCCAGGGTCTCCACATCGATGCCAGCCTGGCGGAACTGCGACAGCACCCTCTCACAATCGCCGCCATCGGCTGACATGATCGAGCCCAGCTCTCCGTGATCGGCCAGCGCCAGCAACGTGGCTTCCGGCATGGTATTGACGGTGAAAGGGGCCGCCAGCGCTTTGACATAGAGCACATCCGAGGCTTTAGGGTCCTTGGTCCCGGTGCTGGCCCAAAGCAAGCGTTGCGGCCGGGCGCCTGCGTTGAACGCTCTCTGCCAGCGAGGCGAACCCAGCAGTTCCCGGTAAGCCTTGTAAGCGCGGTTGGCCATCGCAACCCCGAGTTGGTTGTTCAAAGCCGGCGGGACTTTGCCCGCCACCGCGCCATCCCATCGGCTGACGAAGACCGAGGCGACCGAACCGACATCCGGCTTGAGTCCCGCGTCGATGCGCCGCTCGAGTCCGCGCATGAACGCATCGGCCGCGGCGAGATATTGCTCGCGCGAAAACAGCAGCGTTACGTTGACGGGTACGCCGGCGAAGATCGCTTCTTCAATTGCGGGCAAGCCCTCTTTAGTCCCTGGAATCTTAATGAAAACGTTGGGCCGTGCTGCGCGGCTGTGCAATTCCTTGGCGGCGGCCAAGGTGCTGGCGGTGTCGTAGGCCAGGACCGGTGACACTTCCAGCGAAACCCATCCATCCATTCCGTTGGTTTGGTCGAAGATCGGCCGGAAAAGGTCCGCTGCCCCGCAGATGTCCTTGAGCGCCAGCTCGAAAAACAGCGGTTCACCCGATTTCCCTTGGGCGAGCCGGACCCGAATCGCCGCGTCGTAGGCCCGGCTGTTCTTGATGGCATGGTCGAAGATCGTCGGGTTAGACGTCAGACCCGTGACAGAGAGTTCCTCAATGTAGCGCTTGAGCGTCCCCGTATCGAGCAAGTCGCGGGTTATATTGTCGAGCCAGAGACTCTGGCCGAGGTTGTGCAGTAGTTTTGTTGCTTTCATACGTTTTGTTTATTGTGAGTCGAGCGTTCCCCCCATGCGGAAGTTTGGACGATTTCGTTTTTGATGCTGTTGCGCGGTGCAGCGGTCCGGCCAGACACTGATGTCAAATCGCGCAAGCGCTCAAAGATCGGAGCCCTCAACATTTGCTCCGTGCAACGCCAGCGCCAATTGCCGGCGGCGACGCCGGGCACGTTCATTCGCCCCTCCGCACCTAGATTAAGCAGGTCTTGCAGCGGAGCGATGGCGAGGCCCGACTTCGAGGACCACACCGACCGGATAAAGTCCCAGGCGACCTCGCCACCCCCGCCGCCGGCCTTTGACGCATAACTCCTGGCAGCCTGGCGCACATGCTCCGGCAGAGATTCAAACCAGCCCCGAGTGGTGTCATTGTCGTGCGTCCCTGTATAGGCAACGGTGTTCGGGCCGTAATTGTGGGGAAGATGCGGATTGCCCGGACTGCCGTCGAAGCCGAACTGGAACACTCGGATTCCAGGCAACTCGAACTGATCGCGAAGCGCAACCACATCGGGAGTGATGATGCCGAGGTCTTCGGCGATGAAAGGCAGATGACCCAACTCCGCCCGGACAGCCTCGAAGAAAGCAGCGCCAGGGCCAGGGACCCAATGGCCGCGCTCAGCGGTTCGCGCCGTTGGGGGAACGTGCCAGGCGGCGCAAAACGCTCGGAAGTGGTCGAGCCGAACCAGGTCCACGTGGGCCAGCAACGACTTCAAACGGTCAATGCACCAGCGATAACCCGAGCGTCGAAGCGCTTCCCAGTCGTACACCGGGTTGCCCCAAAGCTGTCCTTTGGCACTGAAATAGTCCGGAGGCACACCGGCCACGAACCGCGGCCGGAGATTGGCCTCGAGTTGGAAGCACTGGGGATGGGCCCAAACGTCGCTGGAATCGAGCGATACGAAGAAAGGCAGATCCCCGATGAGGAACACGCCGCGTTCGTGGGCATATTCTTTCAACCGGTTCCCCTGGCGGGACAACAAAAACTGCCCGAACCGGCTTTCGCTGATCTCGTCGGCCAGGTCGTTTCGCGCGCGCGCCAGGGCCGAAGGATTGCGCCATAGCAAATCCTCCGGCCAATCGAGGAGATAAGCACCTCGCAGGCGCGCCTTCAACGCGCGAAACAGGGCATAATCGTCCAGCCAATGAGCCTCTTCCGAACAGAATCGCTCGAAGTCGGCCCTTAGCTCCGAGCGGGCGGAAGAGTCGAAATTGCGCCAGGCCTGGTCGAGCAATCGGTGCTTGAAAACAGTGACCGCTTCGAAGTCAACCGCGCGCTTTGGGAGGCCCCGCCCGATTTCACAGTCCCGTGGGCTGAGCAATCCGTCTTCGATCAGGAGGTCCGGGCTGACCAGCAGTGAATTGCCCGCAAACGAGGACAGGCATGAGTAAGGCGAGTTGCCACACCCGGTGGGCCCCAAAGGCAGCGCCTGCCACCACTTCTGGCCGGCATCGTGGAGCCGGTCCACCCAGGCAAAGGCCGCCGGCCCCACATCCCCAATGCCGTAAGGCGACGGCAGCGAGGTCACATGCATCAACACCCCGGAGCTACGGCGCCCGGGCCGGAAAGGCGGAAGTGCTTCTTTGTGCTCGTAAATAGGGCTGTTCATTAAACCGGGCACGGTTGCACGTTCCAGATCTCGCTCGCATACTCGGCGATAGTACGGTCACTGGAGAACTTCCCTGAGGCAGCCACGTTCAGGATCGCCTTGCTGGCCCAGGCCTTGGGCTCGCGGTACAAATCCACGAGCCGCTGATCGGCTTCGAGGTAGGACTTCAAGTCCGCCAGATGCAGGTAATGATCGCCATGGGCAAGGAGCGCGTCCAGGATGGGTGAGAAGATCCCTGGCTCCTTGGGGCTGAAGTGATTGTCGGCGATCAAATCCAGGGCCTGTTTCGTTTCGGGTTCGTTCTCGTAGTGCCAGCGCGGATTGTACCAGCCGCGCGAATCGACCACTTGCTCCGCTGTCAGGCCGAACAGAAAGAAGTTCTCCTCGCCCGCTTCCTGGGCCATTTCGATCGTGGCCCCATCCCGAGTGCCGATGGTCAGGGCGCCATTCATCATGAATTTCATGTTGCTCGTGCCGCTGGCCTCGTAACCGGCGGTCGAGATTTGGTTGGACACGTCACTCGCGGGGATGAGCCGCTCTGCGAGACTCACACAATACTCCGGCAGGAACAGGACTTTCATCCGTCCACGCACGGTCGGGTCGGCGTCAATGACAGACCCAAGATTGTTGATGAATTTGATAATGACCTTGGCGAAGTGATAAGCGGGCGCGGCTTTTCCCGCGAAAAGAAAGGTCCGCGGCGGCAGGTCCAGCTTGGGGGTTGCGCGCAGCCGATTGTAGAGCACGACCACGCGCAGCGCGTTGAGCAGTTGCCGCTTGTATTCGTGGATGCGTTTGACCTGGCAGTCAAAGATGGTGTCGGGGTCCACGACCTGACCACTGGTGCTCTTCAGCCAATCGGCGAACCTCACTTTGGCTTGGCGCTCCGCACTGAGGAACGACTCCTGGAAGTTCGAATCCCCGGCCAACGGTTTAAGCCGGCGCAGTTCGTTGAGATCACAAATCCACTTATCGCCAATGGCCTCAGTGATGGCTTTGGCAAGCGGCGGGTTAGCCGACCACAACCAGCGCCGGGGCGTGACACCATTGGTCTTGTTGTTGAAACGTTCCGGAAACATGGCCGCGAAATCCGGCACGAGCTGCTTCTTCACCAACTCCGAGTGCAACGCAGCGACACCGTTGGTGCTGTGCGAGCCGACAATGGCCACATGCGCCATACGGACCTGACGGGCCGCGCCCTCCTCGATGAGGCTGACGCGCGCCACTCGGCCCTCGTCCCCGGGATACCGGGCGCGGACATCATTGAGGAAACGGCGATTAATCTCATAGATGATCTCCAACTGGCGCGGCAGCATGTCCTGAAACCACGCGACCGGCCATTTTTCAAGCGCTTCTGGAAGCAGCGTGTGGTTCGTGTAGGCCAGCGTTCGCACCGTTATGTCCCAGGCGCTGTCCCAGTCCAGTTTCGCCTCATCCAACAGTATCCGCATGAGTTCCGGCACCGCCATCGTTGGGTGCGTATCGTTCAATTGAATGGCGGCTTTTTCTGGCAGCGCGCGCCAGTCATTTTCCGTGGCTCGGAAGCGGCGAACCAGGTCGGCCAGGGAACAGGCCACCAGAAAATATTCCTGGATAAACCGCAAGCCCTTGCCCTGGGCGGTGCTGTCGTCCGGATACAAAACCCGGGTGAGGGTTTCGGCGCCAAGCGACTCCGCCAGCGCCCCGACGAAATCTCCGCTGCTGAACTGCGCAAAATTGAAGTCGTGGGACGCTCGGGCACCCCATAGGCGAAGGGTATTAATGGTTTTCCCGCCGTAGCCAACCACCGGACGATCATAGGGAATCCCCATGAAGCTGGAGGGCCGGCCCGGAACGGGCTGCAACTCGCCGCCACGAAGCTCGAAGGAACAGTTGAGCTTCACCTCGACGGCCTCATTATAGCGGACAACTTCCCACGGGCTGGGCCGTGCCAGCCAGTGATCGGGTTGCTCGATCTGCCAGCCGTTTTGGATGGTTTGCCGGAACATGCCGTACTCGTAGCGCAACCCATAGCCCGTACCGGGTAAGCCGAGTGTGGCCATGGAATCCAGGAAGCACGCCGCCAAACGTCCGAGCCCGCCGTTGCCCAGGCCCGCATCGGATTCCTGTTCCAGGACCTGCTGCAGGTCAATACCTTCATGCTCGGCCGCTTCCCGGACGAAGGGGTCGAGCAGAAGGTTGGTAATGTTATTGGAGGTGGAGCGTCCCAGCAGGTACTCCATGGAGAGATAGTAAACGCGCTTGGGGTTCTTCCGCGAATAGTGTTCCTCCGTGCGGAGCCAGCGCTGCGACAGGAGGTCCCGAACGGAGCGCGCGAGCGCCTCGAAGCGCTCGCGCGGCGGGGCGGCCTGCCCGGTCATGACATTGTCGAACATCAGGTGCCGCTCATAGAGCGCATTGCCTGAACCCGAGAACTGAACGGGGCCGCAGCCGTACTGCTCCAGCAATTCCGCCTCCGCGATTTTGCTACCCCTGCCGCCCCGCTGGCTGGTGTCGGCTGCCGCGGACGCCGCTTTTGCCCGTGGTCGTTTGGCCTTGGCCAACGGTTCATTCCTCTGCCCTGACGCTGTGAGTGTTGTGCTATCCATATTGTTCGAATTAGGTCGTTTTCTCGTATGCATCCATGTGAATCAGACCAGGAGTGACTTGTTACCCGGCCAGGTCCACCCATCCATCTCCGGCTTGTCGATGCCGTTCTCATAGGCGTAGGCTTGGCATTCGAGCTGCATGACACGCAGCTTTTCCTTGGCGTGGGCGCCGGAGACGCGTAGCGCCGGCACCCGATCAATTACGTCCATCGCAATGGTGAACCGGTCAATCTGGTTGCGAATGGCCAGGTCGAGCGGAGTGTTGATGTTGCCTTTCTCTTTGTAGCCGCGGACGTGCAAGTTCTTATGGTTGGTGCGGCGGTAGGTGAGCCGGTGAATCAGCCAGGGATAGCCGTGAAAGTTGAAGATGATGGGTTTGTCCTCCGTGAACAGCGTATCGAAATCCCGGTCGGACAGACCGTGCGGGTGCTCGCTGGACGGGGTAAGCCGGAACAGATCCACCACATTGATAAAGCGGATCTTGAGGTTGGGGAAGTGTTCCCGCAACAGGATGATGGCCGCTAGCGACTCCTTGGTGGGGATGTCACCGGCGGAGGCCATCACCACATCCGGCTCCGTTCCTTCGTCATTGCTCGCCTGGGGCCATATACCGAGCCCTTTGGTGCAATGGGCAATGGCCTGGTCCATGGTCATGTACTGGAGATGCTTCTGTTTGTCTGAAACGATCACGTTGATGTAGTTGGTGCTCTTGAGGCAGTGATCCGCTACGCAGAGGAGCGTGTTGGCATCCGGCGGCAGATAGATGCGGCAGACCTCGGGCCGCTTGTTCACCACCAGGTCGAGGAAGCCGGGGTCTTGGTGCGTGAAGCCGTTGTGGTCCTGGCGCCAGACCGTCGAGGTGATCAACAGGTTGAGCGAGGAGATCGGCGCCCGCCAGGACAACCCGCGGCAGCTCTCCAGCCACTTGGCGTGCTGGTTGAACATCGAGTCAATCACATGGACGAAAGCCTCGTAGGTGGAGAAAAACCCATGCCGTCCCGTGAGAAGATACCCTTCGAGCCAGCCTTCGAGCGTGTGCTCCGAGAGGAGTTCCATGACCCGACCGTCCGGGGCTAGTTCGCCGCCATCGGCATCTTCAGGAAGGTAATCGGCCAACCACACTTTCTTGCTGGCCTCATATACGGCATCCAGCTTGTTGGAAGCGGTTTCGTCGGGCCCGAACACACGGAAGCTCTGCATGTTGTTGCGCATGATATCCCGCAAGAAGCGCCCCAAGGGCCGCGTGTTTTCGGCCGTGGTCTGTCCTGGCGCATCCACCTTGACCGCATAGTCCCGGAAATCCGGCAAACGCAGCGGCTTGCGCAGCAACCCGCCGTTGGCGTGGGGATTGGCGCTCATCCGCCGGGCGCCTTCGGGCGCCAGGGCTTTGAGTTCGGAAACTAACCGCCCGGTTTTGTCGAACAGTTCTTCGGGCCGGTAACTGCGCAGCCAACCTTCCAACTGTTTCAAGTGGGCCGGGTTTTCCCGCACGCCCGCCAGCGGCACTTGGTGTGCCCGCCAAAAGCCCTCCACCTTATGGCCGTCCACTTCTTTGGGGCCCGTCCAGCCCTTGGGGCTGCGCAGAACGATCATGGGCCACCGGGCGCGGGTCGCCTTGCCACTCGCGCGGGCTTCTTGCTGAATGCGCCGGATTTCAAGCACACAGTTCTCGAGCGTAGCGGCCATTTTCTGGTGCATCTCCTGGGGATCGCTGCCTTCCACGAAGTAAGGCGTCCAGCCGTAGCCCACAAACAGGGATTCCAACTCGTCGTGGGAGATGCGGGAAAGCACGGTGGGATTGTTGATCTTATAGCCGTTGAGCTGCAGGATTGGCAGCACCGCGCCGTCCCGGATCGGGTTCAGGAACTTGTCCGAATGCCAGGCTGCCGCCAGTGGACCGGTTTCGGATTCTCCATCGCCAACCACGACGGCCACCAGCAGGTCGGGATTGTCGTACGCGGCGCCGAAGGCATGAGAGACGCTATAGCCCAACTCGCCGCCCTCGTGAATCGAACCGGGTGTTTCCGGTGTGCAGTGACTGCCAATGCCCCCGGGAAAGGAAAACTCCTTGAAGAACTCGCGCATTCCTACCTCATCCTCGCCCTTATTGGGGTAAACCTCCGAATAGGTGCCCTCGAGGTAAGCCGGGGCCAGCACGCCGGGCGCGCCGTGCCCCGGTCCGGCCATGAAGATCGTGTTTAGATCGTACTTTTTGATCAGCCGGTTGAGATGGATATAAATGAAGCTTAAACCTGGACTGGTACCCCAGTGCCCAAGCAACCGCTGCTTGATATGATCCAGTTTTAGCGGTTCGCGCAGCAGCGGATTGGCGCGCAGATAGATCATCCCCGCCGCCAGGTAATTGCACGCCCGCCAATAGGCGTCCATCCTGCTGAGTTCATCCTTGGACAATACGGGTGACGGCGCCAAGCTCGCTACGTCGCGCCGGGTTCCCTTTTGATCCTTTGTTACAGGTGCGGTTTCTCTCATATTCATGTTTTGTTGATTGCCGTCCGGATCACCGACCTGGACGAGCGGTTTTGTGTTATATGGTTTCAATCGTTGCTGTTAATTGTCTCTGTGGGACGTGATCTTTTGTTACCCCTTCCGAGAGAATCAGTCGCCTGGTTTCGCGCACAATCGTCAAGTCCTCCCTGGTTGAGATGACCAGGATCCGCCCGTGAGAGGCACGACTAGCGATGTCCGCATCGGGCTTGCAGTGCGCGTTGGCGGTCGTATCGAGTTCCAACCCCAAATGGCCGAGGTTTGCGCAGACGAGCTCCCGGACTTGCGCAGAATTCTCTCCAACGCCGGCGGTGAAGACCAATCCATCCACCCCGCCCAGGGTCGCGGCCATCGCGCCGATGGTTTGCACGAGCCGGTGGACATAGACTTCCAAAGCCAAACGAGCGTCCGGGTTGTTTGGGGCCGCTTTGAGAATTGGGCGCATGTCCGACGAAATCCCGGAGAGGCCAAGCAAGCCGGACTCGTAGTTCAACGCATGGTCGAGTTGTTCGACCGTCAGCCCCTTGCGCCGCAAGACGTAGAGCAGGACGCCCGGGTCCAGGCTGCCACTGCGCGTCCCCATGACTTCTCCCTCAAGCGGCGTGAAGCCCATGGAGGTATCCATACAAATGCCGTTGCGGACGGCTGACACGGACGCGCCATTACCCAAATGGGCAATGATGAGTCGGGAAGCGTTGTGACCCAACATTTCAGCCGCCCGCCTCGCACAGTAGGCGTGGCTTAAGCCATGAAATCCGTACCGATGAATTCCCCACTCCGTCCTCCAGATGCGCGGGAGGGCGTAGGTTTGCGCTGAGGCCGGCAGGGTGGTGTGGAAAGCCGTGTCGAACACCGCCACCTGCGGGACCGAAGGCAAGATTCGCTGGACAGCCGAAATGCCCTCTAGGCTGGCCGGATTATGAAGCGGCGCCAGTTCGCTCAGTTCACCAATGGCCCTCTGGACCTCGGGCGTAATCCGTACCGCGGTGGTGAAGCGCCGGCCTCCGTGAACCACACGGTGCCCGACTGCGTCAATGTCTTGCAGATCATGCAACGGGGCCGAGGGTCCGGCCTGCAAATCCGCCCGGATGCGCTCAGCAGCTTCGCTGTGCTCGCGTATGTGCAACTCCTCCCGAATCTCCGGTTGGCCTGGGCGCCGCAACACCAGGCGGGTCGGTCGGGTCGTCCAATCAATGCCGCCCTCAGCCAAAAGCAGTTCTTGGTCCGCCTCAAAAAGGCTGAACTTGAGGCTGCTGGATCCGGAGTTGCAGACGAGGATTTTCATGGTTCGTCTCAGGAAGCGCGGTCATCCCACCTTGCAGTGAAGATGAAAACGTAACCGGCCAAAATCCAAAGCAGTATGAACATCTATTCCTCCGGGGGTTATGAGGTGCCTCTTTTGAACGATGCGAGCCCCTCTAAAGGAAAGAGCCACGAACGCTTGCGCTGCTTGGCTTTTGTGGCTCCGCGCCTGGCAAAATGCGCCAGGCGGATGTCGTGGGCGATGAAATCGCAGCGCTCATCAACGGCACTCGCAAGGCGGATCAGATTTTGTGCCTCGCGCCGTGGAATTTCCACGCAGAGGATCGTCCGATCGCCCTCCCGGACATGTCCCTTGACTTCAGCTACGCGGTAGTCCCCAGTGCGCAAGACTTCGGCCAACTCCGGTCCTTTGGACGTGAGGAGAAGCACCATTTGGTTGCCAAAGGCCAGCCGTTGCTCGATGACCATTCCCAGGTAGGTCCCCGCCGCGAAGCCCAGCCCGTAGGCGACAGCATACACGGGCTGATTCATGTTCAGCAGGACTTTGGCGACCGCGCAGATATAGACCACCGCCTCGAAGAACCCGAGAACTGCTGCAAAAGCGCGCCGGCCCTGGATGATCGAGACCGTGCGGATGGTGTCCAAGGAAACGTCCGTGATCCGAGCCAGGACGATAAGCCAGAAAGTTACGAATACGGTAATGTTCATGCAGCATTGCAAACGAGGATTTTCATTTTCCGAAGAACCAGGTCACTCCAATCCAGAAAACGACGTCGTTCAGACCGAGGTTTGGATTGTCAATCCCTGCGCAGGACATGTGCATGTACTTGACTTCACCCGTCAGTGCGAGGTTGTCGCGCACAAACCAGTGCATGCCCACGCCCGGTTGCAGGTTAAACTCGAATGTGCCGCCGAGGTCCGGATGAGCAATCCCGGTCGCCGTGACACCGGCGCCGGCATCAAAAAACGGAATCCAGCGGGTTCCAGTCGCAAAGTTGTAGCGCAAATGAGGCGTGAGTCCCACTAGCCACTCGCTGGACGGAGAGTACTGGGCGCCCCCAAATAGCTCTAGTCGGTATTCGAAGTTGCCACGGTACCAGTGGTCCTTACCGAGCACAGGCCCCCACATGTGGCCATAAGACAGGCTGGTGAGAGCGAGGTCATGGGCTTGGGTACCCCCGAAGGTCGCCATCCCCACGCCAACTCCAGCCTCCACGCTGAACGTCTGTACTGTGGAGCGAAACCCTTCTCCCACCCCATCTTGCCAGATGCTTGCGGCAGGTTGCTGTAACTCGAGCACCGTTCCAGCGGTGGAATTCTCGGCTGGCGGCGGTGACAGGAGTTCAGCGCTGTGCGAGCATGCCAGTGTGGCGGCCCACGCGGTTATAAAACACGATCCGAATTTGTATGATTTAGTCATAACTTGACCTCCTCGCGATCAATCCTTTCGGACCATCGCGACTTGTAATGTTGATTGTTTTGTTTTTCCTTTTAGTGTGTTCATGGTGACCGGGGTGTTCATTTATGGTTTCCTCTGTTGATTCACTTCAGTCGCGAGACTGAAAGGAGATTTTCTCGGGCTCTCGCGCCGCTTTGGGCATAGGATTAGAAGCCGAAGCGTACAATTGCCGGGAAGAGAGCGCGGCCGGACGATCAACCGGCCGCGCCCCTAAGGGCAAGCACATCAACCCATGTCCCTGGAGCGAGGGCGACGGCAGGAAAATCTTCGTACGATGAACAGCATCGATAGGTCCGGGCATGGTTTTGAATTGCCTCGCAACGCGATGAACATTCAACTGCCTGAAACTGACTCCAATCGGACGAGGTCTGTGGCGCATTACCCGCCGCACACGAACTTCGAAGCTCTCGAATTCGAACTGAGTTATCGGCACGAATGACCGCTGTGGTTTCCTTGCGGCGCGAATGAGAGTCTTCATAGCGTTGGATCCCTTCAGACAAGGGCATGGGCGAGGCGCCGGGATTCTGCTTCCCGCGACAGGTGGTGCGCGGGCCAGGCGTCAATGGGCGTGACGTCGGGGCCGGGATTGAGTGTGAACCGCACGAGGTTTTTAAGATTCAGGATCGCGGTGCCACCCTCGCGTAGGCGGAAGTGGACCGCGGCTGCGGAGAACAGGATGCGCAGCCGCTGCAGCCGTTCCGCCGGCAATCCCACCTTGATTTTGGCCGCCAGAAATATTCGGGTCCCGCCGGTCATCTCCACTTCCACAAAGACCAGGACGAATTCGCCTGTCTGTTTGGGGCTCCGGCGACGCTCCAGCCGCGCCGGGTCGTTCAGGTGGCTTCGCTCCCGGAATTCGTCCTCGGACAGTTCGACCACATCCAAGATGTCTTCGGGATGTTTCCAGAGAGGGAGATCTTCGGTGATAAGGTCAACGCGATTGACTCGCGAAGCGACGAAGGTCGTCAGGGAATAATCCCCGGCAATGGTAATACTGTTGGTGGCGAACACTTTTGTGGATTGGATACCCTTCAATATCAGAGCTACCAGGGCCGGGTTGTCCTGAAAAAAGGTCTCGACCGAACCTGACTGAGTGTGAATTCTAATTTCCATATTACGCATGTTCAAATGTCCATTCCCCCCGTAATGCGACGGATAGCTCTCTCCGTTCGCCAAAATTCTTGCGCCACATTCGTGATGGCCGCTTTGGCGCTTGAAACTCGATTCTTGTTCATAATGTTGAATGCAATTCACAAACAAACCCCGGTTACGCAGCTAGCAGGCCAACTACCTACCATGTGCCGAAAGTGCTCAGTTTCATATACTAACGGCTTAGAAGCGCCTCGTGGGGTGAAGCTCGAAATTTAGAAGGTTCGAAAAAGCAATCCTTACTCGGCAGCTTACGCGAGGCCTCCGTTTGAAGGATGCGTGCCCCTTAAAGGAAAGAGCCACGAACGCTTGCGCTGGTTGGTTTTCGTGGCTCCGCGCACTGCAAAATCCGCCAGGCGAATGTCGTTGACGATGAAGACGCAGCGCTCATCCACGACCTTGGCAATCCGGATCAGCTTCTGTGCCTCGCGCCGGCCTTGAACCTAAAAGCCGCAGTTATATGCGGCCTTCGGACTTCAAACCAATGGGCGTTCAACCGCTCATCGCCCAGGGTGCAGTAAAACCCACTTGAGGACCGTAGCGGAAAAGAATTTTGGCGGAGGTTGGAACCTACCTGGCGCATTACGGGAGGAATGGACACGCGTTTTCTACCTTTGGAAACAAACAGCCTTTGGCCCGGAGACAAGCCTATCCCATGGCAGATGGCCATGACCGAAGAACGCAGCCAGCGGGCGACCGAAATCCACAACGTGCTTGTGCCGGACCCGCCGGAGTTTTGCTGCATCGCGAAGCTGCCAAGGGTGCCACCGAAAGCAGGCCGCATGAACTTCTGCATTGGACGGGGAGCCGGAAGAACGATTGTTTGTTTTTCGAACCCTCGGAATTTCGAACGTCGCGCAACCAGGCGCTTCCAAGCCGTTATCCACTGAAGCTCAGCACTTTCTGCATTCCGGAGGCAGTTGGCACGGCCGCTGCAAAACCCACGCTTGTATGCGATCCGCATTCAACAAGTTGAATCAAAGTGGCGGCTCAAAGCTCAGATCTCTGAAGGCCCTTCAAAGAGAAGAAGAGAGATGAAGCATCTCCACATTTCCAACGCGCTTCCTGTTGTTTGTCTGCTGTGCCAGCTCGGATTGAGTGGCGCGCTGGCCGACGAAGAAGCAGCGCGCTCGACCAGGCAGGAGGCGAAGCTGCTCAAAGGGCTTTCAGCCCCCAGCAGCGCAAGCGAGCCTTGGAATACGCCGGATTTGAGTTCTATTTCCGCGCCACTCAAAGAGCAGTCACCGTCGGAGGTGGATACGAACAAAGCCTACGAGCTGGCCGAGCTTGTGGACCTTGCCGAACGGTTGAACCCGGAAACACGACTGGCATGGTCCCATGCCAAAGAAGCCGCCGCGGCGGTCGGGCTCGCAAAAAGCGAGTACTATCCGCTCCTGGCCCTAAAAGCCGCCGCGCAGAGCGCCAGACTGCCGGAACAGGTACCGTTGACCGCGCAGAAACTGGGCTATATGGACCTGGAAGCGCAGGAACTGTGCCCGATGGCTACGCTCGAATGGGTGTTGCTCGATTTCGGCCGGCGCGCCGCAGATGTCCGAGCCGCCAGGGCACGCTTGTTGGCGGCCAACCTGGGCTTCAACGCTCGTCACCAAGTGATCGTCTTTAAAGTGCAAAGCGCGTTCTATCAATTGTCCAGCCTGATCGGCCGCATCAACGCCGCCCAAGCGTCTTTGGATTCTGCGTTAAAGATCCTGGAAGCTGCGGAAGAGCGTTCCAAGAACGGCTTGGCGACTGCGCCGGAGGTATCCCGAGCGCGCCAGTTGGCCGCCCAGGCCGCTTTCGACCTCGAAGAGGCGCTCGCCAAGGAACGAGACGCCCAGGTAGCCCTGGCCGAGAGCATGGGCGTTCTGCCAACCACGCCGATTCGCATTGTTGAGTTTTCCCGTTTGGCGCTGCCCAACCGCATGGAGGAAACCGTGGAACAGTTCATTGACCGGACGCTGGAACAACGCCCCGATCTGCTGGCAAAGGTGGCGGCCCTGCGCGCCAAGGACGCCGAGATTCGCCGAGCGAAATCCGCTTATCTGCCGACCCTCGCGTTCCGCGGCGAAGTTGGACATGCATACGAACGTTCTCAAATGGAGGTGGTCGGACCCACCTCGCCGTGGGCATCCAACGATCAGACCACTTGGGGTGTCGGGCTCTTTCTGACCTGGGACCTCTTCGACGGCGGAGCACGCAAGCGCAAGCTGGAAATGGCCAGAGCCGGGCGGGATGCCGCCCGGCATGAATTGGAGGATGCAAAGGACAAAGCCATTTCGCAGGTGTGGCAGTATTACACATCCACGAAGCTGGCCTTCCGCAGGCTGGATGTGGCGGCCGCCCTGCTGGACGCTTCGGAAAAATCCTACCAGCAAACCTTTGAAGGATACCAGCACGGGCTCGACAGCCTGGTGGACGTTTTGGACGCGGAACGGGCCTTAAGCAGCGCGCGATACACGCAACTCAACACCCGTGCGACGCTTCTGGAATCCACCGCGGCACTGGCCTATGCCTCGGGCGATCTCGGACCGCGATTGATCAACCGAAAACCAGGCACTTTCGATATTAGACCATGAAACCCCGACACTCTTTTCTTCTCCTGGCTTTGATGCTCTTGACCGGCTGCCGCGGCACGCCGCAAGTCAACTTGCTGGGCTCCTTCTTTCCATCCTGGATGCTCTCCGTAGGCATCGGGATCGCTGGAACTCTGCTGCTGCGCCAAGTCTCCGTCCGCGCCAAACTCGAACCTCACCTGGTCATGCGCCCACTGGTTTATTTCTGCCTCTGGGTACTGCTGACTCTCGCGTCCTGGCTAATCTTCTTCCGGGTCTGACCTATGAAAGACACAAGTCAATTACTGAGCGAACTCGACCGCGCCTTAAAGGGCTTCGGTCCGAAAACGATCGGCAAGATCCTGAGCGTGAGCATCGTGCTTGGCGCAGGCATCGTCTGTCTGCTGGCGATCCGGGCCTATGTGCACGAACCGGAAACAGACGACGCCACGGTTCGCGCCAACTTTGTTGGGATTGCCCCGCATGCCAGCGGCCACGTCGTCGAACTCCGGGTCAAGGACAACCAGTCGGTTCGCGAAGGCGACCTGCTGTTTGTAGTTGATCCACGTCCGTACGAGCATGCGGTGGCGCTGGCTAAGGCCAGACTGGCGCTCACCCGCAAAGACGTGGCGGCTTTGCAGAAGGCGGTCCAGGTTGCCGCGGCATCCATTGGCCGAGCCGAAGCCCAAGTCAATGCCTGCCTGGCGGACATAACCCGCGCCGAGGCGCAGAGTGTAGCCGCCGAAGCCTCCGTGGAGAGGGCGCAGGGCCAATTCAAGGAAGCGGACAATCATTTTCACCGCATTGAGCCGCTGCTAAAGAAGCAGTTAACCACTCCCGATGTGGTGGAAGCGGCGGAAACTCGCCGGCTGGTCGCTGAAACCGGTGTGCGAGAGGCCCAAAAGGCTTTGATCGCCGCCCGCTCGGTCGTGGAAGCTGCCCGGGCACAAAAGATCGCCGCCGAAGCTGCGCTCGAACAAGCCAGGGCCGAACGCCTCCGGGCGGAAGATGCCGTCGGCCAGGAAGGGAACGTCAATGCCCGCATTAGCCAGGCAGAGGCGCAACTCGCTGAGGCCGAGTTGGACCTCAGTTATTGCTATGCGCACGCGCCCTTCACTGGCAAAGTCGTCAATCTTAACATCTCGGTGGGGGAATTTGCTCATGCGGGAGTGCAGGTCTTTACGCTGGTGGATACACGAACCTGGTACGTAGTGGCTAACTTCCGAGAGACCCAACTCCGCCAGATTGAAGAAGGCAGCCCGGCGGAAGTGTTCCTCCAATTCACCGGTGGCAAACGGTTTCGCGGCCGAGTTGTTGGGCCGGGCTGGGCGGTAGTGCCGGAATATGGCACCAGCACCATTGGTCTGCCGAATGTGCCACGCAATTTGGATTGGGTGAGGCTGGCGCAAAGATTTCCGGTGCGGGTTCAGGTTGATAACCCTGACGACACGTTTCGGGTCGGAGCCTCTGCTGTGGTAAGGATTTGCGGTCCCGCCCCGGCGCAGCCCACAGCAAAGCTGACAAAAGGGTCTCCATGACCACCTCCGCGCTGTCTTCTCTCTCCCTTACCGCGGTTCCACCGCCGGTCTCGGCTCCGGCCAAGCGGTAACCTTTCGGAACGCCTATGACCGCCAATCCCGCCATACCGTGGGTGGATGCTTCCCGGTGGTGGGAATCTTTGCGGCGCGAAATGGCGCCCACCCCGGAGCGCTGGGCGGCGACGGTGCGCATCACGCTGGCCTGCGTAATATGCATCATGCTGATCATGGCTTTCCACCTGAAACAGCCAGCCATGGTGATGATTGGAATGTTCATGGTCACCAGAGACGACCTCTCGACCACGCTATTGGGAACGGTTCTGGCCATCGTCGCCGCGATTATCACGTGCGGATTGCTGCTCGTTTACTATATGTCCGTGCTCGACCTGACGTGGCTCCGGGTGCTGTGTGTGCCGGCCTTCCTGGGGTTGGGCTTGCTGATGATGCGGGTCGTGAATCCCAGTATCTTAGGACTGGGCGTCGCCATCTGCATCGGTTTTGGCATTACGTTTCCCGATACTACTTCCGACGACTACCTCCTTAATCGCATTCCCTTCCACTATTGTTGGGCGTGGATTCTGGGACTGAGCGTGAATCTCGGGGTCCAATGCCTGATGAACCCCCGCACTTCCCGTTCGCTGTTGCTTCGCGGGTTGATCTCAAGACTGGAGGCCGTTGAAGCTTTGCTCCGGGGACTGGCGACGGGGGAAGAAGTTGAACTGTCGCGTTCTTCGATTGCGGCCCTTGCCTTCAGCGGTGCGGCACAACAACTGCGTCTTCTGGAAGTTGCCGGCGCGGTTGACCCGCTGCTCAAGAAGCGCGGATTGGAGTTTAACGCGCAAATCATATTGGTGGACCGGTTGGTAACGGCGGCGTCGGTGCTGGAGGTTCCGCGGAATGCGCCCGGCCATGAGGCGGTGAAAAAGAGATTGCTGTGGGTGGCGGAGGTTTGCGCGGCTTGGCGGCGTGCCCTCCAGCAGCGTCGTCCGCCGGAAATTCCGGCGCCGCCCATCGAGCGTTCGACCGACGCCGCAGACTTAGACTGGCTTCCCGCGCTGGCCGAAATGGAACGCGTCATCGAATTGCTGCCGCTGGCGGCCCGCGGCGAAAACCTGCCGGATGAACTCAAGTTGCCTCCTCACAAAGAAAGCGGCTTCCTTGCTCCCGATGCCTTCACCAACCCGGAACACATTCACTTTGCCATCAAAGGAATGATTGCTGCAACGATTTGCTATCTCATCTTCACGTTATGCGCTTACCCGGCAATATACACCTCGGTCATCACCGTCATCCTTTGCTCGCTCTCGACGGTTGGAGCGAGCGTGCAGAAGGGCGTCCTGCGTTTCGCCGGCGCCGTCGTTGGCGGCGCGCTCGGATTCATATCTTTGATGTATATCTTCCCGCACCTCGACTCGATAGGAGGTTACTGCGTTGTGTTTGGCGCGGTCATGGCGCTGGCGGCCTACGTCAACTTCGGCAGTGTGCGGATTTCCTACGTCGGTATCCAGATTTGTCTGGCCTTTTGCAAATGCGCCCTCCAAACCTACGGGACTTACACCGAACTGAAGGTGGCGCGCGACCGCATGACTGGGATCGCACTGGGACTTGTGGTGTTTGGTTTAATCAACAGCCAGCTCTGGCCGGTACGCGCACTGGAAACCTTGCGGGCGAAATTGTCGGATGTTCTCCATCAGCTTGCGTGCCTGGCCAGCCTGCCGGATGAAGGTGAAAGCCCCTTGCCGCAAATGGCCGAAGCCTACAACTTGCGCGTGAAAGTCTATCAGGATTTCAGCACCATTAGCGAGATGCGGGAAGGCTCGAAATTTGAAAGTGGCGGCGAGCTCCGCAAAGGACTGGAGGCGCTGGACGACGAGGCGAAATCCCTTACGCTGCACCTGCTGGCCATCATCCAGCATCGGCCTGATTTGCGGCCCGACGCGGTGCCCGAACCGCTGCGCGCCGCGTCACTCCGCTTCCGAACGACGCTGGCTGCCGTGCTCGAAAATCTCTCCGACCGCGTGCGGGGAAAACCCGAACGCCCGTGGCCTGATCTCGAGGCCGAGCTGGCGGAAATGGAAAGAACTTTTGCCGTCGAAATCAAAAACATCACCGACGTAAACGTCGTCGCCCATCTCCACGGCCGCTTCGCGCTGTATAGAGAAATAGTCCCGGTGGCCGGGAAGCTGACGCGTCTGAGGCCTTGATGAATAATACCATCACGCATTCAATCCGGGGGATCCAAGACGTCTCAGTGCCGCTTCAGCTCGCGGATGGCACCGGCGTGATCCTGCGGCCGGTTGCGCGCAGTGATCGTGAGTATTTCAGACCGGGTTTACGTTCGATGTCGCCTGCATCGCGGCATCACAGGTTCTTTTCATACCTACCCGGGCTGTCGGACGCCCAGTTGCGCTACCTCACCGAAGTGGATCAGATCAATCACGTCGCGTGGGTGGCATTGGCCGCCGAGCCAACTCCCGCTGCGGGCCTTGGGGTGGCCCGCTTCGTTCGGATGCCAGAGCAGCCCGCGATCGCCGAGTTCTCTTTCGCCGTCATTGATGCCATGCAACGCAAGGGGCTGGGGCGCTTCCTTTTGGCTATGCTTCACCTTTTGGCAGCGGAAAGAGGAGTTCGAATTCTGAGGGCAACCTGCTTGCCAGAAAATGAAAGCGTAGTGCGTTGGCTCTGTCGCCTCGGAGCTCAGTACAGAGGCTACTGCGAGGGGACGATCGAACTGGATTTGCGCGTTGAAAGAAGCCCCGATCCTGCCGCTCCGCGGGGCACCGCGGCCAAGCGGTTTGCATGCGCCTTGGACTATGTAGGCCGGGCGCTTGCTGGAGCCCGGCAGAGCTTGCCCTCACCCGGAACCCCATTGCCTTACACGAGCACTAACAAGCCGAATCGGAGCTTGCCCGCTGATCCTTCCAGCCCAGATCAGCAAGGGAGCACCCCAACACATGAAGAAACACGCTAAAATGCCGAGTTCCAGAGCCCTCCGCGCTTGCCCATTGTGCGGGCGAATCCTCGCTCACTGGCGCTTACACAAGCACATTCATTTAGAGCCGTGGCGGATGCGCAATGAGATCATGGTCGAGATCCGAAAGGAATACCCCGATTGGGTCCATCAGGAGGGAGCGTGTGAGCGCTGCTGGGAGTCCTGCCGAGGCGTTGTTCGCGTTACCAGGTTCATGGACAATTTTAGACTCCCGAAGCACTGGAGGAGACAGGTTGAGGTGGCATGACCGGCGGCGGTTACTGATAGGAATCTGCTTTTTGGGCGCTCGGCAGTACTCTACGCTACGCGGGTGATTCTCGCGTGTTGCTCCGGGACAGGGGAAGAAACGCGTCCTTTAGGTGGCGGTTAGCGCCTTAGCCCGGTCGCCACCGACCGTGGCCCTGGGATCTGAAAGCGCCGAACTCGAGGTTGTTCTTGGCGGAGCTTGCTTGCTGAGGGTGCGGCCCAGTTTCAAGGTTTCGGCGGCGAGGCGGCGGGCGGGCAAGACCTGACACCGAATTGTAACATCACCGGGCCGCTGGGCGGATTGCCATCCGCAAGCCGGTGAAATAGCTTTTGCTGAATGAAACATCTATTAACTGGAATTCTCGGATTGCTCTGCCTTGGGTTGGCGGTATCCCTGTTCGTGAGCAAGCGGAATAACGATGCGCAGCATGAACAGGATGCCGCAGCAATCACCAGTGCCTCGAACCTGCTGTCCTCGTCCCAGATGGAAGTCGCAGGTTTCAAAGGAAAGGTGATCACTCTCTCCAACCAGCTCGAAACCTGCCAATCCACGTCGTTGACGTTTTCGAACGGGTTGGTTGAAGCCAAATCGGCCTTAACCACCGCCAAAGAGGGGCTGGACCGGCAGATCAGTGACCTCAACCGGCAGATCACCCAGCGAAGCACGCAATTGGAAACGGAAAAACAGGCTTCGAGCCAGCGCATTACGGATCTGACGCACCAGATCGCCGAACTGACGAATCAAATCGCTTCGGTCCAGGCCAGTCTGCTTCAGGCAAACAAGGATTATGTACTTTTGGAGAATCGCTTCCGCAGAGACGTGGCCGAACGAGTCATGGTGGAACGGAAATTCAACAACGGCACAGAGCTGAAGGCCCAGATGGAGTATTTGCATTGGAACCCAAGCCAGGAGATTTCCGAAGACCGAATCCGCGAGGGTTTGAATGTGATGGTAAAATCGAACCTATGCTACGTCATCGCCCCAGAGTGATTCAAAGCTCCTCGGCTACCCGGACTACCCACAGGCAGGGAATGCAGAAGGCAGCAGGGGACAAGCTGAAATTGGGAAAGCGGAAAGCAGAAAGGGGCGGAAGGGACTTTGGGACCAAGGGACTATGGGACCACGGGACCGTTCAAGCCACCCTCAGGCTACCCGAGGCTACGCCGAGTAGAGGCGGGCCGTTGCCGGCCCGCCCCCCTCTAAGAACCGTACGTGAGAGTTTCCCCTCATACGGCTCAAGCCCTCATAAGGCGAAGCCTGATTTGGCTTACCCGCGGGTGTAACGCCGCTTGGCAATACTTAGATGCGGTCGCGCTAACAAGGCTGCCTTGGGCAGCCGCTCCGGGGCGCATCAGCCAACGAGCGTCGGCCGTCATTTGCTTTCCTCGGTGCGTGCGATTCCTCCTCCGTTCTTGCCAGTTCGGACCAGACCGACGTGGGCATATCCAGCGCATTACCGCTGGCCTTGGCTTCTTCGGTCCTCCCAAGGCTGCGCCCCCTGACCCGCCTTGCGGTGAGGTCCGCCCGGTCGCGAGGCCGGGCGGGGCTGGCAGCGTTTCCATGTTCTGCAAACTTCACAGGATGATTTAGGTTCGCTCTGTACACCGGCAGCGCGTTAGTCCGCGTCGGGCCACTCAGGAGGACCCGAGCCTGGCTGCTTGCCTTTTGGCTCAAGCCTTTCAGTCTCTTTGGCTTGTTGGGTGTAACGATGCTTACGAGCGTTCATTTAGTTTTAACCCTGTCATCCGATTCTAGCGCGCCCCCGGCTTGAGACTGCCAGGTTGGCTACATTGTCCGGGAGGCTTCGGACCCCGAGACGCAGCGCGTGCGGCGCCCGCTCCCGTAGAATACCTGCGGCGAAACGCAGGGCTTAATCACGAACTATCCATATTAAGCAGTGAACTTTGCATCTTCATGTCGCGACCTGAGGCTACCCTGAGGCTATCTGGTAGCCAACCGGTAGCCACCCGGACTACCCTGAGGCTACCCGGAGGCTCCACTGAGGCTCCACTGAGGCTCCACTGAGGCTCCGCTGAGGCTCCACTAAGGCTACCCATCCGGCCCGCGAAAGCACTCCCGGCGGCCAGCCCGCCGTAGGCCGAAAGGGATTCGTCGGTGCGTTCCACCGTCACCAAGCGGCCCAAGGTGTCCAGGCCTCCGCCGCCCTTGTCTTCACCCGTCGGGTGAATCCTTTCCAAGGAGGTCGTCTTGTTTGAGGACCGTGGCGGACAAGAATTTTGGCGAAGGTTGGAACCTAGCTGTCGCATTACGGGAGGAATGGACACACGTCTTCGACCTTTGGAAACAAACGGCGTTTGGCCCGGAGACAAGCCGGTCTCCTGGCAGATGGCCGTGACCGAAGAACGCAGCCGGCAGGCGACCGAAATCCACAGCATGCTTGTCCCGGACTTCGCCGGAATATTGCTGCACCTCGAAGCTGCCAAGGGTGCCACCGAAAGCAGGCCGCATGAGCTTCTGCGTTGTACGGGGAGTCGGAAGAACAATTGTTTGTTTTTCGAACCCTCGAAATTTCGAACGTCGTGCAACCAGGCGCTTCCAAGCCGTTATCCACTGAAGCTCAGCACTTTCTGCATTTCGGAGGCAGTTGGCACGGCTGCTGCAAAACCCAGGTTTGTATGCGACCTGCACTCAACCATATGAACAAGAATCGTGGCTTAACGCTCAGAGCGCCCTTCGTCAATGGGCGGAGGAGCTTTCAGGTGTTATGAAAACCTCTTTCAGGCCGAGTCTGGAAGCCGATGCGCCGAACGCTCAGACAGGGTGCCCATTGCCGCCCCGTGATCGCGTGCTCAAGGTCGCCTCTGAACTGTTCGCGAATAGTGGCTTTCACGGAACGCACCTTCGGGAAATCTGCAAGCGCGCTGGAACCAATGTGGCTGGGGTGTGTTATCACTTCCACAGCAAGGAGGGGCTTTATGAAGCGGTGAGTATGGAAGCCGGCCAGCGGCTTTCGGATGGCGACAATGGTCTCGTGGTCTCAGGTCATTCGCCGCCTGAAGAGAGACTGTTAACACTCACCGAGTCGCTGTTGCAGAGACTTGGCGCCAAGCGCGCCTGGATTGCCAAGCTCCTGGCCCGCGAATTGGTGGACCCGGCTTGCGGAGCGCATAATTACGCGGCCTCCGGGCTGGAGCGGGATTTTATCCTGCTCCAAGCGGTGATGAGAGATTTGCTCGGCACGAAAGCTAACAGCGAAGCGGTCCGCTTTCATGCGCTGAGCGTGATTGGCGAGTGTGTTTTTTGTTCTCTGGCTGCAGAGAACCCATGCCACCCCCTGACTCAATCAGCCGTGAGTTCGCTGAGTCGGGCGCGTTTGGCGCGGTTTCTCACACAGCGTGCGCTGGGATCTCTTCAACGGGAAGCAGCGGAACTGGTTAGTGGGAATTGCACATGAAACATCGAAGAATGCTTATGATCAATATTGTTAATGCAGGGCGCCGCTGGGCGCGCGCCGGTTGCACCGGTTGGACGCTGCTAGGCCTCGTCCTAGTGCTCGCTGGGTGCGGAAAACCACCGGCCAGGCCACCCGAGAAAGCTCTGGTGCGCACCGAGGTGGCCAAGGAGGCCGACAATGCCGGGGGGGACGGTGAGGCCTCTTACCTGGCATTGGTGAAGTTCGACAACGAAACGGACTTGAGCTTCAAAGTGGGAGGCATTCTGGTCAGCATCGGACCGGCGCCCGGCACAAACTGGGACGAGGGGACACCGGTGAAAGCCGGCAAGGTCCTGGCCGAGTTGAAGCAGGCTGACTTCACGAATGCTTTGACCTCGGCTCTCGCGCGCAGGGAACTGGCGGTAAAAACCCTCGAACGTTTTCGCAAGCTGCGCGCGACCGATGCTATTTCCCAACAGGAGCTCGATGTTACCGAAGCGGACCGGCAAACTAAACAGGCCGAATTGGACCAAGCGGATCAGAATCTTCGGGATTCGCGGCTGGTAGCAGCCAAGGATGGGGTGGTGCTGGCACGCTACGTTAATTCGGGCGTCACGGTGGCTCCTGGCCAGCGGGTGCTACGCTTTGCCGATACCAGTTTGATGTCGGTCGAGTTGGGCTTGCCGGACCGTTTGGTGGGGCGGCTCGCCCCGGGCCAGGAGGTGGACGTGGAGGTGTCCGGGTTGGAGGGCCTGAAGCCGTTTCGAGGCCACGTTACGGAGGTGGGAGTGGCGGCGAGCACCGAGGGTCGGCTGTTTCGCGTAGTGATCAAAGTGCGCAATCCGGACGGCCTGCTGCGCTCAGGTATGACGGCGCGCATCCACGTCAGTGACATCTCACCGGCGCCATCGGGCACGGTCTGTGTTCCACTCTCGGCTCTGGTCACCCTGGTTCCCGATGGGCGATCGGCCGGAAGTGGCCAGGCGCAGTTGGGGGTCTTTGTGGTCCAGGATGGCAAGGCAGTAACCCGGGCAGTGAAGACGGGCGATATTCTCAACAGCTCAATTCTGGTAACGAATGGGTTACGGGCAGGAGAGCAGGTGGTGACCTCGGGCGCGAGTTTTCTGTATGACGGCGCTCTCATCGAAGTCTCAACAGACAGTGTGACCGCGAAGTAAGCCCTGAAAGGAGATACGTTCCGATGTCAAAACCGGTTGAAAATGTAGTTGAGAAGGGCGGTCTGGCCCAATTTTGTGTCGAGCACCGGGAGGTGAGCTGGCTGGCGCTGATTGCCGTGCTGGTGTTGGGCGGTATGGCCTACACGAAGCTCGGCCAGCAGGAGGACCCCACCATTCCGCAGAGAACGGCCATGCTGGTCACCGTGTTCCCGGGCGCGACGGCCTCAAAAGTGGAGGAACTGGTGTCCAAGCCCATCGAGCGCAAAATCAGCGAGCTCAAATCCATCGAGGAGATCAAGACCACCTCCCGGCCCGGCATCTCCACCATGACGATCAAGCAGCTCCCCGCATCCACGGCCACCATTGACCAGGAGTGGGACAAGGTGAGGGCCAAGATCCAGGAGGTGCAGTTGCCCGAGGGGACGCGCACGCCGTGGCTCAATACCGATTTCGGCAATACCATCACGCTGTTGTTTGGCCTGGTCAGTCCCCCCATCACGGATGCAGAGTGCGTCGGGCGGGCCAATCTGCTGCGAGATCGCCTGGCCGACCTCCGAAGAGGAGCGTCATCTACAAATCATGCCGCGGTGGCGGCATTCTTGCCATCAATGGATGCGAATTCCATCGAGGTGCTCCGCGGCCGGTTCGAGGTGGCTGTCCGGGGGGCCGGGCTGGCCAAAGAGGTGCGAACGACTCAAGGACATTCTTTCCTTCTGGCCGACCTGGAAACGTCAGCCGACCGGGCCGACCTCGAGCGCTTTATCGCCGGTTTCACCAGAACGTTCATGGGCACTGACCGTGAATTGTACCACCCGGATTTCACCCGTCCTATATTGCTGATGGGAAACGAGGATCCGCTTGCGCAAATTCGAGCCTCGGCCCCGCCGCGTTACAGTTATCGCACGCTCGAGTTGCTGGCGCGCGATTTTGAGGACGACCTCAAGCAAGTTCAGAGCGTCGGCAAAGTGACCAAGGTGGCCATCGTGCAGGAAACGGTGTACCTGCTCTTTTCGGATGCCAATCTGGCTGGCTATGGGCTGACGCCGGAGATGGTGATGAGCTCCATCAGCGCGCGCAACGCGGTGATTCCCGGGGGCACGATGCGAACCGAGGGACGCAATTTTCCGGTGCAGCTCTCCGGCGAATACAAAACCGAACGGGACATGCTGGGCACCGTGGTGGGGATGGGGCGCGGAGGCGCGCCGGTGTATCTGCGCGACGCTTTTGACGTCCGCCGCATGTATGAGTCGCCCATTCCTTACAAGGTGGATGTTGTGGGGCGGACGGGCAAGGACGGGTCCCTGGATACGCGCCGGGCGGTCATGGTGGCGGTCGAGATGCGGGATGGGGAAATCATTCGTTACTTCAACCGGGATGTCACAAAGGTGGCAGAGGCCATGAAGGCCCGCATGCCCGAAGGCCTGGAGTTCCGGGTGCTGTCCGACCAACCAACGGCGGTCGAACATCGGATCCATCATTTCGTTAAATGCTTTGTCGAGGCAGTGGTGATTGTGATCATTGTGGGCTTGTTCCTGATGGATTGGCGTTCGGCACTGGTGCTGGCTACCGCCGTTCCGCTGACGGTCGCCATGACCCTGGTCGGCATGCAAATGCTGCATATTCCCTTGCAACAAATCTCCATAGCCGCGCTCATCATCGCCCTGGGTATGCTGGTGGATGTGCCCGTGGTGGCCTCCGACGGCATCAACCGCGAACTGCACCTGGGCGAGCCGCGTTTGCGCGCGGCCTGGCTTGGCCCGCTTCACCTGCGGCACCCAATGGTGTTCGGCACCCTGATCAACATCTTCGCGTTCCTGCCGTTGCTCTTGCTCACCGGTGACAAAGGTGAGTTCATGAAGAGCCTGCCCACGGTGGTCACCTTGGCCCTGGCGGCCGCATTCCTCGTCTCGGTCACCTTCACGCCGCTGATCAGCTTTTACGTCCTGCGCGGTCAAAAAGGCTTCGATGAGGGCGGCGAAGTCCGGTCGTTCTTCCTGTTCCGGTATGTGGACCAGGCGCTGGCGGCTGTTTTGCCGCACTATCGCGCCGCGCTCCAAGGCTCTCTCAAGCGCCCCTGGCTGGTCCTGGCTGTAGGCTACTCGGCGCTGGCCCTGAGTTGCCTCCTGGTCCCGCTGTTAGGCGACCAGTTCTTCCCGCCGGCCGAGCGCAACCAGTTATTGGTGGATATCGAGTCGCCTTCAACCGACTCGCTGACCAGCTTGAGGGCGACGGTGGACCAGGCGGTAGAACTGATCAAACGCCACGAGGAAGTCGCCAGCGCGGCCGTATTCACCGGCGGCACCGCCCCCCGCTTTTACTACAACGTCGAACCCAAGGAACCGGCCAACTATCTCGCCCAGATTATCGTTAACACACGCCAGGCGGACGAGGTGGAACCTTTGCTTGTCAAGCTGCGCCAGGAGCTGGATCAGTCGGTTCCCGGGGTGCGCTGCGTGGTCAAACAGCTCGAGCAGGGACCGCCGGTCAAGGAACCGATCCAAATCCGCCTCAGCGGCGACAACCTGGATAAGCTGCGCCAATTGGCCGACCAGACCGCGGCCGAACTCCGTGCCGCCGGCGGTTATCATGTGTTCGATGACCTGGGCCTGCGCATGCCCAATATTGAAATCGCCATTGACCAGGACCGCGCCAATTCGCTGGGACTGAACAATCAACAAATCGGCGGGGTGGCCCAAGCCTCCTTTACCGGCTTGAAGGTGTCCGAATTGCGGGAGGGCGACCGCCTCATCCCGATTCTGGCTCGTGGTCGCATCGAGGAACGCAGCGAGGTGGAGAAGATTCGCGGCCTTTACGCGCCCACCCCGGACGGGAAAGCCGTCCCGTTCGAGAGTTTCTCGACCATTAAGGTCCGGCCGGAGTTTGTCACCATCCCGCACTATAACCAGCTTCGCACCGTAACGGTCAAAGCCTACGCGCCGTTCGGGGAACTGCCTTCACGAATCCTGGACCGGGCCCGGCCGGGTCTGGCCAAAATTCACTTGGAACCGGGTTATGAACTGAAGTTTGCCGGTGAGGACGAGGAATTGCGCAAGAACCGAGCCGAAATGACGCTGGTGATGGAGATGTCTCTGGCGCTCATTTGCATGACCATGGTCCTGCAATTCAAATCCGTCATCAAATCCGTGGTGGTCATGCTGACAGTGCCGCTCGGACTTATTGGCGCCTTGCTGGGATTAGCCGTCACGCACTCGCCTCTCGGGTTCATGGCGCTGCTGGCGATGGTCAGCCTGGCCGGAGTCATGGTGAGTCATATTATCGTGCTCAGCGACTTCATCGAGCATGCGCGGGCTAAAGGTCTTCCGCTGGAACAGGCACTGGTCCAGGCCGGGTTGGCGCGGCTGCGCCCGGTGTTGGTAACGGTGCTTGCCACCGTAGGCGGCCTTATTCCGCTGTTTCTTACCGGCGGCGCGCTCTGGCATCCCCTCACGGCGGTCCACATCTTTGGCTTGCTCCTTGCCACCGTGATGACCCTGGTCATGCTGCCAACGTTATACTACGTCTTCTGTGCCAAGCTGAAATTCATCAAGTAACCACGACGTTATGCGTTCATCTCATTTCAAAGTGCCGTTTTGGATCGCCGGTGTGCTGACGCTGGCCGGCTGCGCCGTTGGCCCGAACTACCAACGCCCCACGGTCAATGCGCCGGCCGGTTTCCGCGACCCGTCCACCGTAGTCCCACTCGCGGGACGGAGCGTGGACGCCACCAACCAAGTCTCCACCAACTCGTTCGCCGATCTTCCCTGGTGGGGGGTGTTCAAGGATGCGGTGCTCCAGGACCTGGTTCGCGTCGCCCTCACCAACAACTACGACCTGCGGATCATCCTCACCCGGGTGGACCAGGCCCGCGCGCTCCAGATGCAAGCGCGCTCCCAATTCCTGCCCCAAGTCGGGTACACGGGGGAAGCCACCCGCGGCCGCAACACATTTCTCGAACTGCCCACGCCGAATGGCGGCCAGACCATGAACAGTTTCCTGGGCGGCTTTGAAGCGCTCTGGGAAATTGACCTCTGGGGCCGTGTCCGCCGAATGAACGAGGCGGCGCGGGCGAACTTCATGGCTACACAGGAAGGGCGCCGAAACGTGATGATCTCACTGGTCAGCGGCGTCGCGAGTGCCTACTTCGAGTTGCTGGAATTGGATGACCAGCTTGCGATCGCCAGGCGCACCCGGGACTCCTACGAGCGGACTTACAGGCTCTTTGACGACCAGCATGCCGCCGGTTTGGCTTCGAAACTGGAGCTCTCGCGCGCTAAGCTGGCCCTGCGCACGGTTTCAGCCAACATCCCGGAAATCGAGCGCCAAATCGCTCTCAAGGAAAACGAGATCAACACCCTGCTGGGGCGCAACCCGGGACCGGTGCCGCGGACTTCAACCCTCCTGGCTCAGGAGCTGCCCCCGGAGATCCCGGTGGGCCTGCCCTCCAGTCTACTGGAGCGGCGGCCGGACGTTCGCATGGCCGAGCAGCAGGTCCGCGCGGCCAACGCGGAAATCGGCGTCGCAGTGGGAGACTTCTTTCCTCGCATCGGTCTGACGGCGTTCTATGGCGGCGCCAGCACCGAGCTGCATAACTTGACCTCCACGGCTGCAAACACCTGGTCAGCGGCGGCCAGCGCTGCCGGTCCATTGTTCACGGGTGGACGGTTGACGGGACGCTACCGTCAGGCCAAAGCCGTTTGGGAGGAAGCGAAGCTTCAATACCAGGATATTGCTCTTGGCGCCTTCCGCGAGGTTTCCGACGCGCTTATATCCCACGGCAGATTTGACGAGGAACGCGTTGAGCAAGCTGAGGCTGTCAACGCCGGTCGCGACGCCGTGGCAGTTGCGACCGACCGCTATAGGGAAGGCAAAGCGAGCTATTACGAAGTCCTCGAAGCCCAGCAGCAACTCTATCCTGCGGAAAACTCGTTATCGCATATCGAGGCTGGGCGCCGGCTCGCGGTCGTTCAACTCTACAAGGCTCTGGGTGGTGGCTGGTCACTGAAGGACTCCGAATGGTCGGGAATGAGCACACGGGTATCATCCTCTCATAATGGTGGCAGTGGAGGCCAAGGCCTTCGGTGACCTGGTCGGCCAAAGCGCGGCCTTGAGGCACATAGTCAGCCAGATTGATCTGGTAGCCCCTACGGAGGCTTCGGTGCTCATCCTGGGCGAGACCGGAACGGGCAAAGAATTGGTAGCCCACGAAATCCATCGGCGCAGCGCGCGCAAGGAGGGCCCCCTGGTGCGAGTCAATTGCGCCTCCATTCCACGGGAGCTGTTCGAAAGCGAATTTTTTGGCCATGCCAGGGGGGCTTTTACCGGGGCCCTGAAGGATCGGGCCGGACGCTTTGAAACGGCTGAGGGCGGCACCATCTTCCTGGATGAAGTGGGGGAAATTCCGTTGGACATCCAGAACAAGCTGCTGCGCATTCTGCAGGAGAAACGGTATGAACGGGTCGGTGACGACCGGACGCGCCGCGCGGATGTGCGCATCGTGGCCGCGACCAACCGTGATTTGAAAAAAGCTGTGTCCGCCGGCCGTTTTCGCGAAGATCTCTTTTACCGGCTGAATGTGTTTCCGATTCAGGTCTCGCCGCTCAGGGACCGAATGGATAACATCCCATTGCTGGCGAAACATTTTGTCGCACTCTCTGGCAGGGAATTGAAGTGCGCCAAACCCCGGCTGACCCGGGCGGCGGTGGCAAAGCTCCAGAATTACGATTGGCCGGGCAATGTGCGGGAGTTGCGCAACGCAATTGAGCGCGCCGTGATTCTAGCCCGCGGCGGGGTTTTGGAGTTTGACTTGCCTATCACCGGCCAATCGGCGCCTGCCGCTCGACCGAGTCATCGGCCGGATTCGTCGGCTGGCAGCTTGGCTCAGCCCAAATTCCTCACAGAAGCCGAGCTCGAACGCCGCGAACGCGACAACCTTCTGGCTGTTCTTGCAAAGGCCAATTGGAAGATCAAAGGTCCTGAGGGCGCTGCCGAACTTCTGGGAGTGAAACCTACGACCCTCCTTGCCCGCATGAAAAAATGGGGGTGCAAGCGTCCAACGGCCTGAAACCACCCCACGGGCATCGGGTCGCCATGCTCGCATAACACGTCAACGTTCGCTTTGGATAACTGGCTTCTCCCCATTCACGAAGAAGTGCAGCCGGCGCTCGTAAATGCCGCTATCCTGGTCCCGGCCATTCCTCTCCCGTTGTGAACGGTTGAAGCAGCGAAGTGCGCAGGACGGGGAGCAAAGCAACACTGGTCCTTCGCACTCGTGCAGACGACAGAACCAATGGCCGGCCACAATGTCCGCGGCGCAATTCGCGCAACTCGCGCGCGTTTCGCCGTCCCGTCGCAACAAATTTGAGCTTCGGCCGGCGGCGGAGACTGTTTCACGTGTTTCAACTATTCGGTTCACGGAAGTGGCGCGGTTTGCGTTTCGCAAGACGGTGGTCCGAGAAGTTCTGAATCGCCGTTTGGAACTCAATGGGCAAGTCCGGCGTCTTCACCAAAAACGCATCCGCGCCCGCAGTAAGGCAGCATCGTGGCCCGGTTACTCGCACAGGAACCGTCTGAGGCGTGGGCGCCATGGCTCTATCGGCTGGCCGGACAAACGCTGGGAATCGCAGGAGAGCTACAGGTCAACAGTGAGCTTGAAAGTTTGACACTCACCGAAATTGCCGTGCTTCGTTGGATTTCGATCCTGCGCAAGGAACTTGTCCGATCCGCTCTTGTTACTGATGGTTTTGCCACTCTTGACCGCGAACTGCCTGTGCGATGCCTCGCCAATCCAGTAGAGCCGCGCGACACAGCCGAGGCCGCAGTCGTTTGGGTGGCGCTGCGTACGGCGGCAACAGCAAGGCTGGAATCCGCGATTGCGGAAACGTTGCAGCTAAACCGACCAGAGAGGGATGCTGTGGCTCTGGTGGAAAATATATGTCGGAGATTTCCGCTGTTTGCCCGGCAGCTCAACATGCGTTACGAAGGCCGTCCGGGATTTCGGATCAAGGACGAGTATGATGTTCAAGATTTGCTACACGCCCTGCTCCTTCTCCATTTCGATGATATAAGGGTAGAAGAAGTCATGCCCAGCTATGCGGGAAATTCGAGCAGAATGGACTTTCTATTGAAATCTGAGAAGCTGGTGGTTGAAGCGAAGATGACGCGTAAAACCCTGGGACAAAAGGATGTCGCCGACCAACTCATCGAAGATAAGGAAAGGTATCGAACCCACCCGGATTGCCGTACACTGGTCTGCTTCGTTTACGACCCGGACGGCCATTGTGACAATCCTGTTGCTCTGGAGAAGGATGTTTCGGCCACTTCTGGCGGCCTCCAAGTTGTGGTAATTGTTGCTCCACGCGGCTTTTGAAATCGTGGTTGCAGTCTCAACGGCTGCTCTGCGTTGGCGGAAGAAACCCGACAACAATGGCGTTATCTCATCCCCACCGTCGCAGCGCTGGGAACCAGCTTGAGATTTTTCCGTCCGATTCCAATGGCGGTAGAGTAACACGCCGAAAACCTCGTTCGCAATGGACGAGTACGCACTCGTGGTCGCGGAGATTGCGGAGCTTGTGCGGTTTGATTTTGTGCTCCTCGGTTTCGGAGTAGTTGACGTTGCGTTTGCCGGCGCTGAACCCCCACGAGCGTTTCACCACGCGCTTCTTGCCAAGAAAATCGGCAGCCTGGACGGCATCGGCTTCGTCGGCAGCGCGGAAGATCATCCGGTTGCGGAGATTCAGGGTTAGTACCTTCGATTTGTCGTTGCCGAGTGGCGGCACGAATGAGGTCGTGCTTTGGGCGGCAGCGACGATGGTCGCGCCCGCTTCGCGTATCACATCCACGCAGTTGTAGTCGCTCGTGCCGTCTTCGCTCGCAGTCATGAATCGCTGCGCTTCGTCGGCCCACAGGATGAGGAGATTGTGCTTGGCGCGGTCGGCTTTGGGTTTGTCGAAGCGGCGCAGCGCGTGGTTGTAATAAAGGAGTTTCAGGAACGTGTTTACGTAACGCCGCTCGGTCTGGAACTTTTGCGGCATAGTCGTCAGGATGATCTTGCCCTGGTCAATCGCGGTGAAATCGAAAGTGCTTTCCTCGGTACAAAAGACCTCGGCGACCTCGGGCGTCAGAAAGTATTGCAGGTAGTTGCCAATGGTTTCGCGGACGCCGCCGGACTGCTCGTCGGGCTGGTTGAGAAAGCGGTTCGCGAAGTGCGCGTAAACGGCCTCGCGACGCGGGGTTTCGAGCAGCGATTCAAGGTTCTCCATCTCCTCTTCGAGCAACTCGCGATTGGACAGCAACTCGAATGCTCCGAGCAATGTGACCGGGCGTTTCAATTCGTAGAGCATTTCGAGCGCATGGGCGATATGGGTTTGCGCCTGGCTCTTGAAGAAGCCTTTGTCTCCGCCCTGGCCGAGGCTGGTGGCGGTATCCACAATGAATTTGGCGTAGGTCGTGAAAGGGATGCTGCGATCACCGGTCAGATTGAAGCGGTGCTGAGGCGTCCATTGTGCATCGGTATCGTCCGCGCGGATTCGCAATTGAAACAGGTCATGGTCGCGGCCGTAGTGCTTCGCCATCGCCGTGAGCGTTTCCCAGTAAACGCCCTTTTCATCAATGCACAATCCACCCCACGTCGGCTCATTCTGGAAAACCTGGTGTGCCAACTGATTGATGCCGGAACTGGTCTTGCCAGAACCCGTGTCGCCGGTAATGAGCCATCCTCGACAGAACTGAGTCCTTTTCCATGTCAGGCGGCCGAGTCGTGCGACGGCACGCTTGCGGTTGCGGGGAACGAGCAAGAGCAACACAGCGATCAATGTCAGTCCAATGCTCCCCGCGACCATGAAATATTTCGGATTCCTCAGCGTGAGGAACAGATCTGGGGGTGGCATGATTGGACTGAAAGGAATGAACTGGAGTTTCACGGCCATGCCCTCCCGATGAGATAACCAGCAAGCGATCCTGCGATGGTGGCAAAGACGGCGGCGGCACGAGTGATTCTGGCCGCCCGTTCGGTCGAGGGCTGGCTTCGCAAGAGTTCGAGCAAGGCCGCCGACTGTCCCTGAAATGTCCGCGCGGATTCGGCGAGCTTTGCGATGTCCGCCCGGAACTGCTCAAACGACGGAATCTCACGGCGGCGGATTTCATCCCAATGCCGCTGGTGGATTCGGAACAATTCGACGAGGAGCATCACCGCGTCGTCTTCTCGCAGCCGATGTTTACCGCGCCACTCGGCGATGGCCTCGTCGAACTCCTCGTCGAAGTTGGGCTGTTCCGTGTTCGGCATGGGTATCACTTTGGCGGCAGCAGCAGGTCAGCGACGGATTCAATCTCGGTGTAGAGCTTTCGCTGCCACGTTTGAAGCCGTTGACGGTCCAGCAAGCTGAACGAGGGATGCTTGGTCGCTGCCGTGATGGTCAAGTTCCCCCCGTTGAGTGCCTCAACCAGCCAATCCTGCAAACGGGACATGGCGATTTCACGTCCGCCAAGTTTGTCTTTGAGTTGCGCGCGTACTTCAGAGGACTCGAACAAAGCGAAGCTGTCGCTGTGAGCGGCGTTGCGAATCACGACGTAGCTGCACTTCTTGCCGAACTGGTCGGCGAGGCGCTGCACCTGGTCCACGCTGTCCGATTCGTGGTTCACCGGCACGACGAGCGTGAGCGTCGCGCCCATTGCGGACAACACGGCGGGCAGGTCGATCTCGGCAAAATAGTCAATGAACAGGTCGGTGGACGCCGCACGGCAGTCCATGACGACCAAGTTCGCCTTTTCCAGCGCGGCGAAGATTCCGTCGAGTTCACGGTGGTTGTCCAAGTCAAGGAATCGCGTGTCCGGGTGAAACCGCTTCAACGTCGAATTCTCGTTGTCGCTATCAATCGCGATGTGGGCAATGCCCTTGTCCTTGAGGAATTGGACGAAATTGACGGCGAAGAAGCTCTTACCGACACCGCCTTTGCCGTTGAGGATGAGGTCGAGACGTTTCATGTGGTTTGAGGTTTGAGCAACCGAACTTGTGCGATGCGTGGGCCGCGCGTGCGAGCAGGCGACGCTTCCTCGCCGTTGGAGGTAGTGGAGGGTTCTGCCGATGCGCTGGCTTCTGTGACTGGCATCGGGTTCGAGGCCATCTCACCGCCATTCGGCGGCGCGGAAACCGGCGGGCGTTTTCGCCCTGGCCGCCTGCGCGGCCGAACGGTTTCGCCGAGAACTTGATGACAGAACACCGCGATGGCCGTCTTGCTGGCCGGCAGGCAATGCTGCGTGAGCAGGTCGGCGATGGAACGATACGACGCGCGCTTCTGTCGCAACTCCGTGATGACCTCCTTTGCCGGGAGCAAATCCTGGAATTTCTGCGGACGGCGCGGTGTGAATTCCTCGACCGCCTTGCGGACTGTGGCTGGATCAAATGAGGACATAGGCTGGAATGATGCGGATATGAACCGGGAAACTGGCCGGCGGGAACATGGACACGACGATGCGGCGGCTCGGACAGTTCTTTGCCTGTCGAGGTTCACAGCCAATCTTAGTCAGCAGCGAGATTGTGGACGTGGACCGTGCGAGACTTCGGACTGTCTGCGGACGGTTTGCGATCATCGCCAATGCCTGTTCGCGAACGGCTGTGTCAGTTGTGCGTTCGGGGATGCGGACTGTTTGCTGCCGCGCCTGATGGCATGGACTGGACGCGACTGCGGACTGTTTGCGGACACGGATCAGCCGCAACTGCGGCCTGTCCTTTGCCAGTCCATGTTCGCGGATTTGCTGCTTTCCTGGTTGCGAGCAATTCATATTCCTTGGTTGTTTTGCGGATGGTCCGCGACTGCTTTGCGGACGTGGAATCCTTCGGCACGAAGGGGTAACGCGTGCCTTGTCTTAAACATGATGAGAAACACATTGCCTCCTCTGTTGCAGCAATTGATCGCGCCAGTTCTCCAATTGCTCGGCGACGGTCTGAATGCGGCTGACTTGCTCGATGTTTAGAACCTTGGCCCGCGCTGCGACGTGATCGCCAAATCGTGTGTCTGGCAGTTGAACGACCAGGTTGACAGCGTTGTGGTTGATGTGTTCACCGTACTTCTTCAACACTTCGATGGCGGTGCGGATTTGGGCAGTCGTTGGTGTTTGCATAGTCAGATGTGGATGCCGCGTGAGGGTTTATGGCCGACGTGTTGGCGCTGTCCTGGATGCCGTTTGGGGAGCCGTTGTGCCCGCTGCACTTCTTCTGACGCGACGGGATGCGCCCACGGTTCACTGAAGCCGAGTCGCGCGGCGGCTTCCTCGGCGGCAAGTTTGGTGGGCGCCTCAACGATGGTGCGGAGTGGATCGCCCATCACGCGGGCATACTCACGGTCAGTGTGGTAAATGCCCCACAGTTGGTTGCCTGGCTTCAGAGTCGCGGTCGTGCTCATGGTCGTAGTTGAGCACAAACCGGTTTCGCGCTGGTGTATCTGATACACAACATGCGCGCACAGTCCGTGTAGTGTCCGATGCGTGGTCACGGCAAAGACGCAATACAACCTCAAGAACGCGCGGGAATACTTCGAGGAACACCTTTGCGTTGGTGACTACTACAACGAAGGACAGCGCGTGGCCGGCGAATGGATTGGGCTGGGTACGGATAAACTCGGGTTGTCCGGCAAAGTCCGCGCCGAAGATTTCCTGCGGCTGTGCGAAAATCAAAATCCAGACACAAGCGAAACGCTGACGCAACGGCTGAACACCACGCGGACTGAGGACGGCGAGCACGCGGCCAATCGGCGGATATTCTACGACTTCACATTCTCACCGCCGAAGTCGGTATCGCTCGCGGGATTCCTGGGCAAAGACAAACGGATTCTTGAAGCACATGCGCGGGCCGTGAGGTTGGCATTGCGGGAGTTCGAGGCATTTGCTGCGACTCGCGTTAGGACAGGCGGCGCACAAAACGACCGTCTCACGGGCAACTTCGTTGCGGCCCTGTTCACTCACGATACATCGCGTGCGCTCGACCCGCACCTGCACACGCACTGCATCGTGTTCAATGCGACTTTCGATCCGGTCGAGAATCGTTGGAAGGCTCTCCAAAACTACGAATTGTTGCGCGCCCGGAAGTTTGCCGAGAACGCCTATTATCACGAGCTCGCGCGCGAATTGCGGGGTTTCGGCTACCAGATTCGCAACCGGGCGCGTGGAGATTTTCAAATCGAGGGGGTTTCGGACGAACTCTGTGAACGTTTCTCAAAACGGCGCGCGGAGATTGACAAGGCGCTGGCGAAGCTGCTGGAGGAAAAGCCCGAAATCGCGGGCGGAGACGTAATGGCCACTCGCCGGCTGCTGGCAACGGCCGAGCGGGCGCGGAAACAGCGAGATTTGAGCCGGGGAGAATTGCTCGACTTATGGGAATCGCAATTGACGCGAGATGAGCAACAAGCAATCCGCCGTCTCCGCAACCAGTCCGCCCAAAGTCCATCCGATGAGAAACGGGTACCCTTGGCGTCTGCCGTGCAATGGGCCGAGGAACATCTGTTCGACCGAAACTCCGTCGTTCTTGAGTGCCAGGTGTGGCAGGAGGCGCTGGGCCGGGCGCGAGGGGAGACTTTCTCGGTGTCTGAGCTGACGGACTTCACCCGGCAGCGCGGCTACATACGGGACGAGGCCCGTCCGGGTGAAGTGACCCTGCGCGACGTTTTGCTCCGTGAATGGGAGATCGTCCAGATGGCCAAAGATGGCGTTGCGGCTTGCCATCCGCTGGTGGCCAACCCGCGCCCGGTTAATCCGACATTGGACGATGAGCAACGTAAAGCTCTCGACGCTTTGCTCTGCTCAGCGAACAAGGTTTCGGTCTTTCGTGGCGGCGCGGGCACAGGCAAAAGTTTTGTTCTGCGCGAAGTGGTCGAGCAAGTTCAGCAGGCCGGTCGGCGCGTCGTTGTCCTCGCGCCGCAACGTCAGCAAGTCGTTGACATGGAGAAGGCGGGGCTGCCGTCACCGTCAACGGTCGCAAGCTTTCTGCTCAGGCGTGAACTTGTTGTCGGCGCGGTCGTCGTTGTGGACGAGGCGGGGCAGATTGGCGGACGACAGATGCTTGAACTTCTGCGTCTCGCGTGCGCGAACAATGCCCGTGTGATTCTTTCGGGAGATACGCGGCAGCATGGTGCTGTCGAGGCTTCGGACGCGCTGCTTGCCATCGAGCGTCACTCAGGCGTTAAACCAGTAGAGTTGCACAAGATTCGGCGGCAAGACCCGGCACTCGGTCGTGATGACGATGAACGAATCGGCATCAGACGGTATCGAAAAGCGGTTGAATCGGCTGCGGCAGGCAAGATGGGTGAGTCATTTGAACGCCTCGACAAGATGGGCGCGGTCGTGGCGTGCGGCCTGGGAGATCAAGCCGACAAGCTCGCCGAAGAATATCTCCGGCTTGCGGAACAAAACGCCTCGGCAGTGGTCGTCTCGCAGACCTGGGCTGAGGTTCATCGAGTGAACTCGCGCGTGCGCGACGCGCTGAAAGCAAAGGGATTGCTCGGTCCAAACGACACGACGGTCCAGGTGCTCGACAAGCTCGACCTGACGAACGCACAGAAACGCGATGAGCGGTTTTATCCAAAGGATGCAGTCGTGGTTTTCAACCAGAAGGTGCGTGAGGCCGAGCCGGGCGCGAAAGGCAAACTCGCCGGCATCGTGAAGGCAGGTGTCCTTATCGAAGTAAACGGGAAGTTCGTCACCGTCTCAAACAAGATGCTCGACCGCATCACTCTCTGCCAATCGCGTGAGGTTACTCTTGCGGAAAGAGACCGCTTGCATCTCAAAGCCAATCGCAAGCTTGCGTCGGGTGGTCGTGTCACAAATGGCGAACTCGCCACGGTGAAATCGGTTCGTGCCAATGGTGCGATTGAATTGAGCGACGGCCGGGTCTTGGATTCGAGCTTTCGCGAGTTTCTTCCTGGTTACGCCGTTACGTCCTACGGTTCGCAAGGCAAGACGGTGGATTACGTCCTGTTCTCTGATTCGACGATCAAGGCTGCGACTAACGCACAGCAATGGTATGTGACCATTTCACGCGGACGGCGCGGCGTCCGCATTTTTACCCCAGACAAACGGCAGCTCCGCGAGAATGTCACGCGCTCCGGCCATCGGCCATTGGCGATGGAATTTACGTCCGCGTTTGCTCCACGCCGGGCGGGCCGTCTTTGGGATCGGTTGCACGGCTATCTACTTCGCTTCGGCCGTCGAGCCGCGGACAACTATGTCCGGCTGAAGTTGGCTCGGCGCCGTCATCACCAACCCCCACAAAAACATGAGCACAAAATCACCCGAATGTTGGGCGAATGACCCGCAAGCGCGCGGCGTTCGCGTTGAAATGTCGGCAGAGCATTCCATTCTGCTGCCCCATGACGAATTCGCCTTCGCTGAACTCAAGAGCGAGGGCAAGGAGCAACAACTCCGGCTGGTCTTCGCCATGCACGAAGTCTTGGTTCGCGGCCATTCTTTGCGACGCATCGAGACGGCTATGCAGCGATCGGAGTTATCCCTTCTCACCGCGCTGTCTGATAAACAGCGGTCACTCATTCCAGACGGCCAGCCGGTGGTTCTCGAAATTGTCGTTACCGAGGCCAAGACACAAGAAGAGCAGCATCCCAACGGCTCACAGTGAGCAAACTGCCGCGTTGCACACTTCCTCAATAATGTTGAGGATGTGTGCTTGGCGAAGAAAGACGACCCATTCGGCACTGAGTCAAAATTGATGTCCTGAATCCCGGCCGAATGGTTTTGGAGGTTCCACGCACTGAACGGGCGTTCTGAAACCGGAAGCGGAACGGAGCAGGTCGGGAGTGGCATGAACGGACGACGGCGCAGTGGAGCGCGGTTTCAGGAATGACCGTTGAGTGCGCCACCGCATAGGTGCGTTCGAGGCGATTTGTCTGCGCGGTTTGTGAGGCACGAGCAAAGCCGGGCAGTCAAAGCGCCGGGCATCATTTCAGATGGGAATGCCCTTCGATGTTCTATAGCCCTGTTCCAACTGCTGTTCCTGAAATCGCCTGATCTTTTCGTGCCGGCTTTTGGCGATGGCCGACAACGAGAGCATGTCCGGCCAGTTGAGCTGATGCCTGCTAGCGATTGTCCGGGTGCGATGATTGGTCGTCAATTTCAGCACCTGTGCTGGACATCAGCATGACCGCCTTTGAAATCAATATCCTCGCTGGTGAATGGTTGTAATAATCATTGGGTAAACCCCCGGCTTTGCCGGGGAGACTCCCAGAGTTTGACAGTTCCGGGATTGTCCTGCAAATGCGCACCAGTGGCTTCACGTAACTTGGACGCTGTGCCGCCGGGAACGTCACGATCGGCCGTGGTCAGCTTCGGATGGGGAGAGCCAAGACGGTTGTGCCCCTGGCCAGTCGCGCACGGCAATCAGCAGGGCAGGGGACGCACGAACATCTGAGTCGTCGGGCACAGCTTGGACGCAGAGCCATCGCCCGAAGGGCCATGCGGCTTTGAGCCGCTCCACCTCCGTCAGGCCACCGGCTTTGCCGGTGGTTGCTGACTTTGCAAGTTGCGGCTCGGCGGACAAATAGTGTTCCGCCCAATAATTGACCGCCTGGCCGCCGATGAGGATATACGGCTGTCCGTTTGAATCGCGTATCTTGAAGATCTCCGAGAACTGGCGGAGGGAAAAGCCCACGGTTACGGCCATCTGGCAATGGCGCGGGCAACTTGATTCAAATTGGTGATGCGCCATTTCGCACCGTCGACCACCAGTGAAGCCCGATGCTGAAGCTTGGCGGCGGCCAGCGGACTGCGGCGAGCCTTGCGCACTGCCGCCATCCGGCTTTCCGCTTCTTGCCGTTTCATTTCCTTGAAAGACAACATCTTCACCGTAGGGTGAATATGCCGTGATCAGGGATACGAAGCAAGCTTTGGCGAAAACGATGGTGAAAATGAAATGGAAAGACGGTCGGTGCTGCTGGACGGAGCAGCGGGCGGAACGAACGCATAGGCGTCTCCGCCAAGCGCGACGGGAAGCTGCACGGACCGGCCATGAACCAAACCGTCGCGGCGCGTGCGTTGGGTTGGCGGAGCGAAGTTAGCGCAGTCAACCGCACGCACGGGCCAGCGCGGTGCTAATGCGGCGGTTAATCCGGCAAGCTAGTGATGTTCTTGGTGCCGGTGAAAGCACCAGTGAACGGGAGATGAATGTGTAATTGGTGAGCGTCTGCGAACAAACCGCGTTAGACGATAAAAAGAGTGGCCTCCGATCTTTCGGAAGCCGTGATCGGCTAGGAGAAGAAATACCCCATGGAACGCAAAGACGAATGGTTCGGATTTCCGATGATGACGTGGTCGAGGACTTCGATTTTAAGAAATTGACCGGCTCGAATGAGGTCGCGGGTGATGTTGATGTCCGCTTGCGACGGAGTTGATTCGCCACTTGGATGATTATGCGCGATAATGATTGCGGCGGCACTCGCCATGATGGCTAAACGGAATACCTCCCTCGGATGACAGAGGATTGTGTCCATCGTTCCAATGGATACCAAATAATGCCCTTTGATGCGTCGGCGTGTGTTGAGGATGAATACCACCAGACATTCACATTCAGAGTTGAAGTAAGGATGGTTCGCGATGTGCGCTTTCCAATAGGCGGCTGCCTGCTCTGGTGTTTCGCATTGTTGCATGGTGTCGGGTGTGGGACATTCCCGAAGTGAAACAATCTTCCATTCCTGCGGTTGAGCCGGGAATCTAATCGGTTTGATGATGTTGTTGATGGGCTGTTGAGCGACTGCGGGGCATTCGGTGGAGATGAGGTTTTCTGTCGTGTTCATATTTTGCGTTTCGTTTTTTGAAGGAGCGGAACTGCTCTCTTCACCTCCACCCAGAGAGAGCAGGACCGCTCCTAACGAAACGCACCCGCCTGTCCTCGCGCCGCCGGGCAGCGGAGCATCAGCAACTGAGTGACAGCAGGCGGAAACATTTTCGCCTGCTGGCGCGATGTTGCGCGGAGCAACCAGAGGCGCGAGGACAGGCGGGTGAACATGACGGAAACTTCATCGGCGGATGCCGGTCAGATGCCGCCAGTGGAATTGATGATGAATATCGCCCGGATTGGATCAAACCCCGTTTTTGACTCCAGCCTTGAAATTGTTTGCGCCCAGTCTTTGCGCCGAAAGCTCGGACTGAGACCGGCGGTCAGGCACAATCTGCGTACCGTTATCCGAGAACAGATTGCCAACTGGGAGAGCCGCGCGTTGGCGCGGGTCGGTGTAATGATTGGCGGTCATTTGGATGGTTGAGTGTCGGAGTTGGGCGCTCCCAGCGAAGATACCGTTCTGTTTGACAATGGCGTCGCCGAAGATTTTCCGCAGTTCGTGGACTTTCTTCCGCGCCGAAATGCCATTGGCCTCCAACCATCCGATCAAAACCTGCCAGTGTGGTTCGCACCGATAGCGCATATACCCGCTCGGCTTCCATTCCCAGGTGGAACTCACCACGAAAGGTCCTTGCGTCTGCTCCTTGAAACTGAGCAATTCCTTCATGAGCGCAGGATCGACATAGACCGTTCCGCCCGAACCGTGTTTGGGTTCGATGTATTCGTTGGCTTCAATACGGATGGAAGCGTCTTCCGGGTTCAACTGTGTCCACAGGCAAACGTCCGCCTCGGCGCGGCGCATCCCGGCACAGAGGCAAAGCAGGAACAATTTGTAGGCTTCGGGATTTTGGGCGCGTAGTTCGTTGCGGGCATTGCGGACCAACCCCTCGTAGGTGACACCTGCGGGAGAATGGAATTTCATCGAGCCAGCCCGCTCGAACTTCAACGTCTCGAACCAGTACGCATCCCTTTCTCCAAGCTGGCCATCCCGCACCTTGAACCGCGGAATTTTCACCGTAAAGTTGGGTTGGTTGATGATCTGCGGGCTGAAGAGGCTCTTGCAGTGCCGCAATGCCGAGTTGAAGGAACGACTCACTTCCAGCCTTCGTCGCGGGTCGCTGCCAGCGCGCTTCAGATATGCGATCTTCCAATCAGCCACGGCTGCGGGCGTGATGGCTGAAAGGGGAATGGCGTCCACTCTTTCGTGCCAATTTGTCAGACCGCCGGTGCGATAATTGTATCGCGAGCGGTCGGATTTCACCCCTTGAATCTGCGCCGCCATCATTCGGAAGTATTGGGCGTAACGATGAAACGTCTTGGGCTTGAGTGTCGATGTCCTCTCCACCTCCGCCAGGAATTCCCCAACGGTCGGATTACCTTCCGCCGAGTTGACTGGAGTCATCGGCTGCGGCACAAGTTCCGCCAGCGTGGTTGACCAGCCTTTGGCGACAAGCGAGAGGTAAATGTCCCGCGCCTTGGTCGCCGCTTCCTCTTTGCTTGCGGTTTCCAAATCGAAACTCCTGCGGATGCCCTTGTAGTGGATTCTCACCGACCACTCGGCGACTTCGCTGGTTTTGCCGTCGCGCGAGTAACTGCGATGCTCCAATCTGGATTTCCAATAATTGGCGTGCGTTTTGGGATAGAAACGCTTCGTTTCGCCCGCCGTCCGGGAATCTTCTTGCCCGGCCTGGGCGACGCCTGCCAGTTGATTTCGAAGAGTCGGCGTTACGCTCGCGCTCATGCTGGCATGTTCGCCCCAGAGTGAGTGCGCAGTGGTGTATCAGATACACCGAATGTGATTGGCCTGCGTGGCATCCTCCCACTTCAACTGGCGCTGGCTCTGGGCAGTTGCGTTGGGCTGGCAGGTCGCCAATTGAGGCGAAATCTGGGGTTTGGCGGGATGTAGTCGCCGAATATGGCGAAATGGAAGATATTCGCTAATCGCCGTTTCTGGCGACTTGCTTGACTTTTTGGCATTTATTCGCCATATATGACGTGTTATGAAAATTACGAAACAAGCCACTGACGAAGCCGTTCTGAGCGAGTTGGGCGGGCGATTGGCCCAAGTGCGCTTGGAGCGGAACCTCACGCAGGCCCAACTGGCGGAGCAGGCCGGCGTCTCGAAGCGCACGGTGGAACGGTTGGAATCGGGAAGCGTGGCGACGCAGTTGTCGGGTTTCATCCGCGTCTGCCGGGTGCTCGATCTGGTTGAGCGCTTCGACCTGCTCGTCCCGGAACCTGTGCCCAGCCCCGTCGAGCAATTGAGGTTGCGCGGACGGAAGCGGCAGCGCGCGTCGGCAAGACGGAAGGCGAAATCTTCATCGAAGAAGTGGCAATGGGGAGATGAACAATGACGCTGGCAGAGGTCAAACTTTGGGGCCGAACCATTGGCGCCGTCTCCTTGGAAGACGGAGGCCGTTTCGCAGCGTTCCAGTATGACCCGGCGTTTGCGGGAAGCGGGATCGAGGTTTCGCCCATCACAATGCCGCTGAGTGATCGGGTCTATCTCTTTCCAGATTTGCCAGAGCAGACCTTTCATGGCCTGCCGGGTCTGCTGGCTGATTCGCTGCCGGACCGATTCGGGAACGCCCTGATTGACGCCTGGCTGGCAACCCAGGGCAGGACGCCACAAAGCTTTAATGCGGTCGAACGGCTTTGCTACACCGGGGCACGCGGCATGGGAGCGTTGGAGTTTGTGCCAGCGTTGGGACCAAGGCCACAACCGGCGAAGAAGATTGAAATTGATGCCTTGGTCAAGCTGGCATCGGAGATTCTGAGCCAGCGCAAGAATCTGAAAGCCAGCTTCGCGAGCGACCGCAGGGAGAATGCTTTGAACGACATTCTGCGCGTCGGCACCTCCGCTGGCGGCGCGCGAGCGAAGGCGGTCATTGCTTGGAATCCAGAGACCAACGAAGTTCGCTCCGGACAGGTCGTGGCGGGAAAAGGCTTTGGTTACTGGCTGTTAAAATTCGATGGCGTCATCGGAAACAAAGACAAGGAACTCGAAGATCCCAAAGGGTATGGAGCCATCGAATACGCCTACTCGCTCATGGCAAAAGCGGCGGGAGTGACCATGAGCGAGTGCCGTCTGCTCGAAGAAAGCGGGCGACGCCATTTCATGAGCCGGCGATTTGACCGGCTCGAAGGCGGCGAGAAGCTGCACATGCAATCGCTGTGCGCCTTGGCCCACTTCGATTTCAACCACGCGGGCGCATATTCCTACGAGCAGGCATTGCTGACGATTCGCCAATTGAACCTGCCGATGGAAGCGGTGGAAGAACAGTTCCGGCGGATGACCTTCAACATCATCGCCCGCAACCAGGACGATCACGTCAAGAACATCGCATTCCTGATGGACAAGGCCGGACGCTGGTCGCTCGCGCCTGGGTTCGATATGACCTACAGCTACAACCCGACCGGCAGTTGGACTGCCACGCATCAAATGACGATGAACGGCAAGCGCGACGGATTTACGCTGGCTGACTTTCGCGCCTGCGCTAAAAGCGCGTTGATGAAACGCGGCCGGGCGGAAACCATCGTAAAGGAAGTTCGTGCCGCCGTCGCGAGATGGCCCGACTACGCCGAGCAGGTGCAGGTGGCGAACGAGTGGCGCAAGCAAATCCAGCTCAACCACCGCCTGGAATTCCCAAGCACATGATAACCAGGATGAGCTTCAACCAAACCGCCTACGCGGACGGGAGCGCGGATGGTCAAAGGAGTCGGGTCATGCCACTCGGAACCGTTTTTCGAGTTCGGCAGTCCTGTTTGCTTGGCCAATTCTTGGCCAATTTTTCGGTTCTGACTGGTTGTAGTGAGTTGCAACGAGTTTATGGTCTTTTGTCACAAACCATTGAAAACAAGCAAGAAACACAACTCACTGCAACTTGACGCAACTGTTCAATATCAGTTTTTCTAAACTCATAATCGCTTGGTCGGGGGTTCAAATCCCTCTGGGCCCACCATGCTTCCGTAATCTGCCAAGAGTGTTTGTAACTTTTCTCTTTGGTCAGCAGAATTCATGGGTGGATTCCGGTTCGGGGAGTTTTCCCAACGTGTGATACAGGGCTATTTCCATAGCATCGAAGGTGCGGAAGCCGTAAGAACGTCTGGTCACCACTCGGATTTTGTTGTTCAGACCCTCGACGGTGCCGCTGGAAATCTCGCCTTTGGCCTTGAACCAGTTCAACAGCAACTCTTCGTGCGTGCGCAGCATTCGGGCAACCTTTTTCATCGGTTCAATCCGGCTGCGCATGGCCAGCGAGCACCAGTAGTCCAGAAAAGCGCCCGCCCAGATATAGGATTTGTAGTGCCAGAGGTATTGGAAGGATTCCTTGAGATTCCAGGCCCGCGCCGTGGCCAACTTGCTGGCCACCAACGCGTCGAGCTTGTAGCGGGCGTGTCCACGCACCCTGCTGCCTCGGCGCAGCAACTGCCAGCGCATGCGTTTGAGCCGTCCGGCCAGGGGACGGCCTCGCAGCCGTCCACTCTCGGCCCGCCGCACCTGGTCCACCGCCTGGTTCAAGTGCATCGTGATATGGAACCGATCCAGCACATGCAAGGCTTGGCCGGCTTTGGCCCCAATCACATTGAGGTATGGCTGCCACATATCGCTGCAAACAAAACGCAATCCGCTGACGACCTTCTCTCCCAACGTTGCCAGACCCCGACGGAGGGTAGCTTGCGTTCGCTTACGCCCCACCCACAACAGTCTCCGACAATGGCCGTCGATCTGATAGATCACGGTCAGAAAGCGGTCGGCGCCATGGCCTTTGCCCCAGTGGATTTCGTCCACGCCAATGGACTGGACGTTCTCCAACTTCCGATGCGCCAAACCCCACTGCACGAACCACTCCACCGAACGGTAGACCGCCTCCCAACTGGTCTGGAAAGACCGGGCGGTCTGCCGCCACGACAAATGCCGCGCCCAGCGGGCCAAGAACCCCATCATCGCCGTGGTGATCGGCCGCTTGCCCTGGCTCCAGGGAATATGCTCCACCACCACTCCGTGCTCGGGACATGCCACGCGCCGGGGGGCATAGAGAAAACAGCTCGCAATTCCCCACAAGGGCACAAACGACCAGGCGCGTTCCGGGAGCCGGTCGTAACCCGGAGCCGGCTTACGACACTGCGAACACTGGCCCCGAATTCCCCGATGCGGCTCAATCCGCGCTTCCACCTGCAACCCGCGTCGCCGGCAGCAGAGCCGAACGTCTTGGTAAACGAACCTGCGAAATGTTGAATCCGGTTCAAAAGTGTCTTAACTTCCAACTGCATAGCTGGTCTTCTGGTTTTACGTGTTCAATCGAGTGCCAAACACGATTGAATAAACCCAAGACCAGTTTTTTTGCAGTGGGGAGTTGTGCTACCTTGCGTTGCGGTTCCGGGGATAAGGCTCTGCAGGAGTGCAACCTGAGCACCGGACCGTCCGTGGATTGCAACGACTGCATCCCACCCGGTTCGGGCAAACTCTCGGACCGGGTGTTCGTATTTGGGGATGCCTCTGCAAGCCACGGTCAAAGCGAAAAACTCATCGTTCCTCTCTCGGCCGTCAGGCCGCAATTCTCCATTGGATTACCCACAAATTCTACCACAGACCCAGAAAATGAAACACAACTCCGTATCATGCGGCTGGCGAAGTCGGCGGCTGCTGGTCTGCCTCGGCCTTCTCCTGGTCGCCTCGCTGGACGTTCTAGGGGACGAACACCAGTCAACGACACTGGCCAGCATCGATTCGGCGACAGCGGCATTAGAAGTCTATCGCTCCACCTTGAATGGTTTCAGAAGCGGGTTCGGCGGGGGACATGACCTTCCAGACGTTCCCTTCTTTCAGTTCGGGATGGGGCTGTGAACCAAGTATCTCTACAAGGGTGGTCGTTTGCTGAACGCACTGACGGGAGCTCTTATTCGGAGTTGGGACACCACTAATTCACTCATCCTGCTGCCTCAGTACTGCGTATTCCTGGCGACACGCGACGGGTCCACTGGCGCCATCGTGGAGAACGAGCGGGGGGTGTGGATCGAAGATGCGCAGGGTGAGCAAATGCTCAAGGGCACTGGGCGCCATGTTCGGCTGCCGGATTTTGCCGGGCATCGCTATGGCTCGATCCTGCGGGCGCTTCATCACGAAATCCTCATCAACGTCACACTGTCGGGGCCAGTGCCAAATCTTTATGTGTATTCGAAGCCCTGGTACCGCGATGGGGCAATGATAGCCATGTGCTTAAAACAGACCGGCAATCTCGACCTTATCCGCGACTGGATTCTTGGGCTGAGGGAACCGTACGACCGTAACAACGCAGGCGAAACCGAAGCGGACAACCTTGGACAGGCGTTGTTTCTCATCTCCTGCGTCTCCGGTAAATCGCATCCTTTAGTATCGCGAGTGCTCGAAGAGACCAGGAGATTTCAGGTCCGCGACCCGAGCGAAGGACTGTATATCAAACGCCTGAAGCTCACCCTGGGCCTCATGAGCGTGAGAATTCCAGACGGTGGTTGCTCTGGATTTGCTTGCGCCAGTCACCCATCACCTGCGCTTGTTCCGCGTAGTCAGCCCATTTCGCGACGGCAGCGCGAACCTCTTCCACAATAGCCTCGGCCCGTCCGCGTTTCATCAGGGCGGTTTTGGCGCAGGTGCGGAAGTCGGCCCGCGTTAATCCGTCGCGCTTGCCATTCATCGTCATTTGATGCGTGGCGGTCCAACTGCCGGTCGGGTTGTAGCTGTAGGTGACATCGAATGCGGGCGCCAGCGACCAGCGCCCGGCCTTGTCCATCAGGAAGGCGATGTTCTTAACATGGTCGTCCTGGTTTCGAGCTATGATGTTGAATGTCATCCGCCGGAACTGTTCTTCCACTGCTTCCATCGGCAGGTTCAACTGGCGGATCGTCAGCAGTGCCTGCTCATAAGAGTACGCGCCGGCCTGGTTGAAGTCGAAATGCGCCAGGGCGCAGAGCGACTGCATGTGCAACTTTTCGCCGCTTTCGAGCCGGTCGAAGCGTCGGCTCATGAAATGCCGCCGGCCGCTTTCTTCAAGTAAGCGGCACTCGCTCACCGTCACACCCGCCGCTTTAGCCATCAGGGAATAAGCGTATTCAATTGCGCCGTACCCTTTTGGATCTTCGAGTTCCTTGTCCTTGTTTCCTGTGACACCGTCGAATTTCAACAGCCAGTAGCCGAAGCCCTTTCCCGCCGCGACCTGCCCGGAGCGGACCTCGTTTGTTTCCGGATTCCACGCAATGACCGCCTTCGCCCGGGCGCCGCCGGCGGAGGTGCCGACGCGCAGAATGTCGTTCAAGGCGGTCTTCCTGCGGTCGCTCGCGAAGCTGGCTTTTAGATTCTTGCGCTGGCTCAGAATCTCTGACGCCAGCTTGACCAGGGCATCAATCTCAATCTTCTTCGCCGTTTGCGGCTTTGGTCCCAGGGCCGGCACGAACTCCAACGCCCCCATGCCGCGTGCCCCGGTGTAACAGAGGCGCTCGACCGCATTGAAGCTCTCCGGCGGCCGGCCCTGTGTCGCCAGCCACGCATCAATCAAGGCGTGGCCGAAACGGTCTGGAAGCGAATCGGCCAGCAGGCCTGGCAGACCGTAAAAAGTCCTCTCCGGCAAATTGGGAAAGACGTAAACCCGATCCGACAGCGGCATGGTGATGGGCGAGACTTCGATCCCACTCCTGGCGAATGCCGGATCATACTGGAACGCTGCGAAGCGGCCTCCGTCCTCCATGGACACGGCGCCGATCGTTCGCCCCCAGAGTCTAACCTCTGCCAGCGTCATTGTTCATCTCCCCATCGCCACTTCTTCGGCGGAGCTTTCGCCTTCCTTTTTGCCGAGGCCCGCTGCCGCTTCCGTCCGCGCAGCTTTAGTTGTTCGACCGGGCTGGGCATCGGTTCCGGGACAAGCAGGTCGAAGCGCTCGACCAAATCAAGCACCCGGCACACGCGGATGAAGCCCGACAACTGCGTCGCCACACTGCCTGATTCCAGCCTTTGCACCGTGTTCTTCGATACCCCAGCCTGCGCCGCAAGTTGGGATTGCGTGAGGTTTCGCTCCAGGCGTGCTTTTGCCAGCCGCCCGCCCAGTTCGCTCAAGACAGCCTGGTCTGTGGCTTGTTTCACAATTCTCATAACGCACCATATATGGTGTATTAAGCCAGAATAGTCAATTAACACATCACAAAAGGTGCTTTAGATAAAACGGCAAACTGCCCGGTTTGTCCAGTTCAGAGTCCAGAATCGTCCCGATTGACGCCCCACAGCTCGCTTACCACCGCCATTTGCAGGGTGAGACTAGCGTCAATCTCAATCGGATTCGGTGTATCTGATACACCACCTCGTACCCACCAGGGGAGAACATGCCAGCATGAGCTCGAGCGAAACGCCGACTTCCCCAATTCAGCCGGCAGCAGTCGCCCCAACCGGGCAGGAAGACTCCCGGACGGTGGGCGGAACGAGGCGTTTCTATCCCAAGACGCACGCCAATTATTGGAAATCCAGGTTGGAGCATCGCACCTATTCGCGTGACGGCAAGGCCTGCGAGGTCGCCGAGTGGTCGGTCAGAATCCACTACAAGGGCATCCGCAAGAGTTTCGATTTGGAAACCGCCAGCAAGGAGGAGGCAGCGACCAAGGCACGGGGCATCTACCTCTCGATTGTCGCCAAGGGCTGGTCCGTCACGCTGGCGGAACTTGCGCCGCAGCCGGAGATTCCCGTCAATGTGACGGAAGGCAATCCAACCGTCGGGGAATTCCTGGCGGAGGTGGAAAGAACCTCAACGCTCAAGCCCAAGACGTTTCACCGTTACGCCCAATACTTTCGAATGATGGCGGCACAAATCCAAGGCGTGAGATCCGACCGGTCGCGTTACAATTATCGCACTGGCGGGCTGACGCAATGGCATGAAAGGGCGGACGCCATTCCCCTTTCCGCCATTACACCCGCAGCCGTGGCCGATTGGAAGATCGCATATCTGAAGCGCGCCGACAGCGACCCGCGACGAAGGCAGGAAGTGAGTCGGTCCTTCAATTCGGCATTGCGGCACTGCAAGAGCCTCTTCAGCGCACAAATCATCAACCAACCCAACTTCGGGGTGAAGATTCCACGGTTCAAGGTGCGGGATGGCCAGCTTGGAGAAAGGGACGCGTACTGGTTCGAGACGCTGAAGTTCGAGCGGGCGGGCTCGATGAAATTCCAGTCTCCTGCTGGTGTCACTTACGAGGGACTGGTTCGGAATGCCCGCAGCCAACTATGCACTGAGAATCCGGAAGCCTACAAATTATTCCTGCTCTGCCTTTGTGCCGGGATGCGGCGCGCCGAGGCGGACGTTTGCCTCTGGTCTCAGCTGAACGCCGACGACAGCTCCATCCGCATAGAGGCCAACGAATACATCGAACCCAAACACGGTTCGGACGGCACAGTCTATGTTGATCCCGCGCTCATGAAGGAAATGCTCAGCTTCAAGGAGCAAACACCAGGGCCTTTCGTGGTGTCATCTGACTGGAAATGGAAGGAAGCCGGATATATGCGCTACCGGTGCGAACTGCACTGGCGGGTGTTAATCGGATGGTTGACAGACAATGGAATCTCCGCGCGGAAGAAGGTACATGAACTGCGCAAACTCTTCGGCGATGCCATCGTCAAGCGACATGGCATCTTCGCCGGCAGCGCCCAACTCCGGCACTCAACCATCCAAATGACCGCGAGCCATTACACCGACCCGCGCCAGCGCGCAGCTCTCCCGGTAGGCAATTTGTTCTCGGATGATTGCACGCAAATTGTGCCCAACCCCCAATGTCAGCCGGAGGTGTCGGCACAAAGGTTGGGAACAAACGATTTCAAGGCGGGAATCAAGAACGGGGTTTGATCCAGTCCCAGCGACATTCGTCGTGATTTCCGGGCGCAGCATCTGATCGGCATCCGCCGATGAGGTTTTGGGTCGTGTTCACCCGCGTATGCCTGCGCCTCTGGTTGCTCCGCGCAACCTCGCGCCAGCGGTCGAAACATCTTTTCGTCCACTGTCACTCAGTTGCTCATGCTCCGCCGCCCGACGGCGCGGGCACACGCGGGGCGTTTCGTTCGGAGCGGGGCTGCTCTCTCGGGAAGGAGGTGAAGAGAGCAGTCCCGCTCCTTCAACAAACGAAACGCAAAACATGAACACGACTGAAAACCTCATCTCCACCGGATGCCCTGCACTTGCTCCGCAACCAGCGAATCAAATCGTCAAGCCGATCAAATTCCCGGCCTAACCACAGGAATGGAAAATTGTTTCACTCCGGGAGTGTCCCACACCCGACACCATGCAACAGTGCGAAACACCCGATCAGGCAGCCGCCTATTGGAGAGCGCACATTGCGAATCATTCTTACTTCAATCCTGAATGCGAATGTCTAGTGGTTTTCATCCTCAACACCCGTCGCCGCATCAAGGGGCACTACCTGGTATCCATTGGAACGATGGACACAATTCTCTGTCATCCCAGGGAGGTATTTCGTTTAGCAGTCATGGCGAGTGCCGCCGCAATCATCATCGCGCACAATCATCCTAGCGGCGAAGCGACTCCATCTGAAGCCGACATCAAAATCACCCGTGACCTCATTCGAGCTGGTCAACTTCTCAAAATCGAAGTGCTTGATCACATCATCGTTGGACATTCCAACCATACCAGCCTTCGGAGTCTTGGCTACTTTGCCGGGTTCTGAATAATGCCTAGCTCAAAAGGGCGATTCCTTAAAATCGAAGGAATCGCCCTTTTTTCGTCTTGGCGACTTGGCACTATCCGCCCCATCTTTCTCGCCCAATCTGCGGGTTCTGATTGCGAATTCATTCATCTCCACTCAAGCTGAGGCGGAATCGCGCGCTTGCGGGAATAACGTCTGATGGTCAGTGGGCATTTCGCAACGCTCTCGTCGGACTTCGACGTAAGAACAACCCTGGGTATCATGACGTGCTGGAAGACCGGCTGTGCGACCCTCTCGGCATCAAACCTCGTGTCGCGGTTGAGTGCGATACCGTCAGTTCTCTCATCACTGCGATCGAAGCCGGACGGGGCATCGCCCTGGCAATTCCGGCTTTCAAACACGTGAGCGGCAAGCGCCTGCTCTATCGGCCGCTGGCCGAGACAACCGAGGTGTTTTCGGTCGGCATCGCTCGCCCGCGGAACGGAGACGTTACGCCTGCTGGAGAGAAGTTTTGGGAGTTCTTGCAAAAAGTGTCGAAAGGAGCGGCCAAGTCAAAGGCGGCGGGGAGTTTGTAAGTTAAACTCGTCTCCCTTCCTCAACTCATTCAGGTCACTTGAGCAACCAGTTGTTTTCGCCTCGCAATCGCGGAGGCGACCGCCTTCTCAGGCCGATGGCGCTCAACGCCACCGTTCGACATACAGCACGTCAATGTCAGTGATGCCAACGAACCCGAGTACGGCGCGCAGGTACAGGTCTTGACGAAGTCCTTTCACCGCCCGGCCCGAGCGGATTCTCGGAGCGCTTGCGCCAGATCCCGACTGAATTCCGCGAGCAGCGCGCTCAAGGTCGTGGCGATGGCTTGTGGGTTACCGCGCGGAGACGGGCCGGGGCGGGTCCAGTGAGCTTGGCCGATCTTCATCGGCTTATCAGCGCCGACAGCAGTGAGCCGCCACCCCGCCAGCAATGTTCCCCGCCCTTCGGTATCCACGTCGAATTGTTGCACATTGACGGACACTCGCATTACCATCCTGTCGCGTTCCGCAGCGGCGAGATAGGCCCGATCCGAGGCCAGCAGCAGAGACAGATTCTCCTCTAGCGTCTGCCGAAAGGACTGGTCCAGCCGCTCGGCCCAAAGCGCAGTTTCAAGGTACTCAACTTCGTCGGCGCTCTTGCGCACAACCATTGAATCTCGCAGAAGATATGAAGGCATCTTCACGAACGGGACTTCAACAAACAGCGGCTGCGCGGCGGTAGGGGAATGCTCGCGTGCAGCAATAGGCGCCAAAACGAAGTGTCGCGTTGGCACCCGCGCAGGCTTTATGACGCATCCGCCCGGGAGCAAGGCCAGACTGGACATCATCAGGAGCAGGTGGAGATAACTTGACCGTTTCATCTCATACCTCATTCTTTGGGTTTTTTCCTTCCTGCTAACAAGGCGTTCGGATTGCGTTGAAGGAATTCGGCGAGGTCGGCAACAGCACGGCCAGCATTACCTAGCTGCTCCAGTGCCTGAGTCAGGTCAGAGCCGAAGGAACTATCGGGGCCTAGCAGATCGGAGAGGTTCTGGGCACCCCGGCGCACGTCCGCAAGGGTCTTCTGTGCTTCAAATAGCGTGTTCGTGAGATTGTCGGCCAGCGGGTCTACACGACCGTCAAGCCGCGCCAACAGCACCTGTGCGTTTTCCAGAGCCCGTCTGGCGGCTACGACGGAATTGGTGAGGTCCGGTGTGGTGAGAAGTTGATTCGCCGCCCCGAGCAGGTTGGTCACCCCGGCGTTGATCTGTGGAAGGTCCAAATGGCCGAGGCTGGTATTCAAACGACTCAGCAAGGCAGTCAGCTTTGCCGAAATTCCGGGCAGGTCGAAGTGTTCGAGGTTGGCCAACAACTGCTGAACCTGGCTGGGCATGGTCGGGGTCTCGCTGTACTCTGGCCTGAGCTGATGAAATGCCGGAGGTGGGGCATCAGGCACCATGTCCAAGCTCACGTAAAGGACCCCGGTCACCAAACTCTCGGCGTCAAGGCGGGCACGAAAACCGCGACGGATGTTTTCATTCAAGCGGGCCTGGTTGCCGATCTGAAGGTTCTCGTCGGACTTGGTTTGGACGACTTTTTTTGTCAACCGCAATAATCACCGGCATGGAGTAGTCACCCCTGGCTTGATTGTGGCGGATCAGAACCTGGTCCACCTTGCCGATGGTCACACCTCGGAATTTGACGGGGGCCCCCGGGTTCAAGCCTTTGAGCGAGCCGTCGAAGTAAAGGATGGACTTTTGTTGCGGGTGGAAAAGGTTGCCGGAACTGAAGATGAGCACTCCGGCCACGCCCAATGCCAGACCAATGACGAGGAACACGCCGAGAGCCGTGGGATTTGATGTCTTCATGGTGTCGCAGCCCGCACAGGGAATTCGCCGCGGGTGAGGAAGGTCCTTATCTTCGAGTCGGGGGAATGCTCACGCAGTTCCGTGGGATTGCCCTGAACCCTTACCATCCTCGATTCGGCATCGAGGAAGATCGAGTCGTCGGCGATAGTGAAAATGCTGGCCAATTCGTGGGTGACGACCACAACGGTGGCGCCCAGTGTGTCGCGCAATTCCAGGATCAACTGATCCGGGTTTCTCGAAAGGACGGGGTCCAGCCCGGCTGATGGCTCATCGAAGAACAGGATTTCCGGGTCCAGCGCCATGGCGCGAGCAAGTCCGGCCCGCTTGCGCATGCCGCCGGAAATCTCGGCCGGATAATAGTCCTCAAAGCCGGCCAAGCCCACTAGCGCCAGCTTGAGCCGGACGACCTCCTGCCGGTCGGCCTCCGGCCAATCGGTATATTGAGCCAGTGGGAGTTCCACGTTTTCAGCCAGGGTCATGGAGCTCCAGAGCGCAGCGCTTTGGAAGAGTACGCCGAACTTGCGCACCTGAACGCGGTGCGCCTCTTCGTCCAACCCCCAAAAACTCTGACCGTCGTAGAGGATGTCGCCTTGAGCAGGCGGCTGCAGGCCGATCATCGTCCGCAGCAGCGTGCTTTTGCCCGACCCACTTTCACCCATGATGACGAACACCGAACCGCGTTTGACGCGAGCATTAATACCGCGCATGACCACGTAGGGACCGTAAGCCATGCTCAGGTTCTTGATCTCAATTTTGATGTCCTCTGTGTTCATGTCCCGCGTTCAAATTCGCAGCGCGTTGCAGAGCACCGCAAAAATGCCGTCCGTAGCGATGATCGCAGAAATCCCTGACACCACCGCACGGGTGGTGGCCTGTCCCACTGCGGCGGCAGTATGGCCGCTCTGGATTCCCCGGAGACAGCCAGTGTAGGCCACGAGGAACCCAAAGAAGGTGCCTTTGACGATGCCGAGTAGGAAGCTCTTGAGTTGGATGGCCTGGATCGTGCGGTTGACATACTCAGTGGAGGTGATGTCCAGCATGCTGACCGACACAAAGAAGCCGCCCGCGATGCTGATCAGGTCGGCAAACACGCAGAGAAAGGGCATCATCAGGACCAGCGCGACCATCCTCGGCAGGACCAGGAACTCGATGGGCGAGAAGCCAAAGGTCTGCAGAGCATTGATTTCCTCATTGACCTTCATGGTCCCAAGCTGCGCCGCGAAGGCAGCGCCGGTGCGACCGCACAGGATGATGCCGGTCATGATACAGCCCATCTCCCGCACCGTGGCAATGCCCACCAGGTCGGCCACATAGATGGAGGCACCGAACCGTGCCAGTTCAAGTGCTCCCACAAAAGCCAGAATCAGCCCCACTAAAAAATTGATCATGGCCACTATGCCCAACGCCTGGGGGCCAGTCTGTTCCATGACCAAAAAGGCGTCGGCCCAGCGAAACTGCGCGCGACCCCGGAGCAGGTTCATCAGCGCCATGAGGTTTTGGCCCAAAAAGGTGAAGAGCCCCAGTATGCCGTCCCACCCTTGGATTGTGCTTTCACCCACGCTTCGGAAAAAAGAGACTTTGGCTAGGGTGCGGTGCGCATCCACTTTTTCGGGCACTGCCTGGGCCAGGCGCAGCAATCGGCGCGCGCCCTCCGGCAGTTCGTCGTATCCGATGTCGATGTTGCTTCCGCGGACTAGCCCGGCGCACTGGCTGATGAACGCCGCAAAGCGCGAGTCCCAGCCGGTCAGGCCGGCCGTGTCGAATTCCACGGACGTCACAGACGGCTCCTTTCTCAAGGTTTCTCGAACAAGCTCCACGCTGGGTAGCGTGGGCCTCTCTCGCCAGTTGCCCGACACTCGGGCCAGCAGCACCCCCGGCGCCGTCCGCTCAACCACCAGATTCGGGATAGAGGCGGTTGTAGTCATGGGGCTTCCGTTGTTAAATCAAAGACGCCCGCGTGAAACTTCCATCGTTGAAAGACTCCTCCTCGGAACGAATTTCCGGGGTCAAGTCAACGGGTGGCGACTTCATGGCACAACCTCCTCAGGTTCGCGGGCGACCGCTTGGGCTGGGCGCGTCTTACTTCCGTGGCGGGACTTGGTCACCCTTAACTCCAGAACTCCACCGGCAAAGGAGCTGTAGATTTCTCCCGTTGTATTCGGCGGCAATGGCAATTGGCGAATGAATGCTCCTGAGGGACGCTCAACTCGGAGCCATCGGCCGCCCTGAGACCTTGGCACCCGTTTCCCGCTAATCGAAATCGCAGCGCTATCCACCTCCAACTGGATCTCCTCCGGCATCAGACCGGGCAGGTCCACCTCGAACACATACTCCTGCCCAGTCTCTGCCAGATCCACAGCCGGAAACCAGTCGGTGTCCTCGTCCCGTATTTGGCATGCGGGCACGGCCACCAACGAGGTCATGAGAAGAGTCTTTTTATCGCTGATATTGTTTGCGTTCATGTTCGAGTCTTCGCTTGAGTTGCAGCTCCTGATCAGGCCAATCGTTTAACGTCATGGATTCGGCGCCCCCACGTGCGATATACGCGGCGTTCACCAATCGGCGGAGTCTCCCCGCGGACTGTGGCAACACGGGAGCGTGCAGCTTGTTAGCGTTCGTTGCCTGCTGATGCTTGTTGATTCCGGGCATGTTCACAGTTTCGAACCTTCGATACGAGTCATGTTGTCCTAACCGCTACCAGTTCATCCCTGTTCGCCTTTGATTTGAATAAATCAGCGGGTATCGAGGATTCCACTGCAGCACGGTCCACCAGGATGCGACGACTCGGGTTGAACCCACGGAGAGCTCGAAGCACTGGGCGAAAGAACTCGGTTTGCTTCGCCGGTATGACGCCTTTCCCAGCAAGAAAAACGCGTCCTTTCCGTTCGAGTTCCAAGGCGTGGTTCACCAGGCGCCCGAACCGGAAATCGTCATCTCCTCTCTCATCGTTCTGTCGTCGGGCACGTTGGTTGTGCCAAAAGGCGCCATAGGTTATGGCTAGAACCACTGTGCCGAGCATCAGGGTGAGCATAAGTTCAAGGGGTGTCTTTGTTGGTGCCGGCGCGTTCCTGTTTGAGCTCCTGCTCCGCGCGCAGCCAGTCATCCAGTTCGTTGCCAGGAGTGCCGCCGCGTGAGATGAATATCTCATGAGCGCGTTGGCGAATTTCCTCGATTGTTGGAGGAACGCCGGAAGTCTTTTTTGTTTTTTCTTGTGTTGTGTTGCCCTGTCTTCGTGTTTTCATGGTGTCGTATGTGTTAGCGCCCGATTTTCTTGCGGGCTGAATTCGTAGGGAAGCGCACAGTTGCACGAGTGGTTGGCGGGTACCAGCGACCGGCTGGCGGGGGGAACGGCCAATAGTGTGCTGGAACCTACGCGGACATCGCGCTTGCGGGCGCTGCGCGCTTCCCAAAGAGGGTGTTCGGGATGGCGGAGTGGCCTTGCCAGGGTCAGTTGCCTGAATCGCAAACTTACCCAAGGCAGAACCGAACCGATCATGCGTGGCGAAGTTCCCAAGTCCGTTTTCCGAGGCCATGTTGGGAGAGCGGCGGGTTTCATTTACAGTGTTCCTGGTTTTCGCGCGCCTCGCGCCGTTTGGCCCGAACAGGTCCTGAAGGGCACCAATCAACCGATGCCGTAGGTTCCCCTGTTTAACGACAAATCCATCGGCCCCGGCCTCCGGAGCTGTTGCTTTCGTAACGGGACTGTCATCCGATGTGACGAGGATGACGATGGGCGAGTGCTCACGCTGCTTGATGTATCGTGTGGCTTGTATGCCGTTGAGACGCGGCATGTGGAGATCCATCAGGACCAACTCGGGGGACAGCATCGACACATAACGAAGCGCCTGGCACCCGTCGGTTGCGGTGCCAACGAGATCGAAATTGCCGGATTCTTCCAGGATTTGAGCCAGAATTTTCAACATGAACGGAGAATCATCCACCACCAGGGTTGTAACTCCGGTCTGAGATGTGGCCTTTGTCCTATTGCGTGGGTGGGTCTTCATGACCAGGGTTTGTCCTCTCCGATGAAGAAATGGGTGCTCTTCTCATTGGCACGCAGTTCCTCTTCACGGCTGTCCGCAGGAGGGCGGGCCGAGTCGATGTATTGAACTGCGCATGAGGGGCAGCAAAGCAGTATTGGTCCTCCTTCTTTGCGGTGGATTTTGCAAAAGCAGCGGTCTCTAATCGGGTCGTCACAAACCAGGCACTTCTCCCGGGCGGCGCCACTGAATTGCGCAGCACTTGGTTCACGGTCATCGGCTGAGTGCATAATCCTGTTCTGAGTGGCGGTGCGACGGTTGGGTTTTCGATGACGATTCATCGGTTCGCCGATCATTCCGTGCAGGTTGGTTGTGCCAGGCGAGCGCGTACAGCACGCTGAGGACGACGACTGCGATAAGCAGGAGTGGGTGCATAGGGCTACTCGGAAAAGAGTTTGAGTGTTGCCAGAATGGCCTCTTTGGTCGCGGTCCCGACGATGCGCAAGCAAGGATTTCCTCGTACGAAATAGACCAAGGTCGGGACCGACTGAATATCGTACCAAAGCCTAGCCAAAGATATTTGAAATTTTGCGGTCGCCGACCCGAGCGTGCTTAGAGGTTCGAATGCGTTGTTCCCGGTCGGCGACCGCAAAATTTCAATTATTGTACCCTGGGCTTCGTCGGACGGCTCC
>Ga0326728_10001511_pt1 | contig 81577 bp, 58 predicted proteins | sample MB3enrmetagenome_FD_207602 | JGI IMG/M metagenome (GOLD analysis project Ga0326728, IMG submission 207602) | Lab enriched peat soil microbial communities from McLean, Ithaca, NY, United States - MB31MN | ecosystem: Environmental > Terrestrial > Soil > Wetlands > Peat | place: USA: New York...
GGCCGCATGGGGCGATTGACCACGTTTTCATCGTCGAGTAAGATAAAAGTGCGGGGTGGAGCAGCCCGGTAGCTCGTTGGGCTCATAACCCAAAGGTCGCTGGTTCAAATCCAGCCCCCGCAACCAAATAAATCATCAACTTACAGAATTTGGCCGCTCCCGGCAAGTCCCCGTTATCCCCCATTAGGAACAACTGCTATTTATTGGACAGTCGCAACACCTGTGTTTTCAGTTGGATGCTGCGAGTTCGGGCCGAACACCAGTCCCACAACCTGACTGTTTGCCCGGCGTTTGGTTTCCGTCATGGCCCGTCCGTAGACATTCATCGTCGTCTGGATCGAAGCGTGACGCATCAGTTCCTGTTGCACCTTCATCGGAGCACCCGTTTCGTCGAGCCAGGAGCGATAGGTATGGCGGAATGTGTGCCACCCGATGTCCACTCCCAACCCGGCGAGCTTAGCAGCCCGCTGAAGCTGCCTTTTCCGCAAGCTCTCCTGGTGGTACGGCCTTCCCGTAACCGGATTGGCAAAAACCCAATCCGCGTCTCGCGGAAAGATTGATGCAGAGCGCCAGTGCAACAGCGCCTCGGCCAGACGAGCATCGAGCGGAACATCATCCTTCGAATATTCCGTCTTCACATCGTCTACCCTGCCGCCCACCACGCTTCTCTGAACCAGCACAGAGCGATCCTCGAAGTTGAAATCGTCCCATTGCAGCCCGAGAATTTCACTAACGCGAAGGCCCAGGCACTGTGCGACCAACACCATCGTTCGGCATGGATCGTCGAGGTGCTTGAGCAGTTCAAAGAACTCAGCCACGTCCAGAACCCGTGGCCGCTTCAGTCGTTTGCTTGCGTTCTTCACGCGCACCAAAGAAACAGGGTTCTTACCAAGTTCGATAATGCCCCACCGCTCTGCGCACTTGAAAACCAAGTGCATGATTCCCCGCACATGAGTCTTTGACTTTGGGGCCAATGGCAGATCGCGCAGCCATTGTTCCATTGCCATCGGCTTCATCTTGTCCACGGGGTATTCACCCCAACGTGGCCGGATGTGAACCCGGATATTCGACAGATGCGACTTCCGGGTTGAGTAGCGTTCCGAGAGCTCCTTCTCGACATAGCGGTCGAGCAAGGCTCCAAAGGACGCGACCCCCACTTCCGCACGCGGAGACTCTTCGTTGAGTCGAAGAAGAAGAGCTTGCGTAGCCTTCCGTGCCTGGGTTTCCGTTACGTACAGATTGCGATCCCCAAGGATCACACTCTGCCGTTTCCGCTTGCCCTGGGAGTCAGTCTCGTAATAGCGAAACTCCCACACGTCAGGACCGCGTTCACGCTTCCTCAGCCGTAGACTTCCGTACTGATACCGTGTCCGAACAAACAAGGGTTACCTCCTCTTTTGTTGCGGGCACGAGTGGTTAACAACAGGGTACCTCTGTTCGGTTTGAGAGTCGATAGCCGTGTGCGCCGCGTCCTGTGCCCAGCCATAGAGATCCGAGGCTCGGAAACGCCACAGTTTGCCTACGCGCAGACCGGCAACGAGCCCGTCGCGCGCGTAACGCTGGAAGGTTTTTGGATGCACTTTTACGAGGGCCGCAGCCTGCACGCTGTCGAGTAGGGGTTCGAAGATATGAACTGAATCGAACATCGTTCGTACGCTCCTATTCACCACGATGCATCGGACCGGGAGGCGTGTCTACATTACCTAGATGTACTCGTGAAGGCACTACTGGAAATCAGAGGTGTATCAGGTTGCTGGAAGAGCCTGAAGGTAATTTCAGAAACCTTTGGCGCAAAGAATTATTGATTTAATCTGAGCGAATTAGGTCGTCTGGGCAGAAGTCCGCTGGGATATTTCCCGGATGACCAGAGCATGGCCGAGACACGGTCTGTATTAAGGCCAGACTGTGCGCGCCGCCTTCGCGGGTCGGAGAGCCTTGACGCGGAGCCTTGCTCCTCGGCCTTTTATTCAGCCATTCCGTGAATGTCATTTTCAACGCGGCCCGGCGGAGAGACGCTTATCGCGCGCCTATGCTCTAACGGAGCGCTTTGTTTTCTTGAGCGACCACCGCACCCGCTCTGCAATGAAACTTGCAAAGGGTCTTGCATCCACGTCAATGCTCGCACGATCCAGAGCCTTCAAATACTCTGTGCGGTCTTCAACGCGAACCACAGTCCACGGATACCCGCCCGACGCCAGCAATACATTCATCAGGAAGCGGGCCATGCGGCCATTGCCATCGGGATACGGATGAATATAGCCAAAAAGCCAATGACCGAGTACCGCCCGAACAGATGGCTCCGGTTCCGCCTCGATCAAATCGAACAGTGCGGGCATGGCATCACGCACAGCTTCCCAGCGCGGTGGAACGTACCTGGAATTTCGTAGATAAACGGCGTCATTCCGATAACCAGCCAGGGCGGAGGCCGGGATCAGCCCGGATACAACGCATGGCTCAAAAAGCTCTCTGTGCCATTCCCTGTGATCCGTTCTGGCAACCGCTCCAGGATTCTCGCCAGCGAGCACCTTGGACACAGCACTCTTCACCTTTTGAAAGGCTTGCCAATATCCACGCGCGGCCAGTGCATTCCTGCTTTGCCGGTCCGCTTCGTGATGCGCCGGGTCCCATGCTCCTGACATGACCCTCTCAATCAACTCAGGGCTGACGCGATAGCCTTCGATTGAGAGCGAATGATAGGCATCGCTTTGGTAAATCTCATCAACGAAGTTCAGGTAGGCGGTCTTGTTCTTGGGCAATCCAGGTAGCTTAGGAAAACTCTCAAGCACGGCATCCCGCGACGCCGACCAGATAGCCTGAAGCCTGCCAACAATGGGCGCGTCCATAGCCCCGCTTATTGCGAATACGCGCTGCGCAACTTCAAACGGGTCTGTTTCTCGAACGTCATACCCTGCCGCCTTCATCGTCGAAAGAATTTCGCCAGCCTCTTCCGCGCGGCCAACACGACGCAAAGCACCTGCTAGGCGGCCGGCAACAGCAGAGTGCCCGCCGTCCAGCAGAGGTCTGAGCAGTTCAGAGGCGTCGCGGAGGCCAGTCAAGACAACTTGGGTTTCAATCGGGTTGCGAATAAAAAAGGACTCTGGCACACGGATCAACGCAGCCGCCGTAGAAAAAATCCGCAGGCCATTTCGAATGACCAGGTCATTGCGTGGGGGGAATTGCTGTTCCTTCAGGTCGTACAGCGATGTGCGAAAGAGCAACTCGACCGCGTTGTTATGGCCCTTCGGGCTGTAAATGATTGCCTGAGCCGGAATGATGGTGTTTTCAGCGTGCAGCAGAAGCGATTGTTCCGGCGAAAGATGCCAGTCTTTCCCGAAACGTTCGTTGCAATATCGGGCGCAAAACTCCCAGAAGGACGCAAACCACGGCGTGCTGTCTCCGGGCCGCACATCAGGGCTGGCTGAGATCAGCCAGCCTTTCATGACCGCTTGCATGAAGCCACGTTTCAGCAGGCGATCTCGATGAACCCGGCTCAGGTCGCTCGATTGAAAGACACGACGCCCGTCTTTCTGCAGTTCGTGGAGAACGCTCAGAGATGCTGCAAGTTTTTCGTTCGGTGTCGCCATTTTCGCCTGTACCCTTGTGGGCAAATACAAGTTTATCGAGCCGTGTTGTTGCAAGTATATACGGACGCGCGATTACAAGTAAACTACGCTGTATGGATGCAAGTGTTTTCGGCGGACAACAGAGATTTGCTCGCTTCGCTCACATTCGGCGTTGCAAACCGCCGCGTACGATGGCTGTTTCGAGCCCCGTTTCCAGCAGCACTTCCCAAATCTCTGCAAAGGAAGGGGTTCTCGAGTTCCACGATGCCCGACCTGCCTGCCGGCGATTCGGAACATTTACAAAATATGCGATAGAATCGCACATTTTGCATTTCTAGAAAATTCGACCCACGTCGACGTCCCTTGGCCACAGCTTCGCCTTTGTCAGCCTGCGCAGAAAAGTGCCCTTGGCTGCATGGGTCTTGCGGAGCTCCTCCATTGTCAACTGGAAGCCAGTTTCATCTCCTTGGCGGACTGACAAGTCATGCAAGTCAGTAAGCAGAATCACAGCCCTGTCGTAGTCCTTTGGCTGTCGCATCTGGATATACGCCTCCACCTGTTTCCAGACCGCATTTTCGCGCTTTGCCAGATGATCCAGATACAGCGCACATCTGCTTCTTCCTTCGCATTCAGCCGCGCTGCTTCTGCTGCCCGCTTGGCGTTCAATTTCTGTGCTCGCTCATCCGCGCGGGCATGTGATGCTGTCAGGATGTCTTCAACTGTACGCCGGTCGATTGCGCCGTTACCTGATCCAGGGGCGTTCTCGTGCTGAAAGCGGCGCAGAAGTTCGATCCTCCACCGTTCATCCGATTCCGTCAGCGCGTCTGCGAGCAGGCCATCCTTCTCTTTTTCGGGCAGGCCTCGAATCCAAGCCACAAGCTCCTTGCGTGACGGTCCTGCTCTCAATAACTCTGAAGCAGAGGCGGCAACCTCGATGAGATCCTCATTGATTCCGAGAAACTCAATCAACGAATCAAGGGGCGCTGACAGTTCACGCAGGCCGGCAGGCACGGGAGGCTCCAGCGCATCTCCAGAGAATCCCTCATTCTGCAAGCAAAGAAGCCATCTGAGATAGAGACAGCGAAAATCGCCACGAAGCAGGTCAGAGCGCAAAGAAACCAACGAGCCCATCCAGCCTGTACCGTCATCCCAATCGTCGTCCAGCTCCACTTCACTTTCAAATGCAACAATCACGAATTGTCCAGAACTACGCACGGATGCTGTCTTGCCTGGGAGCATCGCTTTGAGCTGTTTCGCGTCAACCAACTCCTGCGGCAAGCGAAAGCATAACTCCCGCGTCCCCCAATTTGCCACGTAGACAAAGGCGTCGAAATACTCTGCCAGAAGTTTGAGCGGATCGGCTTTCAGGTCTCCCCACTCGTAGTGATTCGTGAAACTCGTCGAAGTAATTACGGCGCGCGTGGAAATAGACCGCAGCGCGGTCATTTCTGCTCTTGTCAGCGCACGATCAATTGCTTTGAAGTCGTAGTACTGGTATTCGCTCACTTAGAGCCCTCTGCGCCAATGGCTGTAAGCCGCAATCCATTCTGCGCCTGCTGGTGCGGGCTTCGGCAGCGGCAGATCAAGGATTTCAATTCTCTGCTTGACTCCATCTCGCCGGCAAACCGCTACAATCCGGCCATCACGCGTCATATCCACCTTCTCCACGGTGGCCTCAACGCCGAGAATACTCACAGAAAATGGAAACTGAAGATGTTCCTGCATCATGGTGAGCAAACCAACTTTCTGTTCGTCTTCGCTGTAAGCATCCACTACTGCTTCCTCAATCAGTGCTTCCAGCTTCGCCTTGCAAAGCGACGGCAGGTTGGTTTCCGGCTCAGGTTTCAGCTTGCGAATATCCATGTGGACTACAACGGCCTTACTGTGCTTCTGCGTCATATTCCTCCATTTCAGCCAAGAGGTGCCCTATTCGGTTTCTCCAAGCCGGCTGCTTGCCGTTCCGTTCCAAATACCTCAAAGAGAGTATTGCAAACCCGGTAGCCGATGGCGCTGTAACCCTTCAATCGCCGTGCATACATTCTCGCCAGCATGAGGACATTTGAATCGACATAGTCATAAACTCTGACAACGTGCTTCGCGTCGTGAAGCCGATGAAGGCGGCCAACGTACTGCTGCAACGTGCCCTTCCATGAAATGGGCATTGCCAGGAACAGCGTGTCCAGACGAGCATCATCAAAGCCCTCGCCGATGTAACTGCCAGTTGCCAGAATGACTCTTGGCGCGTCCTCCGGCACGGCTGCAATTGCCTCCGCAATCGATCGCCGTTGCTTCTTCCCCATGCCTCCTTTCAGCACAAATACGTTTTCGACCTCACCGGCAAGAGCCGTCTCGAAATACTTCAGGTGCTCGGTCCTGGCGGTAAGGAGCAGCGGTGAGCATCCATCTTGGATTACACGCAGCAGATCGCCGACAATCAGTTCATTGCGGGTCTTGTCATCCACAAGCGCCGCGTATAGTTCCTGAATCGTCGTGTCAGCCTGTTCGGGCGGCAAGCAAAAGTCTGTCAATCGTGGAATCACCTCATGCTCGAACGGTGAGGCAGCGGTCATTGAGCGCGCACTGAGCTTGTATCGTATTGGGCCGCACTGCATATAAATGATGGGGTGGTGTCCATCCTTGCGTTCAGGCGTTGCCGTCAGACCGAGGACATACTTCGCCTTTACCTGTTTCATTACCTGTTCGAATGTAAATGCAGATAGATGGTGGCATTCATCGACAATGACCTGACCGTACTCTGCAACGAAGTTTTTCACTCCTCCTTTGTCGTGAGTGCTTTGGATGATGGCAATATCTACACAGCCACTCGGGTCGCTCTTGCCCCCGCCAATCTGACCGATTGACTTTTTCGGGAGGTTGAGAAACATCTCCAATCTGGCGTGCCATTGATCGAGCAACGGCTGGCGGTGAACCAGCACGAGAGTATTCACTCTCCGTGTCGCAATCATCCATGCGGCCAAAGCAGTCTTTCCGAACGCGGTAGGAGCGCACAGAATTCCTTCGTCGTGCTCGGCGATCATAGCGGCAGCATCGAGTTGAACCGGACGCAACTGGCCAGAGAACTCCACGTCAATTGGACGGCCTGCAAACCGCTTATCATCGATCACCGTCTTGATGCGGTGCGTTTCAAGTAACTGTATGACTTCAGCGATACAACCACGGGGTAACGCAATATAGTTGGCGAGATCTTCTCCACACGCAATGACTCGTGGTTTGTTGAACGTCGGTAGCCGCATTGCCTGAGATTTATAGAACTCTGGATTTTGAAATGCCGCCAGGCGCAGGAGCCGATTCAACATCGCGGAAGGCAGTCCATTTTTCTCGACATATATAAGATTCGACCGAACAAGTTGTACCTGCTTTGGGAAAGGCCCAGGTATCGGGCGCTCCGCTCTCGTTCGTGACGGCGGTAGCATCCAGGGATCAACGTCTTCGTCTTCGGCGATACTGATTCTGACGCCGATTAGATCTCCGCGCTTTTGCGCTTCAAAAACTACGGATTCGACGGCGTCAGCGGACATTCTCTTGACGCTTGCCAGAAACTCCCATTGATCCGGATATGGGCGGAACTGTACATCAACAAAAACGCTGTTCCCGTTTGCGCGTGGAACCTTTTGCAGAGGAAGGGCGATCAGGTTGCCAAACCCACCCTTGGGCATCGTGTCCTGGTTGGGGAATAATCGGTCATATGAATCCAATCCGAGTTGGTGGCGAGATTCCATGGTTCGAGTGAGGATTGCACAGCCAAGCTTGCGCGCGGTTGTGGCGGGGATTGCTCGTTCGAAAAATACCCACACATGGCCACCGTTTCCTGAGCGTGAGCGTTCCAGTGCAGCTGGTACGTTGAATTCGCGGCTGGCCGCGAGAAACGCGGTGGCATCTTGCTGCCATGTCTTCTTGTCAAAATCGACCGCCAGCAGCCAGCATGTCTCATCCTGTAGGAGCGGGTAGAGTCCTAACGTATGCTCGCCAACAAGATGCGCGCGGACAACGTCATCGGTGAGTGGCCTGTACTTTCGTGTCAGGCGATCAACCTTCTTGCGATCTTCGTCCTTGGCGCTTAAATACGATTTCCAGTCGCGATCCGCCTTGGGCATGTATCCTGATCGACCGTCGTCGTTCTCCCAACGAGTAGCATAGACATCGTCCCGTCCACGGAAGAGACTGCGGAACAAAGCAATTCGCTGCTCCGCCGTGGCCACTCCGGGATTCCGGGCAGTAGGTGCAGAATTGGAGACTTGAGGGGTCTCACAAGCGAGTTTTGCGGCTTCCGGAATTCGTATGCCATGCGTGATCAAGAGGCTCCGCAGACGGGCGTTCTCTTCCCGCAGCTGGAGTACTTCCGCGACGGACGCCCCAGAGTTGGAGAGTTCGCTATCGACTGTGTTCACGCTGGGTCCCACCAGTGTCTTGACACTAAAATGATCGCACGCAGCGGGGACCGGCTCGCTGTGACCCTCAGACGCTATGGTGAAAACCAAAAGTCACCGGCTCATTCCCAGATCGTGCCTATGGCCATCCTTTTGCCGCAGCAACGACGGCTCAATAACCTGCGATGGCGACTGCTCAGGACTACGCTTTGGCGCGGAATGCAGCAGCGCCTGCCCTCTTGCCAGTTCAGTCGCCGATGACCGCGCTGTGGAGATGCCAAGCGAGTTGCGCAGCTGCTCGCGGTCGCTGGTCACGACGACGATTTCCTGACGGCCGCGCGAGGCCCCAACGTAGAACAACTCCTGCTTCATCGCATCGGCGGAGAGAATCACCGCATCTACAGTCTTTCCCTGGCTGCGATGCGCGGTCACTACATAACCGTGATCGAACTCGTGGTAATTCGCGGGCAGCGTCCGGCCATCCACAAGGTGAATGCGGCCGCCATCGACATCGCGCACTTTTGCCAGTTCGCCATTGGTGGCCCGGAAGCCTGTATCGCGGCGATTGCCCGTCAGGAGCAACCTGTCGCCAGGGGCCACCTCAATCTGTTGGCGTTCATGGACCGAAAAGGCGCGCGTCTGTGATGGACTCACAGTGCGCTCTAGGCCATGTTCGTCCCTGGCAACGATGACCGACTTGTCCGTTCGCTCGACGGTGAGCGCCTCGTGCTTTTCGATCCCGTGCGAGGAGCGATGGAAGAGCAGAACCTGTCCAGACTTGTAGTTCACCAGGTCTTTCTTCTGCGCCTCAGTCCATTGCAGCGGCACATAACGCTCGGAGACAACGCCGCGCTCCAGTTCGCCGCGCCGCTTCATATCCTCACGGATTGCATCCGTAATCTTGCCGATCTCCTCATGCGTGCCGGCAACCACGAGAACCGAGCGGCTTGAGTCCGACGTAAGCGACCGATAGGCGGACGCCACCGCTTGCGCGCGCTCCATGTAGGGAGCCTCACGAACGGCGCCAAGCTGCTCCAGTTTTTCAAACCCCTGTTCCGGCGAATGCCGCAACGTCTGTATGGCATCCCGATATGCAGCCTGCGTCTGGCGTTGCACGGCCGTCAGCGAGACGCTCTTCATTCGCGATTCCTGCTCCAAAATACGCAGTGCATCCGATGCCTCGACGCTTTGAAGTTGCCGCGTGTCCCCGGAGAAGAGAATCCGCGCCTCTTCGCGCTCAGCCAGCTTGAGAAGCCCCTCCATCTGTCGCCCTGACACCATGCCCGCTTCATCCACGACCAGCACCCTGCCGCGCAGCACGGTCTGCGCCTTTGGGTCCTCCAGCAATCGCGAGATCGTCATCGCATCGCGAAATCCGACTTTTTGCAATTCCTCAACCGCGCCGCGCGTTGGCGCAACTGCCAAAACTTCATGGTCTGCCTCGCGTAAACCGCGGGCGATCTCCGTGAGCGTAGCCGTCTTGCCGGTTCCAGCGGCTCCGCGCAGATTGACGGCAAAATCCCGCGAGTCCAGTATCTGATGAACGGCCCTCTGCTGTTCGTCTCGCAGCCGCTCTGAGGGGCTGAATTTACGTTCCCCGCCCAGACGTTCATACCGCCCGACGCCACCATCAATCTCTACAATCATGCGCTGCTCGCGCTCAAGACTTTCGCGTGAAGCGAGATTGTTTTCGGCTCGGATAAGAGCACCCCGCGACTGTTCCAGTTCCAGAGCACCGCGCAGTTGACGGCGATCAATCTTTCCGCGCCCGTGCCGCAGAGCCTCAGTCATTAACTCGTGGTCACGCACAACTGAGCTGCGCTCGAAGAGATGCTCTTTCGCGTGTTGAAGCGACTCCGCGACTTCAGACGGTTCAGGCGGAATGCGCCGGGGGTGCTTTAAGGACTTCTTATGGAGATTCTTCAGCGCGAGGCCCTCTTCGGGAAGCAATCTGGCCTGCTGTTGTTTCCGCAATCTCTCCGTCGAGATTTCAGCCAGCTTGTCTGCACGGGATTCCCGGACCAGCACGGCGACTTCGTTATTGGTCGGCCTGCGACTATGCTCCACCGTGAATCGTTCGATGGCGGCGTCGCGCTGCGCACTCCGCACGCTGTACTTTCCGAGCAATTCGTCGGAGACGCCGCGAATCTCGAATCCATGATCTCTGCCTTTGGAATCGCGGCGCGGCTCAATTTCATATCCCAGGCCATATACTTCATGCGCCAGCGCATTTCGGTAAACTTCCGTCAGATACGCACGGCGCTCATAGAGTCCCGATGCTTGCAACGCCTTCCAGCGGCCTTCCACGCCGTCGTAGGTCAGATTGGCAGTAACGGCGTGGGTGTGGAGTTGCGGATCAAGTTCCCGGCTCGTGTCGTGCCGGTACGCGGCGATAATCCAGTTGGCTGTCGTCCGATCCTCGTTCGCGCCTTCCAGACGAACGCGCGCGGCGGCATAATTCTCCGCCTCTGCGAGTGCCTCCCGGACGGCTCTGTCGTGAGCCACTATCAACCGCTCATCGCCACCGACGAGCGCCTGAATCGAAACCGATTTCGGTGCGGAGAAGGTCAGATCGTAGAGAGACCTCCCTTTGCTCTGTTCGCTTCCATTTGCGTCAATGCGGTCAGCACTGTGACGAGGCCGAAGAAATTCTCCCGTCTCTGGATGCAACCCCTCTCGAACTGCTTCAAATTGCTCCCGCGTTACCTCTCCACGCAGGCCCAGCAACTCCGCTCCTTGGCCATGCCATTCACCTTGAACACGACGATGTTCATCGTAATAGTCGCTGTGTTCCAGATGCCGTTGGGCATATCCGGCGCCACCCGTCATGGCACGTAGAGTCAACACAACCCGACGCTACCCCTGTTCGAAATCAGAATGCAACGACTTGTGTCACGATACCCCGCTGATGGAACACGCAGACACAGGAACCTGGAGAGCGCATTATGCAATTCCTCAAATCATTCGGGATGAAACTGTAGATGCAGTGAAGTCAATGTAACATCGCGATTTACTCGAATTGCTGTCAAAGCCGCCAGATTCTGCGAGCATCAATTGAAGGGAACGCCCCGAAAACCATTCTCGCTGCGCTCGCTTTGGAGGAAGACACCATCCCTAAGCCTGACGGCTTAGCGATGGTGACGGAATCTGCTGACATCGAACGGAATTCGGACAACCTCGGACAGTGTTCGAAGATGATCGAAGACAGTTCGCAATTCGTTCGAGGATCAACGGAGCCCACCTGAAAGGCCCGGGATGGCCTCAACCTTCCATAACGGCGGCTCTTGCCGAAAAATACCGGATGTCTCTGAATATCGGCGGCGGACGCGAATGCCGCCCGAAAGCAGCAGCGCCATCTCGTCTGGTAAATGCTCTGAAGACGCTACGCGAAAGTCGTCTGTGTTTGGTTCTTCAGTTTATGGACGAAGGCAAAATAGGCCACCATCACGCGAAACGCCTTGGACCGATTCACCCCGCCGAGAATCTCTCCACCAACTCTCTCAAGCTCATCAGCAATCTCGTGGGTCAAAGGAAAGACGAATGCGGTGTCGATACTTTGAAACGGAATGTTCAGCCATTGGTTGTTGTAGAACGCTACGAGTTGCGTCTGAGCGACCTTGCTCTTGAAACTCATGATGATGTGTTCAGCGAGGGCGTTCTTTTTGCGGATTTTCAGCACGGCAAAAAGTTGGTTGAAATAGTTCTTGGTGAATCTGGAATCGACCGTAATCCGGAGTTGAGTGCGCTTCTCTGCGGGAGAAACGACTCTGCGCTTCGGTCGAGTTGTGGCCTTCTTCGGAGCGGGCATGCGCTTTCCTTGTCGTGATTCATCTTACAGCATACCTGTATTATATTTAAAAACCGGCACTAACCACCGGTAATCAAACGAGTTCACATCAAGGGAGCCCATTCGCGTAGTGGTGGATTCATTGCATGAAAGGACGGCGGGGACAAGCCGACAAAATCACAACAAGTCTAGCCGTGGGGGGAGGGAGAAAAAATGCTCGGGGGCGCGTCGCGCGCTACGGAATTACTCAACCGAGGCGCCATCGGCTTCTTCATCAAGCAATTCTCCCCTGACCGCAGACAACCAGTCCTCAAATTCCGCCAGAGTGACCTTGTTCTTGGCCAGGTTGCAGCCGAGGTGCGTGATGCGGGTGTTTTCCTTGCTATACGCTGCATCCTGGCTGTCGGTACGGTCCGGGGAGGCTTGCAAAAGGTAGTTCTTCGTACCCGGAACCAGTGGCCCCTGGCACAGAAAGCAACGACCCTCCTGCTCCAGCCATTTTGTGCCGAGCATAATGTGCAAGTCAGGCTCATTCATTGTCCGGATGGGATTTGTTGAGACACGCTCGGTCCCACCTGCGTCTACCCGGTTGAGAATGCCTGCCGCCATTCGACCGATCTCGCGGCGGATTTCGGGACTGAGGTCAAGAAAGGATCGCGTGGGCCGAAACCCGGCAGCCTTCTTGGGGCGCACAAAATCCACGGCTGCGACTTCGAGCGCGTGTGCGGCGTCTCGTTCCTGACTGTCGAGTTCCACCACCTTGCCGCGGTTTGCAAATTGACCGAGTTGCCGGTATGCAACGGGAACCAAGTCATGTGCCAACGGGAATCCGGCGATCTCCCAGATGTCCAGCGCCGGCATAGACCACAGCCATCGCCCTCGGAACTCCTTTTGCGCCTTTTCCCAACTCTCCGCTGGAATGCAGTCCCGTGTCTCAATAATCTGCTTGGGTTCGATGTTGACCGCTGACAGGAGGCGTTGACGATGCTCAGGCCGTTCAGTTGTGGCTGGGTTGCTGGTTCCGATGTAAACAATTACGTCCCGGCCAGGCCGGAATTCCTGCCGCAGATAGTCGCCAACCGTCCGCTTGGAGAAGGAAACAGCGGGCCAGTAGTCGGATGCAGGTCCCCATTCCGACTTCACCCAGATTCTTCCATCCTTGCCGACCACATCGCTTAGCCCGCATATCTCACAGGCGGATTGTCGATTTGTGTGAGTGTGGGAGCGGAAATAGCTGGAAAGGCCGTTTTTTCTGTGTCATAACTACGTTGTCGAAGCGTGTTATGGCTGCGGAAAGGGCGGCCTTTCTCATGACAGAGTGTAATCAAAAGGTCTTCTGTTTTGCATCTCATTTTTCGCGCCGCGTAGAGGCCAGTTTCACGGCGGGGCAAGTATCGACCGATGGCGGAGCGCTGTTGTTACGTCAGGCTGATCGCAAGATCGGTATGCTCAAGCGCGTGGCGTCTTGTTTCACCGACCGGCGGTCGCCGCTGCTGGTCTCGCACCAGCTTGGCGAGATGCTCTCGCAGCGCATCTACGGGCTGGCGCTGGGCTATGAGGACCTGAACGATCATGAGCAGTTGCGCCACGATCCTCTGATGGCGGTGTTGGCGGGCCGGCGCAAGCTGGAGGATCCTCTGGCCGGCAAGAGCACGCTGAACCGGCTGGAGCTTCCCGGCGGCAGCAAGCGCTATCACAAGATCGATTATGTGCCGGAAAAGATCGACGCGTTACTCTGCGATCTGTTCATCGAGTCGCACGCCGCAGCACCCGAGCAGATCGTGCTCGACCTGGATGCCACCGACATCCCTCTGCACGGCCATCAGCCGGAGCGGTTCTTTCATGGCTACTACGACAGCTACTGCTACTTGCCGCTCTATATCTTCGCCGGCGATCAACTGTTGTGTGCCCGGCTTCGCCCCAGCAATGTGGATGGCGCCGCCGGTGCGCTCGATGAAGTCAAGCGCATCGTGGCCCAGTTGCGCGCCCGGTGGCCCAAGGTGCGCATTGTGCTGCGCGGCGACTCGGGCTTCTGTCGCGAGGAACTGATGGCCTGGTGCGAGGCCGCGGAGAACCACGTGGACTTCCTGTTCGGTCTGGCGCGCAACCGCCGGCTTCAGAAGATCATCGCCAAGCAGATGCAGGAGGCCAAGCTCGCGCACGCCGAGACCGGCAAGGCAGCGCGTGTTTTTACCGAGTTCGGCTATCAAACATACAAGAGCTGGGCGCGGGCGCGACGTGTAGTTGCCAAGGCCGAGTATCTGGACAAGGGCGAAAACCCACGCTTCGTCGTTACCTCACTCAGCAGCGATGAGTGGGCGGCACGCGAGTTATACGAGCAGTTCTACTGCCAGCGCGGCGAGATGGAGAACCGCATCAAGGAGCAGATGTGCCTGTTCGCCTATCGCCTCTCGACGGAAGAAATGAAGGGCAATCAGCTGCGGCTGTACCTGTCGGCGCTGGCCTACACGCTGGTTGAAGCGCTGCGGCGGCTGGCGCTCAAGGGCACCGAGTGGGCCCAAGCGCAGGTGGATACGATCCGGCTCAAGCTGTTCAAAATCGGCGCCCGGGTGCGCATCAGCGCCCGGCGCGTGTGGCTGGAGCTCAGTTCCACTTATCCGTGGAAGCAAATTTACGCCTGGGCCTTCGACGCGCTGCGCTGCTGAGCGTCTCCACCGCGACCAAACAGCTTTTCCACACCAACTCAAGAATCGGCCTGGCGGAGCCATGCCTCAAATCCAACCTCAACCTGCGATGAGCCTCTCCGCGCACTTGCCGAACCCATCACCAAGCCGGTTGATGGCTCCTCCTGCATGCTTCGCACCGCTACCCGACATCAAATCGATCCCCTGTGAGAAATGGCGGTTAGCAGCATGGGTCCCTTCCTTGGCGCAACGGGAGTCGCCGGATTGTGCTCAATCCAGGCCATAATCTGAAGCGCGTCATGCAGCACCGACTCTAGCTGGCGGGCCGCCTTGATCTGCGCGGTGTCGAGGCGCGATTCTGGAACATCTCTGGCCGTAGTGATCTTGCCCCACGAGATTCGGCCGTTTCAGTTAGTCCGAGGGGAACCGCTGGCGTTACCAAATCCAATGATCTGCAAGAGCAGTGTATGTACGTGCCAGAGACCCGTCCACACGGCATTATAAATATTGCGAATAACCCTTATGGTTTCTGTTACTTAAGGAAAGTGTCGAATTGGGTTAACTTGAAGCTAGACTACAGGTTCCCTCCTGAGCATTATTATTTTTCCAACCGTAGTTTCCTTTAGGCAGATATGCAGAATTGGAGAGAAGGCTATGTTCGTGCCCGATCGGTTCAAGACAAACGCATATCGCGTTCTCCGACTCTCAGCGGAGGCTATGCGAGTGGAACCGATCGAACAGGGCGGGTGTTCCTGTTTTCTATGCGCTCAATGACCCGCGCGAGGTATATGGCGTATTGGTTGTTTTGTCTACTGAAAACCTGAACGGCGACCGCACGCTTCCGGCAGGTGCGTTTTCGGTCTATTGGAAGACACTCGACGGCACAGTATCGGGAGATTCAGATTCCCTGAGAGATGTGCTGGGAAGCAGACTCCAGAAGGCGATCAGAAAGAACGTTATCAATTGTCGCTACATGGATGGAGGAATTCGCTATTCCGTTGCATACGCTGTGTTCGAATCCACAGAGGAGACCTCCGGCTCCCTACGCCACACAGCAGAGCACGAGGCATCCCATGCGATTGTCGCCGTCAAGTCTGGTTTGAGGGTGACAGGAATTTCCCTCCTGGAGGAAGGCCCCTTGAGGGACGGTGTCGTTTGCAACTGGAAAGCAAACCGGTACTCGATGCCGGATGAACAGTTAATTATCTCTTCGTTGGCTCTCGCTTACGCTGGTGCCGTAATCGAGATGGAAAGAACTGGCAAGGGGATCGGCGAAACCATCGACGTCTTAAAGTGGGATAGGGCTGCCATCGAAGATTCGCGGCGTACGGCAGTTGAGTGGCAAATATCAACGTCAACAGAAGAAACGGGTCCACTATCTGAGGCCGGGTTGGACCTGGCGATCAGCTTGATCACCGAATATCGAGAACTTGTTCAAGAGTTAGCTGACGAATTGATGGTCAAGATTTCGCTCGATGAGCAGGAATTTTCTGAGTGGTGTGCGGCCAGTGCAGTATGAAACGAATCGGAGCGATCAGGCACACTTGACTGCGGAGGGACCAAGGTGTCAAGGGCCGCTCAAAGTCTCGTGCGCCTCATCGACCGAGGCCAGCAGCTCGATGTCGGCCCGAGTGAAGCGCTCGGGGAACCGGCGCCGCCGGTAGACCGTTGGCTCGACCCGGCCACTGGCGGCGTAGCGGGCGATCAGCCGTGTAACCTGTGCCCGGCTCAGCCCGGTCATCTTTTCGATGTAAAGCCGCAACAGTCCGCGCGCGGCCTTGCCTTGCTGGGCGTACAGCTGCCCGACCAGCAAGCCCTCCACCCAGGCATAAACCTGCCGGCGACCGCCGCTCTCAAACCGGATTTCCTCGCTGGCCGCGACGAACCGGCGAATCCCTTCCAAACTCAACTTCTCTGCCTGATGCACGCTGACGTTCACTTCCCAGCATGACTAACCCTTCAGGCTCATCTTGTGTTGGAATCAGTTCCTCGCTTCAGGCTCATCTTGTATTGGAAGAGAGGCCAAATTGACTGAAACGCCTTAGATTTCATAGAATATAAAGGATGCGTCTATCGTGCACATGCTGTTGTTGTTGCTCCTCGCGGGCTTGTCCTGACGAGTTGAGCACCGGGGCGCGAATCGACGATCGCCTCTAAATCTTCGCCCATCTCGAACAGATTCTGACAAGCTCGCAGGCTCGTGGTAGCCGCGGTTTTGCGCGTACGAGATTGTTGACCTCTTAATTACAAAGCTTGTGATTCTCGATCCATCTTAAGAAAAGGCGTATTGGCCGGGACAAGAGATGCAGGTGACTTCCAATGCGAACTGAATGCGGCGAAATTGAACTAGGCTCCTCGCTGGAGAACCGAATTGGCAACACGCCGCTGATTCGTCTCGACCGCATGGTTCGCGCGCTGCCGGGAATCACGCTGCTGGGCAAGGCGGAGTGGCACAATCCCGGCGGCAGCGTGAAAGATCGCGCAGCCGCTTCCATGATTCGCACGGCCATCGCCGAAGGCCAGCTTGGTTCAGGCAAAGTGTTGCTCGATGCAACTAGCGGAAATACGGGAATTGCGTTGGCTATGCTCGGCGCGGCGCTGGGATTTCCCGTTCTGCTTGCCATGCCGTCGAATGTCTCCCCCGAACGCAAGCGCATTTTGAATGCCTATGGGGCGCAGGTGGAGTGGACGCGGCCGGATGAAAGCTCGGACGGTGCAATTCGACGCGCGCGCGAGCTGGCGGGTAACGATCCGGAACGATTCTGCTACCTCGATCAGTATTCGAATCCCGCGAACTGGCGCGCACACTACGAATCGACCGGTCCGGAGATATGGAAGCAAACCCAAGGGCGTGTGACGCACTTTGTGGCCGGACTGGGAACCAGCGGCACGTTTACGGGTACAACCCGAAGGCTGAAAGAGCTGAATCCGGGGATCCAGGCGATTAGCGTGCAGCCGGATTCTCCGTTTCACGGTCTTGAGGGGCTGAAACATATGGCAACATCGATTGTGCCGGCAATCTACGATCCATCACTTGCCGACCGCGCCCTCGAAATAGAGACAGAAGCCGCTTACGCGATGGCGAAACAACTGGCCCGTGAAGAGGGTCTGCTGGTGGGCGTCTCAGCTGCGGCGGCGGTGACCGCGAGCATGAAGATTGCGCGCGAAGAAGCTGAGGCGGGCCGAAGCGCAGTGATCGTGACAGTGCTGCCGGATTCTGCGGATAAGTATTTGAGTGAACGTTTCTGGGAGGAAGCGTGAGCGTACTGCGGGTGACCAGAACTGTATACGATGCGATTCGCGCGCACGGCGAGGAGACTTATCCTCACGAGTGTTGTGGGGCGCTGCTGGGACTGGCGATGGCGGAAGGTTGGCGCATCGAGTCGGCGGTGAAGGCCGGCAATACACGCACCGATTCGGCGCATAACCGTTATCAGATTGCGGCCGCGGAGCTGGTGAAAATCGAGCGCGAGGCCCGGAGCAAGGGTTTAAGCGTTGGCGGATTTTATCACTCGCATCCCGATCACCCGGCGCAGTGGTCGTCGACAGACTTTGCCGAAGCGCATTGGCTGGGCTGTTCCTATGTGATTACGGCGGTGGCGCAGGGCAAGGCGACTGTGACCAACTCGTTTTTGCTGGCCGGGACAACCGAAGAAGACAAACGATTCGAAGACGAAGAGATCGAAGTGCTTGAGACAACTGATCCCGCAGATGCGTCCGTGGCGGCTCTGACTGAATCAAAGAAAGCGTAAATGAGGAACCGAACCGAATGACGATCTATATCCCGACTCCGTTGCGGCCTTATGCCGCGGGCAAAGACGCCCTGGAAGTGGAGGCCAGCACTGTGAGCGACGCGCTCGATGAGCTGACGCGAACCTTCCCCGATCTGCGCAAGCACCTTTTCACAGAGGAAGGCAAGTTGCGGGCCTTTGTGAACGTGTATCTGAACGACGAAGATGTGCGCTATCTGCCGGAGAAAGATGCTACGGCCGTCTCGGCGACTGACACGCTTTCGATCATCCCTTCGATCGCTGGGGGATGCGAGGATCGCGGCCGCATGAATTCGCAATGACTCTCGAACGAGTCCGGGTCAGGAGACCCGCACTACACTTTGGCGGCTGCATACGCGCCGACATGTGAATCGGCGCACGAATTCTGTTTGTGGACTGGAGTGAAAACCATGGCGACTGCGACCACACCGGTGGAACTTCCCGAGCTGACAAAGGACGAACTGTCGCGTTACTCGCGTCACCTGATCCTGCCTGAAGTCGGCGAGGAGGGCCAGCGCAAACTGAAGGCTGCGCGCGTGCTGTGCGTGGGAACCGGCGGTTTGGGTTCGCCGCTCGCACTTTATTTGGCTGCGGCCGGCGTAGGTACGCTGGGCCTGGTGGATTTCGATGTGGTGGACGCGAGCAATCTGCAACGCCAGATCATCCACTCGACCGCGGATATTGGACGCAAGAAGCTGGACTCTGCCGCGGAAAAACTGAAGGCGCTCAATCCGGATGTCAACCTGATCAAGCATGACACCTTGCTCTCGAGCGCCAATGCCCTCGACATCCTGAGAGATTACGACGTAATCGCCGACGGCACCGACAACTTTCCCACGCGCTATCTCGTTAACGACGCCTGCGTGCTGCTGGGCAAGCCGAACGCGTACGGATCGATCTTCCGATTTGAAGGCCAGGCCAGCGTTTTCGCCACAAAGGACGGTCCGTGTTACCGCTGTCTTTATCCGGAACCGCCGCCGCCCCGCCTGGTGCCCAGTTGCGCTGAGGGTGGAGTGCTGGGAATTTTGCCCGGCTTGGTCGGCGTCATCCAAGCCACAGAAACCATCAAGCTCATCCTCGGCAAGGGCTCGACGCTCGCGGGACGCTTACTGCTCGTCGACGCGCTCAACATGCGCTTTCGCGAACTGAAGCTGCGCAAGAATCCTGAATGCCCCGTGTGCGGCGCTCATCCGACCGTAACTCAATTGATCGACTATCAACAATTCTGCGGCATTGTGCCGGCAACAAGAGAGGAAAGCAAAGTGAAAAATGGCGTTCCACAAATTACTGTGAACGAATTGAAGCAGCGCATCGATGCAGGCGAAGACCTGTTCATTCTGGACGTGCGCGAACCCTTCGAGTATCAGATCGCCAACATCGGCGGCAAGCTGATCCCGCAAAACGAAGTGCCGCAGCGGCTGTCGGAGATTGACCGCGATCGCGAGATCATTGTGCATTGCAAAGCTGGCGGCCGTAGCCAGCGTATTGCGGAGTACCTGAAGCAGTCCGGGTATCCAGATGTGGTCAACGTGGCCGGCGGAATCCTTGCCTGGTCCAGTGAAATCGACTCAACGGTTCCTAAATATTGATGCGAGCCGGAAAAGGCTAAGGCCCGCTGGCCGCGAAGTGACGGGCCTTAGATGTGCATCGGACGAGCATGTGCGCACGATACGTTCACCCGTTTCAGGCTCCGACGCTCTTGAGCCGGCGCAGTGCAGCCAAAAGCGCATCGATGTCGTCGTAATTGTTGTAGAGCGCGAGCGACGGGCGGACCGTCGTCTCCACTCCAAAGCGCCGCAGCGAAGGCTGCGCGCAATGATGGCCGCTCCGCACTGCGATCCCTTCGCGGTTCAGCGCCGCGCCCACTTCTTCAGTTTTGAAGCCGTCGAGCACGAACGAGATTACGGCCGCTTTTTCTTTGGCCGTGCCAATGAGGCAAAGCCCCGGGATCGTCTTCAACCCTTCGAGCGCGTACTGCAAAAGCTCATGCTCGTGACGCGCGATGTTTTCGAGGCCAATAGCCTGCACGTAATCGATGGCCGCGCCCAGCCCCACAGCATCCGCAATGCTGCCGGTACCGGCTTCAAAACGGAACGGCGGCGCCTGATACACGGTCTTCTCGAAGGTCACGTCGACGATCATGTTGCCGCCGCCCTGCCATGGCGGAGCTTCGGCCAATGCATCCGGCTTGCCGTAGACCACGCCGATTCCCGTAGGCGCGAAGACCTTGTGTCCGCTAAAGACAAAAAAGTCGCAGTCGAGCGCCTGCACATCGGCGCGCATGTGCGAGACCGACTGCGCGCCGTCGATGAGCACGCGCGCGCCGTAGCGATGAGCCGCGGCTACAATCGCCTCGGTGGGCAAGATCGTGCCCAGTGCGTTCGAAACCTGGGCGACGCTCACTAGTTTTGTGCGCGGCCCGAGCAGCTTTTCGTATTCGTCGAGCAGAATCTGCCCGTCGTCATCGACAGGAATCACGCGCAGCACCGCTCCATTTTCCTGGGCGAGCTGTTGCCAGGGAACGATATTGGCGTGATGCTCGATGGTCGAGACGATGATTTCGTCGCCCTTCTGAATGTGGCGCTTGCCCCAGCTCTTGGCGATCAGGTTGATGCCTTCCGTGGCTCCGCGCACGAAAATGATTTCCTTAGCCGAGGGCGCGTTGAGAAACCGCGCGGACTTTTGCCGCGCGTCTTCGTAGGCGTCCGTGGCGCGAGCGGCCATCTCATGCGCTGCGCGGTGGATGTTCGAGTTCTCGTGTTCATAGAACCACGAGATCCGGTCGATCACGCTTTGCGGCTTCTGCGTCGTGGCAGCGTTATCAAGCCAAATGAGAGGCTTGCCATGCACGCGTTCGTTGAGGGCCGGAAAATCGCGCCGCGCGCTACTCAGGTCGAAAAGGCCACGCGTCAATTTCAAGTCGTCGACCAAGTCCGGTTCGTAGCTGGATCCGCGCACGGGCACGCTGCCGCCCGGTTTGAGCAAAGTGCCTGAGTCCTCAAGGAAATAAAACGGCGCCACCGTGTGCGCCAGAGTGTAGGCATCTTCCTCGCTTGCGTATTTCTCAGGACTGGAAAGCGCGCCGAATAGAGCCGGCAAGCCGGCGTCGAAATTCAATCCCTGCGGCTGGAAGATGCCGGGATCGAAGCCGGGTGGAATCTCCGGAAGTGGCAGTGCAAACGGCGAAGCACCCGCTCCGCTCAGACCGATGCCGGACCAGTCGGCGGGCGCGCCGGAGAATCCGTAACCGGGCAATGCGGGTGTGTAGGGAACTGCTGACGACGCCGGCACTTCGGACTGAGTCGGCGACTCCTCGGGTGCGAGCACCGGACTGGAAATTGTCCCCGCCGAAGGCACCGCGGCCGGAGCGCTGCCCGGAGCGTTGAACCCACTCGCGGAAAGCGCCTGTGCGCCCGGGATTCCTGGAACCGTGGAAGCGGCGGGCGGAATCACACCGGAAGAAACCGGCGACCCCGCTTCACCGGCCAGCCGAATCAGATCCGCTTCGGAAGGCAACTTGTCCGCAGCCGGGAGCGATGGAACGTCGGGCACAGCGAAGCCAACCTCAGACGCACCGGGGGCAGAACTTGCAGCCTGTTTCCATGACGGGGCCGCGCCGACCACCGACGGTGGTGGCGCGACGGCGGCGAAACTCGGCTCGGTGGGCAACGATCCCGGAACCGAGCCCGCAAATCCGGGCGCGGGAACGGAAGAACCCGGGCCCGCAGGCAATGATTGCCCGAAGGTGCCCGGCAGGTCTGGATTCGGCAAGGCTTGGCCCGGAAGCGCGCGGAAAAAAGAGTTGGCCAGCGCCGCCAACTCTGCCACAGAGAAGGGAGCAACCGCCGCATCCGCGTTTTGTGTCGCCGGAGCCGCCGAAGGGATGCGATTTGTCGGGTCCGGATTATTTGTACTCATGATAACGGCCAACTTCAACGTTCTCGAGAACACCCAGCGCATCTTCGGTGAGGACGGCGGCTGAGCAGTAAAGCGAGATCAAGTAAGAAGCAATCGACTGGCGATCGATGCCCATGAATCGAACCGACAGGCCGGGCGTTTGTTCGCCGGGCAGGCCGGGTTGGAAGAGGCCGATCACACCCTGCCGCTTTTCACCCGTCCGCAGCAGCAGAATGTTTGTCTTATCGCTTTTGCTCACTGCAAGTTTGTCCGTGGGAACTAGCGGCACGCCGCGCCAAGTAAGGAAAGGCGATCCGAAGATAGAAGTCGTCGGTGGAGGCACCCCGCGCCGTGTGCACTCCCTGCCAAATGCAGCAATGGCGCGCGGGTGCGCGAGGAAGAAGGCCGGCTCTTTCCAGATCTTCGCCAGCAGCTCATCCAAATCGTCCGGCGTGGGAGCGCCTTTGCGCGTCGAAATGCGGTAATGCGCTGTGGCCTGATTGAGCAATCCGTAGTCGGCGTTGTTGATCAGTTCGCCTTCCTGGCGCTCTTTCACTTTTTCCACTGCCAACCGCAACTGCTCGCGAATCTGGTCGTGGGGATGGCTGTAAAGATCGCTGACGCGGGTATGGACGTCCACTGTCGTCGATATCGAATTCAACGTATACTCGCGCGGCTTCTCTTCGTAATCGACAAAGGTTCCCGGCAGGACGTGCTCGTCGCCTGCTCCACATTCAACCGCGATCTCCGCGCCTTTGCGAACCCTGTTGACGCGAAAGGTGCCCGATTCGACGGGCTTCCAGGAGAGCAATTGCACCAGCCATCGCGGCGTAATCGCGTCGAACTGCGGGGCTGTTTTGGTTGTATTAGCAAGCTGGCGTGCAGCTACATCGCCCAGCGAACGCCGAATTTCAGTTGTGGCCACGTGTCTTCTCCTTCAGAGTTCTTTTGTGATACCGATCTCAACATCGATTCTGGAGCACCGGACGGGAATTGAACCCGTGAATACTGGTTTTGCAGACCAGCGCGTTAGCCACTTCGCCACCGGTGCCGGTTCCGCCGCGCCAACAACCATTTCTGCAGCGGCGGAGCAATCAGATTTACTGCGGCTGCGCGGTCGTGCGCAGGTAAGGCTTCACAGTCCTGTATCCCGGAAACGTCTTTTCCGCCTGTTCGTTCGATACCGACCCGGCAATGATCACGTCCTCGCCCTGCTTCCAGTTTGCGGGCGTGGAAACTGGATGCTTCGATGTGAGCTGGATTGAATCGAGGACGCGAATGATCTCGTCGAAGTTGCGGCCGGTCGTCATGGGATACGACAGTGTGAGCTTGATCTTCTTGTCGGGTCCGATGACAAAGACCGTGCGCACTGGCGCATTCTGTGCAGGCGTACGGCCGTCTGAAGTGTCGCCGGCGTCCCCGGGCAACATATCGTAAAGCTTTGCGATCTTCAGCTCCGGATCGCCAATTAGCGGATAATTCACGGCGTAACCACTCACGTCCTGAATGTCCGCGGCCCACTTCGCATGATTCGAAACTGGATCGACGCTGAGCCCGATCACTTTGGCGCCGCGCTGCGCAAACTGCTTCTCGAGCGCGGCTACCGCTCCCAGTTCGGTGGTGCAAACCGGTGTGAAATCTTTGGGGTGAGAGAAGAGCACGGCCCATCCGTCGCCAATCCACTCGTGAAAGTGGATAGGGCCCTGGGTGGTCTCGGCGGCAAAGTCCGGTGCGACATCGTTAATATGGAGCGACATTGATTGTTTCCTCCTGGGTGACGTTTGACCGGAAAAGGAAAAACCCACTCGGCCAATTGGCGGCGAGTGGGTTTCTGAGGATTCTCGAAACTAGGTTCGATTCTCTAGGCACACACCCGCGGCAAGCTGCAGCGACAGCAGCACAGACACGCGCGGGTTGAGGAGAATCTCGACATTTGCGAACCGATGCGAATTCGCATCACATGATTTAATCCCAGCTTAGAGCCATATTCACCCGCGTGTCAACCGCGGAACGGTAAAGAAACTCACCGCATCACAAGTTTAAGTGGCTGGGCATCGATGGAACACGCGCTGATTCAGCCGTAATCCACAGTTGCGCCATTCGTCTCCTTGTAACTCGGCGGGGGTTTTTCATTACGGCCCCAACACAAACTTCACTGAAGCGTGTGAGGCGCATAGAGAGAAAAATCCTGGATCGGGACTTGACGTGTTATTTAATGTTTGCTACGGTAAGGTTCACTATGGCTCTGTTCTTCGATCACGCCGCACTTGTGAATGCGCCCATGCCTGCGGCAGTTCGATGTCGCCCCTAACTCTCCGCACCCACGGCTAACGTGGTTTCGAGGCAGAGTTACTCCCTTTCATTTGAAGATATGATTCTGAGCTGGGCCTTCTGGCACAGGCACGAATCCCGTCTCCTATCCGTTAGTGCACTTGCGCGCAGGTAATTGCGCCGCAGTGCACGCGGTTCAGGCAAGGGCAAGATACTCCCGTCAAAACCGCGGTAGCCGTTCCTGAACGGTTCCATTCTCCTTTGTCGCACTGCGCTTAACGCGCAGGCGGTTGCAGTAGTGTCTCTCACACGGATACAAACGTCCTCCGTGCACGAGCAAAGGATAAGTGTCTGTTCGCCATTGAATCTTTTAGAGGCAGGCCATTGCTTGCACCGACCCGAGAGAGGATGACGATGAAACAATTGATCGCACTTGTAGCTGCAGCCTTATTGACAGGTACGGCATTTGCCGCGCCACCGAAGCACATTACTTCGCCAGCAGAGGCGTTTGGATTTGAGCCCGGCACCGACCGGAAGTTAGCTGATTGGACGCAACTGGTCGAATACTTTCAAAAGCTGGGCAAGGAGTCGGACCGCGTCCATTTCGAAGAACTAGGCAAAACGACGGAAGGCCGTCCGTATATCAGCGTAACTATCTCATCGGCCGACACCATTGCCCACCTGGATCGCTACAAGGAGATTCAAAGAAAGCTCGCTGATCCCCGCATTACGACCCCGGAAGAGGCCAAACGGCTGATCGCCGAAGACAAGACAGTGATTGTTGTGACGTGCAACATCCATTCGACGGAGATTGCCAGTTCGCAAAGCGCAACCGAATTCGCTTATAAGCTCGCCACCGGCGACACTCCAGAGATCCAGAACATTCTCAAGAATGTGATCGTGGTTCTGGTTCCGTCGCAGAACCCGGACGGCGAGCAGATCGTAACCGATTGGTACAAGAAATATCTCGGCACGCCCTATGAGGGCAGCAGTCCCGTGGTGCTGTGGCATCACTACACGGGCCACGACGATAACCGCGACTGGGCGACCTTCACGCAGGTGGAAACACAGCTTGCCGTCGAGAAGGTGATCAATCCATGGCATCCGCAGATTCTGTACGATCTGCACCAGCAAGGCGAAGATGCGGCGCGTATCTACCTTCCGCCATTTGTAGATCCATTCGACCCGAACATCGATCCGATTCTGATTTCGTCGATCAACACACTGGGCTCGAACACGGCGCTCGATATCGCGTCAACCGGAAAGACCGGTGTATTGTCGTACGGTGTTTACGATTTCTGGTCTCCGCTCAGAGATTACATCGCGTACCACAACGGACTGCGCATTCTGACGGAATCGGCAAGCGCGGATATCGCTACGCCGGTCAACATTCCTTTTGAGAGACTGGGCCGCGGCATTGGCTACGACGCCAAGGTTGCCACCTGGAATTTTCCCAATCCGTGGAAGGGCGGCGAGTGGCATCTCGGCGACATTGTCAACTATCAGATTGACGCTTTCTTCTCCATCGCCAACAGCGCGGCTATCCATCGCGAGCGCTTTCTGAATAACTTCTATGAGATCGGCGTGCGCGCTCTACATCACACCGACTGGCCATATGCCTACGTGGTGCCGGCAGCGCAGAGCGATCCGGCAAATGCCGCGCGCCTGATCAATACGCTGCGCATCGGCGCTGTCGACGTCGAACAGGCAAGCGCCGATTTCGATGCGGGCGGCAATCATTACAGCAAGGGCAGCTACATTATCCGGCTGGCGCAGCCTTACGGGGCATTTGCGAAAACGTTGCTCGAAATCCAGCATTATCCGAATATCGCCCAGTATCCTGGCGGCCCGCTGCAACGGCCTTACGATGTGACGGCGCAGACTCTCCCTCTCCTGTTTGGTGTAACGGCGGTCGCCGTGAACGACTCTTTCGACGTGCAAGCGAGCGCTGTGGAGCGCGCCAAGCCCACGCCCGCGCACTTTGAAAAGAACACGAACGGCAACGGCTATCTTATCGCCGACCACACCAATAGCAGCCTGTACGCGCTGTTCGATCTGCTGAAGCAAAACGTAACGGCCTACAGGCTGACAGCCGCAGACGCCGATCCCGGGACGATCTATATTCCGCAGCAGCCGGGCATCGACGAAAAGCTTGAGGCTCTTGCTGCGAAATATCCCATAGAGATTCATGCCGCAACCGCCGCACCAACAGGCGGCGCGCTCAAGGTTCGGCTGCCGCGCATCGCGCTTTACCAAAGCTGGGTTGCATCGATGGACGAAGGTTGGACGCGCTTCATCTTCGACAAGAATGGCATTCCCTACACGCGTCTGGTAGACGCCGACGTTCGCAAGGGCAGCCTGAACGATCAGTTCGACGTGATTGTTATTCCCGACAACGCGGCGCGCGCCATCACCACAGGCCGCGGCGGATTCGGCGAAGGATTGGGAAGCGAGCCGGGAGCGCTGCAGGCAAGCAGTGGCGAGGGGCAGCGCCGTGGCGGCCAAGCCGGGCAAGGCAACGGGCAAGGCAACGAGAGCCGCGGCGGCGAGGCGCGGGGTCCGAAAATCCCTCCTGAGTTTACCGGCGGTTTAGGCGACGACGGCGTAGCCAGCCTAAAGGTTTTTGCTGACAACGGCGGCACCATTGTCACCTTCAACCATGCCTCGCAGGTGTACGCGCAAAAGAGTTCCGAGCCGGTGAGCGACGCCTCAGCTTCCTTCGACCGCAAATCGTTCTACATCCCCGGTTCGATTCTCCAGGTTTCCGTAGACAATACAAACCCCATTGCCTTCGGATCCACGCCGATCGTACCGATCTTCTACGAGAACGGACCTGTATTCCATGTGAGCGGCGATGCGGTTGCGGTTGCTTCCTTCACAACGGATAAGCCGCTGCTCAGCGGATGGATTCAAGGCGGCGAATTGCTGAAAGGCAATTCGGTCATCGCCGAGGAGCCGCAGGGCAAAGGCCGTCTCGTTCTCTTCGGCTTCCGCCCGCAATATCGGGCGATCTCTGAGGTTACTTACAAGTTCCTCTTCAATGCACTGCTTTACTCGAGCTCCACAAGCGAAGCAGTCGGCACGCCAACGGCCGCGGGTGGTAACTGATGCAGCCCTTTCCGATATATCTCGCACAAAGGTTCGCACTCTCACTGCTTGCGGCCCTGCTGATTCCTGCTGCGGCGCAGGCACAGAGCGCCGCAAGTAACGATGACATTCGCATCGTGCTCACCGGAGATTCAATCGTGAATCGGAGAATTTCGGTTTACACAGATCCGGCGAGCACGGATCTCTTCAAAACCATCCAACACGCTGACGCGGCGTTCACGAACTTCGAATCGCTGGTGCACAACTACGCCTATCCGGGCGCATCCGAAAGCGGCGGGGCATACCAGTCCTCGCCGCCATGGATTCCCGGCGAGCTGAAGTGGGCCGGCTTCAATCTGGTTTCAACCGCTAACAACCATGCCTACGACTTTGGCCAGGAAGGATTGCTCAGCACCCTCCGAGCGCTTGACGAAGCAGGCCTGGCCCACGCAGGCACCGGAGCCAACCTTGCGCTGGCCAGAGCGCCGGCTTATGTCGACACGGGAAAAGGACGCGTCGCGCTGGTTGCCGTGGCGTCAACATTCACCGCCGGAAGCCTGGCCGGTGAACAGCGTCCCGACCTGATCGGCCGGCCCGGCGTCAATCCACTGCGCTTCACCACCACTTATACCGTGGATCAGGACACCTTCCAGTCCGTCCTCAAAGTGTCGGCCATTGCCGGCAGAGGCGGCGGGGAGTTTGATGGCGGAGGTGGCGGGGAGCGCGCGCGCAGCAATGGCCCGCGGACATCGGCTCGCATCGGCGGTCTCGAGTTTCAGGTGGGTGACACACCGGGCCCACATACGCAGCTCAACAAGAGCGATCTCGACGCTCTCGTCGCGTCTGTGAGCAACGCGCATCGTCAGAGCGACTGGGTCATCGTCTCCAGTCACACGCACGAAAGCGGGAAGAGCCAGCAGAATCCGCCTGATTTCCTCGTTCAAGCGGCGCACGCGGCCATTGACGCAGGCGCGGATATCTTTGTCTCCCACGGCCCGCATATTTTACGCGGCATTGAGATCTACAAAGGCAAGCCCATCTTTTATAGCCTCGGTAACTTCATCTTTGAAAACGAAACCATGCTGTACCAGCCCGCCGAGAGTTACGACGAGCTGAAGTTACCCGACTCCGCAACGGTTGCCGATTTCTTCGACGCACGTTCCGGCAAAGATACACGTGGATTCCCGGTGAACAAAGGCGTGTGGGAGAGCGCGATCGCCGAAGTGAGTTTTCGCCCCGACCACTCGCTCGACAAGATCACGCTGATTCCCATCAACCTGGGCTACCAGGAGCCGCGCAGCCAGCGGGGGCGGCCGCGCCTGGCAACACCAGAACAGGCCAAAGAGGTTGCGGACAAGTTGACAGCTCTCTCTGCGACTTATGGCACCACTATCACTTGGAGTAACGGCGAAGGGGTAATCGCAGGGGGGCAGAAGCAACCATGACGGATTCCTTCGTTCTCAACGTTGACCCGCTTAAGGCTGAGGAGGCCATCATGCATTCGACAAAGAAAGCAATCGTTCATCAGCTGCTTCTACTTACCATGTCATTGGTAGCAGTAATTCCATTCGTGACGAGCGTGGCATTTGGGCAAGCCGTCTCCGCGCGCCTCGTCGGCGCTGTGCAGGATTCGACCAAGTCCAGAATTGTCGCCGCAACTATCGAAGTCCGGGAGACCGACACCGGATTGACCACTGACACGACGACCAATTCGCAAGGTGAGTACACGTTTCCACACCTCACACCCGGCCATTACGCCGTCACGGCCAAAGCTCCGGGATTCGAAGCTGTCGAGATCAAAGATCTTGTCCTTGAGATCGGCGATGCGAAGACTCTCGATGTCGTGTTGGTCCCCGCAGCTGCATCGCAATCTGTCGAGGTTATCGAGAGCACCCCCACGGTCGACACGGGCTCAACCCAGGTGGGCGCAGTGGTCGAGAACCAACAGGCCGTCGATCTCCCACTCAACGGACGCGACGCCATGACGCTTTTCTATCTGCAAGCCGGCACAAATCCGTTGGACAACCAGCAGCCGAGCGGCTCGCAGCAGCAGGTCGGCGCAGTCGACGGATTGCCGCCGGGGACCAGCGAAGTCCGCGTGGAAGGTATTCTCGCCATTAACTCCTCTTACGATTACTCGCCTTCCCATCCATCGTTCCCCGTTCCTGAAGAGGCGGTGGGAGAGTACAAGGTAAGCAACTCGGGCAACAGCGCCGACGATGGACCGTCGTCTGGATCAGAGGTAAAGGCGCTCATCAAGTCCGGGACGAACAACCTTCATGGATCTGTCTACGAGTTCAATCGCAACACCGCACTCGAAGCGAATTACTTCTTCAATAAGTTCAATAAGAGTGCCAACAACGTGGTGCAACAGCCCGCTCTGCACCGTAACCAGTACGGCTTTTCCATTGGCGGCCCCATCCGTAAGAACAAGACGTTCTTCTTCGGTACGGTCGAATGGCAAAAGCAAACGCAAAACGATCTCGTGGAGGCCACGGTCTACACTCAAACCCTGCGCCAGGGAACTTTCCTCTACAACACCAGCGGGAGCAAGAACTCAACAAGCATGGTGAATCCCCAGACCGGCGTCCCGCAGGTCCCGTATAACTCCTACACATTGGCTAACTCAAGCAGCTTTGACACGGTTTATCTGCCTTATGTGCTAAAGGTAATGCCAGCGCCTAATGCCTGGGATACCGGCGACGGATTCAACACTGCGGGGTACCGCTATCAGTCGCCGGATCCGGACAATCTCTACCAGGGGCTGCTCAAGTTTGACCACGCATTAACCCCGCGCAACAGCCTGTCGCTCACGCTTTCTCAGTATTCCGAGAACGACCCCTCGTCGCAATACTTCAACCATGTCGTGAAGGAGGGTTATGCGGAATTCCGTCGCGGCCTTTCGTTGCGCCTGGTCTCCACATTCAGTCCGGGCTTGATGAACGAGCTGAGCGTGGGCGCGGCTCTGCGCCGCGCAACGCGTGCGAACACCACGACCTCTTGCGAAGCGTCGACCGGCAATATCACGCTCTCAGGCCTGGGCACGCTTTGCGATAGCCGTTCAACGCAATACAATCCCGCCCTGAATGAGGGGTTTGAGGACACAGTAACACGCGTTGCAGGCAAGCACACGATCGAGGCAGGCGGCGAGTACTGGTACGAACCGCTGAACCGCACCAGCGGATCGCGCTTTCCGCTCATCAACACTTCGAATTCCTACAACCCGGCGAACGTGCCGGCGCTTTCCGGATTGAATACCACGGACCGCTCCGACGCCGAGCAGTGGGAAAAAGACCTCACGGGAAGCGTGGGTTCGATCAAGCAAACTTTCTACTTGAACAATCAGGCGGCGTACGCGGAATACATTCCCTTGAAAGAGGAACTACGCAAGAGCGAGTCCGGTTTTTTTGTTCACGACGCGTGGCGTCTCTCAAAGAACCTGAACTTGAACCTGGGGCTGCGCTGGGACATTCTTCCTCCCGTCAAGAACAATGAGGGGTATGCGTATCCAGTGAATGGTCTGAACGGCTTGCTCGGTGCACAAGGCCCAACAGGCACGGCTACCGCCTGGGCCTATGCGCCCAATCATGGCGGCAGCATTTACAGCACTGACCTGCACGCATTGGCTCCCTCTGTCGGCGTGATTTGGGACCCGTTCGGCAACGGAAAGTCCGCGGTGCGCGCTTCCTACCACATCTCCAACGTGCGTACCATGATGATCAGCCAGGACCTTTCGGAGCTGGAGAACGGCTCGTCCACGAGCACGACGCTCACTCCTGCCATAACTCTGTCGCAGCTCGGCACTGTCATCCCGATTGCGTTGCCGACTCCCTTTTCGGCTGTCCCCGCCACGCGGCAAGGTGTAGCCATTGTGGCAAATCCGAACCTCTCCATTCCCTACGTGCAGGAGTGGACATTCGGCATCGATCGCGAAATCTTCGACGGCTGGCGGCTCTCCGCCACTTACGTTGGCAATCACGCCGTGGGGATGCTGCGCTCCGAAGATCTAAATCAAGTAAACCTGACCTCCAACGGATTTCTGAGCACCTTTCAAACCGCGCAAGCCAATCTTGCCGCGAACGGATCTCCCACGGTCGGAGCAAGTCTGGGCAGTTTGCAGAGCCTGTTTGCCGAAGTGCCCAGCGGCGAGTACACCGTTATCAGTCAGGGCCAGGCTGCTGCCCTGGCGCAGTATCTGGATACGACCGCGCCGAAAGGCGGAGTCACGGGAGGACTTGTGACCAGCGCGGGGCTGCCTGCAACTTTCTTCCGTTACAATCCACAGTTCTCCGACATCTATGTCGAGGGTAACTACGGTTCATCAACGTGGAACGGCCTGAAGCTGGAACTAAAGCGCAAGATCGAGCATGGCGTATATCTTCAGGCTAACTACACCTTCAGCAAAGGCCTTGTCGACTATCCCCAGGACGAGGAGTATTTCAACACCAATCCTTTCCGCGACAATGCCAACCATCGGCTCGACCGCACCCTCTCGCCTCTCGATGCCACGCACGTGGTCTTGGTCAATGGTATTTACGAGTTGCCCTTCGGACACGACCAGCTCCTACTCAACTCCGGAAGCAAGCTGATCAATGCTTTGGCAGGCGGTTGGCAGACCAACGGCATTTTCAATTACACGACGGGCAGGCCTATTCCGGTGACAACCGGTTACCAGCTACTCAACCAAAACGTAGCGAGCGCGCCAAACTTCAACCATGCCTTCTCAAGCCTGAGTAAAGTGAACAAGGCCAGCACGACTGTTACGTATATCACCGCCGCACAGTTGGCTAACTTCAGCAATCCCGCCGCAGGCAGCGCCGGCAACTATACGAATCAGAGCTTGCACGGCCCAGGGTTCGCGGATCTCGATGCAAGCCTGTTCAAATCCTTCGCGGTTCCGGCGCGCCGCGAAAATTTGCAGTTTCAGTTCCGCGCGGAATACTTCAACGTCCTCAACCACACGAACTTTGTGGAGCCGGGCTCGCTCAATATCAACACCGCTTCATCGAGCAATTTGACCAGCACGTACTCGCCCAGAGTAGGTCAGCTCGCTCTCAAGCTTTCCTTCTGAGAACGGACAAGCAATGCTCTGTCGCCGGACGCGCGCACGGAAACGTTGCGCGTCCAGCGGCGAGGAGTTGTGAAGGTGAAGTTCGGCAAGCCTACGCGAGAGATCAAGAAGAAACGGACCACTCATTCATATCCATCATTCGCTCAAGAACACTTAAGGAGGCTGCAGAAAAGTTTATGAAAATATTCAGAATTTCACAGGCCCTTGCTCTGATCGTCGCGCTGGTGGCCGCCCTTGCGTTCGTCTCGGGCACGGCGTACGGCCAGGCCACCAGCAGCGGCGCCATCGTCGGCACAGTTACTGACCAAAGTGGCGCTTTGATCGTGGGCGCGGTCATCACTGTGACAGACCAGGCCACAAAGAGCGCGCGCACAACCGTGTCCAATAATCAGGGGCAGTACATCGTTCCGGCCATCCCGCCGGGCGTCTACGATGTCAGGACGGCGAAGGCCGGCTTTTCGACGGACGAGATTGCCGCGCTTGTGGTGAGCGTCGGTTCGCAATCGACGGCGAACTTCCGGTTGGCTGTGGGCGCCGATAGCACCACCGTTCAGGTGACGGCGTCCAACGCGGACCTGCAAACTTTGAACGCGACCACGGGCACAACTGTTGACCCCGCCCTCACCAACTCCCTGCCAACGATCGCTCGCGAAGCCGCCACATTCACTACGCTGCAGCCCGGAGTTACACCCACCGGCAACGTCGCCGGAGGCACCACGGATCAGGAAACGTTCATACTGGATGGCGGTAACAACACCTTCGATATGGACGGCACGGGTTCAGCCTACACAGTGTCGTTCGCTGCCTCCACCACCGGCGGATTCCTTGGCGCCGCGCAGACTGGCGCGGTGCCCATGCCGCAGGACAGCATCGAAGAGTTTAAAGTCGGCACTACCGGCCAGACAGCCGACTTCAACAACTCCTCCGGCTCGGAGACGCAGGCAGTTACCAAGCGCGGTCGCGACAATTGGCACGGCACTGCGTACGAGTACTACCTCGACAACAACTTCAACGGCAATACATGGCAGGGCAACTTTCCCAGCCAGACATTCACCTCCGGCACGCCCGGTGTCGGCTTGGCAGGGACGACTAACTACACGCCGAAGCCCAGCTACCACTACAGCCGTTTCGGCGCAGCAGCGGGCGGCCCCATCCTGCCGAAATACTTCGGCGGCAAGACCTATCTCTTCGCCATGTACGAAGGATTCCGCTACCCTTTTGCTTCGATCTACGAGCGCACCGTGCCGTCCTACCAGTATCTGCAGGAGGGCCAGCTCACCTTCGGCTCCAACACATACACCGCGGCCCAGTTGAAGGCTGCTGACCCTCGCGGAATCGGATTGAATCCGACACTTGCGAACTACTACAACACGGAGTTGCCTGTAGCTCCAGTCAGCAACGCTGGATCGACGGGAAACAACGGCGCGCAATACGCCGGCACCTTTGACGCCAGCTGCGGTTCACTCTCGACATCCTATTGCGACGGAAAGAACATCATTGGTTATAAAGCCGCCGTTCTGACTCCAGAGAGTAGCAACTTCTTCGTCGCACGCGTGGACCATGACTTCGGCCCCAAGTGGCACGCGATGGCGAGCTACCGCTTCTACAGGTTCGAAAACATCACGAGCAATCAGGTCGACATTGGCGGTGTGCTGCCCGGCGATAAGGTCGGCGTGCCGACCGCCATCGCGCCCCGCCCTCAGGAGCCCTGGTTCCTGGTCGTGGGCGTCACCACCAACATCAGCAGCAGCCTCACCAACGACTTTCACTACAGTTACACGCACAACTATTGGAATTGGAAGGACGACTTCGCGCCCGCCCAAATCTCAGGTGCGCAGGGCGCCATCGAACCCCTGGGCGAGAACACAACTACCGTTCTCTCTCCGTACAACGTGAATGCGCAAAGCATCCGAACCCGCACCTGGGATGGCAAAGACAATTTCTTCAGCGACAACCTGACAAAATTGAAGGGCAAGCACCTGATCCAGACCGGCGGTCAGTTCCAGCATAACTTCAGCTTCTTTTCCCGCACCGACAACGGCGCCAGCGTCAACTTCACGCCGACCTACCAGATTGGTGATACCAGTGGCGGTGGTGCAATTACTTACACGGGACTCAACGCCGTGGGAGCGGGGACCTCCGCCCAAGCCCGAATCCTCGACACCTACTTCGGTCTCGTTACCGATACGCAGGTGGCCGACACCTACACCAACACCTCCAGCGGCCTCACACTGAATGGGCCGCTAGTCCCTGCTATCGGCCACGCCAGCGCCCCTTACTACAATATTTACGTCTCCGATGCGTGGCACGCCTTGCCGACACTGACAGTGACTCTCGGGTTGAGCTACGCCGTCGAGATGCCGCCCACTGACCGTAATGGCAATGAGTCCCTGCTCACCGACGCCAACGGCAACCCGCTCAGCACCCAGCAGTTTTTGGACAATCGCAAGGCCGCCGCCCTCACCGGACAGATCTACAATCCCGAGATCGGCTGGGCCGAGATCCACAATGTGACAGGCAATCGCAAATATCCCTATAACCCCTTTTACGGCGGAGTTAGCCCGCGCCTGTCAGCCGCGTGGACTCCAAAGTTCAATAACGAGGGCCTGAGGAGGCTTTTCGGCGAAGGCGCCACTGTGCTTCGCGTGGGATATGGCCGCATCTATGGCCGCGTGAACAGCGATGCTCAGATCCTTCCGCTGCTGGCTGCGCCTGGATTGATTCTTGGGACCCAGTGCAAATATCCGCAATCCAATGGCACCTGCAGCCAAAGCAACTTCACCGACGCGACGGCCTATCGATTTGGCAGCACAAGCCAGGGTGAAGACGGTCTCTCGCCCGTTCTGGCCAGCGCGCCCGTGACGAGCACGCTTCCGCAGCCCTATTTCCCGGGCTACGCGGGTCCCGCCATCGCGAGCTCCTCGGGGGTTGACGTGTCCATGCGCCCCAACGACGTCGACAACTTCAACGTCTCGGTGCAGCGGCAAATTAACCCCAGGATTCTGATGGAAGTCGGCTACATCGGGCGGCTCACTCATCACGAGTTCAACCAGATGAACCCCAACTCGGTGCCTTACATGTTGACGCTGGGCGGTCAATCGTTCGAGGCAGCGTACGACGCGGTCGAATCAGCCCTCGGTTGCACCACCTCGGCCAGCCTCTGCGCCAAGAGCGCGATTCCTACTGGCATCGCCGCCCAGCCGTTCTTCGAAGCCGCTTTGGGCGGCGTTAACTCTACCTTCTGCACCGGCCATGCGAGCTGCACGGCTGCACTCCTGGCCAACGCAACGTATGCTTCCGACTTCCGCCAGCAGAAAGTGTTCAGTCTGTGGCAGAGTCTCGATAACAACACATCCGGCGCTGCCGCTTCAGCGAAGAACCCCCAATTCAACTTCGCCCGCAGCCTGATGGGCACTCCTACCTCGAACGCCACCGACGGTTCCGGTGGCCAGGTGGTAAGCGGCATGAACCAGGACGTGCCGAACGGCTACAGCAACTACAACGCGGGGTACGTCTCCTTCAAAACCAGCGCGTGGCGCGGCCTGACGCTGCAGGAGAACTTCACTTACAGCAAAGCTCTGGGACTGCAGCCAGGGAACCAATCCGCCAGCGGGGCAACCGACGTGGATAACTTCAATCCGAGCGAGCAATATGGCCGTCAGGCCTGGGATCAGAGGTTCATCTTCAATACCTTTATCGTCTATGAAACTCCCTGGTACCAGCAGCAGCGCGGCATTATCGGCCGCTTTGCAGGCGGCTGGACGCTCTCTCCAGTCCTGGCCGCCGGCACAGGCCAACCGCTTACCTGCACGACCAATAACTCCGGACAGAGTTTCGGCGGCAACGATGGAAACAACCTGACCGACACCGAAAGCTGTGTCTTCGTAAACAACTACGCCGGCGGGTACCATACGCATCGCGGTGTTCTCGGCGGCACAGATCCGAACGGAGTAGCCGTTGGCACTTCGGTTCATGCCGGCAGCGCCGGGGCCGCTGTCAACATGTTCACTGACCCCGTTTCTGTCTTCGATAACGTCCGTCCTCTCATCCTCGGCCTCGACAGCCATTCCGGTGGCGCCGGCGTCATCAGCGGCCTCCCTTACCTCAACCTCGACCTCAGTATCAAGAAGAGACTCGTGGTCCACGATCGGTACAGCCTAGAGCTGAGCGGCGTCTTCGAAAACGTGATGAATCATCTGGACTTTGCCAACCCCAGCCTCAGCCTGCAGTCAACGAGTTCCTGGGGTGTCACCAAGACACAGGGCAATTCACCACGTCAGATCCAGGGCGGCCTTCGGGCTAACTTCTAAAGACTCAACCACACAAATGCGAACGGTCTTTCGATCTTCCCCTGACGCCGTTCGCATTTGAGACAAGGCAACACAGTGATCGGCTTTGAATTGGCGGCTCCTGCGGCCGTAAAATTGCGCATCCGGCGCAGGTGGATTATTTCCAGCGCTGTGGTCGCAGGGTTGCTGTTTTGGGTGTCCGGCGCGGTGGCTCTCAGTGCGGGGCACGGCTCCTGGGGAGCGATCCTGCGCGGAGCGACGCTCCTCCTTGCTGGCGTCGTGGTTCTGCGCAGACCGACTCTGCTGGCTTGGACTTTCTTCGCCATGCTCGCGGGAATTGAGTTGGGGCTTGATTTTCCGCGCATCGCCGCGCAGGCACAATTGCCCGGCGACCTGTTTCTTCGCCTGGTGCGCATGGTGGTGGCGCCGCTGATTCTCACCAGCATTCCGGCCGGCATCGCCGCGCACAGCCATTTGCGATCGGTAGGCCGCGTGGCCGTCAAGGTGCTCATTTACTTTGAAGTGGTCACCACGGCCGGCCTCATCATCGGCTCGCTTGCGGGTATCATCTCCGGCGCCGGTTGGGGTATCACGCTGCCTGCATCGCCCCACTCGGGTTCCCTTCCAACCCAACAGATTCCTCATGGTTGGCAACAAACGGTTCTGGACCTCTTTCCCGAGAACATCGCTCAGGCCGTCGCAGAAAACCGCCTTCTGCAGGTCGTCATCTTCGCCATTCTCTTCGGGATCGCTCTGGCTACATTGCCGGAGGCGAACCGTGCTCCGCTTGTGAATGGGTTGAAGGCGCTCACGGCTGCCATCTCGCAAATGGTCCGCATGATCACCTGGCTGACGCCGCTCGCCGCCGGCTCCGCGCTGGCATACACCGTGGCAACCACAGGGTTCGCCTCGCTTGTGCCGCTCGCCAAGCTCGTCGTTACCTGCTTCACCGCTCTCGCCGTCTTCTGTCTTCTGGTCGTGTTCCCTCTACTTGTCTTCTTCAGAATTCCGCTGAGGAGATTCGCGGACGCAGTGAGTGAGCCAGCAGCCATCGGTTTTGCCACGGGAACTTCCGAAGCCGCATTGCCACTGGCCATGGAGCGCATGGAAGAGCTAGGCGTTCCCGGGTGGATCGTCTCGTTCGTGATTCCCCTCGGCTACAGCTTCAATATGGATGGCTCAAGCGTGTATATGTCTCTGGCCGCAGTATTCGCCGCCCAGGCGGCGGGCATCCATCTTACGTTCGGGCAGCATGTTGGAATGCTGGCCCTTCTGGTATTGGCGAGCAAAGGAATGGCCGGCGTGCCTAAAACAGTTTTCGTGATCCTGTTGACGACGGCAAGCGCCGTCCATCTTCCCACCGCTCCCATTCTGATGATTCTGGGCGTGGATACGCTCATGGACATGGGCAGAACGGCAGTGAACGTCATGGGAAACTGCGCCGCCAGCGCGGTGATCGCTAAGTCCGAGGATAAGTTCGCTTTTTCTTTAACAGCGAATGTTCATAACTGACATCGGTGCATGAATTCAGAATTAAGAAAGAGGAGGATTGAATGAACCTCAGGGAGATTTGCTGCGGAGCAGCTTTTGGCTTCGCACTGCTAACGCGATTTGCGAGCGCACAAACCCCGATCCCGGCAAATATCGAACAACACCTCAGGGCCGCCCGCGAAGCAGCAAAGTTCGAATGGGTGGGCACGCTGTCGCGGAATTGTGTCGCCCCCGAACTCGGTCCGCCGGAGATCGGCGAGCGCGGATCCATTCCCGACCGATCGCTTTGGTATGCCCGGCCGGCGAAGGTGTTCGACAACCTCTACTTCGTTGGCACCAGAATTCATTCCTCGTGGGCGCTGACGACCAGCGACGGAATCATTCTCATCGACACGCTCTATAACTACGCGGTCGAGCCAGAGATCGTCGACGGCCTCAAGACGCTTGGTCTTGATCCCGCGAAGATTAAGTATGTGCTCATAACCCATGGGCACGGCGACCACGATGAGGGCGCGGCACTGCTACAGGATCGCTATGGTGCGCGTGTTGCGCTGGGGCCGGGAGACTGGGAGCTGATCGACCGGGCGAGGTCAATGCCGGGTGGTAAGCCCAAACGAGACATCACAGTTACGGACGGTCAGAAAATTACGTTGGGCGATACGACTGTGACGGTCGTCCTCACGCCGGGACACACACCAGGAGCATACGGTCTCATCTTCCAGGTGAGGGATCATGGGCGGCCGCTCACCGTGGCATACGCCAGCGGAACAGCATTCTCCTTTCCCTACGACAGGCCGCATTTCGATGTCTTTATTGCATCGCAGAAGAAAATGGCCGCAGCAGCAGCCGACGCGGGCGCGACCGTCGTGCTCTCCAATCATTCAGCATTCGACAATGCGGTTACGCGCGTCAACCTGATCCCAGCTCGCCGGCCAGGCGATCCGCATCCCTTTGAAGTCGGCGCCCCGGTTGTGGCGGATTACTTCACGGTGTTGGAAGAATGCGCTTTGGCGACCGAGACAGGATTGTCGAAGTGAGATGCACCATGCCAAATTCTGCACGCGCTCTCGGATCCGGGGCAGCACTCACGGCCGGATGTACGATGTTGTCTGTCATTTTCCTGATTGCGACCTTGGCACATAGTCAAGCCGCGTCTTCCGGTGGACTTCGAGAGCTGCTACAAAGCATCCCCGATCTTCAACTCAAAGTGACAGAGGTCCAAGTCAGTCCGCCCCTCATTCTGACTGGAATTTCAGCCGTCAGCGCGGACCGCGATGGACATTTATATGTCATTCATCGGCCGGAAACCGGCGATCCCATCGTGGAGTTGGATCGCAACGGAAATGTCATTCGCTCCTGGGGAAAAGGCCTCTTTAAAGTCCCGCACAGCATCCGCATCGACGGTGCAGGCAACATCTGGGCGATCGATGCCAATAAGTCCATAATCTTCAAATTCACTCCGGAAGGCCGCCAGCTTCTTGAATTTCAGGTTGGAGGCGTTCCCGATCCAACTCGAGAATTCTGCGGCGCTACCGACATCGCGTTTGCCCGGAATGGTCACTTATTCGTGCCGGATGGTTATTGCAATGCACGGATTCTGGAATACAGTGCAGACGGGAAAAAGTTGAATGAGTGGGGATCGCACGGTTCCGGCCCCGGCCAGTTTAACCTCGTTCACTCGATTGCCATCGGGCCAGATGGAAATGTCTATGTGGCTGATCGCGAAAACGGCCGCATCCAGTGGTTTAGCCAATCCGGCAAATATCTCGGCGAATGGGATTACGGAGGGCAACTCCACTCGCTGGCATTCAGCAAGAACGGCGACTTATACATCGTGTTGCATCCGAAGGAAGCTCCACCGGAGAAAGAGTCTTATGTAGTAAAGATCGATCCGTCCAACGGAAATCCACTCGGCAAGTTCCCTGTTCGATCGCATGAATTGAGCATCGCTGCGGACGGAGTCCTTCTGCCGGCCACGCGGAGCAGCCAACTCCTTCTTCTTGCGCCTCCGACCTGAGCGGGCCGCGAACGGAGTCCAGGCGAGACCAAACCTAATTCCACGCAATTCCAACCCGCTTCCTCAAGCGACTCGACCTTTCGTTGAGAGCGGAGCGTCCGCCTTTTAGCCCATTATCGCCACACTGGCCCCTAGGCGTCATCGTTAGCGCGAGGTCGATCATTATCGGCTGATCTGTCTCCGTTTGATCCTCGCTTAAGACCAACAACCTTAGCGCGTTTCCCAATCCTCGCGTACGATGTTGAAGCGCAGCATGAAGGACATTCTCGATGACCTGATACCCGTTTCCTGTCGTCCGAGTTTGCAGATGATAATGGCCGCTATCACTTAATGGGTTAGCAGACCGGGGATCATCTCCGCGCCGGCCGGAATGTGATGCTGCACTTGGCCATTAGATTATCGAGCGCTTGCGGTTCATCATTGATCGACCGACCGGCCCTCCGCGTGATGACTGACTAGCATGAGTGGAAATCGCTCGCAAAAGGCAACCAACATAGCTTTAGATCACATGTGCCGTAGACTGTGCCATGCATTGCGTACCCAGATTCGTTGAATCAATGTCTTAGGCGACCAGACTAGAGTGCTTCCGTGCGGGCTCGTTCTAAAGGTAAATGTTTGATTCTTTAGTCGTAGTCCCCGGCGGTCCAAGCTCCGGTATGCTGATCCGGCATCAGCAAGCCCCAATCCTCTGATTGCAAGATTCCTGAGGTCGCGCGCCGGCCGGTTTGCAAGAAGTGTGCCGAGAAAATGGAGGACCACTCCGACGGAAGGCGGTCAGAAACTTTGCCGGTTAGTCCTGCCATTGCCCGACAGAATTCCGTTAATCAACCGTTCGGCTGAGGCGCACATCCGGCACGCAATACACCGTTAGAAGATTAATCTGCGCGGAGTTCTGGAAGTGCTGCTATTGATCGAGCAAATCAGTGGTCACCGCCTCATACAGCCAGACGAGGCAGAGTCAGAGACGTGTTTTCAATCAACCGGCAAGTTTCTGTTCAATCCACTCGTCGAGGACGGAGGCGCGGAAGCGCCAGACCTTGCCGATCTGCAAGGCGCGAATTGCCCCGCTCCGTGCTAGCTTCTGGAGCGTCTTGGGATGGATTCGCATGATCGCTGCCGCCTGGTTTGAGTCGAGCAGTGGCTCTGGGCAAAATGCGCTGGTCGGAAATGCCTGCAGCCGAACCCTCGAAGGCTCAGCACCAGTTGCGGCTGCCGACTGGGTTTTCTCCGGAATGCCCCGCACGGTTAATCTTTCTTTTCCCGGAAAAGCATTGTACAGATCGTTTCGCGCCCCAATGCCGGCAACTGAAGAAGATGGCTCCATCGCACGGCCATCCTCTCTTCGTATCGCATTATTCATCACGGTCCTCCACAACGGTACTGCAAGAATATTTCTATATATTACCATAATTACAGCAAAAAGATATTAAGTGTAGCGAGAAAGATGACGCGATTAAATTGCTCACAAATAAGGCCATATCTTTCTATTTCCTGGTAAATGCGATGGTTGGGCCAGTCGGTCTCTGGTCTCTAGCGGGCTCGTCGCCCCTTCTACTGCGTTGTTTTCAACCCCTGGCCAGATTCAGCGCGTAGCGAGCGTGCTTGCGCTCACCTGTGCGGATAAGCGCGCCCTTTTCTGTGAGGTCGGCTAAATCGCGAGTTGTGGTGGCGGGTGAGGCTCCGGTGATCGTGCTGTAGTTGCCCGCGCTCAGTCCGCCCTTGAATCCTTCGGGACCTTCCCTGAACATGCGCAGGAGGGCCTTCTGCTGCCTTTCATTGATGTGGCCACGCAACCGGTCCAGTAGCTTCGTCTTGGCAATCAGAAACTCCACTTGCGCGATGGTCCGGCGCTGCGCTTCCAATGCGATGTCAGCAAACCATGTGAGCCACGCGGTGACATTCATCTGCCGATTGGCCTTTTCAAGGGCTTCGTAATAGCTCTTCTGATGAGCGAGAATCGTTGTGGCCAAAGCGACGAGCAGGGGTTGACCAAAGCTCTGCGCAATCGCTTTCTCGGCGATGGCGCGACCGATCCGGCCGTTCCCATCTTCAAACGGATGGATCGACTCGAAATACAGATGGGCTATGCCTGCCCTGGTAATGGCCGGCAGGGGTTCCGCTCCCTGCGGCGCCGCTTGATTGAACCATGCAATGAACCGCTTCATCTCTGCCGGAACCTGCTTCGACGGCGGCGCTTCGAAATGGACCCTGGGGTTGCCAATTGGTCCGGAGACAACCTGCATCGGCTCCAGACTGGTGCGGTATCTCCCAATATCAATGATGTCCTTACGTCCCGAGGTCAGCATCCTGTGCCAGGTGAACAACATCTCGCTCGAAACAGGCTGGGAGAATGACCTGTAAAGATCGACCATCATCTCAGCGATGCCCTGTTCCGCTGGCGTTATGCGCCGCTTGTCGGCGGCCAGCCCGAGTTGACGCTGAATAGACGATTGAACACTGGCCCGATTGAGAATTTCGCCTTCAATCTCAGAAGTCGTCAGAGCTTCCCCACTCATTACTTCGACGAAGAGCTGGTTGTGCTGATCTTCGCCCAGGTGCTTGACGGCTCCGATGACAACGCCCGCACCAAGGAGAAACTGCTCTTCGGCAGCGGCCATCCGAGAACGGTCCCACTTGAAATTTGGCCAATTCGGGTTTTGCCAGTTCCATGTCATGAGCGATAGAGAACCCATCTATCGCTCATTATGACATGGAATCATGAGCGATACAAACTGATCCTATCGCTCAGGTTCAGCGCCGCTGTTTACTTTGCCCAGGCTATGGCTGCGTTGCTTTGGGTTCCGAACCGGTTCGCTGTCCCCTTGAGGTTCGGGAGTCGGAAGAGCCTGCACCGCTGCTGGCGAAGTAGCCGCTGCGGGGACCGAATCCAGGCAGCCTCGAATCCCCATTCCAGCAATCAGTCCGATCATCAGGGCTGCGGTGGAGATCAGCGGAACCCAGAAGCAAAGCACATAAGTGTTCAGTTGTTGCAAGAGCGCATCGAGAGCATTCTCCCGCTTTTCGAGAGACTGCGTGAACCGGTTGTTCGCGAATTCAACCTGAGCGACGACTCCGCCCTTTGGATCACTCAAATTGCCGAGCGCGGCAGTGAGTTCCTTTTGGGTGCGCGTCATCATTTCGCTGGTTCCTTGCAGACATCTTGCCGCGGCCGGCAGGCCAGATTCGAGAAAACTCTGGCGCAGACTTTCACTCAGCAATTTTGCAATCTTCTGCGAATCAAGCCCAGCTTCGATCTTCTCTGGCAGTCGAGCAATTCGCTTTTCCAATTCGTAGACGTAGTTGCACATTTTCTGTTGTGCTTCGTCTGAAGACTGCTGATAAAGATCGAGCATTTCCTGAATGCGCTCGCGCTCCTCGGCAATTTCCTTCGGCGTTTGGCGGGTGAGCAGGGCCAGGATGCCCATCGCTTCAAGAATGCGCAGCATCTCGTCGTCTGGGCTGAGTTTACGAGTATGTGCAAGAACGCGATAATACGCGGCCTGCAACTCTTCGGGGACAAGCCGGGCGAGAGAGTCGAACAGAGTCGGCTCTCCCGCCGCAACAATTGCAATGTTGGAGATTTCCGGTTCCGTGCTCATGGCAGAAATACCTGCCTTGCTCGGTCGAATTCAGAAAAGAGCCGCCGCCGGTAGCTTTGCGCGCGCATGACGAGAGACGCTCTCTTCAATTCATCAACGTCGGCCTTTCGGTTGGCTACCTGTCCGAGTTGGATACCATGTTGGCGGACAGGGTTCTCAAGTTCCGCGAGACGAAACTCCATCTGCAAGATCTCCGGAGAGAAGATTTCGCGGAAACGATTTGCCTGCTCCGTTGACTTCCAGTAGGTGAAGTCCGCCAGGGCGCTGGTTGCGTTCTCGACAATGACGTAATCGACCCGCTCCTGGAGGCGGTTTGCCCAGGCAAGAACGCTTTCGACGCTGGCCGGGTCCGGCGTGACCACGCCAACCGCCGTAAAGCGGACACCGGTTGCAGCGACATCTTCGTACATCGACTCGAACCAGTCGGCCGCAACCTGTCCGGCGCCTGATCCCATGTCGGCAAGAATGATGGGAGTGCCGCCTTCGAGATGATCGACGAGGGCGTCGAGTCCGGCGGGTGTGTGGATGTTTACTTTGGTGGCCCGCCCGTTGAAGAAGTGTTGGAGGGAGCCACGCGCCTTGTTCTCTGTGTCGAGATCGAGCAGCGTGACAGGAATCTGATTCTCCTCAAACCACTCAGCCAGGGCGACCATGACGCCCGTTTTGCCGACACCGCCTTTACCGCCCATGGTGAAAACTACACGCTTCGTATTGGCCGTCATTGCTCACCTCCATTGGTTGTCAGGGTTAGGGGTTCGTTCTCACGGAAAACAAAGCGGGCGCGCTTCGCTTCCCGCACTGCGGGCTTTGCCTTGAGAGCAGCAACGCGTTCGAGCGCCGGCGAGTCTGCCGCAGCCAGACCCATTGGCGGCAGTTCAAATTGAGTTCGTTTGCGATGCTTTGCGCGGACTTTCACGAAGGAGTGGAGGGTGCTGAGTGCGACATCCAGCCCCAGTCGCTCGTGGAAGAGGTGGGCAACTTCGCGATACGTGCGACCTTTGCGGCGCAGTTCGCGGATCAGTTCGCGGTGGGGCTCCAGTTTGGAGCGTGGAGGCTTGGGCGGAAGACCGGCCAACTCGATTTGGACGGTCTGGTGCTCTGTATTCGCGGTAGAAAAAGGAAGAGTCATGGCTACCCCCGGAGGCGGCTGAGGCCGCACTCGGCTGACGACCATTGGGCAGGTCGTTGGGGAGTTTTTTGAGCGACTGAAAAATCGGCCCCCATTCGTTCTAGGCCCATATCCATTGGTCAAATGCAAACTTCAATGACCTCAGGACCTGATCGTTGGGCAGATTGTTGCGCAGTGCAATTTCAGTCCCCATAAGGTCCCCAATAGGCGTTTCCAGCCGTTCCCAGGGGGGTTCAGGGTTACCACTCGTGCCCTGTTTTCTTATACTTACCGGAAGTTTAAGTCGCTCATAACCCAAAGGTCGCTGGTTCAAATCCAGCCCCCGCAACCAATTAAATCAACAACTTACATGTTGTTGGCTGCATCCCATCAAGGACAGTTAGGGACAGATAACGGAGCCAGGTGCTGGCTCCGTTCGTTTTTCTTCTCTATCTCCGTCCCGCAGGTAGAGGCAAGACCTCTCAGCGCAGTCGAAGCCGTAGGCCGAGCGTAAAAGCGCGGGTCGCAGCATCTGCCGTACAAGCATCCGGCGACTGCGCCCCTCGGAGGGAGATCGCAGGCGCTGTGCAGCTTCGGATTTCTGCCGCCATGCCGACATTCGGGGAGTAATCGTGGAGAGAATCTGCAACGGGCAGAAACTAAAGCTTTTATCGAGGATGCTCTTCTACTGAATGCATCGGCTGCAAAATTCTGGCTGGGCTCGACTCGGCCGCCATGAGCAGGGTAAAAGCGGCTATCAACATTGTCGCGGCCCCCAGCAAGGCCACCGCGCCGAAGGCATCTGGGGTATTGATCAACCAGTCACTGCCGTTTAGCCGATTGACACAGGACAGATGGATCGGTGAGCGCACGGCTCGTTGCGTCGACGCGCTGCCGCATGGCGCAAGCTCGGTTGATGAAAAAGGGATTTTACCAAGATAGGATCTAGCCAGGCTGTTGGGCCAACTTCCGATTTCCAGGGTCGGCAAAACTGTTCCTGACGAGATTCATCGCTGCTTTCCAAGGCTCGTTAGAGTTTCAACGCCCAGCCCTGGCGGAATTCCGGTTTCAGATATTGATTGGCCTCAGGACGATTGGTAAAGCGCTGGGTCCCGGCGTCGTACTCCAGCTTGCCCTGGAAGCGGTAAGCGATAGCGCCGAGGGTGACCCACTCTGCATAAGGACCGGCCACGCTGAAGTTGGAGCAAGCGGGCGTGCCGCCCTTACAGGCACGAATCCAATCGCGATAGTGTCCAGGCGAGCGGGGCAGAACAGGCGCCGGCAGAGTATAGTCGGCCCAGCGCGACTCCGGCAGTAGTTTCACTCCCTCGCCGCGGCCCACTGTAGCCATAAAGCCTTTGTCGCCTACGAAGACAGAACCATCCTCGAGCAGCACGCCCTTTGGCTTCTCCGGTCCCGGCGCGCGATGTTGACCGCCCAAAGGCGAAGCCTGCGGGCTCATTCCTTCAATATGATACGGATGCCCGCTCCACGGCCGCGCCGTGCCGATGTCCGGCCGGCCGCGTTCGGCGAGGTTGTTCTCGCGGGGGAGCAACTCCTCGTTTTCGAGTCCCTTCGGGTGATAATAATTGTCGGGGTTTCCAGTTCGCGCCGTGTCGTACCAGTACACAGACACGGGGGGCATGTTGCCGCGCACCGGAAAATCGAATCGTAGCACCGCGTACAACGGATAGCTGATCGGACTGCGGTGCTCGGCACGTATACACTCGACTGCAATTGGCGAACCGAGTTGCAGAGCTTGGTTGGCCGGCCCAAGCGCGTGAATCGCAGCATCGCCGAGTGACCCAGTTCCGAAGGCGTAGAAGCCGCGCCAATCGTGCGGCACGTAAAATCCGTAGTTGCTTCCGTCATACGGCCCGGTGCGGCCATTTGGCACGTGATTCTTATCCCAGCCGCCTGATGTATACGATCGTGGCGGCGCGCTCCCGAGCCACAGGTCCCAGTCGAGTCCTGCTGGAACCGGCTCCGATGGCGGAATGGTCTGTACGCCCTGCGGCCAATTTGGCGAACTCGTCACCGCGTGCACTTCGGTCACGTTCCCGATCTCACCCGACCACACGATCTCGCAGGCTGTCCGGTGCGCTTCGTGTGAATAACCCTGGTTCCCCATCTGGGTGACCACGTTATACTTCGCGGCAGCTTCGGTCAGCAGGCGTGCCTCCCACGGAGTGCGTGTGAGCGGTTTTTCCACGTACACATGCTTGCCCCGTTCCATGCACCACAGTGCGATGGTTGCGTGCATGTGATCGGCCGTGGAAATCACGACAGCGTCAATACTGTCGCCTTCCTTATCGAGCAAGCGGCGGAAGTCAACATACTGCGATGCCTTCGGGAAGCGTTTGAAAGTCGGGCCACCCTGGCGCGAGTCGACATCGCACAGTGCCACGATGTTCTCTGAGAGAAGATTGGCCAAGTTTTCTGCGCCTCGTCCGCCCACGCCCACCGCCGCAAGGTTCAGCTTCTCATTGGCCGACTTGTATCCGGCCGCCTTCAATGAGGGTACGCTTCCGATTTGAATCGGGGCGATAGCGCGCGCGCTGCCGCTGGCCGCGGCCAACAGCGAGCTAAAAAAGAAGTACCTGCGGCTCATCGTGAATTTGGTCATTGTTTCACCTTTCTTACGAGCGTGGGCTTGCGGTGTGCTCTCAGCCTTGACGTCGCCGTTGTCGCCTTCCTGCTGCGGGCTCTAAGCAAGCGCCTGCCTGCAGAAATCGAGACAGTTCTCGATCTCTTTCTCCGGCGTCGATCCAGCGGGAATCCGGTACTCCAGTTCGATGCCCGCGGGAAATCTATAATGTTGCTCTTCCATCAGCAGCAGGACATCCTTGACCTGCGTCTCTCCCTGTCCCCAAGGCAGATTCTGCCCGCCGTGAGTCCGGTATTTGCGATCCTTCAAGTGAATCGAAGTAATGCGGCCGGCGTGTTCCTTTATAAACGGGATCGGCGATCCATTGATTGCCGCGACAAAGTGACCGATGTCGAGCTGAATGCCATTCCACTTCGACTGTTCGAGGACCGTGTCCCAGCTATGCGCATCTACCTGCGTGTGGTTGTGGTAGCCCATCATGATCTTGTGTTTCGCGGCGATATCGCCTATGCGCTTGCTCAGCGCGGGATCGTCGGGAAGCTCAGTCGTGATCTGGTCCGCGCCTACCGCCTTGGCTGCCTCGAAGAAGTACTCGTATTCGGGGTCTGTGATCTCCGCCGTAATGTTGGCCAATCGGAACGCATAGATCCTTACCCCGGCATCCCGATACATGCTGCGCAGAGCCTTGTACTTCTCGAGGATAGCGGCCGTGTTTCCCAGCCGCCATTGCGTCAGCTCTTCAGCCTGTTTCATCTGCGCAGCCATGCGTTCCTGCGGGGTCATGGGATGCCCGTGCTCGCTTGGTGAGCCTGAATAACCCTCGCGCGGCTTGCTCGGCGCTCCAGCGTAAATCTCGCACCGTACATCCTGCATCTCTACTGCGCTCAGGCCCAGTCGCACGAGACTGTTCAGGAATTGGTCGGCCGGAACCGGAATGGACGGGAAATTGTAGGGCGAGACGATGATGCCAATCTGGACGCCATGGAAGTTGGAATCGGGTCGCGGCGCAGCCGCCACCATAGGGAGCCGGGCCGCAGGAAGAATGACTAGTCCAGCTTTGACGAATTCTCTTCGATTTAATTTCATCGTTTCCATCCTTGATTGATGCCTCTGCCGAGCACGGAAGATCGGCGACTCTTCAAGCAGGGCAACAGGTTAATGCGTGGTTTTTGGCCTAAACTGTCCCGGTGCGCAATCATAGGTCGATTCTCCGCAAAGCTCAAGAGAAAATTTCCAAAATGTCAGAAATATTTCTGAAGCTAGCTCTGAGCGGCCCCTCGCTTTCTCTGCCGGCTGCACGATTCCTCCCGCATTTCACCCTTTTCCAGTTCCAACGAAGGACGCGGCTGCAGCAGAATAAAGATCTGGGTGGGTCGCGCAAATGACCACGCGATCCCCGTGCGCAAGGCGAAGGTTTCACGAGATTCTCTCCAAATCCTCAGCACATTTGCCGGCATCCGCAGCTTCGCGGTCGTGGGTGCAGTCGCACGGGGAAACATTGAAAGCTTTCTTGAAATGCTTGAAAATTTGCCCTATAGTGGCACTATCAGGCTTGGGGCCAATTAGAAAAGGGCTCTAGATTTTGGGCCTGCAGTCGGAGATGTCGGAAGCGGCTTCCCCGGAAACGAGGCTTTATATCCAAGTGAGGGAAAAGACCGATCGTCCTCGCAGCGGCAAGCTTGGCCTTCGAGAGATCGCATCCGCCGCCCAAGTTAGTCTTGCAACTGTCTCCCGTGTTTTGAACGGCAGCAATCGCGTCGATCCCAATCTGCAACGCAGCGTACTGAAGGCAGCAACGCGCCTCGGGGTCGATATCTCCCAGCGAAACAAGGCCAAGGCTCTGGCTTTTCTGTTGAGCAATCGTGCGGTCATGCACTCGTTTCACTCCCGCATTTTGCTTGGCGCGGAGGCTTGCTGCGCCGAGCGCGGGTGGGATATGGTTTTCCTATCCTTCGCCTATTCGCGCCAAGTGCCTTGGAAAGAGCTCCATCTGCCCAAGGCTGTTCAGCATCGCGACGTCGTCCGTGCCGTCATCCTGGCGGGAACTACCTCTACCAATCTCCTGGAGTTGCTCAACAATAAGGGAATCACCCATGTAGTCCTGGGTAACAATGTGGTTGGCGAGCATAAACAACTGAACGCCGATGCTGTTTTTTCCGACGACATTCGCGGCAGCCAGGAAATGACTCGTTACCTGATTAGCCTAGGCCATCGCTACATTTGGTTTGTGGGCAATACGCGCCTGCCTTGGTTCGCCCGGTGTTACGCAGGCTATAGCCGCGCCATGCACGAGGCTGGTTTGACGCCCCAGCAGAGCAGCATTGATTCGGAAGACGATAACGAAAGTGGCTATCTCGGCGCCAAATCCGTCTTCAGCCGTAAGGAAAAAGTTACCGCCATCTTCGCTGGCAACGATCAAACCGCCCACGGCGTTTACAAAGGCATCCGTGATAACGGCCTCAGAATTCCCGACGACATCAGCGTAGTCGGCTGCGACGATACTATCGGCCCCTTTCTCCACCCGCGCCTGACCACCATCCGCGAGTTTCCTGAGCAAATCGGCAAGCAGATGGTCGAACTGATCCTCAATCGCATTGCCGAACCCACCCTTGATCGCCAGACTGTGACCATTCCCACCGAGCTTATCAAGCGGGAATCCTGCAGGCCATTACTGCCCGCATCGAGTGCGTTCAGCGATGAGCAAATGACCCGCGTAGGGACCGCGTAGACAGATTTAGCTCCGCCCTTCGCCGGCCGGGACACGTCAGATCCCGCTTTCGCTGAGAAACGTTTCTCTTTGTTTCTACTTTTTTCTTGACTTCTTTCCGAATTAGGGTCTAAGGTGACTTCTCACTGGAGTTTCCTCCAGAAAATCTCGTTTCTTTGATACTGCAACTGCGAGGCCGCCTGGATACCGGCGTCCTTGATGGAGGTGACATGAATCCAACAGTGACGCTCCGTTCGCGTGCAAGCCGCTACGTGCGCTTCGGCCTTTCCTTACTTGCTACCCTGCTCTTGGCTGCCTCTGCCCCTGCATTTGCTCAGAATGGCAACGCAACCGTCTCCGGAATTGTGGAAGACCAGTCAGGAGCCGTCGTCCCCGGCGCGCACGTCGCCATCACCAATCGCTCAACGGGAGTGGTAAGAAACACATTAAGCGACAGAGCCGGTGTGTATTTTCTTCAGGACCTGGTTCCCGGTAACTACATTCTCGATGTGACCGCAGAGGGCATGCGCCACTATCAGGCTACGGACATTCAGCTCAACGTCGACCAGAGAGCGAGCCTAGATGTGAAGCTGCAGGTGGGCGCCGCCACAGCAGAGGTGCGCGTGAGCGCGTCGGCGGAAGCCTTGCTGCAGACCACCGATGCGAGCGTCGGAACCGTCGTCGACAGCCAGCAGGTCGTGCAGCTCCCGCTTGACGGCCGGTTTATCACCCAGCTCCTGGAACTCTCTCCGGGCACGGTTCCCTCCAGCTATTCGAATAACTTCAGCAACCCTGGAAATCCACTGTCGACCGGCGACGAACGCAACGGCCAGCCGGCATTCGATGTGAATGGACAAAGTGGTGGGCAGACCTTCTTCCGTCTTGATGGCCTGGAGAATAATGAGCGATCCTTCGGCGGCTCCAACATCGCCATCTCCGTGGACGCGGTTCAGGAGTTCAAGCTGCAGACCTCCAACTTTTCTGCCGAGTACGGCCGCAGCCCAACGCAGGTGGACGTCGTCACCAAGTCCGGAACCAATGACATTCACGGCGTGCTCTTTGAATTCCTGCGCAACGATGACCTCGATGCGGCCCAGTGGGTCTATGGAGGTCCGGCGCAGAAGAACGACCTGAAGCGCAATCAATACGGGGGCGCTATCGGTGGCCCCATCAAGAAGCAAAAATTGTTCTATTTCGCGAGCAGCGACGAAACGCGCCAGGTCTATGCTGTCCCGCTCATTGAGACGGTCCCCACTGACACCATGCGCACTGGGGTCTTCCCCGCAGGCGAGATCATCTTTAACCCTGCTACGCAGCAGCCGTTTCCTAGCAACACCGTCACTTCGACCTACTGGAGTTCAATCTCCAGTGCGATTCTCCCCTACATCCCCAAGGCGAACCTGGCGGGCACGCCGCAGTTCAGCGCCAGCGGCCTTCCGCTCCCCCCGGTCAACAACTATCTCTACACGCCCAGAAAGACCCAAGACATCAACCAATACAATGGCCGCGCGGACTTCAACCAGTCAGACAAGAACAATTACTTTGTGCGGTACACGTACAGCACCAACAAGATCAACGGCGACGGCCCCCTGGCCACCAACCTCAACGGCTCGATTATCGGCTCTGAGATCGCCCATCTAGGCGGCAGCAACCTAACCGGTGGTTGGTTCCACACCTTCAGCAGCACCAAGATCAACCAGCTCACCGCTGGCCGCTCTACGGATCCGCAGAACTATCAGAAGGGCGACACCACCGATTACGCCAGCAAGTTCGGAATCACCGGCCTGCTCTATCCCGGCGCCTATCCCGGTTTCCCCCACATTCAGATTGGAAACCTCAATATGGGCTCCGGCGACAATCGCCCACTGCAGGCATCGCAGACCTACTTCGGCGGGGCTGACGTCTTTACCCTGATTATGGGCAAGCACACCTTCCGCATCGGCGGCGAGGTGCGTCGCGGCCTGCTGCTGACCACCAACAGCCAGCAGTCGACGGGAATCTTCACCTTCAACGGCGCGCAGACTCGCGACCGCAACTTCGGCGGGAGCGGCACCACCTACTGCCCGGGCAGCAGCGACCCCACAAGCTGCCAGGCCGGCGATCCTCTGGCCGACTTCTTCCTGGGCGATCTGTCCAGCGCCTCGCGGGGAACTGTCATCAAGCCGATCCATAAGTACTACTCGAACTACGCGCTGTTCGCAAACGACTCCTGGCGGGTCGTTCCCGCTCTCACCCTCAATGTGGGACTACGCTACGAGTACCAGACGCGCAATCACGCATCGCCACCCTTTTACACGCAGCCGATATTTGCAAACGGCCAGCCTTTCGCCGGCGGCACCGGGTTTGGCTTCACCGGCAAGATCGCCGTGGCCAACGACTCGCAAGGCAACATATCGTCGCTGGTGATCCCTGGCGCTCCGGCCCTGATCCCGGGTTCAGTGGAGACGTGCCGCCAGGCTGGCCTGCCAGACAACTGCGCCGTCTCGCAGAAAAACGGCTGGCAGCCGCGCTTTGGCTTCGCCTGGACAATGCGCTCCTCCACCGTGCTGCGCGGCGGGTTCGGTGTTTACTTCGGCTCCTTCCCTGGAGACTCCGACGAGGAGAGCTGCGAAGGCTTCCCCCTAGAGCTCCAAGAGAGCACGCAGACCTACACACTGCCGCCCAGCGGCAACGCGCCGCCTCCTCTAGCCTTCGCGAGCGCCTTTACCGGCTCCACGCCGGCCGCGCCCAGCTACGGCCAGTGCGCACTGCCGCTGCGCCAGCTGCCGCAGACATACCAATGGAACCTGACCGCCGAGCGGGGCTTCGGCGCGAATATGGCTCTCTCAGTCGGCTACGTCGGTAACACCAGCCGCCACTTGGATCAGGCCGTGGTCGGTACCCAGTCGGCTTACAACATCCCTGTGCCCTGGGGCATCGTGCTGGGGCCTACCCAACAGCAGACGATTCCTTTCCCAGGCTTCTCCACTGTCGCCCCTTATCTGGACGTAGATAACGCCAACTACAACGCCCTGCAGATCATTCTCGAAAAGCACATGAGCCACGGCGTGCAGTTCAGCACCACCTACACCTTTGCAAAGAACTTGGGCACGCAAAGCTGGCTGAGCGACCCGCGCAATTACAAGTTCGATTATGGCGTGCTGCCCGACGATCTGCGCAACGTGGTCACCGTCAGCCCAATCTGGCAGCTCCCCTTCGGCAGCGGCCAGCGCTTCTCGCCCTCCAACGGATTTGCCCGCATGCTTGTGAGCGGCTGGACCGCCAGCACCATCATCAACTGGCACACCGGCTTCGGCTTTAATCCGGTTCTGTATGGAACCGACATCCTCAACCTGAACGGTAATCACAATGAGGACAAGCCAGACGCCAAATGCAGCGGGAAGCTGGCGAACCACAACATCAACAACTGGTACGACGCCAGCTGTTTCGTCTACCCGGCAGAGCCGACCACCGTAGGCGCCGTTCTGCGCGAAGGCAATGTCGGCATCGACAGCCTGCGCGGCCCGCACACCACTACCGAGGATTTTGGCCTCTCCAAGATGACAAATATCAAGGAGCACGCCACACTTGAGATGCGCGTCGAGGCCTTCAACCTTTGGAACCATACCGTGCTGGGCTTGCCCAACTACTACCAAAGTCCCTACGCGCCGCCCTTCACCGGGATCACGTATGTGGATGCAACCCCACGGCAAATCCAGGTGGCGGCGAAGTTGTCCTTCTAACGTACCGAGGCAGAAATGTTGCAAAGGATCATTCCGAGCCTACCCATTGCTTTGTTCAGTTAAATCGATGGAGTGATTGGTATGGCCAGCTGTCCGAAATGATGACCAATTGGTACGCGTGCGAATGCGCGCAAGCCATTCAAGGGAACACTCAATCAGGTGGAGGAGCTCTATGAAGAAACTAATTTGCCTTTTGGCGCTAACATCCCTGCCCGCCTTGGCGCAGGATGTTTCCGGTGTTTGGAAGATCGACGGTTCCGTTGAAGGCAACACGATCGCCGCTACCTGTACCTTCAAGCAGACCGACACGCATATCACGGGCAGTTGCAAGGGAGAGGATGATAAGGCGATGGACGTGAAGGGCGAGGTTACGGATAAACACGTGACCTGGAAATACGATGTGGAGTATGAGGGCACTGTATACACCCTTACTTATGCGGGAACTCTGGACACGGATACGTCCATCAAGGGTTCTATAACGGTCACCCCGTCGGATACGGAAGGAGACTTCACGGCCCAGAAGCAGCAACCACCGAATGCCTTCCGGCTGTGAAAGAGTCGAAACGGTCACGGTTGCTGATGATGGACAGAAAATGGAGGGCGCCGCTCCAAGAACAGGAGAGTTCGGCGACCTGGACCATTGTATAAGTGCGCCCTCGCAGGTTGCCTTCTTGATTGCTGGTGCTTCAGGAGAGGGTTGTGGAAAGGGGTATATGGAGAGAATCGAGACGGAAGTAACCCGCTTAAGCGCTGGCACTATGAAGCTGGAGATCCACGCTAATAAGCAGGCAGCGGGAGCAGCAGCGGCCCGCGCCACGGCGGAAGCGATGCATCGCCTGGACCAACTGGGAAACGACTTCGCCATCATCTTTGCTACGGGAGCCTCGCAGATCGACATGCTGCGATCGCTCACTTCGGTTCCCGGCCTGCCTTGGAGTCGCGTGCAGGGATTTCATCTGGATGAGTATGTCGGCCTCGACGAGAATCATCCGGCGTCATTTCGTCGCTATCTTCGCGAGAAGCTCACGCAGCGCGTGGCCATGCGCGATTTCTTCGAGATCGACGGCAATGCCAAAGACATCGCTAATTTCTGCCTGGACTATGTGCATAAGCTTGAACTTGCCAATCCGCAGCTCTGCTTGCTCGGTATTGGCGAAAACGGCCATTTAGCCTTTAACGATCCTGCCGAGGCCGACTTCGACGATCCCCAGGGGATGAAGATGGTGACGCTTGACCGGACCTGCCGGCAGCAGCAGGTCGCCGAGGGCTGGTTCCGCAACTGGCAGGAAGTTCCGGAACACGCGCTCACGCTGACCATGCCGACCATGTTTCGTATCCCCAAACTGATCGTTACTGTTCCGGGCAGCCGCAAAGCGCAGGCGGTTCGGCGTACGATTGAAGAGCCCATCGCAGCCCATTGCCCCTCGACTCTGCTGCGTAGGCATCCCGATGTGACGCTTTATCTCGATGTCGATTCCGCTTCCGAATTGAACGGCCGATCTTTAGTACGATGAACCAGGTGTAATGAGATATCGAGCTGGGCGGAGAGGGGTGAAAGCAATGCCGGAAACGCCAAAAGAAGGAATCGACCGCCGAACGTTTGTAGCGGGAGCTGGAGGGATGATGCTGGCGGCCGGAATGACTGCCAAGTCCTATGCGCGTGTCCTGGGCGCGAATGATCGCATCCGCCTGGGTCAACTCGGATGCGGGAGCCGCAGCCAGGGACACGTGCACATGGTGCAGCTCGCGGCCAAGCAGATGCCGGTGGAGACAGTCGCCGTGTGCGATCTTTGGAGCCTGGCGCGCGAGCACAGAGCCGCGCAGGTGAAGCGCGTCTTCAATCTGGACCCGAAGGTATACAAATACTCCGAAGAGATGCTTGCCAATAAGGATATTGACGGCGTGATGATCGCCACCGGAGACTTCCAGCACGCCAAGCTGTGCGTGGACGTGGTGCGCGCGGGCAAGGACTGCTACGTGGAGAAGCCGTTCGCCAACGTGCTTTCCGAGGCCATCGAAGCACGCGATACCGTCAAACGCTCGAAACAGATTGTGCAGATGGGCTCGCAGCACCGCAGCCAACCCTACCAACTGGCGGTGAGAGACATCATCCGCTCGGGGCGCATCGGGCCGATCGTCCATATCGAGCAGGAATGGAACGTGAACGAAGAGCGGTGGAGATTCAACCCCATGGATACCGGCCACTCGCGGGAATGGCTGATGGACGTCAACATGGAGTGGAAGCAGTGGCTCTACGGCCGGCAATCGCAACTGCACGAGGAAGACACGGACTGGAAACGCTGGCTTCTCGGCAAGCCCTACCGACCTTTCGATCCCCACGTCTATCTCGAATTCCGCCTGTACAAAGAATTCTCGGCGGGCATCTTCGATCAGTGGCTGAGTCACGGCAGTGATCTGGTACACCTGTGGACCGACGAGGCATGTCCGGAGAGCGTGGTTGCCAACGGAGGCATCTTCATCTGGAAAGATGGCCGCGAAAACCCCGATGTCTGCGTGGCCGCCGCCGTCTATCCCAAAGGATTTCTGTACACCTACAAGACCATCTTCGGAAACAGCTATCGCAGCTTTTCCCGGATTCATGGCCGCGACGGCACCATCGAGAATTATGGCGGTGAAGGTGCGTCGCTGTTTATGGTTACTCATGAAGGTGGGCGGGAAGAGTTCGATCCCACTGCCTCGGGGCCAGTGTATAAACAGGTTCCCATCGTTGGCCCAACGAAGGACGGCGAGGAAATCGTGCAAGCTCCCGGCGCGCCGCCGCCCAACTCGCTGGGTCCGGACGATGACGACGCGAATCACCTGATGAACTGGCTCAAGGCGATGCAGTCGCGCACCCAGCCGAATGCCACCGTCGACCATGGCTTTTCGCATGCGCTTGTGTGCATCATGGCCGCACGGTCGTACCGGGAAGGGAAGAAGCTCTACTGGGATCCGAAGAAAGAGCAGATGGTCGATCATCCGATTTCGGCGTGATCCGACGGCACGTGCCGGAAACCTTGCGGCGCATGCGATCTTTGCATAACTATTCGGCAGTGCATTACTCCGCCGCCGACTGCAGGAAACGTAAGTCTGATCCAAGGAAGGGGCCCATGAGAACTGCCGGACGGAAGGTTGTAACTGCCGCGGCGGCTGCGCTTGCACTGGCGACCGCAGTTCTGTCCGCTCAAACTACACCGGATACGCTGCGGAGCCTGCTGACTCAGTCGGTTGAGCCTACCGCGGTAACTGCATTTGAGCTGGAGCAGTATCTCAGTCACCGCATTCCGCCATTGCCCACCGCGAAAGATACCAACGACTGGACCGAACAGGCTCAGAAACTGCGCGAGCACATCTTAGAGGACATTGTCTATCACGGCTGGCCCAGTGAGTGGGTGCATTCCGCCCCCAACTTCAAACAAGTGGGAGCTACCGATGTGCGCGACGGATACCGCGTGAGCAAATTTCTCTACGAGATCGTTCCTGGGTTCCACGCGACTGCGCTGCTCTATGAGCCGGAGAAAGTCGCAGGGCGCGCACCGGCGATCCTCAACGTGATTGGCCATGAGCCACGGGGTAACGCGGCCGAATATGAGCAAAAGCGGTGTATCAACCTTGCCAAACGAGGCATCATCGCACTCAGCCTGGGATGGGTGGGCTTTGGCGAACTGGCCTTGAAAGGCGACGATCACGACGATGCTGGTGCGCTCGACCTGGTCGGCTCCAATGCGCTCGGCTTCTTTTACCTGGGCATGCGCCGCGGACTGGACTACTTAGCTTCCCTGCCCGAGGTCGATCCCACGCGCCTGGGAGTAACAGGCCTATCCGGAGGCGGATGGCAAACCACTGTGCTAAGCGCTCTTGACAGCCGCGTGGCAGTGAGCGTGGAGGTGGCAGGCTTCGGCGCGCTGCAGTCCAACATCACCCATCCCAGGGATGCCGATGAGATTGAAGAGAACGCCACCGACTTTGTAAAGGATTCGGACTACCCGGCTCTGGTGGCCATGCGTGCGCCCCGGCCCACTTTACTGATCCACAATGCCGAGGATGACTGCTGTTTCCGCGCCGCGCTGGTCAAGCCGTACATCTACGATCAGGTAAAGCCTTACTTCGAGCTATACAGAAAGTCGGATGCGCTGGCGTGGTACGAGAGCAGCGATCCTGGCACGCATAACTATCAACTGGTAAATCGCCTGCAGGCTTATCGCTTTTTCTCAGAACACTTCCATATGCCGGTGATTACTGAGGAGATTCCCAGCTCAACCGAAGTAAAAACTCCCCAGGAACTCGCCGTGGGGATTCCGTCCGATGACCTGACCATCACCGGCTTAGCAAGGAAGTTAGCGGGCTCCATAACAAGGCCGGCAATCCCCTCCGACAGCGTCGCGCGTGAGACGTGGAACAACGACCAGCGTGCGAAGCTAAGAGAAGTTATTCGCTACCATGATATCGCTCTCGAAAATGCCTGGAGGATGAATAGTACTCGGCGCATGGCGATTCACACCTTGTCGTACCGCTTCGATTTCTCGAATGGGCTGAGCGCCAGCGGCATTTGGCTAAAGGCCAACGACGCGGCTGAAGAGGCGCCGGCAACGATCATTCTGAACGACAAGGGGTATGAAGCGGCCAACGAGCCTGTGTCACGGCATGTGAATCATGGCGAGGAAGTCCTGGCCCTCGATCTGATATTCAATGGCTTCAGCCGCCCACAGGCGCCGGATCCGACAGATTGGGAGACGCTGACGGCGAGCACTGGCGATCGCCCCCTCGGTCTCGAAGTAGCGCAACTGCTTGCGGTCGCCCACTGGCTGCGCTCGGATCACGCGCAGATGCAGATACAGGTGGAAACGGAAGGCATTCGCTCTGCTTTGATTGCTGCGGTGGCGGCGGCCATCGATCCTCATGCATTCTCGACGATTACCAGCAGCCACGCGATGAAGAGTCTGAGTTACCTGCTGGACACGCCAGTAGCCTTCCGGGCGGCTCCAGATCTCTTCTGCCTCGACCTCTATAAATACTTCGATATCGACCGGATCACGTCTATTGCCGCCCCGACGGCCATTCACGATATACCATCGGTCCAAGATCATCCCTAGCCGGGTTGGCGAACGAGCGCGACGAGAGGAATCGCATGCATGTCGTTCAGCAAGCCGAAAAACCGCCCCAGGCCCCAGTTGGCGGACGCGTGCGATGGTGGATCGTTTGGATCTTGTTCTTCTCCACGGTCACCAATTACCTCAGCCGCCAGACGTTCTCGATTCTGGCGCCGGTGATTGCGGCGCAATACCACCTGAACCATACGGACTTGGCCAAGATCTTCGGAGCCTTTCAGATTTCCTATGCCCTCACCTGGCTGCTGGGGGGCATCTTTCTCGATGCAGTAGGAACGCGCATCGGCTTAGCCGTGGCGGTGGTCTTCTGGTCAATCGTGAACATGCTCACGGGTTTCGCCGGTTCCGTCTTCGGCTTTGCTTCGTTTCGCTTTTTGCTGGGAATCGGGGAAGGCTTTAATTGGCCTGGCGCCAGCAAGACTGTGGCCGAGTGGTTTCCCAGCCAGGAGCGCAGCCTGGCAGTGGCCATCTTCGATAGCGGCTCCAGCGTAGGCGGCGCTCTGGCCGCACTGATCATTCCCCTTATCGCTCTGGCCTTCGGATGGCGCGCTGCGTTTGTCTTTTCCGGGCTGCTGGGGTTTGTCTGGCTGCTGGTATGGCTGCGCGTCTACCATCCCCTCGACGGCCATCCGCGGGTAACTGGCACGGAAACCGCCTTCATCCGCGCCGGCCAGGATGTGCCTGCGGTCTCAGCGCAGCGCGGCCTTCAGCGCTGGCTCCATTTGATCCGCGAACGCAATGTGTGGGGCATCGTGCTGGGCCGCGCGCTCACTGATCCAATCTGGTGGTTCTACGTATTCTGGCTGCCCCAGTATCTGAGCGATGCTCGCGGCTTCACCTTGCAGCGCATCGCTCTCTTTGCTTGGATGCCTTTTGTTGCTGCCGATCTCGGCAACTTCACCGGCGGCCTGATCTCCGGCTATTGTGTTCGCCACGGTTTCTCGGTGCTGCGCGCCCGGACATGGGTGTGCGTCTTCAGTTGCCTGCCAATTCTGGCAGGCATTCCGGCAGCTAGCGTACACAGTGTCTATTTTGCATTGGCGCTAATCTGCTGTGCGCTTTGGGGCTACGCCAGCTGGTCCACCATGGGCCTCACACTGCCCTCCGACCTGCTGCCTCAGGATGTTGTGGCCACGGTGACAGGACTCAGCGGACTGGCAGCCGGCCTGGTCAGCACCGCATTCACCTTTGCCGTCGGTATCCTCGTCGATCGATTTTCCTATAAGCCTGTCTTTCTGGTCGCCGGGCTAATGCCTCTCTTAGCTACCGCCTGCCTGTTGTTGCTGGTTCGCGCGCCCAATCATGGGTACGGCCAGACCGGCGCTGCCTGATTCCAGATCCACGCCGGGCTTTCTTTCACGAAACTTTGCAGAGATTTCTAGTTTCGGATCCGATTCGCTCGAATTGCACCACACCTGAGGGAGTCCTTAGCTGTCATTGAGGTTCTTCCGGTCTCTCAGGTAGTTCCGGGTGGCTTGTCGGCAAGCGACAAAACCGTTAAGCGGTAGCCCGCCAAGGAGTGTAAAGTCGGCAGCACGACGTCGGTTGGAGATTCCGCCTCTCCACACCCAAAAGCGACCGCTTTAGTCCAGCGAGCAGGATCATTCCTCGAAAACGCCGCAGTGTCTCTCATCTTCCAGTCCCTACTCCGTCATAAGATCGCAGGACGCGGGCCGACCTCGCAGTACTAATCGCCTAGCGGCCGTACCGCGTCGAATGTCCAGCTCCCGCGACCATGTCCGCTATAATCCCTTCTCAGCGTGGAATTTAGGATCTACAGGCGTGCTAACGAGGTGAGCCGCTTCGCAAGAGTTGTTCAGGAGCAGGGCGACTCTGAGCGGGAGGTCTTGGGCTTCCTCCCGCGCTCGGTCTATAACGAGGCTGCGGCGCAGGGCAAGCTTTATGTAGCAGCGATTGACGTAGCTGGGCAGGAGCACTATGCAGGCCACCTCCTATACGGGGGGCGGTTCCCACATTTGAGAGTATTTCAGCTCTACACTTTGCCTCAATTTCGTTCCAGGCAGATTGGACGCAAACTTTTAGACGCCCTGCTCTCCGACGCCGAATCGCAATACTACATCACAATATCTGCGCGCGTCGCCGCTGACCTCCCCGCTAACGAGTTTTGGGAGCGAATGGGCTTCAGGACCGTCCGGACTGAGAGAGGCGGAGCTACAACTGGACGTCAGATAAACCTGCGTAGACGCGAGCTGAACAGCCCTACGCTCTTCAGCGTTCCGCAAATGGCGCCGGTCGCCGCGCTTCCGACGCTAGCAAGGGTCGGGCAGCCCATCTTTGCGTTGGACGTCAATGTATTCCTGGATCTTATTAAAGATCGCCCCCGAGGAGAGTATGCGGGGCGACTTCTGACCGCATCCATGAGCGGAATGCTTCGCCTCTTTGTCGCCCGTGAGTTTGTTAACGAGCTCTCTCGTGCGACGCAAGACGAGGGAGCGGACCCTGTCGTCCGGCTCGCTATGGCATTGCCTCAGTTCACGGGCGTGCCAGAACCATTCATGAGCAACCTGAAGGGTGAGCTAGCGACCCTCATTTTTCATACTCGAGCGAGCACAGGACAACTGCGGGAACGCGATCAGTCCGACCTAACCCATCTTGCAACTATGATCTATCACTCCGCGTCGGGATTTGTTACGAGCGACGATTCCATCCTGCGCAAACGGACTGAGCTAAAGGAGAGATACGGCATTGAGATCCTGGGTCCCGCTGAGCTTGCAGAGTTCTATCTGCCGCTCCAATGGACGCCAACACAACGCGCCGCGCAGTCTTTCGATGGAGCTTCCATTGAGGTATTTGAACTGACTGAGGAGCGAAGGGCCGAGGTAGAGTCGTTCCTCTTGTCTTGCCCAATGACGAAAGAGCAGGTCGCGCTGGCCATGGTGCCCGGACAATCCGCCTGCCCCCGGCACAGAGTCGCCGTTTCCCTCGCCGGCGCGGTCGTCGGATTTACGGCTTGGGACGCGGCGCGCGGTCCGCAATCATCTGCAGGAGCTTGGCTCTCTGTTGATCCAATTAGTCCCACGGGCGAGCTCGCATGCGACGTGCTCCTTGAGACAATGTTCCGCGATGCCTGCGCGAATCGCCCGGCTCGCTTAATTCTCGACGGCAGTCACACAAGCCGCGAAGCGATGGAGTACGCCAAAGATCACGGCTTTAGAGTCGTGGGGACATCAAATGGCCCTCCAACACTCGAGAAGTTCTGCATCGGCAAGATCATTACTCGCCGAAACTGGAACGAGTCGAGAGCACTTTTGGCGGGCTCGTTCGGGATAACTCTACCCGCTGTTCCGCCCAGCTACTCGGGGCCAGATACGGAAATAGCGATCGGCAAGCGTGAATCCACTTGTGCTGCAATTCGGCTCCGAGAGTTTGAGGCGCGGTTTGGACCTGTAATTCTGTTCCTACCCGGCCGCAAAGCTCTGGTCGTACCAATCCAGCGTTCCTATGCTGATCAGCTTCTCAGCACCGCATACCAACACTCTCTTTTCCCCCGGCCCGAGGCATCCGTGCTCGGTGAAAAGCTCTACTTGAGCAGTCCGCGGACCCTGTCGGTACTCGAGGAGGGCGCGGTCATCCTGTTTTATGAATCGATCGGTAACGACAGCGGTCGCGGAGCGATCGTAGCGGTCGCGCAAATCACACGTACAGCCATTCAGGAGACGACTACACTTGACTCGAGAACGACACGCCGAGGCGTCTTGAGCTCGGGAGAGGTTCATAGCCTTAGCACCACCAACAAAACGGGGCTCACTTATTTCAATCAACTGATGCGCCTTAAACACCCGATTGGTTTGTCCCGACTACGAGCCCTGGGCTGCGCCGACCGTGCCAACTTTGTCACTGCCCGCCAGATTGACGAAAACGCTGCGTTGAGCATCATTGAAGAGGGGGAACCGAGTGTTAGATTGTCCTGACATCCTGATTTCTCTCGCCCCTGGATACACACGCGCAATACTTGAGGGAAGAAAAACCGTTGAACTACGCCGAAGGCGCATGCGCGTGAAAACCGGCACCCGCGTCTGGCTCTATTCGAAGGCACCGACAGCCAGAGTAGAAGGAACCGCTTGCGTTCAGCTTGTCTACGAGGCCGACCCCAAGAGACTCTGGTCCAAATATTCCGGGGTAGTAGGAATTTCTAGGGCTGAATTCGACGAGTACTTTCGAGGCTGCGTCAAGGGCTGCGCGATTGTCTTGGGCAGAGCCTGCGCGATCGTTCCAGCTCTCGACCTAGCGACAATGAGAAATAAAGTTACAGGCTTCCATCCACCACAGTTTTTTAAGCGCCTGGACCCAAGAGACGTAAAGGCGCTCCTCCAAACCTCTCAACCAGCATCCGGGAACTGACGTGCCCTTTGAACGCGGGCAGCCTGCATCCCACGAATTTCATCCAACCGAGACCCGGTATCGCACGAACCCCTCCAGTCCACTAATTACTCCTGGGAAACGCCGATGTCGTCTGGATGGAATCTCAATCGCAGTTAGCGGCACTTTTCCGCTCGCCTCGGCCGGCCTTGTGAACAAACTTCACCAGGCGGTCTTGTGCGACGCGCTTGGCCGCTAATGAGAGTCCGCCGTAAATATCACTGGTCGTCTGCACGTTCGAATGGCGAAGCAATTCCTTCGTCTCTTCGAGCTTCAGAGCCTGTTTTCCCCAAGCAGAGAGGCTGTGCCTGAAGGTGTGCCATCCGATTTTGCCAAATCCCGCAGCTTCGGCTATGGGGCGGATGTACTTGACTAGCATCGAGTCTGGCCAGAACGGCCGGTGTCCATTCGTGGCGGGGCTGGCAAACACCCAATCCCCGGGTGAGCGGTAGGGAGTTTGTTTCTTCCAGGCAATCAGAGAATCCCGTACCTCTGCAGGGATGCTTATTTCCGCCCTCGACGCTTCCGTCTTCAGCTGAGAGATGCGCCCCGATACGAAGCCTTGGCGGAAAGTGATCACACCGCTCTTCAGGTCGATGTCCTGCCATTTGAGGCCGAACCCCTCGCTGCGACGTGTACCCAACCATCCAGCAATTTCGATCGCGAGCCGCTCGCGTGGTTCGAAGAGCTTCAGGAGCTTCAGATACTCAGCCGGCGAAAGAGTGCGCGGCTTCTCCAGACGCCGCGTTGAGCCCTGAGGCAAGTCCACAAAATCCATAGGATTGTTTTCGAGATAACCCCACTTGACGGCGCGCCTGAAGATCAGCCGCATGAGCGAACCGATACCGCGCACCGTCTTCGGGGCGAGCTTCCCGGATTCGCACAAGTCTGTCAGCCATGCTTCCATCGACGATCGCAGTTGTGGCTTAGCGAGGTCGGTGATGAGGTACTTGCCCCATCGCGGGCAGATCCATCTGCGAAGGTAGGAGCGATAAGACTTTGCCGTCAGTGTGCTGATCTTCCCATCGTCGCTTTCGCCCAGGGGAACCGTCACGTATGGCGTGACTACTTCGCGCTCATAGCGTTCGAGCACCGACGACATGGTGACTTGCCGGGGTGCATCGCCTTCGCAATTGGCGCTCAGGCGGTAACCATCGGCAGCCTGCTTCACGGCCTGCATGGTCCGCAGTTCTTTTACGGTGCCGAGTGGAACACGGCGCCGTTTCCCGCTGGCGTGATCAACCCAGCGGTACGTCCATACGTCAGGCCCCTTTTTTCTGGCCATGCGTTCCAGGGTCCCGTTTTGATAGCGCACTTGATGATTCGATTCACTGGCCATGTCTGCTCCTAGTGCGCTGCGCTGATGGCGGTATCAATCATGCCGTCGATGTCCCGCATCCGAAAGAACCATGACTTGCCAAACTTGAAGCCGGGCAGTTTGCCATTCCGTGCCTGCCGTTTCACGGTTTCGGGGTCACAGCGGAAGATGGCGGCCAATTCGCTAACGGTAAAGAGCTTTGGGTCTACGGATAGATAATCTTTCTGGTTCATGTTGTCCTTGCTCCACTTCGAGCTGGCCGTATAGCTGCATCGGCCCGTCAAAGAGCGGTTCGTAATCTGCGCGGCGCGCAGCCGCGCAGGATGTAGTTGGTAGGGCTACCAAAAGCAGGTTCTGGAGGGTTGCTTATCAGGGTGAGGAGGTGGGTTAGTTCTGGCTGGCAGCGCGCTGATCGAGCCATGCTTCCATCGCGCAGGTGCCGGAGGATTCGTTAAAACGGGCGCCATAAATCTGGATGGTCGTCTGCACGTTTTTGTGCCACAGTATTTTGCTCAAACTCAAAAAGTCCATGGGGTGTTCCCTAAGCCACAAGTACGCGACCGAATCGCGGATCATATGAGGCGTTGTGCGAACGGGCGCAAACTTCGTAGTCCAGTTTCCGATAACCTTGCCAACTTGATCCGATCGCATCTGCTTCCCGCGTGGGGTAACGAATAGCATCTCCGAATCCTTGCCATCAAGCAGTAGCGGGCGGCAGTCCGTTAGGTATTCCTCGAGGGGTTTAATCAACTGCCGTGGAAGCAGCAGATCGACAGAAATGTGAGTCTTGGTCGCATCGGAATTGAAGCTGATCATCCAGAACTCGGCGTCTGGATTCTTGGCTTCTTCCTCGATAATCCATGCTGGTTTGTCGATGTCAGAGATCGGAGGAATCTTGCCCTTGAAGAGATTCGGAGCGAATCCTCCAATTCGGCATTCGCGCAGATTGCGCTGTCGCCACGGAAGAGCGAGATACCAACGAAACATGAACTCTTCCATTGCAAGTTGAGCGACTCGCGTCGGGTGCTTTTTCCGTTGCTTTTCGTAAGCTTCTCGATGTGCCCGGAGCTTTTCAGGAATTGCTTCGAGTTCGTCGTAGCGGAGGTATTTGGCAGACTTGCGCTTCTTGCGTTCCGATTCGTCTTCGAGCGGAATGCTATCAAGAAGCGTCTTGAACCACGTAAAATCCTGGCCTCGAAACATGGGGTGATGCTTCACTATGGCCAGAATGCCGGCAAGACGTCCCTGTATAGAGTTCCCTTTAACGTGGCGCTCGTTGAGCATCCACTCGATGAAGCCCTCGATGTTGTCCTGGCGAATCAGATCGTGAAGAGACTGCGGGTTGCCGCCATAGATCTTCACGACATAACCGGTCAGCTGCTCGAGGATCAAACGGTCATTGTTCGCGGTCACAGCGCGGATCTTTCCGAACTTCGGACGCCCCCGTGCGAACTCCGCCTGTTTCCATTTCAATGCCGTTTGGATTTGCTCACACAGTCCTGTCGGCATGTCCCTGAGGGGAATGCCATAGGGGCTAAACTTCAGCATGTGCACTGGCGTCGTTGTGATCCAGCCGGTCTTTTCGAGCAAGCGCCAGAACTGGTTCTTCTTGGTGGCCACGGTCGTGAACATCAGTCCGTCGCGGATTCGAGATTCACCCCAGCGATCGACAGTCTCCTTGGTGACTTCTTTCGGCGACTTCAACGTGCGGGCGAAATGGCGCACGATGTCGGTCAAGCGTTCGTCCACGGCGAGACCAAGCAGGGACTTCCAGGCATCCGTCGGATTTCCGTCGGGATCCCAGCCATGTTGCATGGCGGCTTTGAGCAACGATCGCTGCTGGTAAACATAGGAGCGGGTGGTGTTCTCCGTGAAGCGCCGACTCTCAAGGAAGGGCCGGAAGCCGCACTTCTTGTCTTCGATCAGATCGAAAGGGATCTGGTCGCCGGGCAGGTCAAAATACTTACCGAGCCAACCGCAGACCGTCCGCATCATCTTGTATGACCGCGGGGGATTCTTTTCCAGGATCGCCAGCAAATCGCCGGTGGTCTTTACTGGAAGTGGCGGTTTCCCGCCAGAAAGAGAAGAGGCGGGTACGGGCAAAGCAATTTCAGTACCAATCTGAAGCTGTGCGAAACTCATATCTGTATTTCTCCTGGGAACTTGTACAGGTAACTGCCGGGAAAAGTGCATAGAATTTGCGCAGCTATCAGAACTACCGCGACGATCAATGCAAATTGCGCAATGTGGCGAAGCATGGAGTTACAAACGGCCACGATCAGAAGGATCTGGAAGAGTTCGGCCAGCCAAACTGAGTAAATGGGAACGATTCGGATTGCTACTCGAGCGAGATTGACGGAGCTAATTGACACGCCGTCCCCCCTTCTTCTTGCTGGCCGCAAGGAAGGCTTCCAGGTCTTCGGAGAGGAACTTCGCTCTGCCCGGTAAATCTCTTGCCGGGATCTGCCCGGATGCAACGCGGTTCTGGATTGCGCGGACGGAGACATTGAAGATCCCCGCAAGGTCATGCACTGTATAGGTTGCCCGCAGCTGGAGTTCTTTGAGGGCAAGGATCTCTTGTAGGAGAGGGTACTTTGTTGGCGCTGTGTTGTTCATGGTGTGGGTTCCTTTCCATCTGGCTGCCTGGCGGCGGCCTATTGGCGAATGGATAAGGAGCGAGATGAACACATGCGGAGGACGCATTGCGTCACTCAGCTCCCACACCTTTCTAGTATAGGAATCACACGGCAAAACAGATGCAAATCCCGTGATCGTGCGCAAAAGTATGAAGAAATGCGCAGCGCACAAGGCAGACCCCCCAGAGAGCAAAGAGCGCCGTCCGCTACCCGGATTTGCTGCACATGGTCCGTTTGGGACAATTCAGGTTCCGAAGCTGCAACATAGTAATCTCACCAAAAACACGAAACCCCCTGCCACCTGGCCTTACAGCCAAACAGCAGAGGGTTACATGTATCGATTCCTGCGGAGCCTGCCCCGCGTTCTCGACTCTGAATTGCTCCGCCGAGGTTTCACTTGGCGGAGCGAGTATTAGCCCTTGTCTGAGCCATGCAAAGTGGTCACCTTTTCAGTGACCACCTTGCGTCAGATTTGGCTTAGGCAGCGATCACAGCGACGCCATGATGCTGGGGCACCCGCAGTGGGTTTGGGTAGCCTTCGGGCAGGTACGGCTGGAGATCACGCTTCACGTAGTGGCGGACACCAAGTTTTCCGCACAAATCGATCATGCGCTCCGTGTAGTCCCGCCAGTCGGTGGTCTTCGTCATGGGCATGTAGTTTACCCGGCCGATCTTGACCAGATCCACAAATTCGTGGACGCGGCGGACAATCTCCATGCTCGACTCCGTGTCGAGAGTCGGCTCCAAACTAACCCAGGCGAAGATGCCAGCATGATGGAATTTCCGCAGAGCTTTCAGCCTGTCGCCAGGCAGTGCAGCTCCACGTTCCCACCGGCGTGAGAACTCGTCGTTCAGGCTGGTCAACGTTGATGCGAAGGCATCTCTGTCGGGCCGGAACAGATCCAAGTCACGCAATGCCCGTGTTCCACCCTTGGTGAGAGTGCAAAATCCCAGCCCGTGATCGCGCAAAACCTGTAGGGTCTGGCGTGTCAGGGCGTTGTCACCAGGGTGATAAGGATCGGTGGTAAAGCTGAGCATCACCTGCGCGGTGATGCCTGCCTGCTGATATTTCCTGGCGTCCTTTGTCAGGTTCTGAATGAAGTCAGGACGTGGCATAGCGCCAGCGTCAAATTCTGAACGCTTCATTTTCAGCACCAGGGGGACGTAGCAGTATGCACACGCATGTCCGCATCCGCGGTAGGGATTAGCGGCCAACGGCGCATATTCACCAGCCTGCCCTTTTGGAGCGTAAATGTAGTTGCAGCCGGAAAGACCGGCATTAACTTCATTCAATTTCATCATTTGTTTCAATTTGTTTCCTTTCTTGGCCCGGGCATATTGTCCAGGCCGTGTACAGCAGTACTGCAGCGTGTCGCATTCACAGAGATACGACCGCTTGCACCGGACAAATTCCGGCGCTGGTGGCAATAGCCACCTGAAGCTATTCAGTTGTCAACGGAGAAAGCAAAATGGCCACGCCTTCTCCAACATACGCACTCATCCCTCGGGTGAGTGGTTGTCGGGAGCGTGGCCGCCTGTTTAGGCGAGTACCTTTCGAGCAGCCGGCGCGAATTATATCCGCCTTAGGCAGACAGTGAATCGCCGGACACTGGCCGCCTCCCAGCGGCCTCAAGAGGATGCACCAGACTCCGTGCGAAGTCAATAGCTTTTCTTCATCGGAGCTTGCTCTCATTATCCCCGCCTACTGACGGCCTTGAAGACTCTCTCTGTTCTCTCTAGTGGGAATGCTAGCGTCTGCGCACTGAATTCAGCCCCATGACGGCTCGCACCAGAAGGTCTGCAGCAAGGTTGAACTGGATAACCCGAATCAGTAGAAGAGCTATGCGGAAGAAGACTCTATTCATCCTCCCTCTTCACCTCGTTCGTCTCGAAATCAAAGTAGAGCCGCTGCTGCCCTGGGAGTGGTCGTGGAGCGAAGCGGATCGTTTCCTCAGGACGCTTCGGCCGGGACCGGGTGATGTTGTTTGGTGTGGGTTGGGAATTCTCTTTCTTCAATGTGTTCTCCATTAGAAAATGGCGGCCCAATCTCTACTGCCGCGGTTCATGCTGCATGAAGGTTAGAGAGGTTTCTGCTTGGAAAACCTATACTAGATAGAAGTGCACGGTACTCACCGCGCGCGTGGCGCCAGCCGCGCTTAGCTTCACCTTGAGTTGAAAATCCATTGAAGGCTTCAGACTAATCCGTACATAAGGAGTTCAGTATGGCTTCACACAGCGAGGATGCAACCCTCGCCATTTCTGTGCGTAATCTCGGAAGTATTCGTCTCGCCAAGTATTGTCCTCGGTGCCTCAAAGTGCTCACGAAGGTGCGGTTCCAGCCGCCCTTCAAGTTCGGCGGCGCACTGTTCGGTGACGCAGAACGTGCTCAACAAGCCGTCATTGGGTACTTGCTCGAAAAGGACGGGCATCTGCCGAAGCCGTTCTCTCCGTTTTGCGACTGTAAAGCGCGAATCGACTTTCCGAAACATTGGACAAAGTTCCGGTGTGTCCATGACAGCGGCGTCGTGCTTTACGGTATCCCCGACGAGATCTTCGAGTTGGAAGATGAGTCGCTGTGCGTTATCGACCTCAAGACTTCGCACTGTAAAGGCGAAGACGATCCCTTCCACCCTCAATACGCCACTCAGGTCACCGGATACGCCTATATCGCCGAGGCCCTTGGACTGGGTAAGGTGACGAGGGCTGGCCTGATGTACTGGGACGTGCAAGTTGACTCAGTCAAATCGAATCCCGCCGATCATTACGAACGCGGTACCCTTTGGCTACCAATGAACGTGAAGCCGCTCGAGGTGAAGCTCGACTATGCGATCTTTGAGCCTCTGATTAAGGAACTCACGGATGTGGTGAATTCCAAGGATGTTCCGGAGGGGCGTGCAGGCTGCGATGATTGCAGAAAGTTGGATCTGCTCTACGCTCTCGAAAAGGAAGCTGAGCTTCAAGATCGAATTCTCCTGCGCGAGAACGAGGACCGGCCGCACATTCGCAAGGCGATCAAGAATCGTATCTGGGATCGGGATAAGTATCTCCGCGATCTCCTGCAGAGTTACCGCGAACGAGGCGAGCTTATCTTCTCGAACGATGGGATGGTTGCAGCTTGGGAGTTTGTGTGCGGCGATTCGCTTTTGTCGATCGACTAGCGCAAATGGGCCCGGCCTCCACGCCGGGCCTTCTTGTGGCATTGGCAAAGTGAGAGCGAAAGACAGGCCGGCCAGGAAACGGCGGCTATGCATCGAGTCACGAGAGCAACGGAGAGTCGCCAGATCCAGAATTGATTTCAGATGGGGGCGGATACAGCCCGCGGAATTCCAGAAGGAAAATGGCCTCAGCTGCGACCCAATCCGCGAACTCAATACCGCGGCTGCCCAAGGCATAATGGCGAACGATTGTTTCAAGGAATTTCTGAACATCAGATGGTAATTCTCGCATTGTTGCTGTTCCTTTCTGTTTGAGGTGAAGATTATCCCGACCGTGATTCAGATCAGGAAGGGAGAGTCGGCATACTGAGCAGCTCTTCAGTTGCGGGAACAACCGGGAGCGCCTCCGCCTCCTGCGAGATAACGAGAGCCTCACCCGTCCCGCATACATCGAAGCCAACCTGCGGCAGATCTTCGATAACGAAGACTATGCCGGGTTCGCCGTCCTCTGGCTCATCATTCACGCCAGCCGATTCGGACGGCCGGGCACGCCGGCCACGGACTGCGCACTCGAGCGCTGGCGCGAAGCCGGCAGCAAAGAAGGCCTCACCGCCCGCGACCGCCTCAGCGACGGCTTCCGCCAGGCGCTGCTTGCCCTCGGCGATGGATTTCTCAGCCATTCCGCCAATTCGGAGTTGCGAGAGCGGCTCACCGGCGGTCAACTGCCGCTCCAGGACTTCTTCAACGAACTCCTCCGGCTCGTCTACCGCCTCATTTTCCTGTTCGTAGCAGAAGACCGGGGTCTGCTCCACGCTCCCGACGCGCCGGACGCTGCGCGCAAGGTGTACGCGGACGGCTATTCCCTCGGCGCGCTGCGCGATCGTGCCATTCGGCGCAGCGGCTGGGATCAGTTTCATGACCGCTGGCAGGGCATGCTCGTCGTCTTTCGCGCTCTCGCCGCTGGCGAGCCGCGCCTGGGGCTGCCCGCTCTCGGCGGACTGTTCGAGTCGCATCAGACGCCGAATCTCGATCAAGCCAAGCTCTCCAATCGTGCTCTCATGGAAACGATATTTCGGCTTGCCTGGCTGCGCGAGGATTCCAGCATCGTCCCGGTGAATTGGCGCGACATGGAGACCGAGGAACTTGGCTCCGTCTACGAGGGCCTGCTCGAACTCACGCCGCGTCTGACCCAGGATGGCCGCGGCTTTGCCTTCGCCGAGGGCGCGGAGACCAAGGGAAATGAGCGCAAGAAGACCGGCAGTTACTACACGCCCGACAGCCTGGTCCAGGCGCTGCTTGATAGCGCTCTTGACCCAGTGCTCGACCGCGTTGAGAGCGAATCTTCGGATGCCGCCTCTGCTCTCCTCGGCCTTACGGTCATCGATCCGGCCTGCGGCTCGGGACATTTCCTCCTTGCCGCTGCACGCCGTATTGCCACCCGAGTTGCGCGCCTGCGCACCGGCGGTGTCGCCTCGGCTGCCGATTTCCGCCACGCCTTACGCGTTGTCGTCCGCTGCTGTATTCATGGTGTGGACCGGAACCCAATGGCGGTTGAACTCGCGAAGGTGGCACTTTGGATCGAATCCGTTGAGCCTGGCAAGCCGCTGGGATTTCTCGACTCGAATATCCGGCTGGGTGACTCGCTTTTCGGAATCTTTGACCTGAAGGCGCTGGAAAAGGGAATCCCCGATGCTGCGTACAAGCCGCTCACTGGCGATGACAAGGGCACCGCGAACGATTTCCTCAAGCGCAACCGAAGTGACATAGGGGTGAGGCAAGACGTTTTCGATTTCAGTGGAGGAGGTACGCGGGCCCGTCGGGCCATGCTTCCTGACCTGGCAGCTTCTTTGCGTGCTGTGCGACAGTTGCCGGAAGACTCAGTCGAACAGGTCGAGGCCAAGCGCACGCGATATCGTGCCGCGCACTCGGATCCGCACCTGACCAATCTGCAGCATGCCGCGGATCTTTATGTCGCGGCGTTCCTCATCCCGAAGTCGAAGGAGCAGTCGCTCGATCTGCTCGCTTCACAGGTCCCCACGACGGACGACGTTTGGAAGGCGATGCGCGCCGCCACCGTCTATGGCCCGCGCATGGGCCGGGCGCGCCAGCTCGCCGCTACGGCTCGGGCGTTTCACTGGCCGCTCGAATTCCCCGACATCATGGACGGCGGCGGATTCGATGTCGTGCTCGGCAATCCGCCTTGGGAACGGATCAAAATCCAGGAGCAAGAATTCTTTGCTTCACGTGAGGCAGAAATAGCCGAAGCTCCCAATGCTGCTGCGCGCGGTCGCATGATTCAACTGCTCAGCCGGGCCGAGGAGGGCACACGCGAAAAGCTTCTGTTTGACGAATTCGAGCTGACCAAGCGGATCGCCGAGGCCTCTAGCGAGTTCTCCCGGCTAAAAGTAGAAGATCAGGGTCGGTTTCCGTTCACTGGGCGCGGTGACGTCAACACTTATGCCCTCTTTGCTGAATTGTTTTCCTGTCTGGTGCGGCGTACGGGACGTGGTGGCGTGATCGTCCCAACTGGTATCGCTACGGATGTGAATAACAAGCAGTTCTTTCTCTCGTTGATATCTGACAGGAAATTGATCTCCCTGTACAGCTTTTATGAGGTCCGGAGATGGTTTAAGGCAACAGATGAGCGTAAGCCATTCTGTTTATTTACTGTTGGCAAAATAGCCGATGATGCCGTTTTTGCTTTCGATCTGAAGGATATGGGTGAACTCCTCAACACCGAACGTACATATCAATTGTCGCTCGATGAAATCGCTTCTGTGAACCCCAATACAAAAACAGCACCTACGTTCAGATCGCGAGCAGACGCGAGAATCAGCGCGAAGATCTGTTGCCGGGTACCTATCTTATTTCAAGAGTCCAAGAATATTCGTAGTAATCCATGGCGAGTCTCCTTCATGGCTATGTTCCACATGGCTTCATCAAGCGGGCTATTCCGCAGCGCACGTGATCTTTCTTCAGCAGGGTATGTTCTCGACGGATCCGAATGGCTGGCACCAGAAAGGCCATCGACAAGTGATTCGCTAATGGAAGAGCAGAGGCCGAATAAGTTTGTACCCTTATACGAAGGCAAAATGATCTATCAATTCGATCATCGGTTCTCTACGTTCGAGGATGGAGAAGAACGCGATGCCTCTGACGATGAGAAGTCCGACCCGACTTTCGAGCCGCTGCCCCGGTGGTGGATTCCAGAAGACGAATTGTCTGACCGCTTGGCTCAAAGGCAATTTACTGGCAATTGGCTCATAGGCTGGCGAGATTTCGCGAATGCAGCGAACGAAAAAACAATGATCCCGGCCGCTCTTCCGGTTCGGGCCTGTGGGGATACGCTTCTCTTATTGTTTTCTGGTATCGGGGACGGCAGGCTTCGCTCGTGCCTACTGGGCAATTTATGTAGCCTGATTACGGATTATGTCGCTAAGCAGAAAGTGGGTGGCACGCATGTTAAAAATCATGTGGTGAAACAACTACCTGTTCTCCCCCCAGAGTTTTACAGTTCGGCAAATTGCCAGTTCGTCTCATCCCGGGTGCTAGAGCTGACTTTTAGTAGCACATCTATGTCTAAATTCGCGGCAGAGCTAGGGTACAACGGCCCACCGTACAGGTGGGATGATCAGCGTCGTGCTGTTTTGAAGGCCGAACTCGATGCTTGGTTTGGTCGGGCATATGGACTCACCCGAGACGAACTCAATTACATTCTTGATCCTGCCGATGCAAAGGGGTACAACTACCCTTCAGTAACATTCAGGGTGCTCAAAAAGAACGAGATCAGGCGGTATAAGGAGTACCGAACCCGTCGGCTCGTCCTTGCAGCCTGGGACCGCATGGAGGCCGGCGATCTACCGGCGCCGCAGCCCTACAGTGCAGCGCAGACAACCGCAAGCGCCGGCGTGAATCCGCTTTTGGGCGCGGGACCTCTCTTTGAGTCGGTTGAGGAAACTCGCTGATGATCAACGCCTTTGCGATCGAGGTCCCGCCTGGCTTCGTCGTTCGGGAAGAAGCCCACAAGGCCGCCTACGAAAACGGCTTTCGGATTGAGCTCGACAGCAATGATGGCTGGCTCGGCTACCGCTCAAGTACTGCGCACGGCGAAATCTGGATCGGTCGCGTTGCCGGGAAAGGAAGCTGGCTGCTTTCCATCTCCCACGCCGGCGTTGCCGCGGAACTCGAATTGGCGCGTGCAGAGCAGATCACAGGCCCAGGCTTTGCTACATACTCATTCGCGTCCTTGCACCAGCTTTACGCCGCGCTCGAGCGCGTCTACAAACTAGGAGTAAGTCTGCCAGAAGCGCCTCTGGAAGCTTTCAAGAAAGCGACATCAAACCTGCCGCGAAGCACGGAAGCCGAGCGATTGACGATTGAACGCGTCGGTCAACCGATCTTTCGCCAGGCACTCCTGGAATATTGGGACGGCCGCTGTCCTCTTACGGGCGTTACTGATTCAGCGCTTCTACGCGCCTCTCATATCGTCCCCTGGGCAGAGTGCGAATCCGATGCCCTGCGCCTCGACGTCCACAACGGTCTTTTGCTCTCCGCTCTCTGGGACGCCGCCTTCGACGCCGGCCTGATTAGCTTCGCAGAAGACGGCACTATCCTTCGCTCCCCCCAACTGACCGACGAGGCCGCCGCCGCCTTGAATCTCGACTCCGCTGTCCCGCTAGCTCCATTAACTGACCTCCATCGCCACAACCTATCAAGGCACCGAGCCAGATTCGGATTTGAAAGACCATGAACTGCGAAGATTGGGAAATCATCAAGCGGCATTTGGAAGACGCGATTTGCAAAACAGTGCAGGAGTTCAGAGACAACCCTTCGGATTTTCTCTCCGAAAATGACATACAGGCAGTGCTCTTCGCAGAGCTTCGCTACCAGATGCGTCATCTCCGGATGAGGTATGACTCTTCGTGCGCGAAAGACAAATGTTTCGGAGAATCTCTCGACGTGAGCCGTGTTTTGTCTGAATATCAGCTTGCCTCAGAGGGGAATTGCGACATAGGGATCTTATGCGGCGAGCAAGACGTGGATACTCTCAATCTCTGGCAGCGGCCATGCCGCATTGGCATCGAAGTCAAGTTCTGGCAGGCCCTCGAACAACATAATTGGAAGGAGCCTAGGGGACTTCATGGAGACGTTGCAAAGCTCCAGCGCTATTGGAAGCGGCGCGACGAAAAGGGGCAGCCTTTCACAGGCATCGTTATCTTGTTCGTCCACCCGGGCCCCAGGTACAGTCTGGAAATGGAAAGCATTACCGGCAGAGAGCCAGGAGTCGATTTCCCTGAAAATGGTGTCTCATTGCATTTGGTAACGCCGTCGGGCCACTGGTGGAACAAGGTTCCGGCGCTGCAAGCATGACAAGGAGGGAGGAATGGCAGACACACGGGTTCAGCTCGAAGTCGAAGACTGGGTGCGTCAAACATGGATGCCGCAGCATTTTGGTGTGAACTTCTACCGTGAGCGCCTGAAGATCAGATCGGGCGGGGTATTCGACTTTGACGCGGTGAGCGCAGACAAGAGCATCGTCGCCACTATCTCGACGAGCGGTGCCAAAACTGCGGGTGGGAAGAACGCGGTCGGCAAGATCATGAAGATTCGGTCAGACATTCTATTCTTGACTATGGTTGAGGCAAAACGCAGGGTGGTGGTTCTCACCGAACGCGATATGTACGAACAATACCTTCGGGAAGTGCAGGGTGGTCGAGTTCCGCCCGAAGTGGAGTTCGTGTATGCACCGCTCTGCGAGAATATCAATGAACGCTTGATTGCTGCTCGGCTGGCCTGCTCGTCCGAATCCGCGGGTAAACGGTCATGATCTTAATTTCGAAGCTGAGTCAGATCCCCCCTTCATTCGCCCGCGTCTCGGGCCATACAGTGGATCAGGGCGAAATTGCTCCTGACTTATATTCATGTTCCAATCGGACTGCAAGAGAGTTTGAAGAGAGAAAATGCGAATGAGTAATCAGATGATCCGGTATAGCCAAACGCGGAGATAATCTCATGGCAGCGCCGATTCCAAATCTCCGATTATTGAACAGTTCTCCCGTGACCAGGGAATTGGACCTGGCTTCCGAACTCTTTCACCGCATTAACCGGATCATCCCGCAGGAACAATCGTTGCTGGTAATCCGATCCGATCGCCCGGTTCGGGAAGCTGTCGCATTGATGCGCGAGCACGGCTATTCGCAAATCCCAGTAGTTAACGATGGCCAGGTTCTAGGCGTCTTCTCATTTCGTTCGTTCGCACGGGAGGCGGCCTCCTCGACGTTGGAAGAATGGACAAATCAAAAATGTGCCCCAGGCGATCTTCCTGTGGACGAATTCCTGGAAGAGTTCGAATTCGCGCGTGTCACTGAAGAGATGAGCCGCGTCTTCGATGCAATGGACCGCGACAATGGAATTCTGATTGGAACTCCAGAGCGTCTCATAGGGATCATGACACCCATGGATTTCTTGCGGTATCTCTACAAGGTGGCAAGTCCTTTTGTAATGATTTCGGAAATCGAGTTGGCCCTTCGTGCACTCATTCGGATCGCCATACCATCAGACGTACTCGCCAATACTGCAAGGCGTGCTCTAGCCAATGCATATGGCGGGGAAGACAAGGCGCCTGTGTTACTGGAAGAAATGACTTTCGACAATTATCAGTCACTAGTGTCGCGCAACGAGACCTGGAATCTATTCGAGCCGGTCTTTGGTGGTACTCGGAATCGTACGAGCGCCAAACTTAAGGAAGTTGGTGCCATTCGCAACGACCTTTTTCATTTCAGGCGCGAAATAACAATACGGGACCACGAAACACTAGCGACCCATCGGAACTGGCTTCTGAACAAGATAAAACAGGCAGGAAGCCCGCTGAAGCCGGAGGAATTGCCATGAATTCGAATGCCAATGCGACGGGACTTCCGATGCGGCTGCTACCGCACCAATCTTCCTTTGTAGACCAATTCTTCAGTTCCCCAGGCATGCGAAATCTTATTTTGCAGGCTCGCCCTGGCTACGGTAAGGGTTCGACGCTGATTGCAGTTGCAACCCGATTCCTCCGAGAGAAGCCTTCCGCACGAGTGCTTTGCCTTGTGCCTGGTTTGGGACTGCGAACACAATTCGTACGGAGATTGCAGGAACAGAGCACTCCAGCAATGGAAATGGATCGCTATCGATTTCGCGAGATGCTCGATTCACCCGTGGATCAGGAAGGATGGCCCTCCGGAATTGTTATTGTCATGACGCGGGAGCTTGCGAGGACGGAAGACATAAAACGTTCTCTGGCTACTACCAATTGGGACCTTCTTATTGTGGACGAGTTCCATCAATTCAAGACGGGGCGTGCGCTGAATCTACTACGGGAACTGACGAAATTGTCTAGCCGGGTTATCTTGTCTGCGTCATCTTTTGTAGAACTTCCAGAGGTGTTTGACAACAAGGATACGACGGTCGTCGCATGGACGCGAGATCAGCTCATCGACTTTGACGGAATGCCACTTACAACTCCAGAGCGAGTGACTCGCATAGTACCTTATGATCTGTCGCCCGACGAGTTGAGCTTAGCGTCGACGCTTAATAAGCTTTGTCAGCTGTTGCGTTCCGGAAAACAACCGCGAGGGCTCGCGAGCACTTGGACTCGCAGCTTGTACTCCAGTCCGGCTGCTCTTGAGGCCAGAATTGCTAAAGCGGAGGAACTCATAAGCATGCCGACGGATGACAGCTCTGGCGCATTCGGCGACTGCGAAGAAGACGGATTTTATGAGTTTGACGCAGAGACCGTGGGAGAAGCGTCCGCAATTACACGTCGACTCCAGGAAGAGATCGAAAAGCTGAGCAAAGATTCCAAGTTGTTGGTTTTGGTCGGGCTCGTGAACAACCTGAAAATGACGGATCTATCTCCGAGGCGAGTCTGCGTTCTTACCGACTATGTCGCAACCTTATTTTATGTGGCTGCCGAAATCGAGACCCTTGGCAATCCCTTGTTTATCCTGCACGGAGCAATGAGCTTCGAAGATCGGCAGAGTTCGATAGATCGATTCCGCAGCGTTGGAGGGGTTCTTATTGCAACTTCAGCGATCATGTCTGAAGGCGTGGCACTCCCAGACGTAACCGATCTTGTATTTTACGACATACCTGCGAGCCCAACTGTTGTGCAGCAAATTCTAGGGAGATTTGATCGATTCGGCAGACACATTGCCTTGAAGGTTTACGCTCTTTCCCCTTCAAATGACATTCTTGGTAACCTTCCGGAATCCACGAAAACCGTGGAGCAGTTCGTTCTTGCAATGGGTGGTGAGCCATGCGAATAGGTACGAAAGAAACCAACTTCGGTCGATTTCTCCTTTCTCTGGACCCAATTCGCTTTCACTAAAGCCCGATTGAGCATACTTTGCATGTTGCTTCAAATCGAATTGACTGCACGACAGCACCAGATTGCGCCCCAGTTACCAAGTTGGGTGTCAACACTTCTCAAGAGCTGTTCTAAGCCGAGCGGCTTCTTTATCAATACCGGCCTTTTGTAGAGCGTAGATGGCATCCCAGACGAGCCTCTCTAGTCTCTCGACGTGGGCCTCACGTTCAGCAATTGCTGGGTCGTGACCAGTCCACTGGCGTATTAGCGCCCATGACGCCCGGTACCGATTAAGCAGGGGGATCAAATAATCCTCACCGCGGCGGGTTGCTTTGCTTGACCACTCACGCTCGGTCGATTCAACTCCAACAAGCACAGCTGACGGCTCGACTGCACAGAACTTCTGTGCCAGTTCAATGCAAGCGTCGAAGGGCCAATGAACGACTCCGAATCGATCGCGGTAGGCATAGGCGGGTTCCGCGGAATCCGTGATTCTGGCCCTGGATCTGATTCGTTCGAACGGTTCCGGGAGGATTGATAGCACGCCCTGTGAGAAATTGTGCTCTTCACCCGTCGATTCTAAAACCTGTTGCACCGCATCGACGATTGGGGAGTCGCTTTGATATCCAACGTCGCGGCTGTGGCTCAAAATCTGCTCAGCGTTTTCTTCATCTCTGAGGAAGGCTTTACGGTCCTTCCAGGGAACGAGAATTTGAGAGGACTCGACGTAGTCAGTGAGGCCTGGATTTGGTTCAACCCACTCGGCCTTCCATTTGTTGTGGCGAATGTGTTGCAGAACTCGGATGTGTTGGAGCGGGCTACCGGCTGCGCGCTTCTCTCGATACCCATACTCATTGCCCGGAGTGATTTTGGCTTTCTCCATGGCTGCTTCCTCGGCCGCCTCCCGGCTATAAAATATCAAACAGAATGCGCTGGCAAGGGTCGCGGAGAGGCAGGTGCTTGCTTCTTCGATTCCGGTGGCCGCAATGGTTGCCAGCCAGGGACAGATCAGGGACAGATAGCATGTTGTCGTGTGTTGTTTTCAGTGGTTTAGCGTCGTGATCAATTATGCTAAGTCATTGAAAATAAAGTATGTTGATGCGCTCATAACCCAAAGGTCGCTGGTTCAAATCCAGCCCCCGCAACCAATCTAATCAATCAGTTACAGAGCTTGAGAGTTCCGGAGTGGGGGTCCAATAAGGGTCCAATAAGAATTCCACCCCGTCTGATGCGAAGAAAAGGCTGCTATGAGCAGCCTTTTCTTGTCTCTGGAATTACTTCATGCAGCCTGGTCTTGCCTGCGTTCCCTGTGAAGCGCCATGCTGACGACCTTGCTGTTCGCATCGCGCTTCGAACTCATCAGCAGGCTGCCACCGTAGCTCGAGGTAGTGCCGCCATGAGCGTGTCGCATAAGTTTCTGCTGCACGCCGATGGGCGCCCCGACAGCGTCAAGCCAAGCGCGATAGGTGTGACGGAACGTATGCGCTCTCACGCTGGCGTGGCCTCACGCGCTACATCGATGATGGACGGCTCGGGATCGACAACAGCGATGCCGCCATCTGCTGCCTAGTCGTCTCATCCCGATTGACTGGTCTCGAGTCGAAACCGTCTCTCTCTCTCTCAATACGATTGTGGCGCCCGGCGACCGCACTTTCTCGCAGGCCCGGTGCGCAGGATGCGCACCGTAGCGCGTGGCGTTCAGAGTCGAGCAGCGGGTTGGAGGAATGGGCGGCGGCCGGAGAAGCGAGGGCATAGACTTCATCTAATGCAGTACTCCCCAAAATCAAATCCTCACCTTCATCTCCCATACTCATTCCCCTATCAGGCAGTATTTGTCTTTATCTACAAGAAGAGTAGAGAGAGCAGGAGACATGGAGTGAGAAGGCAATAGAGAGAGAGCCGAACCAGGTCCGGAAGGAAATCCAGGCAGCGCAGTTTTTTCAAGGAACGGATTCCAGGAGGCGCGGTTTCCTGATCGCTAAAACAGGACCAGGTCCAGGTGGCGCAGTTTTTCAAGCCGGGAGCAGAGCTTGATCAGGCGCCGGGAAGGGGAAGGAGACGAGCCAGGCGGATATAGAGCGTAAATAGCAGCTGTTGCAAGGGTTAATGGGCATCATGGAGTCATTTCCTGGAGCGGATCGTGAAGGCGGCGAACCAGGGAAAAGGAAAGGGGGACCTGGTTTTAGAGTGAGATGGCCTGCATCTCGCTCACAGCGTCATCGATGGAGATGCCAAACCCTTCGTTCAGGATCTCCAGGCCGTAGATCTTGGCCGCGCACATGGCACCGTACTCGTTGGCGCCGGAGAGCGTGACGTCGAAGGGCAGCACCTGGTCGGAGTACCAGGGGGTCGCCAGTTGAGAGTTCTGGCCGGCAGAGGTCAGGGCGGTATCGAACTGGTCGATGGTGGCGCTGGCGGGAATGCCGGAAGAGCGCACGACCGAGGACTGGAATACCGCGCCGCCGTTGGTGGTGCTGGTGTACTGGGGCCGGATCTCGTCGATGTCGGCCACGAAGGTGCCGGCGCACTTCTGAATGAGGTTCAACAGAGAGTGACGGTCGAAGTTGATCCAGATCAGGCTGCCGGCGATGCCGCGCTTGTTGCGGGAATAGG
>Ga0326728_10001512_pt1 | contig 81533 bp, 66 predicted proteins | sample MB3enrmetagenome_FD_207602 | JGI IMG/M metagenome (GOLD analysis project Ga0326728, IMG submission 207602) | Lab enriched peat soil microbial communities from McLean, Ithaca, NY, United States - MB31MN | ecosystem: Environmental > Terrestrial > Soil > Wetlands > Peat | place: USA: New York...
CCTCTGGAGCGCCTTCATGGAAAACGCCAGCGAAGGCGACATCCATCTCATCATCGATTCCACCACTCTGATCGCTTCCACTCTAATCCTGGGTTTCGTCGGCATCGTCAGCGGAATGCTGCCCGCCATCAAAGCCTCCCGCCTCGATCCCATCGAAGCCCTGCGCTACGAATAGCTCGTGTGGGAACGGGCAGTGTGGCGCGGGCGCCCTCGCCCGCGAAAAAGTTGTGGGCCTTACAACCCTAAATAACTTTCAAGATTGTCATCCTGAGCGAAGCGAAGGACCTGCTTTTCCTTCCTCCGCCTGCGTACAATAAACCCGTGTCCGATTCCCTGCAAAAGTCCTCGAGCCCTAGCGTCGTGTCCCTCCGCCAACAAATCGAGCAAGAAATCCGCCAGCGCGGCCCCATCCCGTTTTCGCGCTACATGCAGCTCTGCCTTTACGATCCATCCCATGGCTACTACTCTCGCAACGCCCAGCAATTCGGCAAAGCCGGAGACTTCTATACCTCGAGCGACGTTCACGCCGTCTTCGGACGCCTCCTCGCCCGCCAGTTCGACGAGATATGGCAAGCCCTCGACCGCCCCGCTGCCATCGAAATCCTCGAACTCGGCCCCGGCCGCGGCTTCTTTGCCCGCGACCTGCTCGATTGGTCGCGCAAGAAATTCCCTAACTTCTTCGCCGCCCAAACCTACACCTTGCAAGAGAGTTCGCCCGCATTGCGCGCGAAGCTTGAAGAAATTCTGCGCGAGCATCTCGATTCCGGCAGAGCTCACGTAGGGGCGGACGCATTCGTCCGCCCAGCCGAGCGCAGCTCGGCAGATGCGCTCGTGTGGGGACGGGCGCCCTCGCCCGTCCAGGCCGAGCGCAGCTCGGCCCCTGCCGGCGTTTATCGCACTCTCACACCCGAAGCTCCCCTCATCGTCTTCGCCAACGAATTTTTCGACGCCCTGCCGGTCGAGATTCTCAGCCCACACGGCAAACTCCACCTCGCGCTCGACGACCATCGCCTACGCGAAATCTGGCTTCCTCCCTTACCCGAAGAACTGGATTACCTCGACCGTTACGGCGTCCATCCCGAAGCAAATGAGCGTATCGAAATTTTTATCCAAGCCCAGCATTGGATGCTTCAAATCGCGCGCTCCATCGAACGCGGCGTGCTCGCCGTCGTCGATTACGGCTACACTCGCAACCAACAACTCGCGGGACGCCATCGCGGCACACTCCTGGCGTATCAAAATCACTCGGCCAGTCCCGATCCCTACCAGGCCCCAGGCGAGCAAGACCTCACCGCCCACGTTAACTTCACCGCGCTCGCAGCCGCCTGCGAGCAAGCAGGCATGCAGGTAGAAAAGTTGCGCACGCAAGCGCAATTCCTCATGGGCATTGGCGAGACCACTCAATTTGCCGACGCCTTCGAAGATTGCCGCATCCTCCAAGAACGCGCGAAAGTCGCCCTCCAACTCAAACACCTTGTAACTCCCATAGGCATGGGAGAGACGTTTCAAGTGCTGATCGCCAACCGAGGAATAGATGCCAAGAAAATAGCCGCCCTCAGCGGCCTAAACTTCGGAATCAGTTCTTAGCTAGCGGCTCTGGCGGCATTGTGTTTCGCCCCGAGGGCACCCAAGCGTTTGCTCTCAAGAAAATTTAAAATAACTCTTGACACATACTGGTTTGTTGTGCAAACTAGTACGCATGACAGACACACTTCAAAATTACGCGCGCCGCACCAGGCGATACGACAATATCGACGGCACCGGCGAGATGTACATGGGAATTATGGTTCTAGCCTTCGTCCTGCTGGGCTACCTTCAGGCTATCCTGCCAGAGAATTCGATGTGGAGGTACAGATTTGCCAGCTTGGTGTTCGCGTACGCAGTCCTTTTGCCGGTACTGGCGTTTGGCTACTGGGGCGTCCGTCGCACGATAAAGAAATACATCACTTGGCCGCGCACCGGGTATGTCGCCTACGGCCATTGTGGAAAGTCCTGGTGGAGTAATATCGCAGCTTTAGTCATAGCGCTCGTTGTTGTAGTAGTTTGTGCCAATGTGGAGCGACTTGCGCGACACTTCCATGCGATGAGTCTTGGACGAGCGGTCTGGATGGCCTTCAACGTGGCGGCGTATGCGTTTTGGATCTTATTCAAGAGCAAGGAACACCCGTGGAAACGGTTAATCGTCGTCCTTATGGCGCTGGGGCTTTTCGCGATTGCTTTCATCGTTCCCCGCGGTGATTTCGATTCGCGGCGACCGGAGATGCTGTTCATTGCTCTCACGTGGCTCGCCTCCGGAGTGGCCACCCTGTACTCGTACATCCGGCACACACAACCGCCAGCTCCGGAGTCAGAATGAAGGAGCAACTGCGGGCCATTTCCGAATTGGATCGCGTCATTCATGAACCGGGGCGGCTGATGATCGTTGCCCTGCTCGCGGCGGTCAAGGAATGCGACTTCCTTTTTCTGCAGCACGAAACCGAGATGAACAAGGGCAACCTCTCCAGCCACCTCGCCCGATTGGAGGAGGCCGGCTACGTCGAGATTGAGAAGACATATCGCGGCAAAGTGCCCCAGACTCTGTTGCGGCTAACACGCGCGGGCCGCACGGCGTTTGACCAGTATCGCAAGGGGTTGAAGGCCGCGTTTTAGCGGCATGGCGTGGGACCGGGGGAAGTCGAGATTTATTTTACTTGACATGTTGTTGTAGTAGTGCAACAATTTGCTTGTGTCATACTCTTCCACGCCAGACGCTAGAAGCGGTGAGGCCCTGTTCAACCGGATCGCGGTGCTGCGCGCCGAACGCGGCCTCAGCCGCTATGAACTCGCCGAAGCTCTGGAGATCAACTACCAGACGGTGGGCTACATCGAGCGCGGAGATTTCAATCCCAGCCTGGAGCTGGCATTCCGCATCGCCGAGTATTTCCGGCTTCCGATCGAAGCCATTTTTTCTCGCAAACCCTTTCGCCCGCTGAGCGAGGAGATTTACGGCCGCCGCCACTCGCCACGTGGGGGCGCTGAGAAGTAAAGGAGAACACCTATGTTGCGGACCACTGAATTGCTAGGTATCTCGATGGTCGAACGGAAAAACCGCCGCCGGCTGGTGGCGACAATATATGTCATTCTTCTTGTAGTGATAACGGCCGGAGTGGGCGCGGTCCCTCTGTTAGCGCATTCGCATCTCCATGCGCGCTACATCGGAATCATTTGGCAGGCTCTATTTGTTTTGCCTTCGTTCGTAGCATGGAAGATATTCCACGATTTGGTGGGAAACCTCCCGCTGGAGATACGGCCCGCTAAATTGGCAACCCTTGGCCTATCCACCAGACGTGATCAGGATGAGCCAGATGAGCGGGACGTCATGGTGAGGAACACAGCATATTTCAAAGCCTACAACGTGCTGGCCTGGTATTCGGTTCTGTCTGCTCAGGCACTGTATATTACGTTTAATGCTAGCCCCAAAAGTATGCTATTGGCGATACTTACTCAGGTATTTGTCATGGTCATGATGTCAGCCACGCTACCGGGAGCGATCCTGCTGTGGACGGAACCAGATGTGCCCGGTGAAGAGTAATTGTCAATTGTTGGTTTCCAGTAAATCACTAGATTTGTTGGGTACCCGAACACCACATTTGAACTGGAGGATAATTATGAAACGCCTGCTGTTTGTTCTTGGTCTGATCTTCGCGTTTAGCTGGACTTGCATTGCTCAAACAAACGCCGACGATTCTCCGGCTACCAAAGCGGATGTCGAAAGATATTTTCAGGCCATCCAATCTCACGACATGATGAAGAAGATGATGGCAACGATGACGCAAAGTGTTCATCAGATGATGCACGAGCAATATCTGAAACACAAGGACGACCTGCCCGCCGACTACGAATCGAAGATGACCGCGGACATGGATAGCATGTACGAGAATATGCCCATGGATGAAATGATGCAGGCCATGGTTCCGGCATATCAAAAGCATTTCACCAAGGGCGACATCGACAACCTGGTTGCGTTTTATTCGACGCCCACCGGCGCAAAGTTATTGCGAGAGATGCCCGCCATAATGGCTGAGTCGATGCAAGATATGATGCCGATCATGACGAAGTACATGGAGACTGTCAAACAAACGCTGCTGAAAAAGACTGAAGCCATGATCGCCCAATCCAAAAAATCCACCGACGCCAAAACCCCAGCCGCACACAATTAGTCTCTGCACAGCCCTGCCGCGGGGCCAGCACAGGCCCCGCCAACCTCTTACTCTCGTACCGAAGGCCAGGTACCAAAGATGTCTACCCTTTTCGTCGTTATTTAACACTCCTGAAATATCTTTGCAGTAAACTGCCGATAGAAACGATATGGGTTCCATTCGCACATCCGCCTTCGCGCTGCCGTTGCAGGTCGCTGCCGTCTGTTACCGGCGGGTGAATTCGCACGCCGAGTTTCTGCTCGTGCATACCAACGGTGGCAGCAAGTGGACTTTTCCCAAGGGAGCCCCCGAACCTCGCCTCTCGCACAGCCAGGCCGCCGAACGCGAAGCTAAAGAAGAAGCAGGCGCCATCGGCGTCATCGAGCCCCGCCATTTCCACATCTACATCCACTCCAAGGGCGTTTTCTGGCAGGCGGGCGGCGTGCAGGAATACGTGGTCAAAGCTTTTTTGATGGACGTCCGGCAGACTCGCCGTCCCGAGGAAGATAACCGCGATCCCAAGTGGTTCGATGCGGAGAAGGCGCGCATCATCCTGGCCAAAGGCCGTGAAGTGAAATACGCCCACGAACTGCAAACCGTGATCGACCGCGCGCTCGAGCACATCGGCGTGGCACGCATGGCGGCGGCCCGCTGAGACACCCATAGCGACAGCCACCCTCGGCTGTCCAACGCAACCACGGAGAACTGACGGCTGAAAACTGAGAGCCGACAGCAGCCGCCCACTCCCATCCCGTATATTGAATAGGGACACCCATGATCCAACTCTCCGGCGCTGGCAAGCGCTATGGCCACAAGCTGCTGTTCGAAAACGCCGACTGGCTGATCACGCCGGAATCCCGCATCGGTCTGGTGGGAGCGAATGGCACCGGCAAATCCACCATCATGAAGATTCTTGCCGGGAGCGAGTCGCTCGACTACGGCTCGATCTCGCGCGCCAAGGGCATTTCCAGCGGATACCTTCCGCAAGACGGCCTCACCCTCACTGGCCGCAGCATTTTCGCGGAGTGCATGTCCGTGTTTGCCGAACTCGAGACCATCGAAAAAGAAATGGAGTCGCTCACCCGCAGTATGTCGGAACTCGACCACGAGGGGCCCGAGTACTCGAACGTCGCCGACCGTTACCAGAAGCTGGAACACGAATTTGTCGCCCGCGACGGCTACACGCTCGAAGCGCAGGTGGGCATGGTGCTGACCGGACTCGGCTTCCATCGCGACGATTGGACGCGGCGCACCGAGGAATTTTCCGGCGGCTGGCAGATGCGCATCGCCCTCGCCAAACTGCTGCTGCAGAAGCCCAATCTGCTGCTGCTCGACGAGCCCACCAACCATCTCGATCTCGAGGCGCGCAACTGGCTTGAGGAGTACCTGACCACTTACCCTTACGCGTTCGTCCTCATCTCGCACGACCGATACTTCCTCGACATCACGGTCAAGCGCATCGTGGAAATCTGGAACAAGCGGATGCATTTTTATGCAGGCAACTACGACCAGTATCTGGCCGCGAAGACGACGCGCAAGGAGCAGCTGGAATCGGCCTATAAGACGCAGCACGACCGCATCGAGCAGCTCGAAGTTTTTATCAACCGCTTCCGCTATACCGCGACCAAGGCCAAGCAGGTACAGAGCCGCATCAAAGAACTCGAAAAGATGGAGCGGATACAAATTCCGGAAGAAGAGAAGACCGTTCACTTCTCTTTTTCGCAGCCCAAGCCCAGCGGACGCATCGTGGCCGAGTTCGCGAATGTCGCCAAGAGTTACGTAAAATCCCCACGTCTCGAAAACCGCGAGACGTGGGGCACCCAGTCGCGTGAACATAAAGTTTTCGAGAACGTCAGTTTCATGATTGAGCGCGGCGAACGCGTCGCGTTAGTCGGAGTCAACGGAGCGGGTAAGTCTACGCTGATTAAATTGCTGGCGGGCCAAGAGCCGCTGACCGCCGGCGAATACAAGCTCGGCCACAACGTCGAACCCGATTACTTCGCGCAGGACCAATACAAGGAACTCGACCCGGAAGCTCGCATCTTCGACGACCTTGGCGAACTCTCGCCCGCCTCCACGCAAACCGAGCTGCGCAGCCTGCTCGGATGTTTTCTTTTTTCGGGAGACGATGTGTTTAAGCGCATCGGCGTTCTCTCCGGAGGCGAACGCAATCGCTACGCGCTGCTTAAAATGCTGTTGCACCCCGCCAACTTTCTGCTGTTAGACGAGCCCACCAACCATCTCGACCTGCGCGCCAAAGATGTTCTGCTCGAAGCCCTGATGAAGTACACGGGCACGGTAGTCTTCGTTTCCCACGACCGCTATTTCATCGACAAGCTGGCCACGCGCGTTTTCGAAATCGGCGAAGGCAAAGTGGAAATCTATCCGGGGAATTATGAGGACTATCTATGGCGGAAGCAGTTGCCAGTTGCCAGTAGCCAGTTGCCAGTGAGTTCTCAGTTTCCAGTTCTTAATTCTCAGTTGCAATCTAACAACTATGTATCGACGCAGAATGGAGATGCGGTCGCCGGTTCGCGCGTCGCCGAAGCCAAAGGCAAGCGCCTGAATCCGATCAAGCGCCAGCAAATGGAAGACCGCTTGCACGAAATCGAAGAGGAGATTGCCCGCGTCGAAGCCGCGATTGCGCTTTGTGAGACGCAGCTCCAGAGCTTTGTGAGTACGGAGGAAACGCAAAGGCAGACGCAGAAATTGGCCCAGCGGAAATCCGATCTACAGAGTCTGATGACGGAATGGGAAGAGTTGTCAGGGACACTACAATGAAAAACTTATAGCGAGTCCGGAACACTGTAGCCCGCATCTGCCGAGCTGCGCTCGGCTTGGACGGGCGAGGGCGCCCGTCCCCACACAGGCATGGCAAAGCGGGAGACGCGGCAAGCCGCGTCTCTATGGGAAGATTGTTTGGGTCTTGGACTGAAAACTGAGTCGCGCTTATCCGCCCTGCTTCAACTCGACCAGCACTTGACGGGCGATTTCCTTGAGGGTTTCGAAGACGCCCACGCCTTGGAAGGCCACAGCCTCCAGCACTGGCTCGTTTTTCTTGCGCAGTTCTTTGGAGAGGGTGTCGACCGGCAGGGCATTCGGCAGGTCGCGCTTGTTCAGTTGCAGGACGTAGGGAATCTTGTTGAAGTCGTAGCCGTGCTCTTGCAGGTTCGCCATGAGGTTGTCGAGCGCCTCGACGTTGGCGTCCTGGCGCTCCTGCTGGGAATCGGCCACGAAGACGATGCCATCCACGCCGCGCAGAATGAGTTTGCGGCTGGCGTCGTAAAAGACCTGGCCTGGGACGGTATAGAGGTGAATGCGGGTCTTGAAACCGCGCACCGAGCCCAGGTCGAGCGGCAGGAAATCGAAGAACAGGGTGCGATCGGTCTCGGTGGCGAGCGAGATCATCTTGCCCTTCTGCTGCTCCGCTGTTTTCTGGAAGATGAACTGCAGATTCGTCGTCTTACCGCCCAACCCGGCGCCGTAGTAGACAATCTTGCAATTGATCTCGCGTGCTGCGAAGTTGATGAAACTCAAAAGGTTTCCTCAAAAACTCCCATGAAAAAGACCCTCGCGAACCAGTCCCTCAACGCGCGAGTCTATCGCCAATCCACCTGACTACAGTAACGGTTCCTGGTGTTTTTTATATCACACCGGAAGGTCATGGCGCAGGTTACCAAAATCAGTGGCCAGTGGCCACTGCCTATCGTGCCGTGGGCAGAGGATAATATCCGTACTTGGCGGACACTTTCACGCCCGGACGGCGCACCTGCACCTCGATCTCGCGGTAGCCCCCAATCGTAGACTTGGGCGAATAACCCAAGGTGTACTGATTGCGCGCCTCTCCGATCGCCTTGGCGTAAATCTGCTCGATGTCGGCTTGCGTCAATTCGTTGTACACCGTGCCGCCTCCCGTGGCGGAGACGTATTTCGGCAGAATGTCGCTGTAGCCCATTATCGCCCGCGTCTTCGGCAAGTGGATGCGCTGCAGCCGATCATAGATCGGGATGGCCGCGCCTTCCACTCCCACGGCATACACCGTGATGTTCTGCGTCAGCAGCACTTTCAGCGTGTCTTTGTAGCTGGCGGTCGAGCCAATCTCGCGTCCGTCGCTGACGATGAAGATGATCTTGCGCCGCGTCCGGTCGCGTTTCGATAGATCGCGGGCCGCCAGCAGGATTGCGTCGTTCATCACGCGCGCGATTTTCGGTGGCGTGGAAACCGGGTTTACGGGAGAGTCGACCGGGATTCCATTGATCACGGGACCCTGCGGCCCCAGCGGCCCGCTGGTTACTGGAGGCCCATTATTTTCTCCGCTGTACCCTTTGACCTGATCGAGAGCCGCGGTCAATCGCTTTCCGACACCGGTAAAGTCGTCCACTCGGCCTGCCCTGCTGCTATAGGTGTAGAGGGCAACTTCATCGAACTGGCTGAACGCTCCCTGCAATGCCGAAAGCGTCTCCTGTACTTTCTTCAAACCTACGTCCGCCATGCCGGTATCGAAGATCACTGCCGCCGAGAGGGCAAACGGATCGCTGGTGAAAAACTTCAGCGTCTGCGGCTGCCCATTTTCCAGGACGGTAAAATCCCTGGGGCGCAAGCCGCCGACCAACTGTCCATCGCTGTCCTTTACGGTAACCGGAACCATCACCAGGTTGACGGTCTTTGTAATAGTGTAGAGATCCTGGCCAGAGTCTGCATCCTTGGGAACGCTGCCTGCGGGCACGGTTTTGACCGGAGGCATGGGCGGCGGAGTGGGCTTCTGGTCTGCCTGTTGAGCTGCCGCATCCGGGGTGCTTCGAGGAAGCTCCTTCGAACCAGTGGTCACGCCCGCGCCGGAATTGTCCGCTGGCGGAGCCTGGGGCGGGGCGTTCTCATCATTAGGATTAGGATTAGGATTAGGCGTCCCCGGCCTCGCGCTGGGCGGCGGGATGGGACGCGTCGCCGACGGAGCGTCCGGAATGTCCTCAGGCTTCTGCTGTGCCGCTGCGACGGCCGTCATTGGCCCTAGCCCCACGAGGAGACCGACGCGCAACCAGGACAACCCCAGCCTCAGTACCGTGCTATTTTTTGCCGACATCCGCGGAATCCTCTATCTTTTATCTATTAACTTTATATCTTAGCCGTTGCGACTACATTTCACTTATTCAGATGCCCAACCCCGCCGTTTTGGTGCATCTAACCATTACAGCCCCTTACCGGCCTTCAACATAAACCAGCAAAGATATAGACTAGCAAAGTCTGGGGATAAAAACTCCGATGCCGAAACTACTTTACCAATCGTGCTGGGCCGCGAGTGCCTTCGCTCTGGCCATTTCCCTGTCGCTGCCCGCAGCCGGACAGAACTCCACGGCTCCGGCTCCCAGCTCCCAAACCGCTCCCACTGCCAAATCCCAATCTACTCCCAACGACCAGCCGCAAGACCAAACGATCGAGACCCTCAAGGTCAACGTCGAGGTCGTTCAGTTGTTCTTCAACGTCAAAGACAAGCATAGCGCGCTCATTCCCAACCTTACCAAAGACAATTTCGACATCTTCGAGGATGGCAAGCTCCAGACCATAAAGTATTTCAGCGCCGAAACCAATCTGCCGCTGACGCTCGGCATGATGATCGATTCGAGCGGCAGCCAGATGCGCGTCCTCGACATGGAAAAGGAAGTCGGCGGCTCGTTCCTGGAAAGCACGCTGCGCCCGAAAGACGAGGCCTTCGTCATCAGCTTCGATACCGACATCACACTGCTGCAGGATTTCACCAACTCGGTCAGCCGCCTGAAACATGGGCTCAACGCAGCCCGCATCAACACCGGCGGGGTCAGTTGTTCCGGAGGCCCGATTGGGCCGCAAGGCCCGATTCCCTGCCCTTCAACTGGCCCACGCGGCACTGCGCTCTATGACGCCGTCTATCTCGCCTCGCACGACGAATTCAGCCACGAAGTTGGACGCAAGGCGATGATCCTGCTCACCGACGGTGAAGACGAAGGCAGCCGCCTGAAAATCAAAGATGCCATCGAAGCCGCTCAGAAAGCCGATGCCATCTGCTACGTGCTGCTGATCGCCGACCGCGGATTCTACGGCAGCTTCGGCTATCACGGCGATACCGAAATGAAAAAGCTTACCCAGGAAACCGGCGGCCGCGTCATCGAAGTCGGCAACAAGATCGAAAAACTCCGCCAGGCCTTCGACCAGATTTCCCAGGAACTCCGCTGCCAATACAACGCCGGGTACGTGCCCACGAACGCCACGCGCGACGGATCGTTCCGCAAAGTCGAGATCAAGCCCAAGCAGGGCGATTACAAGATCCAAGCCCGCAGCGGCTATTACGCCACCGCGCACCACGAAGACTAGCGTAGGGCTGGCATGGCTCCAGATCGCGATTTTATCGGACCTGATTTAACAGCGCGTGGTAAAAGTGAGCCTCCGTCATTTCAACCTCAATCGCTCCGATTATGCGAACCTGCATGATAAGAAGGACGAGCATTTTGCGGCGAAAAGCAGGTCCTTCGCTTCGCTCAGGATGACAATTCATAAAAAGTTTTGCATTGTAGCCACTCACCGACTTTCACCACGGGCTGTTAAGATAAGGATCAACCATGGCCGTAATTCAGCGCAGAAAAACTTTCACCTCAACGATTGGCGGGGTTCGCGTGGGCAGCGATGCACCGATTATGGTGCAATCCATGACCAACACCGACACGGCGGACATCCCCGGCACGGTGAAGCAGGTCGCGGCGCTGGCGCGCGCCGGCAGCGAAGTCGTCCGCGTCACCGTCAACAACGACGATGCCGCCAAGGCCATCCCCCATATCGTCGAAGGGCTGGAGAAGCAGGGCGTGCGCGTGCCTATCGTCGGCGACTTCCATTACAACGGACACTTGCTGCTGACGAAATATCCGGGCTGCGCCGAGGGCCTGGCCAAATACCGCATCAATCCTGGCAATGCCAGCATCGGACGCAAGAACGACGACAACTTCCGCACCATGATCGAAGTCGCTGCCAAGCACCAGAAGCCGGTGCGCATCGGCGTGAATTGGGGTTCGTTAGATCAGTCATTGCTGACAAAAATGATGGATGAGAATTCGCGCCTCGCGGAACCGAAAGAGACGCGCGATGTGACCATGGAAGCGATGGTGGTGAGCGCGTTGAACTCGGCGAAACTGGCCGAGCAGTATGGACTTCGCCCGGACCAGATCATCCTGAGCGCAAAGGTGAGCGGGGTGCAAGATTTGATCGACGTATATCGGTCGCTCGGGGCGCGCTGCGAATATCCTCTGCATCTGGGATTGACCGAGGCCGGCATGGGCGCAAAGGGCGTGGTGGCTTCGAGCGCGGCGATGGCTGTGCTGTTGCAGGAGGGCATCGGCGACACGATTCGCGTTTCGCTCACCCCCGCTCCCGGCGGCGACCGCACCGAAGAAGTCCGCGTGGCGCAACAGATATTGCAGTCGCTCGGCATCCGCAGCTTTACCCCGCAAGTCACCGCCTGCCCCGGATGCGGACGCACGACCAGCACGTTCTTCCAGGAAATGGCGGAGCAGATCCAAACTTATTTGCGCGAGCAGATGCCAGTCTGGAAACAGACGCACTCCGGCGTCGAAGAAATGAAAGTCGCGGTGATGGGCTGCATTGTCAATGGCCCCGGCGAATCGAAGCACGCCAGCTTAGGAATTTCTCTGCCGGGCACCGCCGAAGATCCCAAGGCCCCCGTCTATGTGGATGGCCGCCTCTTCACCACGCTCAAGGGCGACAAGATCGTGCCCGAGTTCATCAAGATCCTCGACGACTACGTCGAGTCCCACTACGCGGCCCGAGAAACCGACAAAATAGAAGCCGGTATTCGTGGCTGATCTCACCTATCGCAGTTGAAACCAGGGCGGGCGCAGCGGGCGGCCACGAGCTGGCGAGATAGCTGCGCACGCGCAAGACATTAAAGCATATTCACAGTTAGTATAACTCGCACCCCTAGACATACCCCGCAGGAGTTGTTCGTGTCTAGACAAAAGTCAAAGGCTTAAACCACAGGGGACACAGAGGAACACAGGGGAAAACACGGGGCCGGGGGTGAAAGTCCGGCAGCGGGTTACAATAATCATGAAACCACTCTAAGCCATTTGTATTCAATGACTTGGTCTCGTTGATTGCGGGGAAGAATATGTCCTAAAGTTTCACACGAGAGTGCCGATGGCATAGACAGGCCGTGGTAGGGCAATGCCACAGGGGAAGTGGAACCATGTCAGTGGATTCGATTTCGGCGGCAAGCCTCAGTCAGTACGTTCTCTCGACAAGCGACTCCAATCCGCTGATTCAGGCGATGGACACTCTACAGAACAGTCTTGGGTTGGGCGATCTGAAGGGCGCACAGGCGGCGTTTCAGACGGTGGAAAATCTGAATCAGAGCCTGGAAACGGCCGTTGGAAGCAGTTCGACGAACAGTTCTCAACTTTCCACCGATCTGACAACGCTGGGCAGCGCGCTCGGTTCGGGCAATCTCTCCGCCGCCGAGTCTGCATTCACGACGGTCCAGAGCGACATGAAAAACAGTACGCCGCCATCGGAGACCAACGAAGCCAACGCCGCAACCCAATCCGAGCTGTTAGTGCAAGAACTGCTCAGCACGGTGAGTATGAGTAATGCTTCTTCCAACGCCTCGGATACCACGACCTCCGTGTTGGTCGCGGTATACGGAAACCATAACAACCTTAATATCTTCGGATAGAACGTGATGCCCTGAGACGAAGATCGGTCACGGCGGGAAGGCCGCGGAATTCTGGGGAGTTATCTATAAACCTTCTATGAATCCATGCCGTTGACTAGCAGCGAACCATGGCCCCGAGTTACCAGGCTTACATTTTCAAAACGGCAATCTTTTTCCCAACTGTCGCACTCTGTTGCATTAAATTGTCTGGATACTGCCGTTGCAGCTACGCGTGCTCAATATATTCTCTACAGCACCCATTTTTCATTGTTTTCCGCTAAACCGGGGTATAGACTGCCGCGATAGTAGTTTCCCCTGCCACCCGAACCATGGTTCGGGCGGTTCTATCGGGCATGTGGACCAGATTCGAGGGCGGTTCTGGCGCCATGCTACGAACCAAAGGATCTTGTAAAACTCTGTGACCTAAAAGGAGAAATCGTGATTAGAAGATTAGGTGTACTCTTGCTCACTGTCGCCGCGATGGTGTTGGCCGTGAATACAGTTAGCCAGGCGCAACCGCAGTCCCTATTGACGCGCCATGTGCGCGAAGCGACACTGAGTGGACAGGCGCCGTCCGTCGGGCGGCTCCCCGCGACGCAATCCATGCGCTTCGACATTGTTCTGCCGCTGCGCCATCCGGTGGAGCTGCAGAATTTCCTGCAAGAACTCTACGATCCTTCCAGCCCCTCCTACCGTCACTTCGTCACACCGCAAGAGTTCACGGAGCGGTTTGGCCCCAGCCAGGAAGATTATGACGCCCTGGTTCGTTTCGCGGAAGCGAACGGATTTACGGTGGTCGGCGGCTCGCGCGATGCCATGGACGTGCAGCTCAAGGGCACGGTCGGGGCCATCGAGGCCGCCTTCCATGTGACCATGGGCGTGTACCAGCATCCCACGGAAGGCCGCACATTCTATGCTCCGGACCGCGAGCCGACGGTGGACTTGGCGTTTCCGCTGTGGCACATCTCGGGGTTGGACAACTATTCGATCCCGCGACCCGCCCTCCACCATAGAGATCTCCAAGTCAAACCCAATGCCACTACGGGATCCTGTCCTGAACAATCCTTCTGCGGCAGCGACATGCGGGCCGCCTACTACGGTGGAACGGCGCTCACCGGCGCGGGCCAGACGCTCGGGTTGCTGGAATACGCCGGATACGACATCGCCGACGTGAACACCTACTTCAAGAATGCCAAGCAAACGCTCAACGTCCCGATCGACGGCATTTCCACGGATGGAACCAGCCTGAGTTGCACCGATAACAAGGCGGGAAACTATTGTGACGATACGGAACAGACCCTCGACATCACGCAGGCGGTCTCCATGGCCCCGGGCCTAACAGCACTGTATGTGTACGTGGGATCCACCGATACCGCCATTCTTGGCGCCATGTCCACGCATTCTCCGCTGGACGCTCAATTGAGCTGTTCGTGGGGCTGGGGCCCGTCGGACCCGAGCACGGACGATCCCTACTTCGAGAAGTTTGCGGCGCAGGGGCAAAACTTTTTTACAGCGGCCGGCGACAGTGGTGCCTATACCTCGAGTTCCTCCTATGTTTACCCAGCCGATGATGCCTATGTCACGGTGGTCGGAGGCACGGACTTAGAGACGGCCAGCGCGGGCGGCGCCTGGAGTTCGGAAACCGCTTGGGCCGACGGTGGCGGCGGCTATTATACGCCGGACGCCATTCCGATTCCCTCCTATCAGCAACTCGCGGGCGTGATCACCACAGCCAACGAAGGATCCAAGACTTTGCGGAACTCCCCGGACGTCGCGGCAGAAGCCAACTTCGACTTCTACGTCTGTGCCGACCAAACCACCTGCACGGCAAACTACTGGGGCGGGACCAGTTTTGCGGCTCCGATGTGGGCCGGCTACATGGCTCTGGTCAATCAACAAGCGCTTCTTAACGGCAATCCGCTGCTCGGCTTCATCAATCCGCTCATCTATCCGTTGGGTTTGGGATCGGGCTATAGCACCGATTTCCACGACATCACCAGCGGCAGTAACGGGTATCCGGCAGTGAAAGGCTACGATTTGGCGACCGGCTGGGGCAGTCCGAACGGCGTCGGCCTGATCAACGCGCTTGCCGCCACGCAATCGTCCGGTGCAGCCGTCAGCTTCACACCGGCGTCTCTGAAGTGGGGCAAGGTAACCGTGGGCGTGACAAGCGGCGCGAAGACCGTCACTCTCACGAACACAGGCACCGCCACGCTGGATATCGCCAGCATCGAGCCCAGCGGCGACTTCGCCATGGCGGCGGCTGCCAAGAAAAAAGCCTGCGGCAGCACGCTGGCCGTGGGAGGCAGTTGCCAGATCAAGGTAACCTTCACGCCGACCCAGACTGGACTGCGCACGGGAGACGTGACGGTCAAGGACAATGCCAGCAACAGTCCGCAAAGCATTCCTCTGAGCGGGACCGGCAAATAACCCTAACCAGTAAACTGAACCAAAGGGCGGGACTTCGGTCCCGCCCTTTTTTGGTTTCAGTGGCGTCCAGCCAGCCTATCGCGGCCGCCTGAGGTCTGGAGGATGCCTGTGTGTCTCCGCAGTGGGTGAGTGTTTCCGGCGATGAGAAAGCCGGGCGAGAAAGTGGGAAGGTGTTTGGGGTGGGAAACGGGAATCGAACCCGCAACCGTCGGAGCCACAGTCCGATGCTCTACCAAGTTGAGCTATTCCCACCGCAAGCAATGATTATAGCAATTGCGGCGGAAATGCGGCGCTCGGTTGGACTCGCCTCTTGCGGTTCGCTACGGTCTTCCCATGCCCATGTACTGGAAGCCCATGGCGCGGAGGCGCGAGGAGTCGAGGAGGTTCTTGGTGTCGATGATGATCGGGTGTTTCACCAGGTGGCGAATCTTGGTGAAATCCAGTGTGCGAAATTCAGGCCAGCCGGTGGCGACGACCAGGGCGTCCACGCCTTCGGCGACCCCGTAGGCTGATTCGAAGTACCTCACCATGCCGTTGAGTTGCAGGCGGGCATCGGGAATCGCGACCGGATCGTAAGCGCGCACGCGAGCCCCGCCGGCGAGCAAGTTCTGCGCCAGTTGCAGCGAAGCCGATCCGGCAACGGAGTTGGTGTTGGGCTTGAAGGACAGGCCCAGAATGCCGACGTCTTTGTTCTGCACGCTGTTCTGCACGCTGTCGATAGCAGCGGCCACTTTGTGAAAAAGCCGGTCCGCCAGTTTCATATTCACCTCGCGGGCGGCGTTGAGCACTTTCAGGTCGACATGGTTTTCCAGCGCCAGGCCGGTGAGCGATTCCATATCGCTCTCGGCGAAAATTCCACCCATGCCGGCGCCGGGTTGCAAACAGCGCGGCGCAATTTTCTTATCGAGCCCGAGGGCCAGCGACAGGCTGACGGCATCGGCGTTGACGTGTTCGCAGAGGCTGGCAATTTCGTTGATGAAGGAAATCTTGGTGGCAACAAAAGCAGTGGTCGCTTCGCGCGCCAGTTCCGCCGTTTCAAAATTGGTGACCAGCACGGGTACGCCGCGCATCACCAGCGGATGAAAAATCTGCTTCAGTGAAGTAACGGCCTCGCTCGAAGACGTGCCGAGAATGATGCGGTCGGGCCAGTTGAAGTCTTCGACCGCGCAGCCGTTGGTGAAGAACATGGGTTGGCAAACGAGCAAGCTCTTGAGGGCATGGTCTTGCAGGGCTTTTTCAATCTTCCGAGTCGAACCCACGCGGACGGGCGTGACCAGCGACAGCACCTGAAAGCGGCCACCAGCGCCCGCCAAGCGGAGCACGAGCTCTTCCAAACCCTGGGGAGAATCTTCGGCGAGAAAAATCACTTGCGCCCGGCGCGCCAATTCTTCCGGGTCCGAGGAATACACGAGCCGTCCCGAACGCACGTTGCGCCGAATTACATCCTGAAGATTTCTTTCGAAAAAAGGAATGTTGCCCTTGGCGATTTCCGCGATGCGCGAACTGTCGGAATGACAGCACCAGACCGGCGTACCGAAGTCGGCGAGGCAGGCGGAGACGACAGTTGCGAGGTAGCCGGATCCATAAACCCCGATTTGCATAATCTCTCTTTCGATCGAAAACCCGATCTAACCCGCAGCCTGGGATCCGGCGCGTGGTATGCAGTCCGTTAGGTTTATGGTAATTCGTGCGCTGAACTTGGCAACGTTCAGAAAGTACATGTCCAGAAGGTCAGTGTAACTGGGCGCGGGTGGCGGGTTTTCAAGGGGCGACGACGAACTGGATTCGAGATAGTGTTGCGGGGCCGGCCGCGGAGGCATTGACGAACTACAGTTTTAGGGGCGATTGGACGGATCCTAACGGCAGCAGGGCCACATCCTGCCAGCGCTCGCCTGCCTCGCTGACGAAGGTCAGTTCCTCCACCTGAATTTGGCGTGGGCCCGGGAACTGCGCCCAGCGCTCGCGCGCGAGCAGGCGTGCCGCGCGGGCCTGGTCGTCCAGCTCCGTTTTCAGGATGGTGAGATGCGGAACGTAGGGCCAACTCTCCTCGTAATGCAGCCCTTTCCCGTTGAGCCGGTCATGCAGGCCGCGCATCCTAGAAGCAGACTGCCGCACTTCGATGAACACGGTGGGAGTGGTGGGCAGAAAGGTTTCCACGTCGCCCAGACCGACGCTGAAGGGAAGCACGTGGCGACAAGCCTCTTGCATAAATTCCAGCGCAGCCGCCATGGTTCCGGTCAGCTCCCGCGGAGGAAGAATGGTGAGATGGGCGGGCATGTGCGGCAAAGTCGGGTGGAGTTCCCGGCGCAGTTGTTCCACAAACTCGCCAACCGGATCCCGTACGTAGGCCACCAACGCGTAGAGTGAACTGGACATGACTTCCGAAGAGGGAATTATATCCTGAGCGCGGCGTGCGGGGGCAGTCCAGCTTTTTAGAAATGGCACGAAGGTCACCGGCGGCGCGCCAAGACTAAATCGATTTACAGCCCAAGTATTGAGCAGCGATCACGCGATGGGGCATACGGTGGAGGGACAAGCGAGACGCCCGGCCCTCCACCGTTTCGGTTGAACCGATTCTCGCATTACAAGTTTTCGAGCACCAGCTTCAGGTAGTCCCAGAAACTCTGGACCGACGAAATTTCGACGCGTTCGTTCGGGCTGTGGGGACCGACGATCGTGGGGCCGAAAGAAATCATCTCCATGCCGGGATACTTTTCGCCAATGACACCGCACTCCAAGCCAGCGTGCATGGCGATGAGCTTGGCCGGTTCGCCGAAAAGTTTCTTGTGGACTTCCTGGAGTTTGCGCACGATTTCGCTGTTGGGCTCCGGTTTCCATCCGGGATATTTGCCGGCGTGCTCGACCTCGAAGCCCGCCAGACGGCAGACGGTCGCAACCATGCGGGCGGCAGCCATCATGCTGCTCTCGATGGCGCTGCGCTGACTGGTAACAATCTCGACCACATCGCCCTTGGTAGTGACGGTGGCGAGATTGGTGGAGGTCTGGACCAGGTCCGGAACATCGGGGCTCATGGCGACGACACCATGATGCAAGCTGGCGAGCAGGGCCACGGTTTGTTGCGCGCCGGCCGGGTCCAGCACATTGGCTGGACGTTGGGCCTTCTCGACCGTGATTTGCAGCCCGGAATCGAATCCTCCCAAGTCGGTCTTATAACTGGCTTCGGCTGTAGTTACCAGCGATTTTAGTTCACTCTCGCGAGCGGGATCGGCGAGCACCACGGATGCCGCTTCACGCGGAATCGCATTCTGCGCGCTGCCGCCGTTGATTTCGGCGATTTCGAGGGGAAGGCGCTCCAGCAAAACCTGAAGGACGCCACCGAGGATGCGCAGGGCATTGCCGCGGCCCTGATGGATATCGACGCCGGAGTGGCCGCCTTTTAGGCCAGACACCTTGATGCGCCAGGCCGATCCCGCGCCAGCAGGATGAAGCGCGAGCTTGCGTCGAGCGGTTGTTTTGATGCCGCCCGAGCAGCCGATGCAGAGCGTGCCCATGTCTTCGTTGTCGAGGTTGAGGAAATACTTGGACTTGAGGACGCCGGCGGGAAACTCGGAAGCGCCGGTAAGTCCGGTCTCTTCGTCGATGGTGAAAGCGAACTCAAGCGGGCCGTGGGCGATGTCGTTGCTCTCCATGACGGCCAGCGACGCGGCCACACCGACGCCGTTGTCGGCGCCCAGAGTGGTGCCATCGGCCTTGAGCCAGTCGCCGTCTCTTACGATCTTGATGGGATCGGTATCGAAGTTATGCGCCGTGCCCTCGTTCTTCTCACAGACCATGTCGAGGTGGCCCTGAAGGAGGGCCATGGGGGCGCGTTCGCGTCCGGGCCGGGCGGGTTTGCGGACGACGAGATTGCCGGTGGCGTCTTGCGTGCATTCCAGGCCGAGCTTTGTGGCCAGGGTGCGGATGTAGTCGCGGGCCGCGGCCTCCTTGGTAGAGGCGCGGGGAATGGACGCCAATTTGTCAAAGTGCTTCCATAAGGCTTGAGGTTCAAGGTTGGCAAGGGCAGGGATCATGACACGCTCCGTAGCATTCAAAGTTTCAAAAAAGTTTCGAACATAGTTTCGAACCATGATACAGCGTGGGCCGAATGCTGGCGAGAACGGATGCCCTGACCGAAGACCTGCTCTCCTGTTAGACTCTTTGCAGAAGCGCGCTGCATTCAACCCTCTATCGGAGCATCGAAACTAACGTGTTTCCTCAACTTTTTCACATTGGCGGTTTCTACCTGCCCACCTATGGGTTTCTCGTCGCCTTGGGCGTGCTGGCCGGAATATGGATCAGCGTGCGCAACGCGGAGAAGCAGGGCATCAACGGCGACGATGCCTGGAACCTTGGCATTCTGGTTGTGCTTGCCGGATTGATCGGGGCGAAGGTGCTTTACGTGGTCAACGATTGGAGCTACTACGCGAACAACTGGCGCGAGATTTTCAGCGTCAATACGCTGCAGGCGGGAGGCGTATTTTCCGGCGGGCTGATAGCCGCGATGCTCACGGCGATCTGGTACATGCGGCGCCACCACATGCCGGCGCTCGGCACCGTCGACGCCTTCGCTCCCGGGTTGGCCTTTGGCCACGTCCTCGGACGCTTCGGTTGTTTCTCGGCCGGCTGCTGTTACGGCAAACCGACCAGCCACTTCTGGGGCGTCATCTTTACGAATCCTTTGGCGAAGGCGATCAGTGGAACTCCGCTGGGCGTCAGGATTGAACCGACGCAGTTGATCGAAGCGGCGGCCGAGTTCTGTAATTTTCTGCTGCTGATGTGGCTGCTCAAGCGCAAGCGGTTCGATGGGCAGGTATTTGGCAGCTTCATGGTCCTTTACGGAGTCGAGCGTTACTTCATCGAGTTTCTGCGCGACGATCCCGGACGCGGCGAAGTCTTCGGCGGCTTGATGACGGGAACGCAGTTGATTGCGATTCTGCTGGTCGTCGGAGGAGGTTTGATATGGTGGTTGAAAGGCAGCCGTCAGCGGTCAGCCATCAGCACTCAGTAATCGGGCCCGAGGATTTAGGACGGAAACTCCGCACAAATTCTTCTTACATTTGGGTACTGGGTACCGAATACCGAGTGCTATGCTGAGTGCTGAATGCTCGACTTCCCCCTCACTCTGACTGCTTCTCCCGAGGCTGCTGGACAGCGCCTGGATCAATATCTCGCAATACAACTTTCCGAGGCCGGAGGGACAGAAGTCAGCCGGGCGCGGGTACAGCAACTCATCGCCAAGGGTGAGGTGCTGGTGAACGGAGCGGCGGCGAAAGCGTCGCTGCGGCTGAAGGACGATGAACAAATTACGGTGACCGGGCCGCCGCAGGCTCCGCCGCTGCGCGCCATGGCGGAAGAAATTGCGCTCGATATCGTCTATGAAGACGACGACTTGGCCATCGTCAACAAGCCCGCGGGCATGATGGTCCACGCCGGAGCGGGAGCGACCGACGATGCGCGCAATCGCAGAACGCTGGTCAACGCGCTGCTGCATCACTTTGGAACGCTCTCGGCGGTCGGAGGCGAACTGCGTCCGGGCATCGTGCATCGCCTGGATCGGGCGACCAGCGGCCTGATGGTGGTGGCGAAGAACGACGAGTCGCATCGGCGTCTGGCCAAGCAGTTCAGCGGGCGCGAGGTGCACAAGACGTACATTGCGCTGGTGCACGGCTGGCCGAAACAGGACCGCGGCACCATCCAAAGCGCGATCAGCCGCCACGCGCAGCGGCGCACGCGGATGACGACGAAGGGTTATGGTGGGCGCGAGGCGGTGACGCATTACACGGTGCAGCGAAAAATCGATGCGCCTTACGGCAAGTTTGCGCTGGTCGAAGTGAAAATCGAGACGGGACGCACGCATCAGATTCGCGTGCACATGTCGTCGCTGGGGCATCCGGTGGTAGGCGATGCGCTCTATGGCGCGCCGGGCGAATTGCGGTCGCAGTCGAACAAGCGGAGGTCGGCAGGCATGCCTGCGACGCTGGCGCTCGATCGAAATTTTCTGCATTCGGCAACGCTCGAATTGACGCATCCGCGGACCCAGGAATTACTAAAATTCTCGCGCCCTTTACCGGAGGAACTGGAAAACTTGCTCGATAGGCTGGAAAATGCTCGACAAGAAGGTCCCCGGCTGGAACCTGGCCGGTAAGCAGGCCGCGAACAGGGTCGATGTTCGATGACCAGCCCCTGAAGTGGCGTCTGATTTCGCAAGACTTGCGGTATCGCTCAAGCGATGCCCTGATACGAATCGTATTTTTCGCAGCCTACTGGAACCTCGTCAGTAAAAGCGAGCCGCCGTCCGAGCGCGGGGCCGCAGACTATAATGAAAGAACGAATTCTGAGCCCATTGTCCCGATGAAATCGCGCATATTTTTGCTTCTGGTTGCTTTTTTAGTGCTGGCTGGTTCGCTGATCGGCCAGACGGCGCCGGCTGCCACGCCGGCGGCGGCGCAGAACCCGCCCGCGAAAACGAGCGCCCCGCCTGAGGGCCAGACGCAGGCTCCAGCGGCGGCTGCGGCTCCAGCGAAGCCCGATTCCGAGGAGCCGGTCACGACCATCGTGCATGTGGTCAACGAAGTTCGCGTAGTGTTCACCGTGACCGACCGGCACGGCCGCTACATCAAGGACCTGAAGAGCGACGCCTTCAAAGTGATCGACGATAACAAGCCCGCGGAACTGCGCAGCTTCCGCAGCGAGACCGATCTGCCGCTGCAAGTGGGTTTGCTGGTGGACGCGAGCAACTCGGTGCGCGACCGCTTCAAGTTCGAGCAGGAAGCGGCCATCGAGTTTCTCAACTCCATCATTCGCCCGAACTACGACAAGGCCTTTGTGGTCGGCTTCGACTCTACGCCTGAAGTTACACAGGATTTCACCGATAACACCGAACATCTTTCGGCCGGAGTGCGCATGTTAAGGGCGGGCGGCGGCACGGCGATGTACGACGCGCTCTACTTCGCCTGCCGCGACAAGCTGTTGAAGCAGGAGCAGACAGGGCCGGTGCGCCGCGCCATTATTCTGCTGAGCGATGGCGACGACAATTCCAGCCATGTGTCGCGCGAGGAAGCCATCGAAATGGCGGAGCGCGCGGACGTGATCGTGTACACCATTAGCACCAACATCAGCGGCACGAAGGACAAGGGCGACAAGGTTCTGGAGCGGATCGCGGAAGCGACCGGCGGCCGCGCGTTTTTTCCCTTCCAGATGCGCGATGTGGCGGACGCGTTTTTCTCCATTCAAGAGGAGTTACGCAGCCAGTATGCGGTGGCTTATAAGCCGGCGAATTTTGTCGCCGATGGACGCTACCGCACGATCGAAATCCTGGCGCAGGACAAGAGCCTGAAAGTGCGCACCCGCAAGGGCTACTACGCTCCCAAGCAATAACTCCTCAGGGGCTTGCAAACGGCAGATTCCTCGCTTTTCCACCCCATCGCGCCAAGCGCGGGTGTGCTGGAACCCCGGTCCGCTGGCGATGAAAATTCATGGATTGACAACTTATAAATTTTTGGTTGCCTGCCCAAAGCAAGAGTTATTCGCGGTGGAGGATTTTTCGTAGGCGCGGTGAACCGACACTGAAAACGCCGGGAATCTTACAACCGATTCTCGGCGTTGTTATCTACGTTGACATTTTAAGTTGTTCGGCCCTTATTTCTTGTGGCTAAATTTGTGCGTGGTTTTAGCGCGCGCAAGGTCTAGCAAGAGAGTGATCGTGCACGCGGTGGTGGACTAGACGACAGGGAATGGCACCGTGTAAAAGGTGTCAGTGCTGTAAGTATTGAGGCCACACATACCGCTGCCGTTCAGGGAAGTGATAGCGGACGTGCTCAAGGTGAAGCCGCCCGAAAAGACGCCAAGAAGAAGCAACCGTAAGGTCAGTTTGTAGATTCCAACTCGCTAGTATACCCATCTGCAGGTAACAGAGGACGTTCCCGTAAGACCTTGCGTGGTTGCGGTTATAGTTGCAGTCATCGTTTCCGTCTCCCCATTCGCACATTCTAGGCTACAGCCAACACCTGTGGTGTTCGCGCTAAAGTTACCAACCGCTACGCACTGGTTGCTCGTTGTCCATTGAAGCCCCGTGGGTGCCTCGCCATTGCTCAAAGTTGCCGTCAAAGTAACACCCTGCATATCTCCAGTTATGCCATTATACGAGGCACTGGCTGTCGAGGGTTGTACAAGAAGAGAGGGCGCACCGCTGCCGCAACTCAATATGAATAGACCGGTAGCAATTAGTACTGCAAATGCAAATGTTTGCTTCATGGCTGGAACTGTAATCTTCAAGTTAGGGTTTGTCAAAAGCATGATTCCAGGAAATTTCGTACAGCATGCGAATCTGGAAGCGAAAACACGCGGGCTAGCGCACAGCGCGGAAGCGCTGTATGGCCCGGAATTATGCGCCAGATTGAGTAATCCGCGAAACCATCCGGGGCTTCAGATTTTCTAGGCGTGGGGGGCGGTGTTGGTGGGAGACGGGGCAAACCCCGTCTCTAGGTTTTGCTGGGCGCTACGATGGAGGCAACAGGTGTGGCTGTGGGGGGCTCGGACTTGTCGCCCACTTCGTCGCCGCGGAAGTAGCGGGCTTTGTCTTTGTCGTTTTTAGCGGCGCGCATTTCCGGCATGGCGGTGTAGGGTTTCGAGTAATCGTTATTGGCATTCCAAAACAGAAAGCCGATGCCGCCTTTCTGTTTCGCGACTTCGATTTGCACTTCGACATACTGCGGCGAGTACGTTTTCGTCCGCCAGGCAAAGGCTTGCAGCCAGGGGCGAATTACCACGCCGCTGTCTTTCGTGATCAGCTTGAAACGATCCATGGACTCGCCAATGAAATGCTCGGGCGCGTCGCCGGGGTGGGCGATACCATCCATGCCAAAAAAGTGCGAAGGATAAATCATGGGCGAGAGCACGTCGCAGTGCTTGGCCATGGCTACGATGTCCTGCCCGGTGTGCGCGAGATCGACGGGACGCTGCCACGCCATGACTCCGAAGACATCGAGCGAGAACAGGGCGCCGGTGGGATGAATCTGGGCATAGGCGCGGTCGAGAAAATCGGCGATCACCTCGGAGCGCTGCACTTCTTTTGTTGTTGTTTTCGGACGATCGGTCTGATAGAGGAACGCGGCGTCTTTCTGATCGCCTTCAGCGGGAAAGCGCACGTAATCGAACTGCACTTCATCGACTCCAGACTGGGCTACGAATTTGGCGAGCGCGATGTCGTAGTCCTGCACCTTAGGATTCGAGGGGTCGGTCCAGACGAGCTTGCCGTTCTCGCGCCAGGGCTGCCCGGTGGCGCGGGATTTTACGGCCAGCTCGGGATGGGCGACGACCAGATGCTCGTCGCGGAAGATGGCGATGCGGGCGATGGCGTGCATGTTTTGAGAATGCAGAAAATGAATGAACTTGGGCAGATCGGAAATATAGTGGCGCTGTCCGCTGGCGAGCGGGTGGTCGAAGGCGATGTTGACAATGCCGTCGCTGTCCTTGATATCGAAAACGACAGCGTTGCCGCCAACCTCGCGCCAGTGGCGGATGATACGCACTCCATGATCGCTGCCCGCCATGACTCCGGTCAGGTAAATGGCACGCACTTCGAAATCTCTTGCAACCGGCACCGGTTTCTCTACAATTGCAGATTCGAGGATTCCGGGGACAATGATGCGTTCTCCGGATTTGAGGTTGACGCCCTGGCGGTCATGGTTGGCGGCGCGGATGGCTTCGGCCAATTCCGAGGACGTGAGGTATTTTGTCCGCCGCAAATATTTGCGGGCGACCGACGGGATGCTGTCTCCGCGCTGGGCCTGATAAAGATCGGAGCCGGGGGGCGCGATAACGGGCGCCGGGGGCGCGGGTTTATTCGAGGCTTCGGCTTTCGCCGGCAGCAACTCGGCGGCGCGCGGGTTTTGCACGGCGGCCGCGGTTCGAGCCCATGGGCCGAAGCTGGCCACGGCTAGCCAGAGCAGGAACACAGCCACTGTCGTCGACGAAACCGTCGTTATGAAAATGCTCGTGATCGAAATTTTGCGTCTCAAAAATCGGGCCACCAGCCGTACTGCCGAGAATGGGGACAAGGACGTTCTCCGGAAAGGCAATCTGTTTCCATTGTGGGCTGTGGTAACCCAGCCTGCCAGTTACGTCCGTACCAGCAGGTTACGCGTGGCTAGACATGGCCGTGGGGGCGGTCAGGGGATGCTGAGGTAAAGTTCCCCGCAGTCTGCAAAGAATTGCTCTTGGGGGGACTGTGGGTAACTGGGACAGCCTGATAGGAGATGGGCTAGCCGTATCTAAACCGATGATATTCGGAAGAATACGGAACATCCGGCGGATGGCGAACGGCTTGCACAAGGAGAGAGCGAGCAAGGGAATAGATCCTTCCTCCCAGGTAGAAAAATGAGCAGTTTCCCAGAAAAATTGCAGTTCCCGGAAAAGCCCCAAGGACCCCAAAAGATGAGAACGAACCTTGCCACCGTACTGGATCCCAACCGCCGCAGCAACGACGCTCGCGACTTTGAAGCCGCCCTGCGCCGCAAAATTGTCGGCCAGGACCCAGCCATCGAAAAGGTTGCGGAAATTTACCAGATGTTCCTGGCCGGCCTGAACGCGCCGGGGCGTCCGGTGGGCAATCTGTTGTTTCTGGGGCCGACGGGCTCGGGCAAGACGCGGGTGGTCGAAGCGGTGGCCGAGGCGCTGTTTGGCGACGCACACGCCTGCATCAAGATCGATTGCGCCGAGTTCCAGCACTCGCACGAAATTGCCAAGCTGATCGGCTCGCCTCCGGGATACCTGGGACATCGCGAGACGCATCCGCTACTGACCCAGGAAGCGCTGAATCAGTGGCACACGGAAAAGCTGAAGCTGTCGATTCTGCTGTTCGATGAAATCGAGAAGGCGTCCGACTCGCTATGGCAACTGCTGCTGGGAATTCTGGACAAGGCGACGCTGACGCTGGGCGATAACCGGCGCGTCGATCTTTCGAGCTGCATCATCATCATGACCTCGAACCTGGGCGCCACCGAGATGAATGGGTTGGTGAATGGCGGTTTGGGCTTCGCTCCGAAAGCGGTGCAGGTGGACAACTCGCTCGACGATAAGATCGCGCGCTCGGCGGTGGATGCGGCGCGGCGCAAATTCGCGCCCGAGTTCATGAACCGCATCGACAAAGTAGTCGTGTTCAAGACGCTGCGCGCCGAGCACCTGCAGCAGATCCTGGAAATCGAATTGGGAATGGTGCAGCAGCGCGTGCTGATGGCGGCGGGCGCGCATCAGTTCGTCTTCAACTGCACGCCGCAGGTGAAGAGCTTCCTGCTGGCCGAGGGCACCGATCCGAAGTATGGAGCGCGGCACCTGAAGCGGGCGATTGAACGCCATCTGGTGTTTCCGCTGGCCAACCTGGTGGCCACGGGGCAGGTGAAACTGGGAGATTTTATTCGCGTCGATCTGCTGGGCGAGAGCCAGCTCAGCTTCGTGAAAGAAGCCGAAGGCGCAATGGTACCCATGCTGCTCGAGCGCTACGGAGCGGCGGCAGCCATGCCAGCGGCAGCCGCGGCCAGAGCGGCGCGTCCCGTGGTCCAACGCAAGGAGTTTGGCGCCGGATTGCTCAACGAGAATAAGTAAGTCAAGTTGCTGGTAGGTAAGGGCACCGCGTGAGGCGGTGTCCTTTTTTTATGTGCTTGTAGCGGGCTGAGCAGGCCGCGGAGAACTCCCGGCATTGTCATCCCAACATCGTCATCCTGACTCTGAGCCGAGGCGAAGGCGAGACACCTCTTTTCGACCGCGCCACCTGCGCACAAACGCAACCGAAAGCCGGCCAACCAAAAAAATGCCAGAGCGAGCAAAGCAGCAAGCGACAAGGTGCTTTGCGGCAGGCCGCCTTCAGTATTGAAGGCGGTAGGGCCCGAGTTGGCGGCAATCGTCGGATTTGGTGGGAACCCCAAACCTCCCAAAGTCCCGCTTGTGGACGGTGGGGGTCAGATGTCTGGATTCGCGGCTGAGCACGTGCTTCCAGCCCATTTACGGCGAATCGGCCGGCCGAGAGGGCGTGCGTGAAGGTGTGATTTCAGTCACAGCGCAGGGGATCTCCTCGAGCCATAATGAAAATGAAATTCATGTTCATATAAAATGGGCCGAGGCAGGATTCTCTCAGGGTATTTGTTTTTGCCGGGCCGCATCGAGATGAGCGCAAGGTGAAAGAAGAAGACGGCATGTTCGAGCGGGAAAGGCGGCGATCGGCAATCACGGTGTGGGGCTGGTTTGTGCTCCTTCTGGTCTCGCTGCCGCCGAGCTTCGCGAGCGATGCGGGAAGCGTTTCCGGAACAGTTGTCGATCCCAGTGGCGCTGTGGTTCGGGCGGCGAGCGTGATTATCCGTAACTCGGATACCGGCATAGAGCAGGGTCGCGCCACCGATGCCGACGGTTTTTATACTTTCCCAGCCCTTTCCGCAGGGCACTACCAGATCGAGGTCGCTGCTCCAGGATTCGAGCCATACCTGCAGACTGGCCTCGAGCTCGCCGCGTCGGCTGCGCTCAAAGTGGACGTTACACTGGCGCTCAAGTCCGAAGCAACGACCATCGAAGTTAGCGCCGGCGCCGTCCAGATCGACACCTCCACCAACCAAATGGGCGAAACCATCGCGGCAAACAAGATGACCAGCGTCCCCTTGAACGGGCGCAGCTTTACCGATCTGATGGCCATTCAACCTGGCGTCGTTCCAACCAGTTCGCAGCAGCCCAATGCCGTGGTCATGAGCGGCGTCACCAGCACATCCCCGTCCGGCGACCTGAACGCGGGAAACACGTCCATCAGCGGCCAGCGCGAAACCTCCAACGGGTTCCGCGTTAATGGCAGCGACGTGGAAGAGGACGTCAACATGGGAACCGCCATTGTTCCCAATCTTGATTCGATCCAGGAATTTCGCGTTCTCACCAACAGTTTCGATGCCGAATACGGCAACTACAGCGGTGGGCAGATTCTCGTTCTCACCAAGTCAGGCACCGATCGATTCCACGGGGATGGATTCGAGTTCTTGCGCAATACCAACCTTGACGCGCGGAACTACTTCTCCGCCGATCGCGCGAAGTTCGCGCAGAACCAGTTTGGAGGAACACTCGGCGGCCCGCTCAGCAAGGATAGAGTGCTCTTTTTTACTGACTATCAGGGCACTCGACTGAACCAGGGCGTAGACACAGGACGGATTTCCGTTCCCTCTCTGCAGGATCGAACTGGCAATCTCTCTGACCTGGCTGGCTCGTTGACGGGAACCGTGAACGGGCAGTACTGGGCGGACTTGCTCTCACAAAAGCTGGGGTATCCGGTCCACGCAGGTGAGCCTTACTACGCCGCGGGCTGCGCCAGTTCGTCGCAATGTGTCTTGCCCAACGCTTGGATTCCGCAGAGTGCCTGGTCGGCCCCGGCCAACGCCTTGCTGCCCTACATTCCCAAACCCGATCAGCTGGGAAATGTATTTTCTACCTCGGCATACAACAAGACCCTTCGCGATGACAAAGGAGCGATCAGAATAGACGCCAACACGCGCTGGGGATCCCTCGCCGCGTACTACTTCCTGGACGATTTCGCCCTGAACAATCCGTACCCCACAGGCCAGGGTGGGGCCAATGTTCCCGGTTTCAACGCCACGACCCTCGGACGGGCGCAATTGCTGAGCCTCGGCATCAGCAAGGGGTTCGGGGCGAATACGGTCAATGAATTTCACTTCAGCTACATGCGCGATGCAAATAATGCGGGGCATCCGATAGGCGGCGTAGGGCCGAGTTTGGCTTCGCAGGGATTTGTCGACCCAACGGGTGCAGCGGGGATCGTTCCGCTAGCTCCATCCATTGAAGGCATCGAGAACGTTTCGTTCAACGACTTTACCTTCGGCGTGGACATCACGGGGCTAACGCAAGTCAACTGTACTTTCCAGTGGATGGATAACTTCTCCAGGGTCATCGGCAAGCACACAATCAAGGTGGGCGGAGAATTCCACTTGGACCAGATCAACACCAATCCGGACGTTACATTTAATGGCGCTTTCGTGTTCCAGGGACCCGAAACAGGTGTGGACTTGGCCGACTTCCTGCTGGGGATTGCCAGCAGCTACAACCAGGGCGATTCACAGCAGTTCTACAACCGCAACCAGTACACGGGTCTGTTCGCGCAGGACAGTTGGCGAATCCGGCCCAGTCTCACTCTCAACTACGGCGTGCGTTGGGACGTGATCTCACCCTGGTACGAGAAGTATAACCAGCTTCAAACCCTGGTCCTCGGCGAGCAGTCTCGCGTTTATCCTGGTGCTCCTACTGGACTGCTTTTTCCTGGCGACCCCGGTGTCCCTCGAACACTTGCCCCAACGAAATACGACAGCTTCGGTCCGCGTCTCGGTTTTGCTTATTCTCCGGACCCGCGGAATCCGCTCCTGGCCAAGGTATTTGGAGGCCCGGGCAAGACCAGCATCCGTGCTGGATACGGCCTTTTCTACACCGCGTTCGAAGGTTTGTCCGCGGGCATTATGAGTGCCAACCCGCCCTACGGCTACTCCTACACCAGTCCTGCCCCGCCGTTGTTTGCCACACCCTTCGTCACCGCTGCGAGCGGCCAGAATGTCGGCCAGCGCTTCCCCTTAGCGTTTCCCCCGTTTGGAGCTTCGCCGAATCATCCAGATTCGGATATCGACTGGTCGCAATACTTGCCGATCACTGGCGTGCCGTCCTTTTATGACCGGAATGTTCCTCCCCGCTCCGAGAGCTACATGCTTTCACTCCAGCGGGAAGTTGCCTCGAATACCCTCCTCAGCATCAGTTATGTCGGTACGCAGGCGCATCATCTGCTGGTGCTCACTTCCGCAAATCCTGGCAATCCCGCGCTATGCTTGAGCCTCAGTCAGCCGAATCAGGTCATGCCGGGCACACCGACCTGCGGGCCCTTCGGCGAAAGCGGCATCTACACCACCCCTTCGGGCGCAGTCATTCAAGGAACGCGAGCGCCCTTCAGCAGCCAGTTTGCCGCCGTCACTTATCAAAAAACCATTGCCAATTCGAACTACAACGCGCTTCAGATCAATTTCCGGCGCAGTTCCGGACCACTGGAGTTCATGGCTGGATACACTTACAGCAAGTCTCTCGACGAATCTTCAAGTCTGGCGGAAGCAGTGAATCCGATCGATCCACAGTTGAGTAGGGCTCTTTCCACTTTTGACATGCGTCACAATTTTGTAGCGAGCTACAAGTACCAGTTGCCGGCCAGCAATCTCTTCCGCCGCCAGAATCGCTGGACTGAAGGGTGGGCCATCTCTGGGTTGACCCGGTTCACGACCGGGTTTCCTGTAACTCTTTACAACAACAACGACACTTCCCTGCTCGGCACCATACCAAACGGCATCAACAACAACGGCATCGACACCCCGGACGTCAAGCCCGGCAATTTGGAAATCAACACCGACCCGCGCAACGGGAAACCTGCGTTTAACGCTTCGCTCTTCACCCTCCCGGCACTGGGCCAAATCGGTACAGCCCGGCGGCGATTCTTCTACGGGCCGGGAATCAGCAACTTCGATACCGCACTCGAAAAAGATGTGCGGCTGTCCGAGTTCAGATCGCTGGAATTCCGGCTGGAGGCCTTCAATGTCTTCAACCACGCGCAGTTCTACGGGCCCGCAGCTGTGAATGGCAACATCAGCAGCGCCAATTTCGGGCAGATCGTAACGGCAGCGTCTCCCAGGCTCGTCCAGTTGGCCGCAAAGTTCTTCTTCTAGGCAATTGCGGGCAATCGGGAAGCTGCATTGGACACGGTTGCCGATTTTGCCCGAAGCGCGAACGATCCAGAAGGAATTCCGTCCCCGCGAAGACACATGTCTCTATACGGATGTGGAGAAGTTCACGGCTCCAGCAACCCGCGCGAGGCGACGCCGATGTTGTCGCGGGTGGTGTTCTTGACCATGTACATCATCTCGTCCGCCTGGCGGATGATGTCGTGCGGGGTCTGCGCATCGTGGGGAAACGTCGCCAGCCCCATGCTGGCGCGCACGGTCAGATTCAAACCCTGATCGACGCAGAAGGTCCCGGCGCGCATCGAATCCTGTAAACGTTTCGCGACCACCACGGCCGGATCTTTGCCGGTCTGCGGCAGCAGGACCACAAACTCGTCACCGCCATAGCGGAACGCGAAATCGATCAGGCGCAACTGCGCTTTGATCAAGTATCCAACTTCGGCCAGCAGACGGCTTCCCACCAAATGTCCATGGGTGTCGTTGACCAGCTTGAAGTGGTCGAGGTCGATGAAAATGACGCTGAACTGGTAGCCGAAGCGGGCCGAGCGGTAGACCTCGGTTTCGAGCGTCTTGTGCAGATGGCGCGCATTGAACAAGCCGGTGCAATCGTCGGTGATGGTGAGTTCCTGAATTTTCTCGACCGCCCTGGCATTCTCAATGGCAATGGCGGCGTAATCGCACAGGGCCTGCAGGAAGAACAATTCCTGTTCGCTCATTTCCACGTCGGCGTTGATCAGTTGGATCACGCCTAGAACGCGGTGTTTGGAGCGCAACGGCACGCAGATCACGGAGCGGGTCTCTAAGCGCGTCATCTCGTCCAGCCGCGACGAGAAACGCGGATCGCTGCGCACATCGGGGACGATCAAGGCCTCACCGTGCTGGGCAACCCACCCGGCAATCCCCTCCCCCACCTTCAAACGCGCTTTGGCCAGGACCTCAGCCGCAGCGCCGACGGCGATGGCGAAATAAAGCTCATTCTTCTGCTCATCCACCATCAGCAGCGACCAGGTATCGGGACGGAAGTACTCCGCCATTTTTTCCATGATGGTCTGCAGAATCGGATCGAGGTTGAGCGACGATGTCAGCGCCTTGGCGACATCGTGAAAGATGGTCAGCTCTTGCGACAGGCGAATTGGGGATGTGCCCGCTGCCTTCGACATGCACTCCTCAGCCGGATAGGGGGATAGGGAATTATAGGTTTGGCCGCGCCACTCCGGCAATAAACGTAGGTAACCAGTACCTATCCCGCCAACCTCGCCGGTAGGGGCACAAATCCCGCACAGGGAATGGAGTTGATCCCATATCTACCGCCGACCTCGCCGAACACGATCAATTTTGCAATCTGGTACAATACCCCGCATACTTTGAGAGGTCATCCAGGAATGGCCCCTTCCGGCGCCAGCGCCGAGAAACGCGAGCGGGCGGAAATCATCCGCAGCGCGGAAGAAGCGAAGAAGTTCACCTTGGTAATCATCGACCGCGCGCAGGTCGAACGCTACCTGGCGCCTGCGGCGGACACGCTGTACCCCTTGGAGTATGCGTATTACCTGCTCGGCGATGTTCGCGGCAAGACGGTGATCGATCTCGGCTGCGGTAAGGGAGAGAATCTCATTCCGCTGGCGGAGCGTGGAGCGAGGGTGACCGGCATCGATGTCTCACCGGACCTAATCCAGTTGGCGAAGAAAAGGATTGACCTCGCCGGGGTCGCAGCCAAAGCTTGCGTAGGCTCGGCTTACGAGACGGGGCTGGAAGACGGGTCCGTAGATATAGTTTTTTGTATTGCGCTCATTCACCATCTCGATATCCCGCGGGTGCGCGACGAGATGTGGCGCATCCTGAAGAAGGGCGGTTTCGTCGTATTGTCCGAACCCATCCGTTTCTCCCGGATTTACGACTGCGTCAGAAAACTGTTTCCCGCGCGCGAAGATGTTTCGGAGTACGAGCATCCTCTCACTAAGATCGAGTTCGCCACCATGAACGAGCGCTTCGTCGCCGAAGGCCAACATTACTTCAAACTCCCGTTTGTTCCTCTGGTTGAGCGTTTTCTTCTCCGGTCGGCCAGCCCTTTTTCCAGAAGGGTCAGTGCCTTGGCGCTTCGCGTTTTCCCGTCATCCAGGCACTTTGCCGGTAACACCGTCCTGAAACTGGTCAAGAAATAGATCAAGGCATCATGAACGGTTTGCCAGGCGTCCTTTGCCATCGTTCGTTTGTCATCCCCTTTTCAGCGCCCGTTGTCGCGAGCCAAGCGGGAGACCCTTATGTCCAAGCGTTTCCTGCGCGCTCGCGCCAGTTTGTCGGGAAGCACTGCAATGGCCTATGATCTTACTTCTGACCGAATAAAATTCCGTTCGCTGTCTGGCGAAAGCGGGAGATTGGTTTGCCTTCCTTTGGCGAAAAACTGAAACAAGAACGCGAGAAGCGCAAGATCACGCTGGAGCAGATTTCCCTCTCCACTAAAATCGGCACGCGCATGTTGCAAGCGCTCGAAGCCGACAAATTCAACCAGCTGCCCGGAGGCATATTCAACAAGGGCTTCGTCCGCGCCTATTCCCGGGTGGTTGGCCTCGACGAAGATCAAACCGTGGCCGAGTACCTCGAAGCTTCCGGCGAAGCTCCTCCGATATCGACGGAAATCGAAGCGCGCGAAGACACCCATCGCGAAAACGAAGAAACCGTCCGCCGCCTCGAAGCCATCTCCGACACCCCTGCCCGCCAACTCCCCTGGGGCCTGTTCGCCGCGCTTCTGCTGGTGGTCGCGCTCGCACTCTCGGTCTGGAGCCATCACCGCCGCGAGCACGCGAGGCAAGCCGTTCCTGCGGCTGCAACCACGGCTGTGACACCGCCGCCGGCGGCGCCGGTGTCGAGCGAAGCTCCGAGTGGAGTGTCCGGCGAAGTACCGAGCGAAACGAACGGCGCCGCCTCGTCCAGCTCTATCTCGCCCACAACCGGCTCGCCGGCCGGAAAATCTACCCCATCCAGCGCTTCAGAAACACCTCGGGGCGCAGCGGCGATCGCTCCCGCAGCTCCGGGCGAGTTTACGATCGTCATCCGTGCCCACGAAGAATCCTGGGTCTCGACCACGGCGGACGGCAAGACCATCTCGCACGAAACTTTGGAGCCCGGCAGCGAACGTGTCATCCGAGGCCGGGAAGAAATCATCGTCAAGACGGGAAACGCCGGCGGTATCGACTTTCTATTGAACGGAAAGAAGATCGACACTGGCGGAACCTTGGGAGAGGTCAGGACGGTTACTTTCGGCCCTCAAGGAATCTTGCCGAATGCTCCGGAACCGCCTGCGACGCCTTGAGTTTGCCGCTTTCTTTTCATCCATTTAACACCCATTTTGCCCGTTCAACTCCACCCAGCTCCCGCTCAATGTCGGCGCGCCCCACGTCCGCCAATTGCATTGCGTTGAGGAGGCCATCTCTGATACCGTTTTAAGGAAGACAAAGCCAAACCCGGTCAAGAGCCTGGGCTCCATAAGCCCCCTTATCGGACATAAAGGCTCTAAGTCACCTTGAGGAGAAACCAGAGTGCCAGCACACAATCGTTTTCTGTTTACCTCGGAGTCCGTAACCGAGGGACACCCGGACAAAATCGCCGACCAGATTTCCGATGCCATACTCGACGCCTGCCTTCGTGAAGATCCGGGCAGCCGCGTCGCCTGCGAAACCCTGACCTGCACCGGCCTGGTCGTGATCGCCGGCGAGATCACCACCAAAGCCTACGTAGACTTTCAAAACCTGGTGCGTGGCGTGGTGCAATCGATCGGCTACGATAACGCCGTCTACGGCTTCGACTCGAACACTTGCGCCGTAATTTCGAGCATCAACAAACAGTCTGGCGATATCGCCTTGGGCGTGGACACGGGCGGCGCCGGCGATCAAGGCATGATGTTCGGCTACGCCTGCAATGAGACGCCGGAGTTGATGCCGCTTCCCATCTCGCTCGCCCACAAGCTCACCATGAAGCTTGCCGAGGTCCGCAAAAATGGGACCTGCCCATACTTGCGGCCCGATGGAAAATCGCAGGTCACGGTGGAATACGAAGACCTGCGCATGAAGAAGGTCAAGCGCATCGATGCCGTCGTCGTTTCCACACAGCATTCGGAAAGCGTGGGCAACGACGAACTGCGCGCCGACATTTTGAAGCATGTGATCCAAGCCGTGATTCCCGCCCACCTGCTCGATGAGGACACGAAATACCACATCAATCCCACGGGACGGTTTGTGATCGGCGGACCGATGGGCGATTCGGGACTGACCGGACGCAAGATCATCGTGGACACTTACGGTGGCATGGGGCGTCACGGCGGCGGGGCGTTCAGCGGGAAGGACCCGACCAAGGTGGATCGTTCGGCCGCGTACATGGCGCGCTACATCGCCAAGAACATCGTGGCCGCGGGCTTGGCCGAGCGCTGCGAACTGCAACTCGCCTACGCCATCGGCGTCGCCGACCCCGTCAGCATTCTGGTGGATACTTTCGGAACGGAGAAAATCGATGCCAAGCTGATACCGGACCTGGTGCGGGCGAATTTCAAGCTGAAGCCGCGCGAGATCATCGAAACGCTCAACTTGCGCCGTCCGATTTATCGCAAGACGGCATCGTACGGACACTTCGGCCGCACGGACCCGGATTTCACCTGGGAAGCGACGGACAAAGCCGCAAAACTGGCTGCCGACGCGGGTTTGAAGCGGGAACACTCCGGGGTCAGGAAATAGCTTTTTCACCACGGGGAAAAGCGCTGTTCGCGATTCGCTTTTGGCTTTTAGCGGATTGCCAACAGCGAAAAGTGCACAGCGTTCTTCCACAGCGGGTAATCCGCATAGATATTCATTCCGACATCATCCGGAAAATGGGGAGAGAAATAAACATGGCTACGACATCGATTAGCAGCGACGTAAAAGGATTGGAACTGGCGGACCTGGGCAAGAAACGCATCGAGTGGGCGAACCAGTCGATGAAGGTGCTGCAGATCATCCGCAAGGAATTCATCAAGAACCAGCCGCTCAAAGGCATCCGGGTTTCGGCGTGCCTGCACGTGACGGCCGAAACCGCGAATTTAATGATCGCGCTGCGCGACGGCGGCGCGGACGTGGCGTTGTGCGCATCGAACCCGCTGTCCACGCAGGACGACGTGGCCGCCTGCCTGGTGCGCGACTACAACATTCCGGTTTTTGCCATCAAAGGCGAGGACAACGACTCCTACTATGCGCACATCATGGCGGCGGTCGATCACAAGCCGCAGATCACCATGGACGACGGTGCCGACCTGGTCTCGGTGCTGCACACCAAGCGCAAAACGGAACTGGCGAATGTGCTGGGCGGTACCGAGGAGACGACCACGGGAGTGATCCGCCTGCGCGCCATGGCCAAGGAAGGCGTGTTGCAGTATCCCATCGTCGCCGTCAACGACGCCGACACCAAGCATCTTTTCGACAATCGCTACGGCACTGGACAATCGACCATCGACGGCATCATCCGCGCCACCAATTTTCTGCTCGCGGGGTCGAAGTTCGTGGTGGCCGGTTACGGCTGGTGCGGACGCGGTCTCGCCTCGCGCGCTCGCGGCACCGGAGCCGAAGTCATTGTCACCGAAATCGATCCGACCAAAGCGCTCGAGGCGGTCATGGACGGCTTCCGCGTGATGAGCATGGACGAGGCCGCCAAGATCGGCGACGTTTTCTGCACCGTCACCGGCAACAAGAACGTGCTCGCCAAACAGCACTTCGAGTTGATGAAAGACGGCGCCATCATTTCCAACTCGGGCCACTTCAACGTCGAAATCGACATTCCGTCGCTCGAAAAGCTGTCGTCCTCGAAGCGCACCACGCGCACCTTCGTCGACGAATACACCATGAAAGACGGCCGCCGCATCAACCTGCTTGGCGAAGGCCGCCTCATCAATCTGGCCGCCGCCGAAGGCCATCCCGCATCGGTGATGGATATGAGTTTTGCCGACCAGGCATTTTCCCTCGAGTACATGGTCAAGAACCACGCCTCGCTCGAAAAGAAGGTGTACACGGTCCCGGCGGAACTCGACAAACGCGTGGCCAAGCTGAAGCTGGAATCGCTCGGCATCAAAATCGACCGCTTGACCCCGGAGCAGGAAGAGTATCTGGCGGGCTGGTCGGAAGGAACGTAGAACCGTCGTTAGTCGTTGGTAGTTAGTTGTGAGTTGTTAGTTGTGGTGGAGAGCCGGGCGTCCCCGCCCGGCTTTGCCATATCAATCGTCGCGCGATTGCGGTTCCAGGTTTTTTGAGGAAACGGGCCAACACCATGCGCTGGATGTTGAGGTCGAAAATACACAAGGCCACGGTCACCGACGCCGACCTTCGCTACGAAGGCAGCATCACCATCGACGAAGACCTGATCGATGCCGTGGGCTTGCTTCCCGGCGAAAAAGTTCTAGTGGCGAGCAACACCTCGGGCAACCGGCTGGAGACCTACGTCATTACCGGCGCACGCGGCTCCGGCGTGATCTGCATGAATGGGGCCGCCGCCCATCTCATCAAGAAGGGCGAAGAGATCATCGTCATGGGGTTCGAGTTGTCCGACGTCCCGATCGTCCCCAAGATGATCTTGCTAGGGCCGGGAAACAAAGTGTTAAGACGCTTGGAAAAAGAGTTCCCGGGAAATAAAATCTAGATGCAGGAAACCCCGCATTGAAAAGTTGAACATAAAAGTGCGCACGTCATCTAAAAAGAACTAAGAGCGGAGCGTTTCCACTTATTTGGCGCAACGCAGACATAGATATACTTCGCGTCCGCGCCGATTTGGCCAGTCGTGCAAGGCGCCGACGAACTGATGGGCGTTGCCAAATTGACGTGAAAACTTCCAGATGTAGAAACGCCATTTGCGTTGATTTGAAGTTTCCCGCCAGTTACCGTATCGATCGTCAACTGACCATTCGCATCGTTGATCAGTCTCACATTATTTTGGGAAGTCCCAAAGCCGTTTAGGTCGATATACGGCGTGGCTGCGGTATCTGCACGGTTCCCGACATCGACCGATCCATTGGTTGCATCGCCATTCAGTTGAACGCTGCCAAGATATAAGCTGGATCCAACGATATTGCCTAAGCCGTCGACGGAAAATAGCGCATTCCCATTCTTGGCATATTGAATGGCGTATTGCCATGAGGCGCCTGGACTGTTTTGGATGAGAACTCCAGTGCCGAGGGCGCCGTAGTCCGCGGAGTAAACCGCACCAATGTAGTCTCCGTTCAAACGGTCCAATACGCCTTCCTGCACATCGATGCCATAGGTAAGAACGTTTTTGACGGGATCCACTATCGTGGAAACAAATTCTGTAGCCGAGAGAAATCCATGCCCCTGATTTTGAACATTGACTAATATCCCCGAAGAGTCCGAGTGGGGGGCATTCTGGCGGACGAATATGCCCAGGCCGTCGACTTCGCCAACCTTACCGCCGGTCCACCAATTGTCTTTGGCGATATTGATCGATAGTCCGGTCTGTGCAGTGGCAGGGCCGTTGATGCCGCTGCCAAGCGCGTTTGCCGTGATCGTTGCCGCCGAGCAAGGTTTGGCTATGCAATCCAGGCTAACCGGGCCGACAACTAGCGGGGGTTTATGGTCTTTTGCCGGAGATGTTTGAGCATACGCAAACAGACTTATGGCAACCAAGGGCAAAGCGAGGAAATGCTTCACAGGGCCTCCTGTCGGTTTAATTATACCGGATGGTTATTCCTCCCATCCTCAGGGGCCGGAAGGGCACGCACTCTACACCATCGCGAAAGCCGTTCTCGACTAACGGTGAGTTATCCGGTCAGTCCGGAAGAGTAAAGGTTAGAGTTACATCGGTTTGGAACGGGGAGGGGTGGTCGTGCTGGCGATAGGGTTGATAGCGCCACGCGCGGACGGCAGAGGTGGCAGCGGCAGCGAGGACGGGGTCTCCGCTTAGCGTACGGATGTTAGAGACAGAGCCGTCTTCGGCGACCTGCACCTCCAGCACCACGTTGCCGGAGCGATGCGCGGCCCGGGCTTCGGGGGGATACTGGGGCTCGGTGCGGCTGAGGAGGCGGTTCTCGGCTCTCTCGGGAGATAGCCAGACGGGTTGGAGCGGAGCAAGCTTAGTTATGGACGATGCCTTTACGAGGGAATCGCTGACGGGCCCAGTGGAATCGGACTGGGCATGGTTGTGCTTGGCAGGGGCGTTCACGGTTTGGGCGTTCGTGGTTTGGGCACTCGTGGCGCCTACGTTCTGCGCTCCGTCGGGCTGGGCGGGAGCGGGTTTCATGCGGTAGATGACTTTGCCTTTTTCGTAGACGACTAACTCGTCCTGGGCGGGAGGATTCGACACCGGCTTAGGCGCTCTATCCGAGTTAGTTTCCGGCAGTTTCTTTGATGCTCTCGCGGACAATGCTGGATTCCCCCGGTGGGCTGGGGCCGTGGCTGCCTCGCTGGGCCCGGCTGGACAGCCGGGGGCGGCTGTCCCTACGCAAGACTTTGCGGGCGCGCTTTTCTCCGCTTCGATGGGCTGGCGGACCTGGCTGGTGGATGGGGTTGTGGATGAGCGCAGCCATTCTATGCGGGAGCCGATTAGAAAGCTAAGTGCGATGGTGGCGAGAATGGTCAGAACTCCCAGGGCAAGGGTCCAGGCTTGGTAGCTTGGAGGGCTTGCAGGCGGAGGGCTAGCGGCGATGAAATCAGGCGGCATGGAATCGGACGGTACTAACTCAGACGGAGCCTGCACGGACGGGAAGATCTGCGGCAAAACGGTGGCGGGCTGGCGCTGCCTGAGTCCGGCCACGGCTTGTCGAATGCGGGCGCACTCCTCGGCGAAAGCTTGCAGCAGTTTCTGGTCGGAGCTGGAGAAGGCTGCGGGAGCGGGAGAAAAAACTTCGAGGAGTCCGGCGAGCGGGGCGTCTTGGTGGTTCGCGTCGTTGTCGTGGGTGGCGTTGTCGTGGGTATCGTTGTCGTGGGTAGCGTTGTCATAGGTGGCAAAGATGGGAACGATGAGGATGGAGCGGATGCCGAGGCGGCGGGAGACGGCGGGATCGAGGCGCGAGTCGGACTCGGTGTCGGCGGAAAGCTGCGGCTGACGGGTTTGGAAACAGGCGCCGGAGAGACCGTCGCGGGTGTTGAGAGGGGTGCCGAGGTTGGGGGCGAGGTATCCGCTGGCGGCGCGGCAGACCATCTCGCCGCCGCGGGCCAGGGCCAGAGCGGCGGAGCTGGCGTGGGTGGCATCGGCGGCGCGGGCTACGAGTTCGTTGAGAACGAGGTCGAGAGCGAGATCGGGCGGAAACCCTGCGAGGAGGTACTGCTCGAGGGCGCAGTCGGGGTCGTGAGACGAATCGTCAGGGCGGAACTCGGGCCTCGACATAGGGAGCGGGAACATGATTTGTTCCGGCAGCCGGCGCAGGGAACGCAGGCCTAGAGGGGAGTTTGGCGCGAAATCGGTGGGAAGTCAATTGGGCCGGAGAGATTTTGCAATTGGGCAATTTCGTAATTCGGTAATTTGGGGTGCGGACCCGGCCACGTTTACCGATTGGCGGCTACGGGCGGAACGGCCCACCACAGGAGGCACAGAGTTTGTAAGGGAGTGCGGGCGGGGCCGGGTGTGAGATTGGATTCGACCGACAGGGACGTGGACGGGTTCGCCAGCGTTCACAAAAGCAGGTTTGAACCTGGCCATGAACTTGGGGGTTGTGATGGCTGTCACTATTTATTGTGAGGTTCGAATTCCCATTCCTGGGCGCGGTGGACGCAACGATGGCGATGGAGAGGCTGCGGACCTGGAAAGACTGCTACAGTAAGAAAGTGCACACCGACGAGCCGGAGGTGCACAACAATTCAAGGAGAGAAGGCTCGCTATGCGCATTGCGGTGGTCGGTTCCGGATATGTGGGATTGGTGACAGGAGCTTGTTTTGCGGACCTGGGGCACGAGGTTGTCCTGGTCGATAACGACGAGAAGAGAGTGGCGGCGCTGAGGAACGGCGAGGTGCCAATTCACGAGAAATTCCTGCCCGAGCTGCTGGCGCGGCATCGGGGCGAGCGCATCAAGTTTTCCGGCGACTTGCAGGGGACAACGCGGGAGAGCGAAGCGGTGTTCATCGCGGTGGGAACTCCGCCGACGGAAAGCGGTGATGCGGACCTATCGTACGTGGAGTCGGTGGCGCGGGAAATTTCGGGCGGCGTGGACGGATACACGGTGGTGGTGGAGAAGAGCACGGTGCCGGTGTATACGAGCCAGTGGGTGCGCACCATCCTCATGAGGAACGGGGCCGATCCGTCGTCGTTCGATGTGGCTTCGAATCCGGAATTTCTGCGGGAAGGGACGGCGGTCACGGATTTTCTCTATCCCGACCGCATCGTGGTGGGAGTGGAGAGCGAGCGGGCGGCGGAGGTCATGCGGCGGATCTACGGGCCGCTGACGAGCGGATGGTATTACGGGAGGGGGGATGCGATTCCGCGACCCGAGGGAGCGAAGACGCCGCCGCGTTTGCTGATCACGAGCACGAAGAGCGCGGAGTTGATCAAGCACGCTTCCAACGCATTTCTGGCGATGAAGATTTCGTTTGTGAATGCGGTGGCGTCGATTTGCGAAGCAGTGGGAGCGAATGTGCAGCAGGTGTGCGACGGGATCGGAGCGGATTCGCGGATCGGGCCGCGATTCATGAATCCGGGGATTGGGTATGGAGGGTCGTGCTTTCCGAAGGACCTGATGGCGTTCCGGGCGGTGGCGAAGGAAAGCGGATACGACTTCCGGCTGCTGGAAGAAGTGACTCGCATCAATGAGGAGCAGCGGCATCGTTTTATGCGCAAGGTGCGGAGCGTGCTGTGGACTTTCCGCGGCAAGCGGCTGGGCGTGCTCGGCCTCGCGTTCAAGGGCGGGACGGACGATATACGGGAGTCGCCAGCGCTGCTGCTGGTGCAGGAACTGCTGCGGGAGGGTTGCCACATTTGCGCCTACGATCCGGCGGCGATGGAGCGGGCGAAAGAAGTGTTAAAAGCAGGAGCCGAGTTCGCGGCGAATGCTTATGAGGCGGCGAGGGGCGCGGATGCGCTGCTGATTTTGACGGAGTGGGAGGAATTCGCCGCGCTCGATCTGGAGCGTCTGCGCACGCTGGTGAAATATCCGATCGTGCTGGATGGGCGGAACCTGTATGATCCGGCGGCGATGGTAGCGCATGGATTCTCTTATTACAGCGTGGGGCGGCCGGCGGCGCTGGCCGAGGACGCGCCGGCGAAGAAAAAGGAGCGTGCCTGAATCGTGAATACGCAAGCCATGAACATACGAGCTACGAACATGCGACGAGCGCTGGTGACGGGAGGGGCGGGCTTTCTGGGATCGCATCTGTGCGATGGGCTGCTGGGCGAGGGCTATCGGGTGGTAGCGGCGGACAATCTGCTGACCGGGCGCTTGGCGAACCTAGAGCATCTGCGGAACGATTCGCGATTTGAATTTGTGGAGACGGACGTTTGCCAGGCGGGCGAGTGGGGGGCATCGGATTTCGACTATGTGTTTCATTTTGCAAGTCCGGCAAGCCCGGTGGACTATGCCGCGCACGGGATCGCGACCCTGCGGGTGGGATCGTACGGGACGTTTGAAGCGCTGGAAACGGCGCGGCGGTGGGGCGCGAAATTCATGATGGCATCGACGTCGGAGTGCTACGGAGATCCGATGGTGCATCCGCAAACGGAAACGTACTGGGGGAATGTGAATCCGATTGGGCCGCGGTCGGTGTACGACGAGGCGAAGCGGTTTTCGGAGGCGGTGACGATGGCGTATCGCCGCTATCACCGTGTGGACACGCGGATCGTACGCATCTTCAATACCTACGGACCGCGTATGCAGATCAACGACGGGCGGGTGATTCCAAATTTTATGTGGCAGGCGTTGCGGGGAGAAAATCTTACGGTGTATGGCAACGGCAGCCAGACGCGCAGCTTCTGCTATGTGAGCGATGAGGTGGATGGGATTCTCAGGCTGGCGCGGTCTTCAGAATCGGAATCGGAGCATGGGCCGGTGAATATTGGAAATCCGGCGGAGTTCACAATTCTGGAGTGTGCGCGGAAGGTAATTCGGATCGCGGGGTCGGCGAGCCAGATCAAGTTTGAGGCGCTGCCGCAGGACGATCCGAAGCAGCGCTGCCCGGATATTTCGAAGGCGAAGCGGCTGCTGGGATGGGAGCCGAAAGTGGAGTTGGAGAGCGGGCTGCGGCTATCGCTGGAATATTTTCGGCGGGCGGTGGCGGAAAAAGAGCAGCCGGCGTAACCGGTGAATGCAAAGTTCCCGGCGGCAAGTTCAGCGCTGTTGTTGGTCGAGGGCGGGACCGGCGGCGAGGACCGCGAGCAGGCGCAGAACTTCTTCGCGCTCGCCGGAATCGCGGAACATGAAGCGCACGCCCATCCCAAACCCGGGATGAGTGGCCAGCACCTGGCCCCTGATTCTCAGTTTCGTTTCGGCAGTGCGGACGAGAATCTCGACTCCCGACTGCGCGGCGAGCGGGGATGGCATTTCGACGTAGCAACCGTTCTCGCTGATATCGGACAGAGCGCAGCGATTGGGAACGTCGCTGCCGAGACTGTAGACTTCCGCACCGAGTTTGCAGGCAAGACGTAGCTCACCGCGGCGGTTGCCGGCGTTGGCGACGAAGTTGGAATCTTTTGACTCGGGCCCAGAGCCAGACGGCATGGCGGACGGCTGAGGCTCAGAAGGCCAGCCTGACGGCGGCTGAGCGGGCAATCCGCTAGCCAGGTTGGCACTATTCTGCTGGAGCCAAGTCTGTATAAGACGGCGCGAAACCTGGGGCACGTCGAGAAAACGAATTCCGGTGCGTCCGTTGGCAGCCTGCCATGCCACCTCGCCGGACAAGCGGACCAGCTGCCCCTGGCCGGGGAGCGCGAACTCGAAATAAACCTTGCCGGCGCGCGGCAGCGGGCTGGGAACCTGGATAAAAATACCGCCGTCGCTGAGGTCTCGGAGAACCGCGTTCATTTCCAGGGCCCCGGGAAACGCCACGTTGGCCGACGAGGTGACGCGCGAGCGCGGAGAGCGGCGGCGTTCGCGGCGCACCAGGCCGCGGGCGGCGCGCAAACTGATACGGGTGCGCTCGGGAGAGAGCGGGCGATAGAGAACAAAGCTGGCGCCGAGCCCGAATACGGGGCGGGCATGGAACTCGCTGTCGACGACGGCAATCAGCGTGCTGGCGCGGTTTTTGGCGGACTGGCGCAAACGCGCCAGGAAATCCTGGGAACTCTGGTCGGCGCGATAGTCGAGGACGATGGCATCGTAGTGCCGGCTGCCGATAAGATCCAACCCGCATGAAATCGAGGGCGCGTGCTCGACCGCCATCCCCAGCTCGGACAAGACGGCCATGAGCAAACTGGCGGAGTCTTGGTCCGGGCACACCACGAGAGCGCGTAACTCCATAGTGACAGCATGGTAAGTGAGAATCGGCACCAACGACAAGTTACCTTTGTCATGGTGGGAGATCAACTTAGAGTGAGTTTTTGGTTACTATACTGGAAACAACGCGCCGAGTACCGCGACCGCGCGACGAGTTATACGGTGGAGCGGCCGCAGTCATCCTCATGCGGCTGCGGTACTAGCGCACAGAGGAGACGGGGCAAGAGGCGTCTCCACGGACATCGGCGCTGGACACGATCGTAACTCTCCTGGAATTACCTTACGAAAGGACAATGCACGAAAGGACGGTGTACCCCAGTACTTTGACGTAACTACGGGAAAGTTCCTAACATCAAGTTAGCCAGATCTGTGCCGGGACGGCGGCCCGCAAAGGGTCGCGGGAGATACCGGGCTGAGGGATTCTGGCGCCACGAATCTGTTTGGACGATCTTGCTCCACGGAGCGGAGAGCCGCGGGTAGAGGGAATGTTTATGAAGAGCCTGGGAAACAATGCGAGGCATCGCAGGCAACGGGCAAGCGGCTTCAGCTTGATCGAAATGATGATCGTGGTGGCGCTCATCGTCATCCTGGCGTCGATCACGTTCATGAGCCTGCAGCCGTTGTTGCAGCAGCAGCATGTGACGAATGCGTACAACATTACGATGGCGGCGATGCGGCAGGCGCGCGACAACGCGATCTCGCAATCGACATCGTACTCGGTGGCGTTTTCGAACGCGGCCATACCGAACACGATCATAGTGGCGCCGACCACGACATTTACGGGGGATCTGCGTACCGCGACCTATTCCTTGCCGACGGATGTTCAGTTTGTGGTGGTATCGGCGTCGGGCTCAGCGCCTACGGCGCCGGACAACTACGGCACGGAGGCGAACGCGATCGACTTTGGCTATACGGCGAGCAGCAGCACCGGAGGAGCAACAACGATTTACTTCTGCCCGGACGGATCGGCGCAAACCGCGAGCAATTGTTACGGCATGCTCAACTGGGATGGAGGCGTGGTGTACATCGCGCGTCCGGGAAATCTGATGAGTTCGCGGGCGCTAACGCTGTGGGGCGCAACGGGCCGGATTCACGGTTGGCGGCTCTATGGCAAGTCGGGAGGCTATCAATGGGTACGGCAATGAGCGGGCGGGTTGGGAAAGCTCGAAGGGCAAGGCCAGCGGAGAACGGCTTCTCGCTGCTGGAAGTGATGATCTCGATGGTCATACTGTCGGTGGGGCTGGTGAGTCTGCTGGGCGTGTTCGGCCTGGCCATGGCTTCGACGCAAGGTTCGCAGGACAACTTGATCGCCAAGCAATTGGCGAACGAGGCGTACGAGAGTATCATCACCGCGCGCAACACCGGTCTGCTTACCTGGGACGACATCCAAAATACAGGCGCCACCACCACTTGCAACGTCGTCGGCATCACCCCGTGCGGCATCTTTGCCGGCAATTCCACTTTGAGTGCTCCGCAGTTTGAACCGATATGCGTGGCGTCAACGTCAACGACGGGACACGCCGGAATCATTGGGACCACCGATAGCATCACGACGGGCACGCCCTCGACTTGTAGCACGTCCGAGCAAACGCTACAGGACCCGGGGCCGGACGGGATTTTCAATACCGCGGACGACACATTTATCTCTTTGAACGGTTATCAGCGCGCCATTCAGATCGGGCCGGTGTACGACGCGAACAACAACCTGATTCCTACGCTGCGAGCCGTCACGATCACCATACAGTACACGATCCCCCAGATGAAGACGCAGCAGACCTACGTTCTGAATTCGTTCATTTCGCAATACCCGTAAAGGGGAGTTATGAGCCATCGTTCAACAAAGCGCGAGAGTGGATTTAGCCTGCTGGAAGTGACGATCGCCTTGGGACTGGGAACGCTGGTGCTGGGCGCGGCGGTGCAGCTTTACACGCAGGGAGTGAACGCGACCTGGGCGGCTTCACAGCGGGCGGAGCTGCAGCAGGATTTCCGGGCCGCCTCCAACATATTGACCAAAGACCTAAGCCTGGCCGGGGCGGGACTGGGCCAGGGTGCGCACTTCGCCCTGCCGTCCACGACCGCTCCCGTAATAGGCTGCGCCCAGACCGCGGCAAAACCGTATCCTTGCTACCTCGGCAGCGGCAACAACGCCGCGGTGAGCTATCCCTTGTATGGCGGCAGCACCACCTACAATCTTTACGGGCTGATTCCGGGATATGACGATGGGCCGACGATCGCCGGATCGAATGGGCCGACCGACGCGATCACGGTGGTATACACGGACCCCACTTTCTATTTGGACTGTTATACGGCGAACATCACCGCGACGACAGCGACGTTCACGCTGATCGTGCCCACGGCGCCAGCCACTAATAGCGCTAACTGCACGTCGCCGACGGGCAACGCTACGGCGCAAGCCGTCAACGATTCGGCGGCTGGGCTGACGCCCGGCGATCTGGTCTTATTCACCCTTGGTACAAGCAGTAGTGCAAACTATGTGGTGGCCGAAGTCACCGCCGTTTCGGGGACAACGTCTGCCGGCTCGGCGCCGTCCACAAGCCCCTACACCGTCACTTTCGCCGCCGGCGATGCGCTGAACATGAACCAGCCGTCAACCGTTCTCTATAGCCTGGCCCACCAATCTACGCTGACGACCACTTCGGCCACGACCGGATTTGCGTCGCGCCTTCTGGTGATCACCTATTACCTCGATAACACACCCACTCCACCGCGACTGATGCAGCAGATCAGCGGACACACACCCGTCCCGGTGGCGGAAAACCTGGCTTTCCTGAAGTTTACCTATGACCTCTACAACGACACTGTCACCCCCGGGGCGGTGGCGGCATTCTGTAGCGACCCTGGCGCTACTAGCACTTATCCGGTTGAGGGTAGTTCCACCGATGGCTGCAATCAAGAATCGGCTGGGCTGCTGCCCAACCAGATCACCAAGGTCAACATTACGAATATGGCAATGAATAGCACGCTGTCGGGCGGGCAATTCGCCTATAACGGTTATCAGAGAATGGATTTGCAGACCTCGGTATGCCCGCGGAACCTAACCTACAGCAACAATTTCCAAGGTCCCTCGACGCAATAGCGGAGTGGAGACGGCAACGGGGAGTGAGACGACGACAATGAGGAGCAAGGCAATGGGGAGCGACATCATGGGGAATTACAGTAGGAAGAGCGCGCGAGCGCAAGGCAAAGGATTCACGCTGATTGCGTCGTTGCTGATGCTGTTGCTGCTGTCGGGGATCGCGATCGGGCTGCTGATGATGGTCAACACCGAAGGCAGGGTGGGCACGACCGATCTACAGAACAACGTGGCCTTTCACGCCGCCGAGGGCGGGATCGAGACCATGGCCTCCACTTTGTTGGTGAAGATTCAGAATGCGCAGGCCCCCAGTGTCACCGACATCTGCGCCGTGGGCGGGCCCGCTTACGGCGGCTCGGCCAGCAACGAGCCGACGATGACGGGAGTCTCCTGGTCGGCCTATCAGGTGACAACGGGGCAGCTAGGAGCGGCTTGCCCGTCATCGCTGCCAACCCCGATTTGGGGAACGATCACTTCCGGACCGAACGCGGGATTGGCGGCGCAGATCATCCCGGTCCAGATGGAGGCGACGGCGCAAACGCTGGGCGGGCAGGAAGTGACCATGACGCGGCAGGCGCAGATCGCGCTGATTCCGGTGTTCCAGTTCGGAGCGTTCTCAGAGAGCTCGCTGATGTTCACGGACACTCCCAATATGGATTTTGCGGGAAGCGTGCACACCAACCAAGACCTGTATCTGGGCGAGTCGAGCAATAGCGGCTACCAGCTGGTTTTTCACCACAAATTGGCGGCGTACGGGAACATCATCCGCGAACAGGTTGCGAACGGAGAGGATATGTCTACTACCGGTAACACCGGCTCGGTATACATTCCGACAGAAGACGGCGGTTGCACCAACAGCAGCGGCGTCACCAGTGTGACGACGAACTGCCAACTCATGGCTACACCCGGTGGCACCGGTTCCTGCACTCTGGGCACTACCTGCGGAAATGGCAGCGTGATAGCGGCGGGGAGCACAACGGCGCAGGGGACCTCGACCTATAACGGCCCCGGCACCAACGGTTGGTATAACTTTTCCGAAACCACGGTTGGCCACCAGCTTGTCAACGGGAACTATGGAGATAAGGTTGCCAACTTAACGGGAACGGGGGCCACGAAACTGTCGCTGCCCTTTGTCGGGGGTGGCACCACGGCGTGGGGCACTACCATCCAGAATTACGAAGTGATTCGCCGCCCACCGGCGGGCGAGGACCCCCTGTCGGCGGTGAGCCAATCGCGCGAATATAACATGGCGCAAATTCGCGTGCTGCTGAGCGACGATCCGAACGATCTGCCGGGCGGCGCGTCGGATGCGAACAACGTCCGGCTGGCGAACCTGACGCCGGCGCAGCTAACGGCACAGGGGGGCACGGATCCTGGTTACACGATCTATCCCTACGGAGTTCCGATATACTCGCCTAATTTCTCCACGAGTTTCGGAACGCCATCGTCTTTTCAACTGTACTTCGCCACCGCGTCGAATGCGATTCCAGCTACTTGCACTTCGGCTTCCTGCAGCGTGGACTGGCCGCAGGCTCCCATTCGATTTACAGGCGCGTCTAGCGCAACGCCCACGCAGGGGCTCCAGCCGATAGGCCCTACCGGGGGACCATACTCCCCGGCTTTCTTTGGCACCAGTGCCAGTGCAGCTCCGGCGTTGACTCTTTGCCCGCCGTTGAATACTAAGACAGGTGACGTCCCCACAGGCTGTCCAACAACGGCGGCGGGGATGCCCACTCCGCCGTATTACCTCGTGGGCAGTTCGACCACTCCCGTGACCACCGCAACCGTCCTAACCAACCAGACCGCAACCTGGAGCTTGATCGATGGCTACTTGCGTGTGGAATACAGTCCCGGAGCTGGCCAATCCTTCGTCCCAGTGACCAAGGAATGGCTGGGACTGGGATTTGCGCGGGGCGTGACGCCGCCGACCACCATTGGAAGCAACCCAATCAATCCGAACGCGATTCTGCTGCTGCAAGCGCCGGCGGATCGTCTCACTGGCACCACGCTCCAATTGGAATCAGGGCTGAGTTCCACCGGGGTTGCCCCGACCTGTACCAATCCAACCACGGGCATTAACTGCACGGCGTGGACTGGTACGCCGCCACTTTTCCCGGATTCGGGAACGCCAGGAGGGGAGTGGGCGTTTGGCACTTCGACCACGTCGCAGAGCGTCACCCAGTTCAACTGGTATCCCATCAACTTCTACGATGCGCGCGAAGGCGAGGTTCGGGACAGCCAATTAACCAACGATAGCTGCTCGACCAACGGACTGATGAACGCCGTTGAAATCGATGTGGGCAACCTGCAGCAATGGCTGTTGGGAAAAACCGGCAACAATGGCACGAAAAGCGGCACACTTGTGGATTACAAAGCGCAAAACGGCTACGTTCTGTATTACTCGGATCGGCGGGGCATGCTGAATAACCCTAACGCCACTTCCTCGTACCCCGCGACCCCCACGCTCGCTAAGAGCGGAGACTCGGGATTGGAGGACGTGGTGAACCCCAACACTACCACGGGGTATCCCGACCAAACGCTGGAAACGGGCGAGGATGTCAATGGGAACGGTACACTCGATAACTGGGGCACGGTGAACCTGGGATTGGGCCAAGGACTCACAGTGACCACCAATCCTTTCAATCCGAGGATTGCGAGTTGTGGCACCACTGGGCGCAAGAACTGGGTCAGCGGAGCGCGGCATGTTTTGAAACTGGTGGATGGTGGGTTGGTCAGCGGTACGTCCGGCAACCTGCCGTTTAGCCCGGTTGCAACGGTCGTGAACGGTATCAACTACTACGGCGGATTCACGGTGGCGTCGGAGAATCCGGTGTACATCCAGGGCAGTTACAACACCAGTTCGAGCGACCCGTACTGGGCGAGCACCCCTTACACGGATCCAACCACGCCCGTGCCCAGCCATGCCGCAGCCGCGGTGCTGGCCGACGCGGTCACGCTTCTTTCCGATAACTGGGACGACCGGAACAGCATGGTCAAGACGCCCACACAACCGCAGAATGGCAACCGGAAGCCCGTGGACTCGTATTACCGTTTGGCAATCGCTGGCGGGAAGAACATGGACTTTCCGTACAACAGTAACGGCGGGGAGATTTTCTTCGGTCTCGACGGTGGAATCGGTAACTTCCTGCGTATGCTCGAAGACTGGCTCGTTCCATCAGCTCCAAATCCTCCTGTGTACACGCTGCATTACTCAGGCTCGTTGGTGAGCCTGTATTACTCAACCTACAATACAGGGCTATTTAAGTGTTGTAAGAGTCAAAATTATGGCGACGACCTTAACACGGTGTATACACCGCCCACCCGCGACTTTAATTTCGACACGGACTTCAGTATTCCGGCAAATCTGCCGCCGGGAACGCCGATGTTCAGGGATGTGGAGGCCTTGGGCTACCGGCAAGCATTTACCCCACGCACCAACTAAACGGGCGGGGCAAGGAAGCCACGCAACGAATGACAGCGACGAATGCCAGCAACCCCGGTCCGCAAGGGCCGGGGTTTTTGTTGGTCCGAAAAGCTGTCGTTGGTCGTTAGTCGCTCGTCGTTCGTTGTTCGTCGCTAACAAGAAAAGTCTGGCCCGAGGCGAGCCGCGAACGACCAACGACCATTGACGAACGACCAGCGGCCAGCGACTCATCCGCGTCGCTACGGATTTGTAGTGGATTTGGGCGGGGCGGTTACGGCGAGATCGGCGGACCAGCAATCGGCGAGGATTTTCCAGGTGCCAGTGGGCTGGCGGACGAGGACGATGAGGTATTTCCCGCGCTCTTCGCGGCGCTTGCCGAGAGCGACGGGGACGAGCATTTTGCAGCGTCCGAGATCGAGGGCGACTTCACCCATGACTTCGAGGCGGAGGGATTCCATCTCGATGTCGCCCAATCCGGCATCGAGCAGCGAGACGAGAAATTCACGGATGGCAGGCAGGCTGCGGACGGGCGCAACGCTGGAGCGGATGAGGGTGGCGTCGGCGGCGTAGAGTTCGAGGAGATCGTCGATGTGCTTGGTGTTGCAGGCCTGCGCCCAGTCTTGCGCGACCTGGCGGGCACCGGCTTCGGCGCGGCCACCGGGCGGATTCGACGCAGAAGAGTTCAGCGAGCCGCCCGCCGAAGCGGGAGCGCGTCCGCGAGGCGCCGCGAGCTCGGATGAGGCGAAGGGGATGCCCGACGGCGTTGTCTGCCCTGCTTGACCGGGAATTTGGCCAGGGAGCTGGCCGGGAACAAGATGATGGTGATAGTGGTGGTGAATATGATGTTGGGCGGAGGCGGCATATTGAGGATGAGGAGCCGCGGGATCGACGGCGACAGACTGGGTGGGAATTCCACACCAGACACAAAAACGAGCGTCGGGCGGGAGCGATCCTCCACAGGAAGCGCAGGCGATGGAGGGTTCGTCGGCTTGGCCGGCGGCCGCCAGATCCTCCGCGGCGGCGCTGCCCGACATGCGATGGATGGCTTCGACGGCTGCGGCTACGGCTTCGGCATTCGGCTTGGGCCAACGGAAGTTGCCGGGGAGGAGTGGAGAGGACTTTCCCATGCCCTCGCCTGCGGCTGGGGCTGGGCCGGGCTGGGCGTTCTTCGGATCAAGCTTCGAATCAGGCCCTGGATTCGGAGGATTCGGACGGTCTTGGCTCACGGCAACCTCATGGCTGACATTGTAGGAGAATTCGGGCGCTAGGGGATGCGGAATCTTACCAGCGCTTCGGAATCGATGGGAACGCCGTTGCAGAGGGCGGGACGATAACGCCAGAAGCGGACGGCGCGGAGCACAAGCTGGTCTTCGTCGGGGCCGCCGCTGTCGAGGACGAAGGCGCTGTGCACACGCCCATCGGCGCCAACGATGAAGCTGACGCGCACGCGCAGATCGTCATCTTGAAGGTGCAGCAGCGGGTCGGGGGTGAGCAAGGCTTCGGGTGGACGGACGCTTCCACATTTCGGCAGGGCGAGCGGCTCGGACACGGGAGAGAACTCGGAAATGTGCGCGGGCATACGGCGCAGGGTCTTTTCCAGTTGCGCGAGCGAGGCGCGGGGCGAAATGACGGGCGATAATGATGCAGACGAGGACGTTGCCTCACACGTTACTACGGACAAGGCGAGAACGCCGCCGAGGCCGGCCAGTACCGCGGCTGCCGCCGACAGCTTCGCGATCGTCGTTTTCGTTTTCATGCTTGGGCAGAGACACCGCATTCGAGCTTGGAGGGGCAATTCGCCCTCCAGACTTAGAGAAAGCTAACGTCAGCTCTATCAATAGCTTAGCAACGTTTTCGTGGCCGTTTTCACGGCGGAGTGCAATCCGTTGCAAAGGAGCCGGACAGAAACGCACCCGGCTTCACGGCGGATTTCCGATTCCTTACGGCGTGTGGAACAATAGAAGGATTCGGGCCTGGGCCCGCATTCATCCCTCATCCATGACTGTTACCCCGAACAGCCTTCAACTTGCGCTTCTCTCGGCGGCGATCCTTGGATTCCGTCATGGGTTCGACTACGACCACATTGCCGCCATCTCCGACATCACCAGTGTGCAGGCCAGCCGATGGCGCGGCATGCGGCTGGGCTTGCTCTACGCCCTGGGGCACGCGGCCATGGTTGTGGTGCTGGGCAGTGCCGTCATCGTGTTTCAGCTCTCGCTGCCGCATGGCATCGATCGGATCGCCGAGCGCTTAGTGGGACTGACCTTGCTGGCGCTTGGAGTCTACGTTCTGGGATCGCTGATCCAAGGGAACTCCGCGCCGCGCAGCCGCTTTCACCTTATGGCCGGAGCGGCGCGCTGGCTGCATTGGAAGATGAAGAGCTATTGGCACGATCACGATGTCCCACGTCCGGCGGACAAGGCCTGGAATTACAGCTCGAAATCCGTGCTTATGATCGGACTTGTGCATGGGCTGGGCGCGGAGACGCCCAGCCAACTGATGATCTTCTTACTGGCGGCGAATCTTGGCGGAATCGGCAAGGGCTTTATCGGCTTGGCGATGTTTATCGCGGGATTGCTGGTGATGAATACGGTGATGACGGCGTCGGCGGTAGGGCTGTTCGGCTTCAGTTCGCGGCTGCCGCGCTTTCAATTTGCGGTCACCGCACTGACGGCGATCTATAGCCTGGCGGTAGGCGCGCTGTTTCTGTTTGGCTCGTCGGGACTTCTGCCGCCTCTCGGATAAGGCTTCGGGCCGGCCCTCTGGAAATCGAAACCAGTTATCCCCGGGTCACTTTTCCCGTGCCATCGTCCTTGTAATTCCCCTTTGCAAATAAATTCTGACAGAAACAGCGAGTTAGTAATACAATGGCCAGCGGTAGTTACCCAAGGGGGTATTTGATGACTAGTATCGCTAAGACAATTGTCCGGCTCCGCGAGGAACACCGGGACGCTCAGAAACAAGTCCAAAAGCTGGAGGAAGCGATTTCGATTCTGGAACAGCTTACTCGAAGCGGGGGCGCAACCGTACATGCGACCGCGGGCCGGCGCGCCAAGCGCAAGCTCTCGGCGGCAGGGCGCCGGAGAATTTCTCTGGCCCAGAAAGCACGCTGGGCCAAGATCAGACAATTGAACAAGGCAGCCTAAACGCCGGGCGGGCGTCAGGCTGCGCGAGACTCTCGCGCTAGGCTGAAGCCCGCCGGATTTTTGGTCCGTAACGTGGCCTCACTTCCTTTAATCTAATGGCCTCTGCGAGACTACCCATGAACTCTTCCACACTATGACTAAGATTCTGCTAACACTCCTTTTTTGTCTTCTCTTGGGAGTGAACTTTGCTCCAGCGCAGCTCGAACTGGATGGTCCGCAACACACCTTTCGCGACCCACTCCTCGACAACCTGGTGGGTACATGGAAGCTCACCGGCAAAGTGATGGGACGAAATGCCAGCCACACGGTGCAAGCAGAATGGGTTCTGAATCACCAATTTCTGCGCATTCATGAAACGGACAATACGCCTCCTGCCAAGGACGGCCAGATTCCCTACGAGGCCATGGTGATGGTCGGCTACGATAACAGTAGCGAACGCTATGTGGCCCATTGGACCGATGTGTATGGCGGAAGATTCTCCGAGACTCTGGGCTATGGCAGCCGCTCTGGAAATGAGATCCGCTTTGTTTTCGAGTATCCCGATGGCCCGTTCCATACCACCTTCCGATGGAAGCCGGACACAGAACAATGGGAATGGCTGATGCAGACCAAGGACAAGTCAGGCCAGTGGAAAGACTTTGCCGATCTTGTGCTTGACCGTCGCAAAGGCCAATGAGCTGAACCCGCGGAAAATCTCCAGATAAGCTACCAGCCTAGCCGTGTCCTCCGCCTAGCTCGCGCACGATGCTGCCGACAAACGCCTTGGCGTCTCCAAACAGCATGAGGGTGTTATCGAGATAGTAGAGCGGGTTATCGATGCCGGCGAAGCCAGGATTCATGCTGCGCTTGATGACCATCACGGTATGGGCCTTGTCCACGTCGAGGATCGGCATCCCATAGATAGGGCTGGAAGCATCGGAGCGCGCGGCGGGGTTGGTAACATCGTTCGCGCCAATCACCAGGGCGACATCGGTCTGCGGGAAGTCGCCGTTGATCTCGTCCATCTCAATCAAGCGGTCATAAGGAATGTCGGCTTCGGCAAGCAAGACATTCATGTGGCCGGGCATGCGTCCGGCAACGGGATGAATGGCGAAGCGCACATCGACGCCGCGCTTGGTTAGAGCATCGTAAAGTTCGCGCACTTTGTGCTGCGCCTGGGCCACGGCCATGCCGTATCCGGGGACCACGATGACGCGGTTCGCGGCGGATAAGATGGCCGCGGCTTCTTCCGGCGTCGCGCTGCGAACGGGCCGGGCTTCCTCTCCAGCAGCAGCCGTAGCTTGCACTTGGCCAAAGGCGCCGAATAAAACATTTGTGAAAGAACGATTCATCGCCTTCGACATGATGATCGAAAGGATGAGGCCGGACGATCCGTCGAGCGCACCGGCAATGATGAGCAGCTTGCTATCGAGCACGAAGCCCATGGCCGCTGCCGATAGTCCGGCATAACCGTTCAACAACGAGATGACGGTCGGCATGTCAGCGCCGCCGATGGGGATGATCAATAACACGCCGAACGTCAGCGCGATCAGGACCATGAATGGAAACAGCGACCGCGTTTCCGGATGCAGCACCAGAGTTACGGCGATCACGACGGCGCCGGTGAGCAGCACAAAGTTGACGAGATTCTGGCCTTTGTAAGTCAGCGGACGCTGCGGCAGAATTTCCTGCAATTTACCGGCGGCCATCAAGCTGCCAGTAACGGTCAATCCTCCGAGAATGACTTCGAGCGACAGCACCGACATCATGAAGCGCGAGATATTGGGCGAACGCAGGTAAAACTCGGCCGAGCCGACCAGGGTGACGCAGAGCGCGCCAAAGGCATGGCTGAGCGCGGTCCGCTGCGGGACGGCCGTCATGGCCACGCGCCCAAGCGGAACGCCGATAATGGTGCCGAGCACGAGCGCGATGGCGATCAGGCGGTAATCGACAATACCGTGGTGCAGCAGCGTGCCGCAGATCGCCAGCAACATGCCGATTTCGCCCGCCCAGATGCCGTGGCGGGCGGTGGTGGGCGAACTCATCCACTTCAGCGAGAGGATGAAAAGCACGCTGGCGATGAGATAGACAAGCTCGATGACGATTTGGGATCCTGCGAGTTCGGGTGTCATTACTTGGCCACCGAGTTGGCCGCCGGTTTCGCCGCGGGACGGCTGGATTTGAACATCTTCAACATGCGGTCGGTAATAAAGAAGCCGCCGACGATATTGCTGGTGGCGGCAACCACCGCGATAAATCCGAAAACGGCGGAGAGCGTGCTCTTGTGCTCGCCCACAAGTACGATGGCACCCACGACCGCGATCGCGTCCAGGGCGTTGGTGAGCGACATCAACGGAGTATGCAGCAGGGGCGAGACCCGCCGGATCACTTCAAATCCGATGAATCCAGCGAGCACAAAAATAAAAAGCGCATTGATCAGGTTCGAACTACTGTTCATCTTTCCTCCGTAGAAGCCGTCTTCTGTGAACTACAAGGAGTAAGCTGCCGCTTCCCTCAGGGGCTAAAGCCCGCGTCGTTATTGGCTTTGTGCGGCACGGCTAAAGCCGTGCCCTACCCAAAACAACTGTCAACCTTGTTTAACCAGCGCAGGCAAACTGAAATACTCGCGGACACGCGCATTCACAATCTCGCCGCCGTGGGTGAGCAGAGTCTCGCGCACAATTTCATCTTCCAGATTCAGATTCAACTTTTGGTCTTTGATTAGATGAGTCAAAAAGGAAGTGATGTTGCGGGCATACATCATGCTCGCGTGATAAGGCACGCCGGAAGCCACGTTGATCGCTCCGATAATGGTCACGCCGTGCTTGACCACGGTCTTGCCGGTTTCGGTGATTTCGCAATTGCCGCCGCGTTCCGAGGCCAGATCGAGGACCACGGAACCCGGCGCCATTCCCTTCACCATTTCTTCGGTGACTAAGACCGGCGATTTTTTCCCCGGAATCACCGCCGCGGTAATCACGACATCGCTTTCCTGCACAACTTTCCCGAGCAGCTCGCGTTGACGGCGGTAGAAATCTTCATCCTGTGCGCGAGCGTAGCCGCGAGCGTCCTGCGCGTCTTTTGCCTCAATGGGAAGCTCGACAAAACGTCCGCCCAGACTCTGCACCTGCTCCTTTGCCGCGGGCCTTAAATCGTATGCGGAAATCACCGCGCCCAGGCGGCGTGCGGTCGCGATCGCCTGCAACCCGGCGACGCCGCAACCGATCACGAACACACGCGCGGGAGTAATAGTCCCCGCCGCGGTGGTGAGCATGGGAAAGATGCGCGGATGGCAATCGGCGGCCATCAGCACCGCCTTATATCCGGCGGCGGTTCCCATCGAAGAGAGCGCGTCCATGCTTTGGGCGCGCGTGGTGCGGGGCATCAGCTCCACGCAGAACGCAGTGACGCCGGCGTGGGCGATTTCCTGCACGACGTCCGCCGAACCGAATGGACGCAGAAATCCAACCAGCATCTGATCGCGGCGATAGAGCGGCACATCCTGCTTCCCGGTGATGTCGTTGGAACCGTAACCAAGAATCTGCACGACAATCTCGGCGTCGGCAAACACGGCGGCGCGACCGGCGACGATTTTCGCGCCTTTTTCGGCATAGAGGGAATCGGGATAGCCAGCCTCGACGCCAGCGCCGGACTGTATATGGACTTCGAAACCCGCTTTGGTCAGCGTGGAAAGGACGGCGGGCACGAGCGCAACCCGCCGCTCGCCCGGATAACTTTCTTTCGGAACACCGATGATCACAAGGCCCTGCCTGTCTGGCGATTCTGGATCGCGATTGAAAAGATGGTTGGGGGCCGCACCCGGCCCATAGCAAGCCCACGTTTCGAGACAACTTCCACGACACCGGTGATTTTATTCGAGCGGAGGATGGCGCTCAAATGAATTAGGTGTCAGGGCTCAGGCCTCAGGAAAACCGGAGATTAGGGCTTGACCTCCTGAGACCTGAGACCCGGCACCTGAGACCTATCTCAAAAGTGTGAGGCTTAACCTCAGTCCGCCGCCATCATTGGATGCGCCGTGGGCTGCGGCGGATTCGGAGACGGCGATATCGGCGCAGTTTTGCGCGATCCAATCGGCGCCGGCGGCTTCGAGTTCGCGGCGAAGCATGGTGGTAAGGAATGCGATCGCTCGGGCGCCAGCGGCCTTGCCCGCGCGGACCCCCGCCGCCGCATCTTCGACCACGATGCAATCGGAGGCGGCAAACCCCAGCTTCGCCGCCGCCTTCACATAAGGCTCGGGATCGGGCTTGCCGATTTTCACATCGCTCGATGTAATCATGGTCTTAGGCACGGGCAGGCCCGCGGCCCGCAAACGCACTTCGGCCAGCGCGCGGGTGCATGAGGTCGCAATCGTCCAGCGGTCCGGAGGCAGAGCGTTGAGGAGTTCCCGCGCGCCCGGCAGCAGGACAACGCCATCGAGGTCCGCGATTTCGCGGCGTTCGACTTCGCGATCTTCGAGTTCAATGTCGGAGTTGGGCAAAAGCTCGCGGATGGTGGTTCGACTCGGGCGCCCGTGCGCCTTATGGACGACGGTCTCTGGATCGAAGCCATGTTCAGCCGCCCACCGGCGCCACACCCGCGCCACCGCGGGAGTGGAATCGATGAGCACACCATCCAGGTCGAAGAGCAGTGCGCTACAACGGATCTCGATCATTTCATCCAATCTACAGGATCGGCGCGGCTTCCAAGGCCGGCGGGCGAATGCCGGCCGGGTAGGGTTGGTGAGCGCGGCAGGAATCGAACCTGCGACCCACGCCTTAAAAGGGCGTTGCTCTACCAACTGAGCTACGCGCCCCACCAACTTCAATCTAACATATTTTTCGTGGGTATTTGCCCCCGGTGGCCCGTGACGCTGGCGGCGCAAAAGCGATACACTCGGTATCCATGCTGCGATTTGGTTTTTTGGGGACAAGACTTCGGTCCCGTGTTTGCCCGATTCTGTCGTGCGCAATTTTGTCTTGCATGATTCTGTCGCCGGCACTGGGCCACGCGGCGAAAAAGAAGCAGTTGCCCGCCGTGCGCTGGACGGCGGGCGCTCCCGGTTGCACGTTCGAACGCGGCGACGACGGGCGCTACCGCTGGACCATGTCTGAAACTGGGACCGGGAAAGACCTCACCATCTCGCTGCTCGTGGATTCGCAGGAACTGACAAAAAGCCGCCGCCGTTTCTATCACCTCCTGGGCGCGTATGTGAGCGTGACTTACACAGGACAAAACAAAGTTGATTTTCCAGCGGACGTGCGCATCGACTTCGTTCGTCATCACGACGTTCTTGAGGTCTATCAGGACCCCTCCGAACTCTCCAACAAATTGCAGAACGATATCGATACGCTGGTTTTCGAAACCGAACGCCAGATCAAGAAGGACCCAAAAATTAGCGAAGAAAAAACGGCCTACTTGCGCGAGTATGAAAAGGAAGCGGCCGAGTTTATCGAGTTCGTGAGCACGCAAACGCTCGATCCGACCGGGGCGACGCTGACTCCGGGCAATCCCGAGGCCCACGGCTGGGTTTTTTTCGCGACCAGCAACAAGTGGATCGGGCCGTGGAAAGAGCGCGAGGATTTTATTCTCAGCGTCTGGATGAAAGACAAGATTTGGCAGTTTCCCTTTTCGCTGCCACCGGCGCCAGGCGACCTGATCCTGCGCAAGCCGCCCGAGTAAGGGAGCGAGCGCGCCGGCAAATTGTGTTACAGTTTCGCGCGCATAATTCGAAACAATGTTCGAGACAATATTCGAAACAATGCTCGATACAATGCTCGATACAATGTTGGTGACCATGGAGATTGATCCGAAATTGCCGCCAGAAACCGGGAAGCCGGCAGTCGTGTTCTATTGCCCGGTCTGTGCCGCGGAAGTTGGCGATCCGCTCACCTGTGGCGATTGCTCGGCCGTCATCTGCCGCCGCTGCGGAACGCCGCTGGAGGCTTCGGACGAGCTGGGGATGGGGTGAAGTCAGTTGTGAGTTGTCAGTCTGACGACCGACGACATGATCTGCGAATAAAGTACGACCCGGCACCGGAATGAACACCGCTCCCGCGTCTCTGACACTCGAAGCTAAAACATCCGGCCAGAAGCCGAGTCTCGTCCGCGGGCTCAGTTTGCTCGACTCCGTTCTGTTGCTGGTGAGCGGCATCGTCGGCTCTTCTATTTTTCTTACCGCCAAAGATATTGCCGGGCCCTTGCCGAATCCGACATTGTTTTTTCTGGTGTGGGTCCTCGGTGGAGTAATTTCGCTGTGCGCTTGCGTCGCCTTCGCCGAACTCGGCTCCATGTATCCGGACTCCGGCGGCCAATACATTTACCTTCGAGAAGCTTACGGCGATCTGGTCGCGTTTCTTTACGGCTGGATGTTGTTCGCGGTCGCGAATGGCGGCTCCATCGCAGCGCTCTCGGTCGCGTCCGCAGCCTACATGGGGAACATCGTTCCCTTCATGTCGCAGCAGCATGTGATGGCAAACATCCATTTGCCGTATCCAGCGCTGGCGGACGGTCACTTCGTCTGGACCCTATTCACAATCGTTTTCACGCGCGCCCACGCAGTCGGACTGGTGCTGATCGCCATCCTCACCTACGTCAACGTTTACGGACTGCGCTGGGGCGCATTGCTGCAGAATGTCTCCACCTGGACCAAGTTCACCGCCATGGCGGTATTCGTTGTCCTCGGATTCGCCATCGGCAAAGGACACTGGTCGAACTTCAGCGCGCAGGCGCCGGGCGGTTTAAGTATGGGACTGGGCCCAGGGCAATTGATCTCCGCTTTGGGCGTCGGATTGATCGCCGTCTTCTGGGCCTACGACGGCTGGGTGTACATCACGTGGGTCGCGGGCGAAGTCAAGGAGCCGCGGCGCAATGTGCCGCTGGCCATGGTATTGGGCGTGCTCGCGGTGGGCGCGATTTATCTTGCCATGAACATGACGTACGTTTACGCCCTGCCGCTCGGTGAGATCGCAAAGTACGAAACCATTGCCCACGCAGCGGCGGCAAAACTTTTTTCGCCCGCGGCTGCAGGCTGGCTGTCGGCCATGATCGCGATTTCGTGTTTCAGCGCGGCGGCGACCTGCACGTTGTCGGGCGCGCGCGTCTACCTCGCGATGGCGCAGGACGGCGTTTTCTTCCGCCGCATGGCCGTCATCCATCCCAAGTGGCGCACACCCGCCTTCAGCCTCATCGGCCAAGGCATCTGGGCCGCGGTGCTCACCATCAGCGGACGCTACGACCAGCTCTACACCTATGTCATTTTTGGCATGGTGCTCTCGTATACGCTGACCGTCATAGGCTTGTTCGTGTTGCGCTGGAAACGGCCCGACGTTCCCCGCCCCTACCGCTGCACCGGATATCCATGGCTGCCCGCGATCTACGTCCTGGTTGGAGTTGCCTGGACGCTCAACACCATCATCCAGCGGCCAGCCGAAGCCTTCTGGGGCGCAACCATTGTACTGATCGGCGTGCCGGGATATTGGTACTGGAAGCGCAGCGGCCGGGCCAAGCTCGCCGGCTGAGATTCGCCTTCTGCTGACGCAGCATCGCCCGCACCGGCCCGACAGCCCTTGACACTTTTGCCCATATAATAAGCGTAGATAGGTCGGATGACAGTTTCGGCACAAAACGAGCAGCACGAGGCGTTGGCGGGCATCGGCTTGGCGGGCGCCGATTTAGCGCACAACGATCTGGCGCATCTCGATCTCGAGCGGGAGATCATGCGGCTCAAAGAGGAGATGAATGCCGTCATCCTGGCGCACTACTATCAGGAATCGGAAATTCAGGACCTCGCGGATTTTGTTGGAGATAGCCTGCAACTGTCGCAGAAAGCCGCAGCCACCTCGGCGGATGTCATCGTTTTCTGCGGCGTGCTGTTCATGGCCGAAACCGCGAAAATCCTCAACCCTGGCAAGCTTGTCCTGCTCCCCGACTTGAAGGCGGGCTGTTCATTGTCCGATGGCTGTCCGGCGAATTTGTTTCAGGCGTTTCGCGAACGTTATCCCGATCATGTGGCGATCACGTATATCAATTGCAGCGCCGAGGTCAAGGCGCTCAGCGATATCATCTGCACATCGAGCAACGCGGAGAAAATCGTCCGGCAGATTCCGATCGAGAAGCCCATACTGTTTGCGCCCGACCAGCATCTCGGCCGCTACATCATGAAGAAGACGGGGCGGGAAATGCGGCTCTGGCCGGGCAGTTGCATTGTCCACGAAATGTTCTCCGAGCGCAGTCTGGTGCAATTGAAAGAACGTCACCCGCAGGCCCAGGTTCTGGCGCATCCCGAGTGCCCGGAAGCGGTGCTGCGCCACGCCGATTACGTCGGCTCGACCACGGGAATTCTCAAATACGCGCAGCAGAGCCCGGCGGCGGAGTTCATCGTGGCCACGGAAAAAGGCATTCTGCACCAGATGGAGAAGGCTTGCCCGGAGAAGAAGTTTATTTCCGCCCCCGGCGAGGGCGGCTGCTCGTGCAGCGAATGCCCGCACATGAAGCTCAACACGATGGAGAAGCTCTATCTCTGCATGAGGGACCGCGCGCCGGAAATCACTCTGGATGAAGATTTGCGCCAGCGTGCCGAGCGCCCCATCCTTCGCATGTTGGAGATGAGCTAGAAACCGGTGGCGGAAGTTGGACTCTGTTCTTCAACTCACGTGTAATAGCCACGGCTTGACCTTGCACGCCACGTTGTCCGATAGGGCCACTGTCATCAGGTCGTAGCAGAAGTTTTGGGCGCAACGAAGGCGCGAACAAACGACGCAAAGTTGTTTAATCGCCTGTTTGCGCCAATTGAAGAACGCCGGGCCACGGAGTACACTTTGGCCATGAGGACTGTTTTCCTACTACTCATCATGGTGATTCCCACATTCGCTGCACCGCCGCCAAAGTGTAAGGGAAATCCAAAGGTGATTGGCGCTTGCTACTCAGTTCACGGCAGGCTCTCGCGAGGGGCTGATACAGTGATTCTACGGCTTTGGCCCGTGGGTACGAAGCGGATACTGGGTATTACCGGAGGGCCGACGCTTGACGACGCTAACGCTGCTATCTGGCCGCAAAATCTAAAATTTCCCTTCGGCGACGAAGATATCTATGGCGACTTCGAAGTATGCCCATTCACGCCAGAACGGAAGGGCGTGATGCAATTTGTCTGCATTGAGTCCGCCTCTCACCTTGCCGTAAAGCGCCAATCTTCCTCGAAGTAACAGTCAACTGTTTAAATATCTCCATTACACTCAAATAACCCTAATCGGATACCGGATCGGTGTCCGATACGTGGAACCTGCCAGCCCTGTTCGCAAGGTCGGGTTCAAACTAATACAGCTCAGGGCAGGCTCTGGGGCACCTTGTACTTTGCTCGGAATGACAATTCATAAAAAGTGTCACGATTCCGACTATACGAACCGTACTTGCTCAACGGCCTGCTAGAATTTGTCCACATTGGTTTCCATGTCCAAATCGCTTGATCTCGCCACATACCGCGAACTTCTGCGCGAATTCCTCGCCGAAGATTTTGGAGGCGAGGACATTACCACCAACACAATCGTTGCCGCCGAGCGGCGCGCTCGTGGCGAGCTGGTTGCCAAAGCGCCGCTGGTGCTGGCCGGAGTCGATCTGTTCCTCGAAGTCTTCCGGCTTCTGGAACCGGCAGTGGAAGCCAAGATCGGACGTAAGGACGGCGACGAACTGCGCCCGGGCGAAATTCCTGTGCAGTTGTTTGCTTCGGCGCGCACATTGCTTTCCGGCGAGCGCGTGGCCTTGAACCTGCTCCAGCGGCTCTCCGGCATCGCCACGCTGACGCGCCGCTTTGTACGCGAGATCGAGGGCACGGGCGCACAAATTCTGGACACGCGCAAGACCACTCCCGGACTGCGCGCCTTGGAAAAATATGCGGTGCGCGTTGGCGGAGGCCGTAGTCACCGCAAAAGCCTGGCGGAGGCTGTGCTGATTAAGGAGAACCACATCCGCATGGCGGGCGGAGTCGCGGCGGCGCTCCAAGCCGCGCAACCGGCGCAAGGCCGCGTGGCGTGGATGGAAATCGAAGTCACGAATCTCGATGAACTGCGCGACGCGCTCGCTTACACGCCGGACGATTACAGGCCGGATGTCATTCTGCTTGATAACATGCAACCATCCGATGTGCGGCGGGCGGTCGAGCAGACGCGGCGGGCGGAAGGCGCGCAAAGCAAGCTGGCGAAGAAGATTCTCCTCGAAGCTTCGGGTGGAATTACGCTCGCCAACGTGCGGCAGTTCGCGGAGACAGGCGTAGACTGGATTTCGGTCGGCGCGCTCACCCACTCCGCGCCGGCCGTGGACTTGAGCTTCGAGATCGAACCCGTATAATGCAGGACAGCTTGCAAGGCACATTTTAGAACACTGTGCAAGACACTTTAGAGACCGACATTCTCGTCATCGGCAGCGGGCTGGCTGGCCTTGCGGCCGCGTGGGACGCCGCCAAACGCGGCTGCCAAGTCACGCTGCTGACGCGCGCCGAAAAACCCGAGGAAAGCAATACCGATCGCGCGCAGGGCGGAATCATCTATCGCGCGCCGGCGGAATCGCCGGAACAACTCGTTGCCGACATTCTTTCGGTGGGCGGCGGACTGAGTTCTCCCGACGCCGCTCGCCTGTTGGCCCGCGAAGGCCCGCGTCTGGTCAAGGAAATTTTGATCGACGAACTGGGCGTTCCCTTCGATGCCTCGGCGGAAAATTCCGGGCAGCTCGACTTGACGCGCGAGGCGGGGCATTCGCTGGCGCGCATCGTTCACCACAAGGACCAATCCGGCGCCGCGATTGAGCGCGCGTTTCTCGATCGCGTGTGCTCGCACCCAAACGTCAAAGTGATGTCTCATGCCACCGCCGTCGATCTGCTGACCGTCTCGCACCATTCGCTGGAGCCCACCGACGTCTATCGTCCGCTGACCTGCGTCGGAGCTTATGTGCTCGATCAGAAAACGGGGAAAATTTTCTCTCTTCTGGCCAAGGAAACCATCTTGGCGACGGGCGGCCTGGGCAGCGTATTTCTGCACACGACGAACCCTCCCGGAGCGCGCGGCGATGGCATCGCCATGGCTTATCGCGCGGGCGCGCGCTGCATGAATATGCAGTACATCCAATTCCATCCGACGGCGCTGCTGGCGCCCGACGGCTGCTTCCTGATTTCCGAGACGGTGCGCGGCGAGGGCGGGCGTCTGGTGGACCGGCACGGCAAGGAATTCATGCAACGCTTCCATCCCGCCGGATCGCTGGCGCCGCGCGACATTGCGGCGCGCGCCATTTATCAGACGATGCTCGAATCGGGCGAGCCTTGTGTTTACCTCGACATTACCCACAAGCCGGCCGACCAGCTTCGCGAGCGGTTTCCCGGCATCTACGCCGTGTGCATCGAGCGCGGCATCGACCTGACGCGCGAGCCGATTCCGGTGGTTCCCGCCGCGCACTATAGTTGCGGCGGCATTGCCACCGACGATTGCGGCCGCACCACGGTGGCGCGGCTGCGCGCGGCGGGCGAGGTCGCCTGCACTGGATTGCACGGCGCCAACCGCCTGGCCAGCACTTCCCTGCTCGAATGCCTGGTTTGGGGAACGCGGGCCGGAGCGCAGGCCGCCCAAGGCATTGCGCGCGGCGACGATTACTACTTTCCCAAGGTCGCCGACTGGCGCTACGAACACGAACCGGCGGACCCCGCGCTCATCACGCAGGACTGGCTGACCATCCAGCACACCATGTGGAATTATGTTGGGCTGATCCGCAGCGAGCGGCGGCTGAACCGGGCCTTGCGAATTTTGCGCGAACTCGACCTGGAGATTGCGCGCTTCTACGAAAAGTGCGAGGTCGGCGATTCCATCATCGGCCTGCGCAACGGCATCCTGACGGCGCTGCTGATCCTCGAAGCCGCTGAACAATCGCGCGAAAGCCGCGGCTGCCATTACCGCATCAACTAAGTAAGCCGCCGCTCACGGCATACCCCTTTCGCAACTCCATCCCACACGGAGGGACGCGTCCCAACTGCGCTCTCGGCTGTACCATCCCGCTCAGAATCGACAAGAAGTTTACAGTTGCAGGCTGCGGAGCCGATCTGGTTTCGCCAACTCCGCTTATCGTAACTATTTTCCAGTAAACCGCGGAAGCTGGATGGCTGGCGGTTCAAGGGGATGTGGGGGGGCCTAATGCAATCGCTGGAACGGACGATGGAAAGGTGAAGGGATTGAACCTACGATTCTCCGCCCAATGAAAATTCACTTACCGCAGGAAGGCACGACGCAAGAGGCGCAAGCTGGCCCGCGGCGACAACTCGCCCTTCGCTGGTGTGGCATCAGTCCCCCTTGGGGAAAGGAACGGCAGCGATGAGTGACAACGACAGTGATATTGTCAAAGATTTTCTGGTGGAGAGTTACGAGAACCTCGACCGGCTGGATCGGGACCTGGTGGGCCTGGAGAAAAACCCCCACGATAAGGAAGCGCTGGCGGGCGTGTTTCGCACCATCCACACCATCAAGGGCACCTGCGGCTTTCTGGCTTTCAACAAGCTGGAGAAGGTCGCGCACGTTGGAGAGAGCCTGCTAACGCGGCTGCGGGACGGCCAGCTCACGCTCAATCCGGAATTGACCACGGCGCTGTTGGGCATGGTGGATGCGGTGCGCCAGATGCTCAAGGAAATCGAGTCGACGGGGCAAGATGGCGAGAACGAGTATCCAGAATTACGGGAAAACCTGACGAGGTTGCAGACTTCAGGCGCGACCAGCGTGGGCCCCGCGCCAAAGCCAGCGGCAGCCAAGACCAAGGCGCGGCCGGCCCCGGAGGCAACCGCAGTGGTGCCAGCACCCGCCCAAGAGATTCTGACCCCACTGGCGGAAGCGGCCGCGGCGGCGCCGGTTGAGGAGACCGCCAAAACGCCCGCCAAAACGCCCGCCGAAGTGCAGGAAAAAACCGCGGCAACGCGCCGTAAACCCGCGCGCAGAAAGATCGGCGGAGTATTGGTCGAACGTGGGCAGACAATGGCCGCCGACATTACGATGGCGCTGGAAAAACAGGAAAAAGGAGACACCCGTCGCCTGGGCGAAATCCTGGTGGCTTCGGGATTGGACAAGCCGGAAGACGTGGCGGCGGTGCAGCAGATCATGGAAACCAAAGCGCGCGACACGGCGATGGAGACCATCAGGGTCGGCGTCGACGTGCTGGACAAGCTGATGACGCTGGTCGGCGAACTGGTACTGGCGCGCAACCAGCTTCTGCAAATCTCGAACACGGTCGAGGACACCAACCTGCAGGCCGTCTCGCAGAGGATGAACCTGATCGCCACCGAGCTGCAAGAAGGAGTCATGAAGACCCGCATGCAGCCCATCGGAAACATCTGGGGCCAGTTTCCGCGGACAGTGCGCGACGTGGCGCTCGGCTGCGGCAAGGAAGTGGAAATCGAGATGGAGGGCAAAGACACGGAACTCGACAAGACCATCATCGAGGCCATCAAGGACCCCCTGACCCATCTGGTGCGCAATTCCGTCGACCATGGCATCGAACTTCCCGAAGACCGGGTCAAGGCCGGCAAGCATCGGACCGGACGCTTGATCCTGCGCGCTTTCCATGAAGGCGGGCAGGTCAATATCGAGATCACCGACGATGGCGCGGGCCTGGACGCGGACCGCATCCGTAAGAAGGCCATCGAACGCGCCGTGATTACCGCCGATCAGGCGGCGCGCATGAGCGAGCGGGAAATTTTCAATTTGATCTTCCTTCCCGGATTTTCCACTGCGGCCAAGGTGACCAACGTGAGCGGGCGCGGTGTCGGCATGGACGTGGTGAAGACGAATGTGGAAAGAATTGGCGGCAACGTGGATGTTCAGTCCACCGCGGGGCGGGGCACGACGGTGCGAGTCAAGATCCCATTGACCCTGGCCATCATCCCCGCGCTGGTGGTGACGAGCGGCGGCGACCGCTACGCCATTCCGCAGGTGAGCTTGCTCGAACTGGTGCGGCTCGATGCGGACAAAGTTGCGAAGGGCATCGAATTGGTCCATGGCGCGCCGGTATACCGGCTGCGCGGACGCCTCCTGCCTCTGGTGTATCTCAATAAGGAACTCGGACTCGCCCCGGATGCGCGCGCTGCGGCGGAACGGGACGGCGCCGTCAACATCGTGGTGCTGCAAACCGATGAGCGGCAATTCGGGCTGGTGGTCGATCAGATCAACGACACCGAGGAAATCGTGGTCAAGCCACTGCGGAAACAGCTCAAGACGGTGAAGACGTTTGCGGGTTCAAGCATCATGGGCGACGGCAAAGTCGCCCTCATCCTGGACGTACTCGGGCTGGCGCAGCGGGCCAGCGTGGTTTCGGGAACCCATGACCACGCGCTCACGGAAAAAGCCGCGGCATCAGCAGGGAAGGCGGAAGATAAACAAACTTTCCTGCTCTTCGCGGGCCCGAGTGGTTCCCGCATGGCCATCCCCCTCAGTACCCTGGCACGCCTCGAGGAGTTTCCCGTGGCGCAAGTGGAAATGTCGGGCAGTCAATGGGTCACGCAATATCGCGGCCAGATTCTGCCCTTGATTCGCCTCAATGTCGCGATGGAAGAGCGGCGCACGAAATTGCGCGCGCTGCTCGGCCCGCCCGCGTCCGATTCCGGGCCCATCCAGGCGTTGGTGCTGAATCACGAGGGCCGGAGCTTTGGCCTGGTTGTGGACCGCATCGTGGACATCGTCGAAGACCGGGCGGACGTTAAGACGCCGGCCACCCGGGCCAACGTTCTCTATTCGGTCGTGATCGGCGACCGGGTCACGGAATTGCTCGACATCCCGGCCCTCCTGCGCGGCGCGGAACTGAGCGCGGCGCAGCCCGGCTTGGCGGCAAAATCAGCGGGGGTTGCAAACTAAGCCATGGCCAACACTTCACAGTTTTGCACGTTCTATCTCGATAAGCTGCTCTTCGGCGTGGAATTGAAAGGCGTCCAGGAAGTCATCCGCTCGCTCGACATGACCAAGGTCCCGCTGGCGCCGGCGGTGGTCAGCGGTCTGATCAACCTGCGAGGCCAGATCGTCACGGCGGTCGATCTGCGGCGGCGATTGGAACTGGCACCCCGCCCGCCGGGCATGCTGGCCATGAACGTCGTGGTGCGTTCCGAGGACGGCGCGGTCAGCCTGCTGGTGGACGAAATCGGCGACGTAGTCGAGGTCGAGGAAAACAGCTTCGAGCCGCCGCCCGAAACCTTGCGCGGCTCGGTCCGCAACATGATCCTTGGCGTCCACAAATTGAAGGACCGTCTCATGCACGTGCTCGACATCGAAAAGGCGTGCCAGATGACGGATGTAGCGGAGACGGCGGCCGCTGGGCGATAGCTCGCGCGCCATCCTTGGCGGGCGGAAACGGGGCCATTCTGCCGCCTCGGTGTTTTCACCCGGCAAAGGAGTAAGACAGCCCATGCGCCCGTTTGAATAGTTTCTTGAATAGTTTCTTGAAAAGTTTCGGACCGGTCTTCGCGTGCGCCGTGTGGATACTCCCTCACGCCCGCTTGCCAATCGTCCGCTCGCCAATCACAGACCCTCTCCTCCTAAAGTCTGCGCTCTCGATGCCGATGAAAACCATGACTGGTCGGTTGTTGTTCCGCGACCTGTCCGGCAGCGCACGATGGGTGCCGGACGCAACCGCCGGGGATAGAGACAGCATCATGCGCCTCACTCGCCGAATAGATTGCCGCGCTGCGACACCTCGGAGTATCACGCGACCTAAGCAACGTTATCTAGAGATGCGATTTCGCAAGTTACCGGAGAAGAGAAAATGAAACTCACACTTGGGAAGAAACTGGGACTGGGTTTTGGAGTGATCCTCGCCTTGATGGTTCTTAGTTCGGTGCTCACCTATGTAAAGGCGAGTTCAATCAAGGAAACGCAGGACCGCTTCATGACCGTGCGCATCCCTACGATTACCGCCTCCAAGGATTTACAGAGAGACATGAATCAGTCTCAGAACAAGGGCCGCGAAGTCATTCTGGCGGCAGATCCGGTCAGGAGAGAGGAATCGAAGAGGGGGTTTGACGTAACTTGGGACAAAATCGACAAAGAAGTTGCCAGCTTGGACGAATTGGCTCCCAAATGGACCCTTCAGTCGAACCGTGACCTCTTAGCCGAGACGAAGAGGCAGCTTCCCTCCCTCCGGGAAGCCCAGGAAGCGGCCATGAAACAAGTCGCGAGCGGCGATCGCGATGCTGTCGTCAAGGCGGGGCACGAGTTCGCCGACAAGGCTGTGCCGATCAATGAGACCATCAAGAAATCGCTCGGGCAGGTGGCGGATTCCAACGACAAGCTGCTGCAACAGGAAATGGAGCACCTGAATGCGGCGAACCGCTCGCTCAACCTGACCATGGCAATCACCACGCTGATGGCTTTGGGCATCGGAATTTTCGTGGCCATCTTCCTCAGCCGCGGCATCTCCGCTTCCACGCACGCGGTCTTATCCCAGGCCGAAGCCATCGCCGCCGGCGACTTGACCCGCGACGACCTCCAAGTCCGCAGCCAGGACGAACTCGGTGACCTGACCACGGCGATCAATACGATGAGTGGCAGCTTGAAGAGCATGATCCTGTCCATCACGGAAAATACAGTACAGGTAGCCAGTGCGATCGAAGAGCTGAATAGCACCAGCCAGACGATCACCGCCAACTCCGAGGAAACCTCCGCCCAGGTCGATGCGGTTTCGAAAGCGGCAGAGGCGGTCAGCCAGAACCTTCAGACCGTCGCCACCGGCGCCGAAGAGATGAGCGCCAGCATCAAGGAAATCGCCAAGAACGCCACCGAAGCCGCCAAGGTTGCAACCTCCGCCGTCAAAGTCGCCGAAACCACGACCGTTACCGTATCCAAGCTCGGCGATTCTTCCACCGAGATTGGCCAGGTCATCAAAGTCATCACCTCCATCGCGCAGCAGACCAACTTGCTGGCCTTAAACGCCACCATCGAAGCCGCTCGCGCCGGTGAAGCGGGCAAGGGCTTTGCCGTGGTCGCCAACGAAGTTAAAGAACTGGCCAAGGAAACCGCCAAGGCCACCGAAGACATCAGCCGTAAGATCGAAGCCATTCAAGGCGACACCAAGGCGGCGGTCGATGCGATTGCCACGATCAGCGGGGTCATCAACCAGATCAACGACATCTCGGGCACCATCGCCACCGCGGTCGAGGAACAGAACGCCACCACCAACGAGATGTCGCGCAACGTGAGCGAAGCGGCGCACGGCAGCGGAGAAATCACCAGCAACATTGCGGGCGTGGCCCAAGCAGCGGAGGGTACGATGCGCGGCGCCACCGATACCCAGAAGGCATCGCAGCAACTGGTGGAAACGTCCTCACAGCTTCGCCACTTGGTCGAGCAGTTCAAGATCAACGCCGGCGGAAACGGCGTGGCAACAATTCAAGCGCGGAGTAGGGCAGCCCACGCGGGTTCGTAAAGATGCTTCAGCGGCAGAGGGAAACAGTATGACTCTCAAGACAAAATTCCGGGTAATGATCGCCGTCTCCGCTGCCGGTCTGCTGGCCGTGGCCGGCTTCTGGATTCAGGGCCAACACTCCAGTCTGCTTACGGAAAAACTGCAAAAAACGAAAAACTTGGTCGAGGTGCCCTACTCCGTGATCGAGCAGCAATACAAACTGGAGACAGAAGGGAAGATCAGCCGCGTCGAGGCGCAACGACAGGCGGTTGAAGCCGTTCGGGCCATGCGCTACGAGGGAAACAACTATTTTTGGATCAATGACGAGCATCCCACGATGATCATGCATCCGATCAAGCCCGAGCTGGACGGCACCGATCTCACCTCTTTGAAGGATCCTTCGGGAAAGGCCGTCTTCGTTGAATTCGCCAAGGCAGCGCAAGCCCCGGCTGGCGCCTATGTCTACTATCTATGGCCAAAGCCGGGCAAAGAGCAGCCCGTCGAAAAACTTTCCTTCGTTAAGCGATTCGCGCCATGGGGCTGGGTGATTGGGACCGGAATCTACATCGACGATGTGGACTCGGCTTGGCGGCAAAGTGCCCTAACTGCGGCGGGGCTTTCCCTCCTGTGCCTGTTGCCGCTTGTGGTCGTGTCTATGGCTACCTCGCGTTCGATTCTCCACCGCTTAACCGATATGGTGGAGCGCTTCAAGGACGTGGCGGAAGGCGAGGGCGACCTCACGAAACGAATTCCGATCACCGCCCAGGATGAAATCGGAGAGCTCGCGAAATGGTTCAACGTTTTCCTGAACCGGCTGCACGAGATGATCCTGTCCATCACGGAAAATACAGTACAGGTAGCCAGTGCGATCGAAGAGCTGAATAGCACCAGCCAGACGATCACCGCCAACTCCGAGGAAACCTCCGCCCAGGTCGATGCGGTTTCGAAAGCGGCAGAGGCGGTCAGCCAGAACCTTCAGACCGTCGCCACCGGCGCCGAAGAGATGAGCGCCAGCATCAAGGAAATCGCCAAGAACGCCACCGAAGCCGCCAAGGTTGCAACCTCCGCCGTCAAAGTCGCCGAAACCACGACCGTTACCGTATCCAAGCTCGGCGATTCTTCCACCGAGATTGGCCAGGTCATCAAAGTCATCACCTCCATCGCGCAGCAGACCAACTTGCTGGCCTTAAACGCCACCATCGAAGCCGCTCGCGCCGGTGAAGCGGGCAAGGGCTTTGCCGTGGTCGCCAACGAAGTTAAAGAACTGGCCAAGGAAACCGCCAAGGCCACCGAAGACATCAGCCGTAAGATCGAAGCCATTCAAGGCGACACCAAGGCGGCGGTCGATGCGATTGCCACGATCAGCGGGGTCATCAACCAGATCAACGACATCTCGGGCACCATCGCCACCGCGGTCGAGGAACAGAACGCCACCACCAACGAGATGTCGCGCAACGTGAGCGAAGCGGCGCACGGCAGCGGAGAAATCACCAGCAACATTGCGGGCGTGGCCCAAGCAGCGGAGGGTACGATGCGCGGCGCCACCGATACCCAGAAGGCATCGCAGCAACTGGTGGAAACGTCCTCTCAACTCCGCCGCCTGGTCGAGCAGTTCAAAATCAAGGACGGCGGGAACAGCGCGCCGGCGATCCACGCCCGGAGCAAGGCGGCCCATGCTGGCTCGTAAGCTCGGCGCATCCACTGGCTGCTCGGTTGGGTGCTTTGCACCAGAGTGTCTCCGGCCACGGTCCGTTGGCCGGTGGCCTCGATCGTGAAACGGACAGACACGGCTTGCTATGGCGCCAATTCGCATTCTCGTAGTGGATGATTCGGTGGTGATTCGCAAGCTGCTCTCCGACACTTTGTCGGGCGACCCTGCACTGGAGGTCGTGGGCACGGCCAGCGACGGGCGATTTGCACTGGCGAAGATTCCACAGCTCAAACCCGACCTAGTCACCCTCGACGTCGAGATGCCGGTGATGAACGGACTGGAGGCGCTGGCAGCGTTGCGCAAGTTGTATCCCAAGCTGCCCGTCATCATGTTCAGCACGCTCACCGAGCGCGGAGCGGCGGCGACCCTCGATGCGCTCTCTCTCGGCGCGTCGGATTACGCCACCAAGCCCAGCAATACCGGCAGTCCCGAGGCTGCGCTCGAGCGCATTCGCATCGAACTCATCCCCAAGATCAAGGCGCTGTGTGGCGTCGCCCACTCGAAATTCCAACCGCTCCCCGGGGTGCGTTCAGCCGCAAAGGCCCGAGTACGGTCCAATCCTCGCATTGAAGTTGTGGCCATTGGCACTTCCACCGGCGGCCCCAACGCTTTGGCCGAAGTCTTGCCTCGCATCCCCAACGACTTTCCCGTCCCCATTGTCGTGGTGCAGCACATGCCGCCTATTTTCACCCGTCTGCTGGCGGAGCGGCTTGCTAGCCGGTCCGCCATTCCCATAGAAGAAGGCAGCGCGGGCGCGGTCCTTACTCCCGCGCACGCCTGGATTGCGCCGGGAAATTTCCACATGAAAGTGGTCCATGCGGGCTTGAGCTGGCGCCTGAGCACAAACCAGGAACCGCCCGAAAATTCCTGCCGCCCGGCGGTCGATGTGCTGTTTCGCTCGGTAGCGGCGGCCTACGGCGCCAACGTTCTCGCGGTGGTAATGACCGGCATGGGCTCGGACGGCGTCCTCGGAGCGCAAAATATCCGCGATGCCGGCGGTGACGTCATTATCCAGGACGAAGCTTCCTCCGTGGTCTGGGGAATGCCTGGCCTGGTACACGCCTCGGGACTGTCCGATGCCGCATATCCTCTCGATCGCTTGGCGGCGGAGATCACGCGCCGCGTACTCCAGAGCCGTAGCCCTCACGCCCAGCTTGACTTGAAGAGCAATGCCGCCTTGGAGCTTCCGTCAAAATGACCATCTCCCCCCAACCCGCTGCCGCGCCGGCCCTCAACAAGCGCGCCGATGCTATCGACCCTGTGTACCGGCAAATCCGCGACATGGTGTACAAGATTTCGGGTATCTATAAAGCCGAGGAAAAACTCTACCTTCTGACCGACGGCTGCGCGCGGCGAATGAAACATGTGGACGTGCGCACTCCACGCGAGTATTGGGACCTTCTTACCGCAGCGCCCTTTCGCGACGCGGAACTTCGGGAACTGCTCAACGAAATCACCATCGGCGAAACCTGCCTGTTCCGCAGCCAGCCCCAGATCGACGCCCTGCGCAAAGTGATCCTCCCCGAGATCGTGGCGGAAAAAACCAAGCAGATCACCAAGCGCTTGCGCATCTGGAGCGCGGGCTGCTCCACCGGCGAAGAACCCTATACCCTGGCCATGAACATGCTCGAGGAAAGCGAGCGCTTACTGAAGGGCTGGACGGTCGAAATCCTCGCCACCGATTTGAACGATCGTTCCGTCGAAACCGCCAAGGCCGGCATTTACGGCGATTATGCGCTGCGTTCGACGACCGATTATTTCAAGCGCAAATATTTCGTCACGCTCGACGAGAAGAGATTGCAAGTCCGCCCCGAGGTGAAAAAACTGATCAACTTCAGCCGCCTCAACCTGCAGGACGACTCCAGAATGCTGTTTATGAAAGGCATGGACCTGATCTTCTGCTGCAATGTGCTGATCTATTTCGACGGCACCTCGAAATCGAAAGTGGTCAACCATTTCTTCAGCAACCTTAATTTCGGCGGCTATTTCTTTCTCGGGACTTCGGAATCGCTGATGAAACTGAACGAACAGTTTCACCTCGTCCATTTTCCCGGGACCATCGCGTATTGGAAACCATCCTTAAGCAGTGGCAAATTATGACCACATCCTTCGACGCAACCATTCGTGAGCGGGTACAGCGCATCGAAACCATGCCCGCCATCCCGGCGGTTTTTCTCCCCTTGCTGAAGTTATTGAGCGCCTCGGTGGATGACGTTAAGTTGGACGAGGTGGTGCGCCTGATCTCTTATGACGGCGCCATTGCCGCGCAATGCCTGCGCGTCGCTGGTTCTCCGTTGTTCGGTCTGGCGCAGCCGCCGAAATCGATCAAGGCCGCGGTGCTGAGCCTGGGCATGCGCCGCGTTGAAACCATTCTGATGACCTGCTGCCTCGGCCAGGCTTTCCCCGCCAAAAAGTGGGCGCTCGATCCCGCCGTATTTTGGAGGCATTCGCTGGGCTGCGCCTTGGTGTGCCGTAAGTTCAGCGAAAAGTTGGCCGCTTCCGATTGCGAAAAGGCATACATGGCGGGGCTTCTGCATGACATTGGCTTTATGGTGAACTGCCTGGCTTTTCCCAATGAATTCGCCAAGGCGATGGAGCGCGCTTGCCAGGAGGGGACACCGCTCGACGAGGCGGAACAATCCATCATGGGGTTCACGCACTGCGACACCGGGCAGGCACTGGCAGAAAAATGGAAACTGGCCGGCGACGTGGCCGAAGCGATCGCGCACCATCATGCCATCGAGCGCAGCCAGAAGGCGCGGCCGCTGGTGGCGCTGGTCCACCTCAGCGACCTTCTCTGCCGCATGCGCGACCTCGGATACGGCTACTATGAGCGCCACAAGGTCGACTTGATCGCCGATCCGGCATGGGCCATTCTCTTGCAGGAACACCACGATCTCGAAGCAGTGGACTTGGTGCGTTTCACCTTTGAACTGGATGAAGCGGTCGAGGAAATCCACATTCTGGTAGCGACTGTATTTGGGCCGGCTCCGGCGCACACCTGACATTGGTTGAGAAGAGGCCGCGCGCGCCTCGGGACGATCGTCTTCGCCGAAGACGGCCCGCGATGGACGGTCCCCAAGCCCGCAAATGACAAACGCCAATTTGATGAGAGAAAGCCAGCCGGCATTCCAGGGCCCTGGTAATCTTTCCGCCGGATGCGGCGCTCGGCCTCAGTTTTGGGACTGGACTTGGAGGGAAACGACGAGAGGCATCTTTTCAAACACCAGCCTGATCTCAAGGTCCCCGGAATCCACCTGGGGATGGAGACTATAGTCGTTGCCGGTGATAACTGTGGGCGGGGAAAGTAAACAGCCTTCCGCCAAGCCGGAGATCTTGTTCTTGAAGTTGCCCGCCACCATATTCGCGATTTCGCCGAGCGCGTCCGACATCTCGGAACCGGTTTTATGCAGTTCCACTCCCAACATTTTCGAAGTAATGAGCGCGGCTGCCATGTTTTCGCAGCGCACGCTGAGCACACCGCACAGTTGCCCCGCCAATCCCACCATGGCAGTTACGTCCAAGTTCGTCTCTACGACATTTTCTGGCAGCTCCAGTTCGGTGCCCACCATGAGTTCGAAAACTTCCCGCGTCGCCATTTCCAGCATCGGGACCCAGGTCTCGTGGCAGCCGTCGGCTGCATGCTTATCGATCGCCGATTTCATGATTTTCCTCCCAATACGGGGACGACATGCTCCTTCACCTGGTCGGGCGTGAAAGGCTTGCGGATGTAGCCGCGAGCGCCGCAGGACAAGGCCTGTACCACATGAGACTCGCTGCCCTCGGTCGTGATCATCACTACGGGCACGTTTTTCGCGTTCGCAACTCCCGGAAGCTGCTTGATAAACTCCAGCCCGTCCATGATAGGCATGTTGATGTCGCAAAGGATCAGATCGACCGGGTTTTCCGCCAGTACGGCCAACGCATCGGCCCCATTCCCGGCTTCGAGCACCTGGCTCAGATCGATACCAGCTTGGCGCAACGAGCGTTCCACGATTTTCCGCATGACCGACGAATCGTCCACGATGAGGGCACGTATGCTCATGAGAGAGGGCTCATTCCGCGCATGGGGAATGCCGCTTGCCTTTCCCTCATGCGCCCGCTTCTTGGCCTATCGGCTATCCAGCAAAAGACTTTAGGGAACCTCTGATCAAGTGTGGCGCGGGCGCCCTCGCCCGCGAAAAAGTCGAGTATTAATAGTGCTGTAGGGTGCAACGTGATACTTGTTCAGAGATTCCTTAGGGAAGTTCTGATTAAGTCCCTGAGTTCCTCCGTGCACCCCCGTGTTCCCTGTGGTTTATGCTTTTTGCTGACACTTAATCAGAGATTCCTTAGGCCAGCCGTACCGCGCTTGGCGAGGCCCGCATCTCCATCCATCGACAGCACAGCCCTGCTGTGTAAACACTTTGGCTTCCTCTCGGAGCATTCGCAGTAACCATGCCAATGGCCCTTCCGCAACCCTTCGCAAACTATTTGGCCTCTGTTGACGACTTTTATACCCCGCTTGTAACGGAACGCAGACTTAATCTTCCCTGCAATCTCTCTCTGCTATCCTTTCTTTTTTCATGCCTAACACGAAAGACGGGCCCCGAAAGATGGTTATCCCTTTTCCCGGTGAAGTTACTGGTTCGGCAGATTCAATCTCACCCCGGCATGTATTCGAGACTAGGATTCTGATTCGTCTTGTGCGCTACGGTCAGAAACTTAACCTGCAAGGCTGGGCGCGCGATCTCAGCGAAAGTGGGCTGGGGGCGTTCGTGGCCGACGCGCTGCTGCCCGGCGAACTCGTTACCCTCGAAATTCCGCTGCCCGACTCCGCTAAACAGGAAATCCCGGCGAAAGTTTCTCGCGCGCTCGGAACAGCCTACGGATTTCAGTTCACCGCCCTAAGCTCCGAGCAACGCCGCCGGATTCTGGTAACGCTGCAGGAACGTCCGGCGCTTCCCTACTGCGACGCGGAAGAATAATTCCAGCAGGTTGAGGAAAAACTCGCGCTTAGGATGCTTCAGTATTGAGCGGGAGGAAACGCTTACGGCTGTCGCGTATCCGGATACTCGAAGACTCCCCGCCCCGACTTGCGCCCAAGCCTTCCGGCTTTCACATATTGCACCAGCAGCGGGCAGGGACGGAATTTTTCTCCCAGGCTCTTGTGGAGGTATTCGAGGATGTGAAGACGAGTGTCGAGCCCGGCCAAATCCACCAGTTCGAACGGCCCCATGGAATGATTCAGGCCGAGCTTCAGAGCTTTGTCGATGTCTTCGGCGCTGGCGATGCCTTCCTGGAGCATGTAGAACGCTTCATTGCCGATCATGGCGTCGATGCGGCTGGTGATGAAGCCGGGCGCTTCGCGGACGACGACAACTTCCTTGCGCATGCGCTTGCCAACGCCGGCGGCGGCGGCCAGCGTCTCGTCGTCGGTTTCGAGCGCGCGCACAATTTCGAGCAGCTTCATCTTGTGTACGGGATTGAAGAAGTGCATACCGACGCACTTCTTCGCGCGATAGGTAACGCTGGCGATCTCGGTAACGCTGAGCGACGAGGTATTCGAAGCGAGGATGGTGGCGGGACGGCAGATCTTGTCGAGCAGGGTGAAGATTTCGATCTTCGATTCCATTTCCTCGGGAACGGCCTCGATGACAAGATCGGCTTGGCGCGCAGCTTGATCGACGGAACCCGCATACTCGATCCGCGCAAAAGCCGCGTTGGCGTCGGCGGCGTCGACCATGCCGATTTCGACGGCGTGGTCGAGATGGGCGCGGATTTCCGTCTCCGCCTGGCGCAGCGCATTCGGAAGAAGATCTTCGAGAATCGTGCGATAGCCGCCGAGAGCGGCGGCGTGCGCGATCCCCCGGCCCATGATGCCGGCGCCAATCACCGCAATCGTGCGAATTTCAGCCACTATTTCCCCGCCTGGTTGAGGTGCTGAAGCACGCTCTCATAGCTGGGTTCGGACTTGCGGATATATTCGGCCAAGCGGGCGCACTCCTCGCTGGTCATCGCCGGAATGCTGGCGCTGATGCGGCGCAGGGTGGTGGCAATGTCGTCGATGTAATTCATCAAGCGGATCAGTTCTCCAGTCGCGGGCATGAAGGCTCCTTGCGTTTTCTCCGGCGCGCCAGCCGAATCGGAATCAGCCGCGGCCGAGGGAACACTTTATTCATGGTTCATCATTCATTGTTCAACAGGCGGGCGGATTTGGCAAAGGCGGTTGTGGACTCTACGGTCCAGCCGCCCTTACTAACCATCGGCTTCAGCCGGTCTTGCCCCGTCCAATCGCAATGCCAGCAGCAACACCAAGCTCAGGAGAAACAAGCACCAAGCCTGGTGAGGCATCACTATTTCCATCCACCAGCGCGTATGTTGCAAAGCGCTGAGACGGTCTGTGCGCTGTAGTTGTTCCAGAGCGGACCCGCCCGACACCAGAAATGGGAGGATCAGCGCAAAGGTTCCTCTTGCCAGCAGTTTCAGAGGTCCGGATAGAGACACAATGCACCATAACAGCGGAAGAATCAACAAGGAGGCATCGTAGAGTCTGTGGTAGATCGGCAAAAGGCTAATCACAGCGATCATGCTCAACTCCAGCAGCTCATTTCTGTAGCTCGCTCCCCGATTTACTGGCCGGTTTACTAGAAGGAGCCACACAATGCCCATCGTCAACGCGACCAACAACGCTATCATATTGGCCAATTGCCTATTTTCGAGAATTGCGTAAACCGGGACCTGCAGATTGACCAGGCCGAAGCGAATCGGGTTAAGTTCTGTGAAGTCACCCAAACTGCCAGCGGAAAACAGCACCTTATTGTCATATAGGTAGCTCTGCATCCACGGTACCCCGCCAATCCACAAACGAAAAATGGCACCGACGAATAACATCGCAACCAGTCCGGCGGCGATTGCCGAAACTCGCCATCGGCGGCGCACCACATAGTAAAATAAGGAATGGCAGGCCAATCTGTGGTTTTAGGCCGATGGCAAACGCAATGAGGAAACCGGCCAAATGCTATGTTGTCGAGCGACCGTCCACATTGCACTCGCGACCAGGCCGACAGACACAATAACAATGCTTCCCGCCCCCAGCCCGGGGTGAAATGGGGCCAAGGCAAGTGCGAACGCAAGGAACAAATATATTAAGTGCGGCGACCGGCGCAGATCGGCCAGCGATAGCAGTGATGCGACCGTCGCTGCATAGGCCAGAATACTAATCGTCAGCCATAAGGCATGCGCCACATACCAAGGAAGAACCGCAAGTGGGGCGAGTATGAGAAAACAAGTAAGGGGATAGGCGGTTGGCATGCCTTGTTTGTAGACCAGTGAACCATCGGCGAAATCTTTAACGAGGAAGTCCGGTCGTGGTGCGCCGTGGGGCCAGAATCGTATCAGGTTAATGGAGCTATAGGGATCCGCTCCTCGAATCCACGCATTACTCTGAATATAGGGTGGCATGAAATCGTTGAGGTCCTTATTCCGCGCGAATCTTACAGGGCCGCGTAATAGAAACTCCGTCCCTGCCAACAAGAGCAGAATCCACAGAACCACTCCCCAGCCGATTTTATTTCGCATCATTTTGTATGTTAATGTGCACTTACCGTATCGCCAGTCTCGCGCAGTCTTCGGGCGGAATCCCGTAAAGCGAAGAGTAGCACGACATTGAGCGCAACCAGCAACCAGACGAAGTACCGCGTTACAAAATAATTCCACCACCACGCTGAGGTGATCGACGCCGCGATGTGAGGGGAGAGACGCATTAACGCCGAGTGTCCGGGCAACATCATCAGAAGAAAAATCGCGCAGGTTGCGATCTTGATACGCGTCCACGGTTGATGTTCCGACGGAATGACCCAAGCGAGCGCCAGCGTTAAGATCGTCGCATCCGACACGCTGTGGTAGATCGAGATAAAACTGAGGTCGAGCAAGGAAGCGATGGCCAATGGGGCGGGGATGCGAAAGCGCGAGCGCCAGAGGATCGACATCCAAACCGCGAGGCCGCTCACAAAAATGGCGTGCGCAACCAGGTTTGAGGCGAACACACTGTGCACTAGCTGATAGAGGATGACCTGAATCATGTTCACGTGATACGGAAATGCCCCTGGCGTGAACCCGGCCGGTTGGCCCGGAGCGAACCAGTACTGAACGTTTGCCTGGTAGCCCGTGATCGCGTCCGATAATGGGACCGGATGCAAGAACAAAATCGCCGCCACACATGCGCCCGTGGCGAGCGCGGCCAAGAACACTTTCATACGGCCACGCAAAAAATAATAGAAGAGGACCCAGACGCCCATCTGCGGTTTCAGGCAGACGGCCATACCGATGGCCAAGCCGGCCTGCCAGTCTCGTTCTCTTTCCGCGAGCAGG